>Ga0299906_10005584_pt1 | contig 10224 bp, 8 predicted proteins | sample RVTome_14_FD_200259 | JGI IMG/M metagenome (GOLD analysis project Ga0299906, IMG submission 200259) | Soil microbial communities from uranium-contaminated site in the Upper Colorado River Basin, Wyoming, United States - RVT145D125 (version 2) ...
GCCGCCCGTCGAAGACCGGGTAGCGGGCGATCTCGTACAGGCGCCTTCCCGGTCGGGTCTCCCGGCTCTCCCGGTGGACCTTTCCGGTGCGGAACACCTGCTGGATGAGCCGCTCCGCTTCTCGAAAGCCGGCTGGCGGGAGCGCGCGCTGCAGGCTCCGGCCCAGGACCCGCTCTCGGGGCTTGCCGAAGTCTCCCAGCTCACGGGCCCGATTCCATCCCACCACGCGCAGCTGTCGATCGACCACGTAGAGGCTGATGGGGATCGCGTCCAGGACCGCCGCCTCGAGGCCGGAGAGGACCCGGGGGGGAGGGATGCGCCTGGAGCGCTGAGGCATGGCCGGAAGTATAAGGCGAGCCGCAGCCGGAAGGGGGCGAGCTCCGGGGGACGACGCGTCAGGCGAGGTCGCTCTCTCCGAGCAGCATTCGCTCGATCCCGCTGGCGCGGCCGGACTCGGCGTCGACACTGATGACGGCGGCGGCGAAACGAGGGTCGCCCTTGGCGGTCTCGAAGCGGCTCGGCATGCCCGTCACGAAGCGTCGGATGATGGTCTCCTTCTGGACACCGATCACCGAGTCGTAGGGCCCGGTCATCCCCAGGTCGGTGCAGAAAGCCGTCCCCCCGGGAAGCACGCGGTGGTCGCAGGTGGGCACGTGAGTGTGCGTGCCGAAGACGGCGCTGACCCGGCCGTCCAGGAAGTGCGCCAGGGCGGCCTTCTCCGAGCTGGCCTCGCCGTGGGCGTCCACCAGGATCACACGGGCCTGCTTCGCGAGCTCCGGAAGCAGCTCCTCCGCCTTCCCGAACGGATCGTCGATCGCCCCGTTCATGAACACCCGGCCGCTCAGGTTCAGCGTCGCGACGGGCACGCCGGAGCGCTTGCCCTTTCCCACGTGGCTGCCGTGCCCCGGCTGCCCCTTGGGGTAGTTGGCGGGTCGCAGCAGCTGCGGGATCAGGTCGGCGAACGGGATGATCTCCCGCTTGTCCCAGATGTGGTTGCCGGAGGTGAGGCAGTCGACGCCGAGGTCCAGAAGCTCGTCGCAGATTTCCTTGGTGACCCCGAAGCCCCCGGCCGCGTTCTCCACGTTCGCGACGCAGTAGTCGATGTCGTGCTCGGCGAAGACCCTGGGCAGGGCCCGCTCCGTGATGCGCCGGCCCGGGCTGCCCACGATGTCCCCGACGACGAGGATGTTCATTCGCGCACCGATACCTCTCTGTCCGCACGGCGGGAAAGGATCGAGGTTAACCGTGGGCGGGGAAAGCCGTCAAATCGGCGCGCGCCGGCTGCTCCCAGCGGCTGTCGGCTGGCGGACCGGGCGGCACTCCGCGTGCGGTCCTCGCTCGGCACGGCAGGGCTGCGGTCCTCCGCGGAGTCCTCCAGCCCGGCCCGCTACCGGCCACCACGGGGCTGGCTGCGGGGCTCCCCGAAGGGGGTTTCCTGGTTAGGAGAGCCTCAGACGCTGACGGAGCGTCGGGGGCTGCGGAAGGCCCTCGGTGGCGGGCGGTCGGCGTTGCGCCCCGTCCGCGGGACCAGGGGCGGGATCAGGGCGAGCTCGAGGATCTCGTCCACGCTCTCCACGAGCTGGAAGCGCAGCCCGCGCCTGACGTGCAGGGGGACCTCGTTCAGCTCCTTCTCGTTCTGGTGCGGGCAGATCACCGTCTCGATGCCGACGCGCCGGGCGGCCAGGATCTTCTCCTTCAGGCCGCCGATGGGGAGCACGTGTCCCCGCAGCGTGATCTCGCCGGTCATCGCCACGGCGCGCCGCACCGGCCGGTTCGTCAGGACGGACAACATCGCGGTGAGGATCGTGATCCCGGCCGAGGGGCCGTCCTTCGGGATGGCACCCTCCGGGACGTGAACGTGAATGTCGTGGGAGGCGAAGAAGTCCTCTCTGATGCCGTAGCTGCGGGCCCGTGTCCTGGCCCAGGAGAGCGCGGCCTGGGCCGACTCCTTCATCACGTCGCCGAGCTGACCGGTCAGGGTCAGGGTGCCCTTGCCCTTCATCGCCGTCGCCTCGACGTAGAGCACCTCCCCGCCGGCCGCGGTCCAGGCGAGACCGGTCGCGGTGCCCACGGAGTCCTGCTTGAGCTGCTCGTCGGGGAGCACCTTCTCGGCTCCCAGGTAGCGGTGTAGCGTCGTCGGCGAGATCCGCACCGGGCTGGTCCGACCGTCGGCCACCCTGCGGGCGATCTTCCGGAACACGGCCGCCACCTCCCGCTCGAGGTTGCGCAGCCCGGCCTCCCGCGTATAGCTGTTGACGATCTTGCGCAATGCCGGCGTGCTGAAGGCGACCTGGGCCGACTCGAGGCCGTGCTCGGCGAGCTGCTTCGGCACGATGTGGCGCCGGGCGATCTCGAGCTTCTCGTCCTCGGTGTAGCCGGGCAGACGGATCACCTCCATCCGGTCCAGGAAAGCGGCCTGGATCGTGTCGGTGAGGTTGGCGGTACAGATGAACATCACCCCGGTGAGGTCGAAGGGAACCCCGAGGTAGTGGTCCCGGAACGTGTTGTTCTGCTCCGGGTCGAGGACCTCCAGCAGCGCCGACGAGGGATCGCCCCGGTAGTCCGCCCCTATCTTGTCGACCTCGTCGAGCATGAAGACCGGGTTGTTCGAGCCCGCCTGGTGGATACCCTGGATGATCCGTCCGGGGAGCGAGCCCACGTAGGTGCGCCGGTGGCCGCGGATCTCGGCCTCGTCCTTGACGCCCCCCAGCGACAGTCGCGTGAACTTGCGCCCGAGGGCCCGTGCGATGGAGCGTCCGAGGCTCGTCTTCCCGACACCCGGCGGGCCGACGAAGCAGAGCAGCGGGCCTTTCGCCTTCTGCTTCAGCTTGCGTACCGCAAGGTACTCGATGATGCGCTCCTTGATCTTGTCGAGCCCGTAGTGGTCCTCGTCGAGGATGCGCTGCGCCTGCTTGAGGTCGAGCTGGTCCCGGGTCGACCTGCTCCACGGGAGCGTGACCATCCAGTCGAGCCAGTTGCGCAGCGTGGCCGTCTCGGCGGCGTCCGGGTGCATCCGCTCGAGCTTCTTGAGCTGGCGCTCCACCTCCTCGAGCACGGCCTTCGGCATGCGCCCTTTGGCGATCTTCTCCCGCAGGCTCGCGATCTCTTCCGCCAGCTCGTTGCCTTCTCCGAGCTCCGATTGGATGGCCTTGAGCTGCTGGCGCAGGAAGAACTCCCGCTGGTTCCGGTCCATCTCGCCTTTGGCCTGAGAGGAGATCTCCTGCTGCATGGCGAGGACTTCCAGCTCCTTCGTCAGCAGCTCGTGCACCCGGCGGAGCCGCTCCAACGGCTCCAGGGCCTCCAGGATGTCCTGGGCGCCCTCGACCTTGAGGTCGAGGTTGGAGGCGGTGAGGTCGGCGAGGCGGCCCGGCTCCTCCATGTTGGCGGCGATGACCACCACCTCGGGGGAGATGGGCTTGCCCAGGTTCGCCGACTTCTCTATGGCGGCCTTGACGTTGCGCATCAGGGCTTCGGTCTCGAGGTCCAGGGGCTGCGGGACCTCGGCCTCGGCGACGGTCTCGATCCTGGCGCGCAGGTAGGGGAGATCCTCGTCGAGGGACTCGATGCGCGCCCGCCCGAGTCCCTGTACCAGGACCCGGATGCGGCCATCGGGGAGCTTCAGCATGCGCATGATGACCGCGGCCGTCCCTATCCTGTAGATGTCGGCAGCGCCCGGCTCCTCCAGCTCCTGGTCCTTCTGTGCGGCCAGGAGAATCGTGCGGTTCTCGGCCAGGGCCTGATCGACGGCCTTGATCGACCGTTCCCGGCTCACGTAGAGAGGGACGATCATGAACGGGAAGATCACGATGTCCCGCAGCGGCAGGACGGGCAGCATTTCGGGGATCTCGACGGGGTCCTCGTCCTTGCGCAGCTCCGCGTTCAATACCCTGGCTCCTGTCGTTCGACGGGAATCTCGATGGAACGGCCCCGGCGGTCCTGTCGCTTCGGCAGCGAGATGTGCAGCAGGCCGTCGGCGAGCCGGGCACGGGCATCCGAGAAGCTCACCGCCACGTCGATGGGGATGGCCCTGTGAAACCGCCCGTGCAGCCTCTCCAGGCACAGGTAGCCGGCGCCCGGATCCCGGCGCGGCGCCCGGCGCTCGCCGCTCACGACGACGCTGCTGTTCCGGCAGACGACCTCGAGGGACTCCGGTGGCAGCCCCGGAACCTCGACCACGAGGTGCACCTGCCCCCCCGCGTCGTAGACGTCGACGCTGGGCACCCACTCTCCCGCCGCCGCCGCGGACTCGGCCGGCTCGGCGCGGGTCAGCCGCTCGATGAGCTGGTTGACCTCCCGCTGGAGGAGCACCAGCTCCGAGAGCGCGGCCGGCGCTCGGTTTCTCGCCGCAGGCATGACTGGTGCCTCCAGTAGACCCCAGGGGACCCAGGGGGTCAAGCTACCGCCGTTTCAGTCGCGCTTGAGAACGATCAGCGTGCGATCGTCGGACAGCTTCCCCGGAGCGCCGAACTCGTCCAGGCTCGCCAGGATCGCGTCCTGGATGCTCGCCGCGTCCCGTTCCCGGTTCTGCCTGGCCAGCTCGGTGAGCCGCTCCTCTCCGAACTCCTGATCGTCGGCGCTCCACGTCTCGGTGACGCCGTCGGAGAAGATGAGCAGGACGTCTCCCGGGCGAAGCTCGACATTCCCCTGCTCGTAGCGGACGTCCTCGAACAGCCCCAGCACCATCCCCCCCGTCTGGAGGGTCTCGACCGAGCCGTCCGCCCGGATCAGGAGTGGAGGGTTGTGCCCCGCGTTCACGTAGGCCAGGCGGCCCTCGTCGGGGGCCAGCCGCGCGAGGAAGAAGGTGATGAACTTCCCGGTGGGGATGTTCTGCTGGACCGTGTCGTTGATCCGGGCCACCGCCTCCGCGGGACCCGAGTCGGCCCAGAAGGCCCGGACCGCCGCCCGCAGCACCGTCATCAGCAGCGCCGCGCCGACGCCCTTCCCCGAGACGTCCCCGAGCGCGAGGAGCACTTCTCCCGCCTCGGTGGAGAAGTCGTAGTAGTCCCCGCCCACGGTGCGGCTGGGACGGTTCGATCCCACGAGGCCCCACCCCTTCACCTCGGGGGCGCCACTCGGCAGCAGGCTGTTCTGGATCTCCGCGGCGAGCCGCATGTCCTCTTCCAGCCGTCGCATCTCCAGGCTCTCTTCGAGCAGGCGCTCGTTCTCGATCTTGGCCGCGGCGATGTTGGACACGGCGGTCAGGATCTGGAGATCGTGCTCGGTGAAGGCCTGGGTTCGCTTGAGGGTGTCCAGGTACACGAGGCCGATCACTGCGTCGGAGCCCTTCTCCCGCGAGGCGAACCAGAGGGGAGCGCAGAGGGCGGAGCGGATGCCGCTCGAGAGGATGCTGTCCTGGGACTTGAGGGCGGAGTCCTCGAGGATGTTCGGGAGCAGGAGCGACACCCGCTCCTCGAGGACGCGGCGGGCGATGGAGCGGCTGATGCGCGCGATCTTCTCGCCGCGCCGGCTCCTCGACGCCTTGACCACCGGGCGGGGAGGATCGCCCTCCAGGAGCAGCAGCGCCGCCCGCTCCGCGGGGACGGCGCGCAGCACGAGAGTCAGGACCGTCTCGAACAGCTCGGCCAGCGGCTGGTGCTCGATGAGCTGCTTCGCCGCGTCGCTCAGCACGCTCAGGAGCCGGTTCTGCCGGGCCAGCCCTTCGGGATCCGCCGCCGCCTGTTGAGCGACCATCGAGAGCTCGGCCGCGGAGAACACCTGGGTGCCCGCGGGCTCGGAGTCGTCGTAGGGTCCGCCCTCGTCCTCCATGAAGGTGAGGACGTGCTCGCCCAGGGTGATCACGTCGCCCGGGCGGAGCTTGTGCTCGCCCTCGAGGCGCGCGCCGTTGAGCAGCGTTCCGTTCTTGCTGCCCAGGTCGGCCAGGAAGTAGTCATTCTGCCGGGAGCGGATCTCCGCGTGCATCCGGGAGAGCCACTGGTCGGGCAGGAAGATGTCGTTCTCCCGGGAACGGCCGATGCTCACGCGCTCCTTGTCGACGGGCACCACGCGCCTGGTGCCGTCGGCTCCCTGAACGCTCAGCTCCGGCATGGAAGGGCGGATTGTATCAGCTATCAGTTGTCAGACTGAGAACTGAAGACTGCCGTCACGCGGGGCTGACGACGCGCCGGCGGCGGCGCCAGATCGCGAGGACGAGGATGCCCAGAGCGGCGACGACGAGCAGCGGGACGAGCAAGGCCAGGGCGAACAGCCCGACGGCGGTGATGTCCTCGATCAGGCTGAGCACCGGGTTCGCGAGCCCGCCGGTGAGGGTCGTCGCGGCAGCCCTCAGCAATGACTTCGCGGCGTGGGGAGCCAGCGCGCTGGGAGCGCCCACGGCGATCCCGAGGGCGATCGAGGTGAGCGGGTCCGAGACCCGGCCGATCACCGACGCGGCGATCAGGGCTCCCGCCGCGGGGCGCGCCACCGTGGAGACCACGTCGAGAGCGTGGTCCACCGCGGGGATCTTGTCGGCGGTCATCTCCAGGAGCGTCGCGACCGCAAAGGCCAGCAGCGCGCGGTCCGAGGAGAGGAAGCCGAAGGAGTCGCCCAGCTCGAGATAGCCGGCCCGCGCCAGCAGGCCGCTGAGCAGCAGCGGCAGCCACGCCCTCAGGCCGGCACAGGCCGCCAGGGCCACCGCGAGGGCGAGGGCGTGCAGGCCGTCACCCCACTCGAGCAGCAGCTCCATGCGTCGAAGCTACGCCCCCCCGCTGCGGGGCGCAACCCTAGCAGCCCGTGGTGAAAGTCAGACCGCGCCGAGAGCGGGTCCTTTCCGCCAGCTCTTCGTTGCCAAACCTCGGAATACTCCCGGTATGCCTGCGGTTTGGCGCCTCGATCTGACGCAAAATCCCTCGCTCTCGCCCGCGGTGCACTTTCACCACGGGCTGCTAGTCCTTCTTGAAGAGCTTGCGGAGCAGCCCTCCTTCGGGGGGCGTCTCGGGCTGCGACGGTCCGACCGCGGCGAGCGCCACGGGGTGATCGGGGGCCAGCTCCAGCACCTTCCGGTACATGGAGAGCGAGCGCGCCTTGAGCCCCTTGTCGCGGTAGAGAGAGGCGAGGGTGAGAGTGGCGTCGACGTTCTTCGGATCCTCGCTCAGGATCTCGAGGATCTGCTCCTCGGCGCGCTTGCCCCAGTGGGGGTTCTTCGCATAGGCGCGCGCCAGGGGAATCCTCAGCTTGTGCGCGGTCTTGACGTTCGGCGCGTGGGGCAGAGCCTGCTCCAGAAGCTGGATCGCGTCGAAGTACTTCCCCTCCTCGAACAGCTTCGCGGTGCGCTTGAGGGCGTCACCGATGATGGCGGCCGCCTGGTACGGGTCGGGCCCCGTGGGGGCGTCGGGTTCGGGGGCCGGGGTCGGCGCGGCGCCGGCAGCGCCCCGGAAGCGGGGGAGGCGCATCTCGTACTCGGTGCGCTTCTGGCGATCCCTGAGCACGGCGTACGCCTCGCCCACGCGGATGAAGATCGCTTCGATCTTCTCCTCCAGGTCCGCGAGCGCCGGATCCGTGTGCGAGTCCGGATGGAAGCGGCGCGCCATGCTGAAGTAGGCGGCCTTGACCTGCGCCTCGTCGGCGCTCCGTTCGATCTCGAGCACCTCGAAGTGGCTGAGTGTCTTGAGCCCGTCGAAGAGAGTCTCGATCTGCCGGCGCTTCTCCGCGGCGCCTTGGAGGCCGGCCGGGGGCGCCTTGGAGGCCGGCGGCGGGGCCGCCGGGGCTGCGGGCTTCGGCTCGACCCGGGTTGCGGGGGGTGCCGGGGGCCGCTGCGTCGGTGCGGGGGCGCCCGCCGGTCGTCCAGGGGGCGGCGGCGCCGGCCGAGACGGCTCCTCCCGACGGGGAGGCGCGGGCGCGGGGCGCCCGGTCGAAGCGACCGCCTGGGATCCGTACTCGACGACTCCCACGCTGAGCAGGCCGAACAGGCTGCGCTCGGCCTCCTCGGCCGGCATCCCGGTCAGGTCCATGACCTCCCGTGCCGTCAGCCGTCCGTCCACGCGCGAGAGCAGGAAGCCGTCGGAAGGAGTCAGGGTGATGTTCTGGAAGCGCAGCATCGGGTCGAGGGAGAGCGACAGGGATCGTCCCACGTCGCCCAGCTCGCGGCGGACGACGTCGGGGTCTTGGATCGCGGCGACCGCCTCGAGGATCAGCTCGCCGGTCGAGAGACGCATGGAGATGTCGCCGTCGACGGGGACCTCGGACTGCAGCTCCTCGAAGCTGAAGCTCCCCTCTGTCCAGGTGAACAGGCGCCTCAGCATCTCTCGTACGTGGACCGCGAGGGCGCCATCCAGGCGGTCCCTGGACATGATGCCCAGCTCCTGCAGGACGGCCCCCAGCTTCTTCCCGTCGCGGATCACCACCTCGGTCGCCCGGGCCAGGTCCTCGCGGCTCAGCTCGCGCTGCTCGACTAGGGTCTCCCCCAGGCGCTCCGCCTCGACGTTGGTCTCCGCTCTCGCGATCTGCCCCCTGCGAAAACGCACGCTGCGGCGCTCGTCGTCGCGGGAGAAGTGCAGGAGTCCGGTGCGCCGGCCGACGTAGAGGGTGCGCAACAGACCCGGGAGCACCCCGGGAGCGAGATTCCCGTTCAAGCCCTCTCCCCTCCGTCTGGACGCAGGGAGTATAGCCGGACCGACTCGGCTCAGACTGTCTTCTTGCGAGGAAGTCCCTTGAGGAGCGCCGGGTTGAAGTAGTGGACGAGGGGCAGGTCGAGCATCGTGAGCAGGCCGGCTCGGGCGTCGAGGAGCCGCGGGAGGGAGTTCACCACGACGGCCGCCGTGGCAAAGTCGCCATCGATGCCGGCGTCGATCGTCATGTTGATCGGCGGTGAGCCGTCGATCAGGATGTGGTCCCGGGGAGTCTCGGCGCCGACGTACATCTGGAGCTCCAGGCTGATGGCCAGCTTGCCGTCCCGGTACGCCCGGAGCGTCTGCCGGATCCCCGCGGCCGCGCCCGCCGGGATGCGAAGGTGGTCCGTCTCGAGGTCCCTGGGGGCCACGGCTGGCTCGAGGGCCTCGTCGATCCGTTCGAGCTTCCAGCCCAGGGCTCCCGCGATCAGGTGAGCCGACTCGCTGAGGCCGACGTGGCCCACCGCCCCGTCTCCCGCGGCTCTCCGGAACTGGTTGAGGTTCAGCCCGGCTCCCACCTTGCGCTGCAGCGGGAGGCGCCGCGTCCCCGCGTCCACCACGCGGGTCACCGCGATCCGGTCGACCCGGGCACAGGGGGCGGTCAGCGCAAGGGCGAGGGAGTCCATGGCGTACCCGGGATTGACTCCGGTACCCAGGACCGAGACCTTGTAGCGCCGTGCGAGCCGGTCGAGCTGCTTGAAGCCGGACTGGTTGCGCGGAGAGGGGTAGGCCAGCTCTTCGCAGGTGGTGACCACGTTCACCCGTCGCGCCAGGAGATCGGCGATCTGGGGCTTGATCGCCTTGAAAGACGAGGCGGTTGCGAGGACGGCCACGTCGGCTCGCGTCTTCTTGATGAAACGGGCCGGGTCCCCGTCGACCTTCACCCGCAGCCGGCGCCCCAGGCCCAGCACGGCGCCCAGGTCCAGCCCCGCCATGTGGGGGGCCGGGTCGGTGGCGCCCACGATCTTGAGTCCCGGCGTCTGGAGGATCAGGCGCGCGACTCCCTGCCCGATCGACCCGAGGCCGCAGTGAACGATCTTGATCGGACCCGCCATGCGGCTAGCGCTCCACCTCGATCGAGGGGACCTCGTCCTCGGGGGTGACCGACAGGATCACGGTGTCCGCGACCGGCAGGAAGGCAGCGTAGTTGCGCCCCTGGTGCTCGATCGTGACCTCGTAGTAACCCTCCGCGGCGACCCGGATCAGGCGGCCCTTCTGTCCCTTGGGCAGATTGGAGTTGTAGATCTGGATCTTCGACGCACGCTCGATCATTGCCGTTCCCTCTCTGGCACCGGCTCGCTCCGCGGCGCCGGACTAGAGCGCCTTGAGACTCCTGCGAATCACGTCGATTCCCTTCGCCGCTTCCCCGGCGTCGAGGTTCAGGGGTGGGCGGAAGCGGATCGAGCGCTCGCCGCAGCCGAGCAGCAGCAGCCCGCCTTCCCGGATCTTCTCGACGGCCCGGCGCCGGCGCTCGGCCGTGTCCATGTCGAAGGCGATCATCAGCCCGCGGCCCCGCGCTCCCGTAATCAGGCCCCCCAGCTCCTGCTGAAGGCCCTCGAGCTCCCGGAGCAGCAGCCCGCCCACCTCCGCCGCATTCTCGACCATGCGTTCCGCGGTGATG
>Ga0299906_10005587_pt1 | contig 10222 bp, 7 predicted proteins | sample RVTome_14_FD_200259 | JGI IMG/M metagenome (GOLD analysis project Ga0299906, IMG submission 200259) | Soil microbial communities from uranium-contaminated site in the Upper Colorado River Basin, Wyoming, United States - RVT145D125 (version 2) ...
GTCGAGAAAGACGACGACGCGACCGGCGGCGTCGCGCAGGCCGCGATTGCGGGCGGCCGAGAGGCCGAGGGTCGATTCCCGGACGACGCGCACCCCGCGACCGAGCTCGGCTGGTAGCTCGCCCAACACTCGGGCCGTCTCCGGCGGCGAGGCGTTGTCGACGAGCAGCACCTCCGCGTCGCACTCACGCGCTTGGGCGTGGGCGGCCCGGGCGGCGCGGGCGGCCAGGGCCCCGCGGTCGTGCGTGCAGATGACGACGCTGGCCGCGATCATGCGAGCCCCGGCAGGAGCGTGCGGCCGTAGCGACCCAGCCCGCGAGCGGCCACGCCGGCGATGCCGGCCGCGAGGGTGACCGGGGGGCCGAGGGCGCGCCAGGCGGCGGCGCCAGGGAGCCCGGACCTGGTGGCGGCGTGCGCCGGCCCGGCCTGCAGCGTCGCGGCGTAGAGCGCCTCGTGGTCGCTCGCGATCGCGTCCCAGTCGAAGCGGCGGCGAACGAGTTGCCGGCCCGCCCGTCCCAGCGCCGCGGCGCGAGCCGGATCGGCGAGCAGAGTGTCGATCGCCGCGGCCAGCTCGGCGGCGGAATCGGCGACGAGCAGCTCCCGGCCGTGACTGGCGCCGAGCCCTTCGGCGCCGACGGATGTGGTCACCACCGGGCGCGCCATCGCGAGCGCTTCCAGCACCTTGCCGCGCATACCGGTGCCGAAGCGTACCGGCGCCACGTAGACGCGCGCTGCTGCGAGGTGCGGTCGCACGTCCGGGACGGCGCCGATCCATTCCACGGACGGCCCGAGGTGCGGTGCCGGCCCCTGGCCGAGGACGCGTGTCGTCACCGGCCGTGTCAGGCGCGGCAGGACCTCGCGTGCGAGAAAACGTACGGCGTCGACGTTCGGCGGGTGACCGAAGTTCCCGTGGAAGAGCAGGTCGGTCGTGGGCGGCGGCGCCTCCGCCGGGGGCGCGAAGGTCGCCGTGTCGACGCCGACGGGGCTCACCGACAAGGGCAGGTCCGGCAGGAAGCGGCGCAGGCGCGCGGCGTCCTCGGGCGACATGACCGCGACGTGACTCGCCTGCCGCACGGCCCACAGCTCCCACTCGAGGTCGCGCAAGTGGCGGAACGCAGCCTTCGGACCGTCCGGCCAGCGCGAGCCCGCGGCGCGCCAGGCCGGCAGGTGCTGGGCAAAGCCGAGCTGGTGCACGGTGAGCAGGACCGGCAGGGACGTCGCCGGCAGGAGGTGCATCAGCTCCGTGAACTCGAGCTGCAGCAGGTCGTAGGCGCCGGCGGCCAGGCGCTCCGCGATGGCGCGGGCCAGGGCGGGATTCGAGAAGCCGCCGCGCACCGTCGCCGGCAGCAGGGCGAAGGGATCGTCGGGCACGTGCGGCTCGCGGGCGACGTGGTGAATCGCCGCCAGTCCGGGCGGCAGCTCGCCGAGGGCGTCGCGGTCGCCGGGGTCGAGAAAGGTGAGCAGCGTCACGTCGTGCCGCGCGGCGATGCGGCGCAGCAGCTCCCACCAACGCGCGCGCGCCGCACTCACGCCGCGGCGCGGCAGCTCGGGGGTGATCCAGAGGAGCCGGAGGCGCGCGTCCATGCGGCGAGGGGCACGATAGCCGGGGCCCGGGACGCCGGCAACCGCCGGCGTGACTGCCGCGCCCGCGCTTGCCAGCCTCGCTGGTGTTTTCTGTCACATCGAGGCTAGCTGACGCACATGCGCGTCCTGGTGGTGTCGAACACGCCGTTCGCACCGGCGGACGCCGGGAACCGGGTGCGCATCGCGGAGATGCTGCGCTACCTGGCGGCGCAGGGCGCCGAGTTGGGGGTGCTGCTGCTGGCGGACTGGGACACGGACCGCTGGGACCTGGCCGGGATGCGCAGCGACGCCGCCTGGGTGGAGGTCGCCCGTCCGTCGCTCCTGGCGCGCGCCCGGCGCCGCTTCGCGCCGCGGGCGGCGCCCGGCGCCGATCTGGACGTCGACGCCTGGTGTCCGTCGTGGTTCCGGGAGCGCGTGCGCGCGGCAGCCGAGGCGTGGCGGCCGGACGTGGTGCTCGCCGAGTACGTGTTCCTCTCGGCGTGCCTGGAGGGCCTGCCCGCGTCCTGCCTCAGGGTGATCGACACGCACGACGTCATGCATCGGCGCCGGGCGGCTTACGACGCGGCTGGGGTGGCGCCGTCCTGGTTCCTCACCACGAGGGCGGAGGAGCGACGCGGGCTGGTGCGGGCCGATCTGGTGCTGGCGATGCACGACGCGGACGCCGCGTGCCTCCGCGAGCTGGCGCCCGGCTGCGAGATCCTCACGGTCGGGCACGGTTGCCACGGCGGGGGACCGTCCGACATCGAGCCCGTGGCGGGACGGGTGCTCTTCGCCGGCTCGTTCAACGACCTCAACGTCGCCGGCCTGCGCTGGTTCCTGGCGGAGGTCTGGCCGCGCGTGCGCGCGCAGGCCGAGGCCGAGCTGCACGTGTGCGGCACCGTGGCGGAGAAGCTGGCCGAGCCGCCCCCCGCCGTGGTCGTGCGCGGGAGCGTGCCGGCGCTGGCGCCCGAGATCGGCGCGGCGTCCGTCGTCGTCGATCCGCTGCGGGCCGGGACCGGTCTGCAGATCAAGGTCGCCGACGCCCTGGCGCACGGGCGCCCGGTCGTGGCGGCGCCGGCGGCGGCCGCGGGAATTCCGACGGGTGAGGAGCACGGCGTACTCGTCGCCGGCGACGCGACCGCCTTCGCCGATGCGGTGGTGGCACTCCTGGTCGACTGGGATCGCTGGCAGCGCGTCGCCGCCGGGGCGGCGAGCGCCGCGCGGCGCTTCGAGCCGGAGGCAGCGTTCGGCCCGCTGTGGCGCCGACTCGCGCGCGCCGCGGGACCGGGACAGGTCCCGGGACAGGTCTAGGAGGGCCGCCCGTCGCGAGCGAGCCGAGGCAGCAGGGCGAGCGTGGCCGCGGCCCGCATGAGCGCCTCGAGCCGCCGGTGCCACCCCGGCGGGCGCGGTCGCACGGCGGCGGCGCCCGCGCGGAGCGCGTCCATCAGCACGTCGCCCGGGCGCATGGCAGCGCCGAGATGCCCGTCCCGCCGCTGGCGGTACTCTTCGCGCCGTGCCGAGCGAATGCGCTCCCAGACGTGGCGCAGCGTGTAGCGGTCCGCGGGCGGGCGATGCACGACCACCGCGTCCGGGACGAGCAGGATCTCCCAACCCAGGCGCTGCAGCACGGCGGCGGCGACGATCTCCTCGCCGCCCGCGAAGTCGTCGCCGGTGCGGCCATAGTCGGGCGAGAAGCCGCCCGCGTCGAGCAGGGGCTGGCGCCGCGCGCTCCAGTTGGCGCCCCAGGGGTACTCGGTCCAGTCACGCGCCGGACGCGGCCCGTTGCCGGGGATGATCAGGTGACTCCAGTAGTGCTCCCACCCCGGTCGCAGCCAGCGCGGCCGGGGTGCGGGCGGCTCGAGCCGGATGGTGCCGCCGACGACCCCGGCGCGCGGGTGGGCGGCGAAGGTGCGCTCCACGGCCTCCAGCCAGGTGGGGCTGGCCACCGCGTCGTCGTCGAGAAAACAGACGAGTTCGCCGCGCGCCGCGGCGAGGCCCGTGTTGCGGGCGTGGGAGAGGCCGGGGGCGGGACAGGGGACGAGGCGCAGGCGGGAGGGGTCGGCGGCGAAGTGCTCGGCACGCGCCGACGCGACGACCGTCTCCGCCTCCGGGTCGTCGGGGGCATTGTCGACGACCAGCACTTCGCAGTGTTCGGGCGACAGCGTTTGCGCGGCGAGGCTGCCGAGCACTCGATCGAGGCACTCGCGGCGGCGGTACGTGCAGACCACGGCGGTGACGGCGATCGCAGAGGCGCGGCCAGCTTCCGTCACGCGCGGTGACGCTAGCCTGACGCCGGCCGCGCGGCAACTGAGCGGCTCAGGCTTGACTCCCATGGGCCCCACGATATGAGGCGGGCTGGGTCGTGGTGGGGCACGCGAAGTCGGTTGGTCGGGGCGTTCCATCGTCGCTGAGAACGTCGCTGGTCGAGGTGCTCAACCCGGCCCCCTTGCTGCGCGGCCTGTGGCGGCACCGCGACCTGACGCTGCTCTTCATCAAGCGGGAGATCCTGCGCCGCAACAAGGGCACGAGTCTGGGGATCGCCTGGTCGATTCTGGTGCCGCTGCTCCTGCTCGCCGTCTACGCCTTCGTCTTCGGAGTCGTCTTCCAGACGCGCTGGGGCCGCGGCGAGGATGCATTCTTCGTGCTGCCGATGTTCTGCGGCATGACCCTCTTCTCGATCTTCGCGGAGTGCGTGACACGTGCCCCGGAACTGGTGCTCGAGAATCCGAGCTACGTGAAGCGAGTCGTGTTCCCGCTCGAGATTCTCCCCGTCTCGGTGCTGGGTGCCGCCGTGGCCCTGTCCACCGTCAACGTGGCGATTCTCGTGGCCGGTGTCCTCCTCACGCGGCACACGCTTCCTCCGACGGTCGTGTTCTTTCCGCTCATGCTGCTGCCGCTGGTGATGCTCAGCCTCGGCCTGGCGTGGTTCTTCGCCTCGCTGGGCGTGTTCCTGCGCGACGTCAAGAACGTGGTCGCGATCGGGGTCAGCCCGGTGCTCTTCTTCCTCTCACCGGTCTTCTATCCCATCGAGCAGCTCCCGGAGCGCTACCAGGCGCTGGTGCGCCTGAATCCGCTCACGACCATCCTGGAAGGCGGCCGGCAGACCCTGATCTGGGGCGAGTCCCCGGATTGGGCCGCCTGGGCCGTGGTCACGCTGCTCGGTTGGATCGTCATGCAGCTCGGGTGGGCGTGGTTCATGAAGACCAAGCGGGGCTTCGCGGATGTCGTCTGAGGCGGCGGCTGCCGAGGTCGCCGTCGACGTTCGCGGGCTCGGGAAGTGCTATCACGTCTACGGCAATCCCCAGGATCGGTTGAAGCAGGCCCTCTTCGGGCGCTGGCGGACCTACCATCGTGAGTTCTGGGCGCTGCGCGGTGTCGACTTGCAGGTGCGACGCGGTGAGGCCGTCGGCATCATCGGGGTGAACGGCAGCGGCAAGAGCACGCTGCTGCAGGTCATTGCCGGCACGCTGGCGGCGACCGAAGGGACGGTGGCGACCTGCGGGCGTGTCTCGGCCCTGTTGGAACTCGGCAGCGGCTTCAACCCGGAGTTCAGCGGGCGCGAGAACGCGCTGCTGAACGGCGCCATTCTGGGCATCCCGCGACGTGAGATGGGCGAGCGCCTGGCAGGGATCGCGGCGTTCGCGGACATCGGCGCCTTTCTGGAACAGCCCGTCAAGACGTATTCGAGTGGCATGCATGCGCGGTTGGCCTTTGCCGTGGCCGTCTCCGTCGATCCGGACGTGCTGATCGTCGACGAGATCCTCGCGGTCGGCGACATGGGCTTCCAGCAGAAGTGCCTGGGACGCATTCGCGCCCTCCGTGAGCGCGGGCTCACCCTCTTGCTCGTCAGCCATGCGCCGGACACCATACGCAGCGTGTGCGATCGCGCGCTCTTCCTCGCCGGGGGCACGACGCAGTTCCTGGGTGCGGCCGAGCCCGGTGTGGACGCGTATCTGCGGCACGTTCGGGAGCAGGCCAACACGGATGCGCTGGCTGCCCGGACCGACCTCCCGCCGGCGGACGCGACTGGGGAGCGCTACGGTACCGGACACGCGCGCATCGTTGGGGCCGAGCTTTTCGGCGACGATGGCCGGCCATGCCGGGCGTACCGCTTCGGAGACGAGATTCGCCTGGAGGTCGTGGTCGAGGCCCGTTCGCCCGTCACGGGGCTCTCGGTGTCGTTTCTCGTGCGCGACATGACGGGCGTCGACCTCATGGGCACGACGTGCTTCGACGAGCGGGTGGAGGTCCCTTCGCTCTCGGCCGGAGAGCACCTGCGAGTGCGATTCGGCTTTCGCAATCAGCTCCGGGTCGGCAACTTCGGCGTCTCGCTGGCGGTGCACCAGGTTCGGGAGCGCGATTATTCGGACAACGTCCTGTTCGATCAGATCGACGGCGCGGTTGCCTTCGCCGTCATCCCGGATCCGGCGCGGCCGGTCCACTACAAGTTTCATCAGCCGGTGACGGTCGAGTGCGAAAGGATCTCCGATGGCGTCTGAACGAACCCCGGCGAACGATGCGGGCGTGACCGTAGCGCCGAACTACGAGTACTGGCGGCGCCACGGGGGGCAGTGGGCCGACGAGTACGACGCGCGCAAGCGTCTCATGCCCCTGTACCACGTGCAGGAGCTCATGCTGCTCGAGTACTTCACGTGCCACGCACCCGCGACGGTGCTCGAGTTCGGCTGCGGGGTGGGGCGGCACCTCCGCTACCTGCGCGAAGTGCCGGGGCTGGAGATCTTCGGCTTCGATCAGAGCGCGGCCATGGTGGAGCAATGTGCTCGCTGGGCCGAGCCGGCCTGGCAGGCCGAGCACGTACGTGTCGGCGAGCCGGCGGGCGTCCTCCCCTACGCCGACGCGTCGTTCGACGTCGTCTACACCGCGGAGGCGCTCGTCCACGTCCGGCCCGACGATCTGCCGGGCGTGTTGCGCGAGCTGCGACGGGTGTGCCGCGGGCACCTGTTTCACCTCGAGACCGCGGTGGACCAAACAATCCGGCTCGACGCGCACGAGGGGTCGTGGAAGCACGACTTGGTCGAGGCGTATCGCGGCGTCGGGTTGGAGTGCGTGCGCCTCGAGCAGGGCTATGGTGTGCACGCGCCCTACCAGGTGGCTGTGGGCGAACCGAAGCCGCGCCCGGTCTGGTCGGCGGTCCAGCTCGCCCAGCTCCGGCGCCTGGAGCGCGACCTGAGCGGCGGGATCGCCGGGCTGCAGCAGCGTCTCGCCGAGACGGCAGCGCGAACGGCCGAGCTCGAGCGGGCGCTGTCGGAGGCTCAGGCGCGAGCGACACGCGCTGCGGCCGCCGCCGAGCGCGAGCGCGCCCGAGTGGCGGCGCTGCTCGGAGAGCGCGAGCGCTTCTTCACGCAGGCGTCGGGAATCGTGCGGCGGTAGCGGATGGGCACCAGCAACTGGCAGCAGATCCCGTTCTGCATCGAGGTGATCATGAAGATCGCCCCGCTGCGCGTGCTCGACGTCGGGGTGGGCTTTGGCCGTTGGGGGATGATCGTTCGGGAGTTCGGCGACGTCTGGTACGATCGCATCTTCCCGCCGGACTGGAAAGTGCGCGTCGAGGGCATCGAGGCGTTCCCGGCGAACATTGCGCCCTATCACCAGCACTTCTACGACCAGATCCACCTCGGGGACGCGGCCGAGCTTCTCGAGAAGCTGCCCGGTCGCTGGGATCTGGTCGTGTTTGGCGACGTCATCGAGCATTTTCGGAAGGACGTCGGGCGCCGGCTGCTCGATGCGAGTCTGGAGCGCTCGGCCTACGTGCTCGTGAACGTGCCGCTCGGGGAGGACTGGGAGCAGGCGGACAAGTACGAGAACGAGTTCGAGCGCCACTTGGCGGAGTGGTTCCCGGAGGACTTCGAGCCGGGTCAGGTCGTGCGGCGTGGCTTCTTTCAGGACTATGCCGCGCGGCCCCATGCCAGCTTCTGCCTGTCGCGCGACGACCCGAAAGGTCTGCGCACCGCACTGTTCTCGCGCACCGAGCAGTTCATCGACCCGAGCGTGCTGACGGGGGACTCGAAGGAGCTGGACGGCGTGTTGGCCAAGATCCGCGAGATGGCCTTCGAGCTCGACTACATCAAGCAGTATCCGTTCTACCGAATGGAGCGCCGCCTGCGCGGGACGCCGGCGTGGCGCTGGCTGCGCGCGGCGCGCGGTGGGGACGACCGCGTGGTCACCGTGCGGGCGACGGCGAACGGGAGCGCGTCGTCGCAGGGGACGGAGGTGTGGCTCGCCGCCGCGCGGGCGAACGTCGGCGAACAGGCGGTGCCGTGGGACTTCGTGGAGACCGATGCGACCTGGGATGGCCGGCCACACCCGGACTTCGCGTACGGCCGCGCGCTGGTCAGCTCGAGCGGCACCTTGCGGGTGCCGGTGGACGAGGATCCCGAGCTGACCTTCGCCACGCATCCGTGGTGTGGTCGGGTCGAGGTGCGTTTTCGCGGTCGGTCCGAGACGATCGATCTCTACGCGAGCGTGGGCGGTGAGTTGGTCGTTCACCCGGCTCGTTCACCGATGGTCGGGGCGGCGGCCCCGGCGCGCGTTCCAGCGGCCGGGCCAGGCGGGCTCGATGGGGAGGAGACCGCGTGGGTCGAGCAGATCCGGGCCGCGGGTTCGCCCCCGGTGGCGGTGCACTGTCCGTCCTGGCTCGGCATCACGGCCTCCACCCAGGTGCTGTTCCCGCACACCTACGCGGTGCCGCGTGAGATCGGCGGTGATCCCCGGGCGGTCTCGGCCGCTGAGCTGCGCCGGCACCGGGACGTGCTGCTCGCCGCCGGCGTCGAGCACGTCGTGTTCTCGGGGGGCGACGAGGCCCATCTGCGCCTCCTGGAGGAGCTGGCCGCGGCGAAGCCCGGGATGCGCTTCGACCTGCTCTGGCATGGCAGCTACGTGCACTGCGCCGAGGACTACGCCTGGGGCCTTCTCCAAAAGTGGGTGGCCCTCGCCCGTGGCGGGCGGGTTCGCGTCGTGGGGACCGTCAAGAAGGGCATGGAGGAGTTCTTCGCGGGTCTGGGCGTGTCGTCGCGCCTGGTTCTCAACCATGTGCCCGGGACGCCGCTCGAGCCCCCTGACCTCGCGGGGGGGGATCGCCACGTCGGCATCTGGCTGTCCGGGCTGAGCGCCAAGAAGCTCCCGCATCCCATGCTGGCGGCACTGGCGATGGTCCCGTCGGTGCGTCTGCACGCCGCCGGCTTCGACGAGCGCCTGCGCGAGTTGGTGACCTTCCTGGGACTCCCGATACAGCGCCTCGAGCCGCACGCGTTGCCGAAGGAGGCGCTGCTCGCGGGGATCCGGGAGACGCATGCCTCGCTCTACGTGACGTTCTCGGAGTGCTGCCCGATGTTGCCGCTGGAGAGCCTGCAGCAGGGCGTCCCATGCCTGATCGGCCCGACCAGCCACCTCTTCGAGGACGAGCCGTATCTGTACGAACGGCTCGTGGTGCCGTGTCCGGATCGCGCCGACGTGATCGCGCACTGGCTCCGCCGGGTGCTCGACGAGCGAGACGAGATCATGCGTCGCTACGCGGCGTACGTCCCGACCTACAACGAGCGCGCCCGGCGGTCCGTCGAGGCGTTTCTGGCCTGAGCGGCGACGGGATGCCGACGACCTGCTTCGTCTCGTACGAGATCCATCCGACGACGTGGGGCGGGTGCGGCGTGTTGCTGCGCCATGCGGCGGCGGAGCTGCTGCGCCGGGGCCACGAGGTCGTGTTCCTTCTGGACGTGCCCCCGGAGTATTTTGCGCGCTTCGACACTCGGGATCGGCTGGAGTTGCCGCATGCCGAGCGCTGCCGGGCCTACGCCGTCGACGCGGAGTGTCGGGATCTGGTCCTGCCGGTGGGGCTCTGCCGGTCGGTCACGCAGGCCCTGCGCTTTGCGCATGCGTGGGACCGCGTGGCGCGGCGGGAGCGGCCCGACTACGTGGAGTTCTTCGAGTACTGCGGCGTCGGCTACTACGCATTCCTACAGCGCCTGTTCGGCCTCGATGCCGCGCCCTCGGTCTTGGGCGCGCGCCTGCACAACGCCATCGAGCTGATCGACCGCATCGGCGGGACGCGGTATCTCGACGACGACCGCTATCACCTCTATGCGCTCGAGCGGGCGGCGCTCAGACTCGCCGAGGTCGTGCTCACGCCCACGCGGACCTACTTCGAGCACTACTATCGCGATGCCTATGCCATCGACCCGGGGCGAGCCGTCGTCTCGCAGCCGCCGAAGGAGGTACGGGAACGCGTGCGAGCACGGGACCCCGCCGGTCCCACCCGGCGGATCACGTTCGTCGGGCGCATGTATGCCTTCAAGGGGGTCGACCGCCTGGTCGAGGCGGCCGTGACGCTGCTGACCGCCCGTCCCGATGCGGACGTGCTCTTCGAGCTGATCGGACCCGATACGAACGACACCCTGCATGGGGACAGCTTCGTCGGGCTGCTCGAGCGCCTGATCCCTCCGCATCTGCGCCGCCGCTTCGAATTCCCAGGGCATTTGGATCACGACGCCATCGGCGAACGGCTGCGCGCCTCGTCGTTCGCGGTCTTTCCGAACCGCTTCGAGAGCTTCTGCTACGCGCTACACGAGGTGTATGACGCGGGGGTTCCCGTGGTGGCGGCGGCCCTGCCCGGTTTTGCCGAGTTCTTTCGACACGAAGAGAACGCG
>Ga0299906_10005589_pt1 | contig 10219 bp, 4 predicted proteins | sample RVTome_14_FD_200259 | JGI IMG/M metagenome (GOLD analysis project Ga0299906, IMG submission 200259) | Soil microbial communities from uranium-contaminated site in the Upper Colorado River Basin, Wyoming, United States - RVT145D125 (version 2) ...
CATCGCCAGGCTCGGATCGGCTTGATTCAGCGCGACGGTGGTGTTGACCAGCGTCTCTACACCGTTGGCGCTGCCGTCCGCGTTGTACTCCTGCTTGTAGATGCCGGCGCTGCCACCGCTGTCCTGGCCGGTGCTTTGCCATGCGATGACGAAATTGCCGGTTGCGTCCATCGCCACCACCGGTCGGCCTTGGTCGCCCGTAGTGTACGTGTTGACGAGGAACTCGCCGCCCTGAGCCACGCCGGCGGCGTCGAAGCGCTGCGCGTAGATGCCGCCGCTGCCGCCGTCCTGCAGGTTGCTGCGCCACGCCACCACGTAGTTCCCGTTCGGGTCCATCCCTACCGAGGACCAGTTCTGGTCGTTCGTGGTGGTGGTATTGGCCCGCACCTCGCCGCTCAGCGGGTTGCCCGCCGCGTCGAAGCGCCGCACATACACGCCGTCCCCGCTGCCGTCAAGCGCACTGGAATAGGAGACGACAAAGTTGCCCGCGGCGTCCATGGCGATGTCGTCGAGATACTGGTTGCCGGCGGTGGTGACGTTGACGCCGATCTCGCCGCCCTGGGCCACGCCGGCCGCGTTGTAGCGCTGCGCGTAGATCCCCTCGCCGCTGCCGTCCTGGCCGGTGCTCTGCCACACCACGACGAAATTGCCGACGGCGTCCATCGCCACCATCGGGATGACCTGCGCGTTGGCGGTCGTGGTATTGACGCGGAACTCGCCACCCTGGGCGACGCCGGCGGCGTTGTAGCGCTGTGCGTAGACTCCCGCCCCGCTGCCGTCCTGCGCATCGCTGCTCCACGCCACCACGAAGTTACCGTTGGCGTCCATCGCCACCGACGCGTCGTACTGGTTGTTGGCGACCGTGGCGTTGACCCGGAACTCGCCGCCCTGCGCGACCCCGTTGGCGTTGTAGCGCTGCGCGAAGATCCCCGCCGCGTCGCCCGGGCCGTTGCCGGACCACACCACGACGTAGTTGCCGTTGGCATCCATCGCCACCGACTGGGGAATGTCGGGGTCGTTCTGCTGTGTGCTGCCGGTGGTGGTGTTGGCGAGGGTCTCGCCGCCCACCGCGTAGCTCTGCAGCGTGCCGCTCCAGTCCAGGACGACCGCCTGGCTGAACACGATCGAACTGTCGATGTGCCCGGCGTGGAACTCGAGGTCCCAGTCGCCGCCGCGCGCGGCCGCCCCGGTCACGTCGTCGCTGGCCGCCACGTCCGCGCCGGTCAGGCGCGCCAGCGCATCGACCAGCGACTTGCCATCCTGCGTGGCCGCCACGTTGCAGCCGTAGATCAGCAGGTCCGCATCGGCGGTCAGGGCCTCGCTCCAGCCCTTGATCTGGGTCGCATTCTTCAGCAGTGAGCTGAAGTTCAATGTCGAGCCGCCGAGCTGAACGTTGCCGTCCGAGCCGTGCGACACCAGATGCACCGCGCTGATGTCGCTGTGCGTGGCCAACGCGTCCGTCACCTGCCTGACGCCATCCCGCGTGGCGTCCAGCAGCACCACTTCGAGCTCACCGCCCGCGTCCCGGCTGCGAAGGTCCTCGATCAGCCGTGCGTAGTCGGGGGTGGCCGGATCGACGAACACGATCTCGTGGCGGCGAAGCTGCGCGTCCGCCGCGGAGTGCTGCGCGAACTCGCCGCTCGACTCCAGGGTGCGCTGCTCGACCTCGGCGGTGACTCCGGCCGCATCCACCAGCCCGGGGCTGAAGTCGGCCGAATACAGGATACGGGGCTCGATCGTCTCGAGCACCGGGCGTCGCGGCTGTTTCTTCGTTTTCGGCTTCATCCTGCACCTGTCCCGCTTGAGGGGCGGTGCGCTCCCGCCCCATGGCCGCTGTGCGTCACCCCCGGGTGAGGGCGAGCAGCGAACCGGCTTCCGCCGTACACAAGGTTGACATTCCGACCGCGGGCACGCTCCCGCGTTTTACCTTCCCCGGGGATCAGCCCAGGAAATGTCAACTGCAGAGGGATGTCACGATTGGACGGCTGGTCCTGGCAGTGGTACTGCAAGGACTCTGCCTGCCAGCGCTCGGAGTACGCGTGGGCGCGTGCGTGCCCTGCGCGAGCTGGCTTCCAGCAACTTGCTAGGCCGCGACGCGGCCCACGGCCTGCATCTGCAGCGCCTCGTCGTAGCGGGCCACGCGGTTGCGGCCCGCGTTCTTGGCCACGTACAGCGCCGTGTCGGCCTGCTTGATCAGCTCGGCCAGGGTGCTGCCGCCGAACGCCACGGAGGCCACACCGAAGCTGATGGTGATGCGCACGCTCTCGCCGGGGATCACGGTCGCGCCGCAGTTCGCCTCGATGCGCGCGCGCATGCGCTCGGCCAGCTCCGCCGCTGACGCCGCCCCGATGCCCGGCAGCAGCAGGCAGAACTCCTCGCCGCCGTAGCGGCATACCAGATCGCCGGGCCGCACCGCCGCCTGCAGCGTCTGCGACACGTGCTCGATGGCCTGATCGCCCACCAGGTGGCCATAGCGGTCGTTGATGGCCTTGAAATGGTCGATGTCGCCCATCAGGCAGGACAGCTCGCCGCGCTGCGCCAGCACTTTGAGGAAGTGCTGCTGCGCCTGCTCCAGGAAGGCGCGGCGGGTCAGCGTGCCGGTGAGCTGATCGCGGTCGGCAATGCGCTTGAGCTCCTCGTTCTGCAGCTCGATCTGGCGCTTGGCCACCTCGAGCTGGGCCACGGAATCCAGCAGCGCCTGGTTCATGTGCTCGACCATGGACAAGTCGTCGAAGGTGATCAGGCAGCCACGCACCGTTCCCTTGTCGTCCTGGATCGGCGAACAGTTGAGGGTCATCTTGATCGGCTCGCCGCCGTCCTGCGGAATGCGGATGGTCTCGCCGGTGATCGAGGCACCGTCGCGCATCGCGCGCGCCCAGTGCTGCTGCTCGGGGTCGTCGCCGACGGCGGCGGTGAGCCAGTTGAGGTCCTTGATGCGCTTGCCGGTAAGCTCGACCGCGGCGCCCGGATGCATGCGCCGGAACACGCTGTTGGCGAGCAGGATGTGGCCCTGCTTGTCGATCACCAGCACGCCCTCGGACAGCGCGTCGAAGGCGGTGCGCACGCGATCGGGAATGGCCGCGCTCGGGTCGAGCCGCTGCAGAATGCGCCGCAGATACAGATAGAACAGCAGGAAGCCCAGGGTGAGCATGAGCAGGGTGAGCCCGACGCCCGGATACTTGATCCACTCGAGCAGCGTCTTGGGCATGGTGGGCCGGTACGCCAGCTCGATCTGCCCCCAGACTCCCTGGTCCGAGCTGATCGGCACCAGCACATTGGTGAGCGTGGACTTGCCGCCGGACGGCGATTCCCAATGCTTGGTGTGGTTGCCGGTCTCGGCCACCACCTCTCCATCGCTGCGCCGAACGGCGATGGACAGCACGTCGCTGTCGCGCGAGATCACCGCGTGCAGCGTGCGCCGCAGGGTGTCGAACTGATCCTGCTGAATCAGGGCGGCGAGCTGCACCGCCAGACTCTCGGCGGAACGCTTGCGCACCTGGCGAGCGATGTCGGACTGATCCGGCATCAACCCAAGCAGCAGATCGGCGGTCAACAGCAGGAAGGCCGCCAGCGACACCAGCCCCATGCTGATGCGCGACACCGGACCCAGACGCAGCTTCATCCTCATTCGTTCCTCGCAGCGCGACCGCCGCTCCGTCTAGCTTGTGGGGCCCCGCCCCCGTTCACTTCTGCGGCGCGGCCGCCACCGACTGCTTGCCGGGCGGCTTGGCGCCGGCCTTCTCCGCGGGAAGCTTGCTCGCGCCTTGCTCCGCAGGCGGCTTGCCGGCCGCGTTCTCGGGTCTGGCGCCGGCGCCAGCGGGTTTGCCCCCGGCGGGCTCCGGCATCGGTTTCATGGCGCCGCCCTCCGCGGCGTTGAGGCCGTCGAACTCGACCTTGCAGCGCAGGCCCGGCGGCAGCGCGCTGTCCGGGTTGGGCAGCTCCAGGCGCACGCGGAAGCTGTTGCTGGCGGCGTCGATCACGCGGTCCACCACCACCACCTTGGCGGTGCGCAGCTCCACCTCCGACATGTCGGGGCGCACGCTGGCGGTCATGCCCTGCTTGATCTTGTTGAAGTGCGTCGCGGGCACGATCACCTCGACGCGCAACGGATCGATGGTGACGACCTTGACCACCGGCCTGTCTTCCACCCGCTCGCCTTCCTGCAGGTAACGTTCGACGATGACGCCGGTGAGCGGGCTGCGGATGGTGCGCTGGGACAACTGCGCCTGCGTCAGCGCCAGCTCCTGCTGGGCCTGGCGCATCTGCTCGCGCGCCTGCCTCAGCCGCATCTCGGCGACGTCGGCTTCGGTGGCGGCCTGGTCCTTGACCTGCTGCGACACGAAGTTCTGCTTGAACAGGTCCTGGGTGCGGACCTTCTTCTTCTGCGCGAAGTCGTGATTGGAGGCGGCCGCGCGCAGCTCGGCGGTGGCTTCGGCGCGCAGCTTCGCCGCGCCCACCGCCGCCTGCTCGACGTCGGAGTTGAGCCGGGCGAGGGGTTGACCTTTCTTGACGAAGTCGCCACGCTCCACCAGCACGCGGTCGAGGATGCCGACCACCTGCGTGCCGACCTCGGCCTCCTGGAAGGGCTGGATCAGGCAACCCATGGGTTCCGCGCGCAGCGTCGCGCTCGTGAGCGTCAGCAGCGCCGGCACCAGAAACACACATGTCGCTCGCATTTTGAAATTCCTTTGACGATGTTTCGGCCGCAAAGCCGCATCAATGCACGTCTATGCAACAAGTGCGCCGAGTGGCGTCTCTGCAGGCCGGGCAGCCCGGATCGAGGCGCACCCGCTCAAGCCGTGTTGCGCAGCTGCGCCCCACGCAGAACTGGCGCGTGGGCGCTCGCGTCCGGCTTGTGCATCAGCCTGCTAAGCGATCGAGCGCTGCAGCAGCGCAGTCAGCGGTCCCGGCGGCACCGGCCTGCTGCACAGGAAGCCTTGATACTGATGGCAGTTGCGCGCGCGCAGGAACTCGAGCTGCTGCGGCGTCTCCACGCCCTCGGCCACCACCTGCAGGTTGAGCGCGCGGCCGAGCGCGATCATGGCGCCGACGATGGCCGGGCTGCCCCTCTGGCTGGTGAGCCCGTGGATGAAGGAGCGGTCGATCTTGAGCTCGTCGATGGGGAAGCGGCTCAGGTAGGTGAACGACGAGTAACCGGTGCCGAAGTCGTCGATGGCGATCTTCACGCCCATGTCTTTCAGCTCGTGCAGGGTCTCCACGCTGTCCTCGGCGTTCTCCATCAGGATGCTTTCGGTGAGCTCCAGCACCAGGTGGCTGGGCGGGATGCCGCTGCGTTCGAGCGCGCCGCGCACGGCGTGCCAGATGGTGCCGTGCTTGAACTGCGCGCCGGACACGTTGACGGCGACGCACATCGGCGGCAGGCCTTGCTGCATCCAGGCCTGCAGCTGGGAGCAGGCCGAGCGCAGCACCCATTGTCCGATCTCGACGATGAGCCCGGTTTCCTCGGCGATGGGAATGAACTTGTTCGGCTGGATGATGCCCTGCTCCGGGTGCTTCCAGCGGATCAGCGCCTCGACCCCGGCCACCCGCCGGCTGGCGACCTCGACCTTGGGCTGGAAGTAGAGCACGAACTCCTCGCGCTCCACCGCCCGGCGCAGCTGGTTCTCCAGCGTGAGCCGCTCCAGCGCCTGGGCGTTCATGTCGCCGGAGAAGAACTCGTAGCCGCCACGCCCGCGCTTCTTGGCCTGGTACATGGCCATCTCGGCGTTCTTCAGCAGGGTGTCGGCGTCCTGGCCGTCGCTCGGCGAGATCGCGATGCCGATGCTGGCGGTGGTGAACAGCTCGTGGCCCTCGGCATGGAACGGCTCGGCGAAGCTGTTCAGGATGCGCCGAACGATGCCGGTGGCGTCGTCCTGTTTGGCGAGGTTGTGCAGGCTGGGCAGCAGCACCGCGAAACCGTTGCCGCCGATGCGTGCGAGCGAGGGACGAGCCGCCTGCTCGCTGCCGGGGAACTGCGACGGCTTGGTGGTGTCGGCGATGCGCTCGAGCATCTGCGCCACGCTGCACAGCAGCTTGTCGCCGATGCGATGGCCGAGCGTATCGTTGACCTGCTTGAAGCGGTCGAGGTCGATGTGCAGCAGTGCGCAGGCGCGCGAGCTCTGCTGGGCGGTCTTCGCCAGCGCCGCGGCGAGCTCGCTCTGAAACTTGCGCCGGTTGGGCAGCCCGGTGAGTGCGTCGAAGTCGGACAGGCGATCCTGGTAGGCCTTGAAGGCGAGCGCGTTGCGCAGCCGCAGGCGCAGCTCGCTGGGGTCGACGGGCTTGAGCAGAAAGTCGGTTGCGCCCAGCTCCAGCGCCTTCAGCTTGGCCGACCCCTCGCTCTCGGCGGTGAGCATGATCACCGGCGTGTAGCGCAGCTCCTCGTGGGAACGCACCTGGCCGAGGATGTCGAAGCCGCTCACCCCCGGCATCATCAGGTCGAGCAGCAGGATATCGGGCCGCTGCGCGACCAACAGCGCCATCGCCTGGGTCGGGTCGCTGGTGGTGACGAAGCTGCTGTAGCCGGCCTCCTCCAGGAAGGTCTGCACCACTTCGAGCATGATCGGATCGTCGTCCACCATCATGACGGTGAAGTTGGTGAGCGCTGCGAAGGCGTTGGCCGGCTCGGCCTGCTGGGGTGCAGCGCTCGGCTGCTGCAGCGCCTCTGCCTGCTGGGCGATGGCGACCGCCTGCGGATCCAGCAGCGGCGCGCCCGGCGCCGCGGGCCGTTGCAGGTCGAGATTCTCAGCGATACGCATAAGTCATGCTCCTGAGGTCTAGCCGACGCGCGCGAGCGGCACGTCCTCGTCTTCGGCCGGCGGCACCACGCGGTCCACCAGACTGCGCAGCTCCGCGATCACCGCAGCGATGGCTGCCTCGTCCGCGGCTTTGGCGAGCTGCTCCAGCGTGCGCGCCGGCGCGGTAAAGGCATCGAACCCGGCGGTGCCCCCCGAGCCCTTCAGCCAGTGGGCAAGGCCGGCCAGCGTCGGATAGTCGCGCGCATCCCACGCCGCCTCGATCGCGCTCATGCGCTCGGGCATCTGCAGTGCGAACTTGCGCACCACCGGGCGCAGCTTGGGATGGTTCGCCAACCGCGATACGACCGGCGCGCCGGCCGGCGCGCGGTCGCCCGGCCGCGGCTGCTCCACCGCCGGCGCGTAGGCCGCCTGCGGTTCGGCGCGCGCCGGCTCGCGCCGCACCTCCGGGCGTACCGGCGCCGCCACGCGGCGTCCATTCAGCAGGCCCGCGAGCGTTTGCAGCAGCAGGTCGATGTCGATCGGCTTGGTCAGATAGTGGCTGCAGCCCGCTTGCAGGATGCTCTGCTCGAAGCCCTTCATGGCATTGGCGGTGAGCGCGATGATGGGCCGCTTGAAGCCGTGCTTGCGCAGCAGCTGGGTGGCGGTGAAGCCGTCCATGACCGGCATCTGCATGTCCATGAGGATGACCTCGGGGCTCTCGGCGAGCGCCTTGTCCACGCCCACGCGGCCGTTCTCGGCCTGCGACACGCTGAGCCCCGCTTCCTCGAGCACCAGGCGTACCAGCTCGCGGTTCTCCTCGCCGTCGTCCACCACCAACACCTTGAGCGGCGGAAACTCCCAGGCGGCGCTGTCCAAAGGCCCGGCCTCGTGCGAGCGTGCCGTCGCCTCCTCGGGGGTCAGCATGCGCACGCCTGCCAGCGGACCCGGGTCGAGGGTGACGCTGAACACGCTGCCCTGTCCGAGCACGCTGTGCGCCACGATGTCGCCACCGAGCGCGCGCGCGAACCTGCGGCTGATGGTCAACCCCAGACCGGTGCCGCCGAAGCGGCGGGTGGTCGAGCTCTCCGCCTGCGTGAAGGGATCGAAGATCGACTCGAGCTTGCTCGCCGGGATGCCCACCCCGGTGTCGACCACGTCGATGGTGAGGATCGCCTGGCCGCGCTCCTGGCGCACGCCCTGGATGATCTTCACCAACCCGCTCTGGGTGAACTTGATGGCGTTGCCGGTCAGGTTGGTCACGATCTGTCGCACGCGGCCGGCATCGGTGAGCACTTTCTCGGGTACCGCGCCGGAGCACTCGAACTCCAGGCCGATGCCCTTCTCCCTGGCCTTCACGGCGAGCACCTCGACCACTTCCTGGATGATCTGGTGCGGCGCGCACGCGATGCGTTCCACCTCCATGCGTCCCGACTCGACCTTGGCCAGGTCGAGAATGTCGTTGATCAGCTCGAGCAGGTGCTTGCCGCTCGAGTGGATGGTGTCGAGGTGGCGGCGCATCTCGCCTTCGCTCTTGTAGAAGCCGCGCCGCAGCGCATCGGTGAAGCCGAGGATGGCGTTCATCGGCGTGCGGATCTCGTGGCTCATGTTGGCCAGGAAGTCACTCTTGGAGCGGTTGGCCTCCTCGGCCTGCTCCTTGGCGATGCGCAACTCGATCTCCTTCTCCTGCAGCACGGTGACGTCGTCGAAGCTGATCAGCACGCCCTGCGCCTTGCCGCCCGCGCCCAGCACGGGCGAGCAGTTCACCATGAAGGAGCGCACCTTGGCGCTGCTGTCGGCCAGCCGCACCAAGACGTGGCGCAGGGGCTGCGCGTCGCGCAGCGTGGCATGCCACGGGCAGGCCTGCGCCGCGAGCTTCACGCCGTCCGGTCCGAGCCAGGCGAAGCTGGTCGCCAGCCGCCCGATGAGCTTGTCGGCGGCCTCGCCCACCACCTCGGCGAACGCCTGGTTCGCCAGCATGATGTAGCCCTTGGGATCGATCACCAGCAGGCCCTCGGCCATGGTGTCCAGCGCCGCGCGCACCCGTCCGGGAATGGCGCGCGAGGGGTCGAGCTGGCGCAGCACGCGCCCCAGGTAGTAGTAGAACGCGATCGCGCTCAGCAGCACCACGAAGCCGATCATCTCCACGCGCGGCTCGCGCAGCGCGCCGAACCAGCCGGGCTTGCGCAGCGGCTCGAAGCGCAGCTCCACCCGCCCCCACTTCTGCGCGCCGGCCAGGATCGGCACCTGGATCTGCGCGTCGGTGGATAGCCCCCCGGGGAGCGGTTTCCAGTGCGCGGCGTGGTCGCCGATCATCGCGACCGCCTCGCCGTCGGCTTTGATCACGGCGGCCGACAGCAGGTCCTCGTTGCGCTCGACCACGAACTGCAGCGCGGCCTTGGCGCGCGCCATGTCCTGGTCGCCGAGCAGGGCGGAGGTGTTGACGGCGATGGCTTCCGCCAGCGCGCCCCGGCCCTGCCGGATGGCCGCGTGCCGGTCTGGCACCACCTCCAGATACATCGCCAGCAGCAGCACGCTGGCGAGCAGCGAAGCCAGCCCCAGGGACACGAAGAACCGCGCGCTCGGACGCCTCATGCGTTCGCCCCCGCTGTGTTATTGCGGGTTTCGGGCCGGCGCGCCGGGTCCGCGTCGAGTTCGGCCGGCGCGGGCGCTGGCGGCTCGGGCGCCGCAGCCCGGCCGCGCAGGCCGCCCAGCAGCGCATCCTTGGCCTTGCCGAACAGACGCTCGAGCGGATCCTCGTCGGCGCCTTCCTCGTCATCCTCCTCGCCGCGGCGCGCCAGCACCGGCATCGGGTCCACCGCGTGCCACGCCGGAAGAGACGACAGCAGGCTCGACAGCAGCAGACCGCCGCGCAGCAGCCAGATCACGTATCCGACCGACAGGCCGCCGCTGACCGCCACGCCGGAGGCGACCAGCTTGTCCTGCACCTCGATCTTGCCGTCGAGCTGGTCGTGCATGGTGTCCAGCTCCTCGACGAACTCGCTGCCGCCGAGAGTGCTGGTCACCGATTCCAGCATACTCAGGTCGGCCCGCTGGAAGGCCGGCGCGCTGAGCAGCGTGCCGCTCACCGACAGCTCGGGCGCGCCCGTCAAGTCCGACGACATCGGCGCCAGCATGTTGCCGCGAGCGTTCAGCACGCTGAGCAGGCTGTGGTCGGTAAGCAGGTGCGCGATGCGCACCCGTTGGGCGCTGGCGTTGGCGTTCGTGCGGATGATGTCGGCGTCGCTCGGCTGGTTGGTCGACGCGTCGAACATCGCCGTATCCGACGGCTGGACGATGGGCAGCGGGCCACCGGGTTCGGGCTCGGTCGGCTCGCCCGACGGCGCCGGCTCGGTGCCCGGATCGGGCGCCGGCTCGGTGCCGGGGTCCGGAGGCGGCGGTGGCGGTGGCGGAGGCGGCGGAGGCGGCGGCGCGACGATGATCGGCGGCGGCCCCACCGAGATGGCGAAGCTGGTCGAGCCGATGCT
>Ga0299906_10005590_pt1 | contig 10218 bp, 4 predicted proteins | sample RVTome_14_FD_200259 | JGI IMG/M metagenome (GOLD analysis project Ga0299906, IMG submission 200259) | Soil microbial communities from uranium-contaminated site in the Upper Colorado River Basin, Wyoming, United States - RVT145D125 (version 2) ...
TCGTCACGCTCTCGGGCGATCTGGGCTTCCGGGAGACCACGACGGACTCCCAAGGCCAGTTTCGATTCCTGAACGTGGACCACGGCACACATCTCCTGACCGTCGCCATGCCCGGCTTCAGCACCGTCACCCGCGAGGTGCGGGTATCCGTCGGCGTCAGCGTGACGATCGACTTCCGGCTCGCGATCGCGGCGCTCGAGGAGGTCATGACCGTCACGTCCGAGACGCCTTTGGTCGATCCCAAGGACTTCGGCACCTCGGTCAACATCTCGAAGGAAGAGCTGGCGAGCATTCCCAGCTCCCGGGATCCCTGGGCGCTGATGCGCACGATCCCCGGCGTGCTCGTCGACCGGGTCAACATCGCCGGGAGCGAGAGCGGACAGCAGTCGTACTTCTCCGCCAAGGGCTCCGACTCCAAAGACGCCGTCTGGTCCATCGACGGCGTGGTCGTCACCGACATGGCCGCCCTCGGGTCTTCGCCCGGCTACTACACCTACGACACCTTCGACGAGGTCTCCTTCTCCACGGGTGGCTCCGGGGCCGCGATCGGGACCGGAGGCATCGGCATCAACATGGTGACCAAGCGCGGCACGAACACCTTTCACGGTGGCTTCAACGGCTTCTTCACCCACGACGACCTGCAGTGGGGCAACGCGCCGAGCGAGCTCGCGGGCGACGACCGGCTCCAGGGCAACGACAAGGCCGACCACACGGAGCAGATCGCCGATTGGAGCATCGACCTCGGCGGACCGATCGTGCCCGACAAGCTGTGGTTCTACGGCAGCTACGGCGAGAACGACATCCGGGTCAAGAACCTGAACCAGCAGCGCGACAAGACCCGGCTGATCAACTACAGCGCGAAGCTGAACTGGCAGGCCAGCTCCAACGATGCGGTCTCCCTCTTCTGGTTCCTGAACGAGAAGAGCAAGGTCGGTCGCGTCGGCGCGGCGGGGTCGCTGACCCACCTCGAAGGCACGCGCTGGGACCAGGGCGGCACCTACCCGCGCCATCCCCACGGGCTCAGCAAGCTGGAGTGGAACCGAGTCTTCAGCCCGGGGCTGATCACGACCGTCAAGGCGTCCTACTACGGTACGGGCTTCAGCCTCGAGCCGCAGGGCGGCGTGGACGACGACCGCTGGATCATCGACAACGTCAGCTTCGAAGCTCGGGGTACCAGCCACGGCCTCTTCTACGAGCGGCCGCAAGCCACCTTCTCCATCGACGGATCCTGGTTCACCCCCGGCTGGGGCGGCAACCACGAGCTGAAGTTCGGCGCGGGCTGGCGCGACGTGAGGAGCTCCACGGACCGGCAGAACCCCGGAGACAACGCCATGGCGCGCTTCAACCCCACTTCGACCCGCGCCCGCTTCTACCGCGACGCCTTCACCGAGACCAAGGGCGAGTACTGGGACGCGTTCCTGGCCGACACCTTCACCAGGGAGCGCCTCACGCTGACGCTGGGTCTGCGCTGGGAGCTGCAGCGCTCCCGCAACCTGCCCAGCGAGGTGCCCGCCAGCCCCCTGATCCCGGGCCTGCTGCCCGGCATCGAGTACGCCGGTGACGGCGACTGGCCGGTGACCTGGAACACCCTCTCGCCACGCTTCGGGTTCAGCTACGCCCTCGACGAGAGCCGCAGGACCCAGCTGCACGGCTCCTACGCCTGGTACGCGGGCCAGCTCCAGAACTCCTACGCGGCCGTGGTCAACCCGGTGGCGTCTTCGTTCCTGGAGTACGACTGGGTCGACGCCAACGGCGACGAGGTCGTCCAGGTGGCCGAGGTGGACTTCTCCCAGGTGCGCAGCTCCTCCAACGTCGACCCGCTGGATCCGGGGGGGCTGGCCGAGTCCCCCAACCGGTTCGACACGGACATGAACGCGAACCGCGATCACGAGGTCGTGATCGGTCTCGAACGGGAGCTGGTACCGAATCTCGCCGCGAGCCTCGCCTACACCTGGCGCCGCTCGAGCGACCTGCTCACGATGCAGACGACGCTACCCTACTGGTACGCGTGGGTCGGCGTCGGGAGCTCGGACTACGTTCGCCAGGACCCGTACTGCGAGGGCGGCTTCTGCGCGACCCCGTACGTGCTCGACGACGCGGCGCTGCAACGGGCCGACGTCAGCGGCGGGCAGTACTTCACGAACCGCGACGACTTCGCGTGGCGCTACGACGGCGTGGAGCTCAGCGTCGTGAAGAGGATGGCCGACAACTGGATGGGCCGCCTGGCCGTCACCTGGAACGACTGGACCGAGGACGTGGGGAGCGGCGCCACGGCGTTCAGCACCCCGACCGCCATCGTGACGGACCCCAAGCAGGACGGCGGCGTGGTCGTCGCCTACGGCGCGGGGACCTCGGGCAAGGTCTACTACATGAACGCCAAGTGGCAGATCGCGGCGAACGCCCTCTACCGGCTGCCGCGCGGGTTCGAGGTCGCGGCGAGCCTGTTCGGGCGCCAGGGCTATCCGAGCCCTGTCTACGCCCTGCTCGACCTCGGCTCCCTCGACGGCCTCCAGTACGTGGTCGCCGACGGGACGGAGCAGGACACCCAGCGCTTCCCGGATCTGTGGAACCTGGACCTGCGCCTCGCGAAGAGGCTCGACGTGGGTGAGCGGGTCGACGTGACCCTCTCCGCCGAGGCCTTCAACGTGCTCAACGCGAGTACCGAGATGAACCGGGTCAACCAGTTCGACGCGGCGTCCTACCGCCGTCTCGACGAGATCCTGGCGCCTCGCATCGTGCGCTTCGGCGCCAGGCTCACCTTCTAAGCTCGCCCCGCTTCGAGCCGAGAGCCCCCGGGGCATCGCCCCGGGGGCTTGCCAGGGCCGGACCCGGGGGATCGCGGTGACCGGCCCGCGGATCACGGATGGATGCGGGTCCCGGCGCGGCCGCGGACGGCGTCGGGCATGTGCGGAAGGTCGTCTCGAACTGCTCAGCGGCCGAGTCGATCCGGCCCGTACCGATCAGTTGCCGCCGACCGCGAGCAGGATCAGCGACATCGCCTCACCGGACCGCGGGCACTATCACCAGGCCTCGACCAGCTCCGCCTGGGCAGGGCTCAAGGCCTCCAGGGCGGGGTAGCTGGGCTCCCACACCGCCTCGGCGACCGCACTCGGGATCGTCTCGTCGGCCAGGGGCCTTCCCACGCCGCTCTCCCGGGCTTCCCGGACGACCGCCTCGGCGATGCGGGCGCTGACCTGGCGGACCGGGGGGAAGAGGCCACCGGAGGCGAGCCGCTTCGCAGGCACCTGCTCGGCGAGTCGCGCCGCCGCGGCGGCGAACATGCTCTCGGTGATCTCGCCGGCGTCGGCCACGAGGGCCCCGAGGCCGAGCCCGGGGAAGATGAACGCGTTGTTCGCCTGGCCGATCGCCCGCAAACGCCCCTGCCAGGGGACGGCGTCGAACGGGCTCCCCGTGGCGACCAGCGCCCGCCCCTCCGTCCAGGAGATCACGTCGGCGGGGACGGCCTCGCTCTTCTCGGTGGGGTTGGAGAGAGGGAGGATCACGGGCCGGTCGACGCTCCGCCCCATCTCCCGAACGACCTCCTCCGTGAACGCTCCCGGCTGCCCGGAGGTGCCGATCAGCACCGTGGGCCGGACCGCCCGCACCACGGCCACGAGGTCCCGGGGAGACTCGGGGCCCAGGCCCATGCGCGCCGCCAGGCCTGCCGGCCAGGCGAACTCCCGCTTGTGGATCTCCTCGATCGGCCGGTCGTCAACGAGGATCCCACCGCTGTCCAGGTTCGCGATGGCCGTCCACAGCTCGTCGCCCCTCAGGCCGGCGCGGCCCAGGGTGTCCCGCATCAGCCGCGCGATGCCGATGCCGGCGGCCCCCGCGCCCAGGATCACGATCCGCTGCCCGGTGAGCGGCGTGCCGGTGAGCCTCGCGGCCACCATGACGGCCGCCACGGCGATCGCCGCCGTGCCCTGGATGTCGTCGTTGAAGCAGGTGAGGGAGTGGCGGTACCTGTCGAGCAGCCGGAACGCGTTGGCCTTCTTGAAGTCCTCCCACTGCAGAAGCGCCCGCGGGAAGCGCCGCTTCACGGCGTCGACGAACTCGTCCACGAAGCTGTCGTACTCGGCTCCCCGCAGCCTGGGGAAGCGCCAGCCCAGGTAGAGGTCGTCCTCCAGGAGCTCGGTGTTGTCGGTGCCCACGTCCAGCGAGACCGGCAGCGTCTGCCACGGCGGGATGCCGGCGGCGGCGGTGTACAGGGCGAGCTTCCCGATGGGTATCCCCATGCCTCCCGCTCCCTGGTCCCCCAGGCCCAGGATCCGCTCGTTGTCGGTCACGACGATCAGGCGCACCTCTGCGAATGGCGCGTTGGCGAGGACCTCGAAGATGCGCCCGCGGTGGGCGGGGGTGATCCAGAGCCCCCGGGCGCGCCGGAAGATGTGGCTGAACTCCTGGCAGGCGCGACCCACGGTCGGCGTGTAGACGATGGGCAGAAACTCCTCGACGTGATCGACCAGGAGCCGGTAGAAGAGGTGCTCGTTCCTGTCCTGGAGCGCGGCGAGGCCGATGTACTTCTCGAGGGGATCGGTCTTGCGGGAGATGTTCGCGTAGACCCGACGCCGCTGCTGCTCGATGGTGCTGACGCGCTGGGGGAGCAGCCCCTCCAACCCGAAGGCCACCCGCTCCTCCTCGCTGAATGCGGTGCCCTTGGTGTAGATCGGCTGTCGGAGCAGGCTGACCCCCCGATAGGGGACCCGCAGGCGGCGTTGCCCCCGGGGGTCCCGCACCATGACGACGCTCTGCATGGCGGCACCTCGTCGCCCCGCCGCTCGGGGCCGCTCGACGTGAGGCCGGGCCCCGCGGCTCGGGTGACGTCGACGTTCGCGCGCCTTCGTAGAGACAGAGCAAGCTCCGTGCCCGGGGGGGGCGCACCCGATCCCACGGCCCCAGGTGCTCCCGGGGCCGCCCCCGGGGGAGCAGAGGCGTGGTAGCCGATGCGCGCGGGTGACCGTCGCGCGCAGCCGATGCGCGGTCTCGGCGACGACCCCTGACCCCGCGGCACGGCATGGGACTTGCTCCCTTAAGAGAGCGAAGCTCCCGATGCGGCGCGCAGCGCTGCCAACCCACTCCGGGGTGGTGTGCCCGACGCGTCCCCGACGGAGGATCCGCGATGAGCTGGAGTCTTGCGCTTCTCCTGGGCGCACCGCTGGCCGGAGCGCCCGGCGCGGCGGCCGAGATCGTCGTGGTCGAGCTGGACGGGGTCATTCACGCCGTCAGCGCCGAGCACGTCGTCCACAGCATGGATGCCGCCGACGCGACCGGTGCGCCGCTCCTGATCCTGCGCCTGGACACTCCAGGCGGCCTGGACACCGCGATGCGGCAGATCGTCGACCGCATGCTCGGCGCCCGCACGCCGGTCGCCGTGTTCGTGGGCCCGGCCGGTGCGAGGGCGGCCTCCGCCGGCTTCGTCATCACGATCGCGGCAGACGTGGCGGCCATGGCACCGGGCACGAACCTGGGAGCGGCCCACCCCGTGGCGGGGATCGGCCAGCTCGACGAGGTGACATCGAGAAAGCTCACCCAGGACGCGGCCGCCTATACGCGGAGCAAGGCCCAGCGCCGCGGCAGGAACCCCGAGCTGGCGGAGCTGGCGGTCACCGAGAGCCGCTCCTTCACGGAGACCGAGGCCCTCGAGAACGGCCTGATCGACCTGGTGGCAGCAGACGTAGACGCGCTGATCGCGGCCCTGGAAGGCCGCGAGGTGACCCGCTTCGACGGGAGCACGGTGCGCCTGAGCCTGGCGGATCGCCCGGTTCGCACCATGGAGATGAGCTGGCGACAGCAGCTGCTGGCTGCGATCGCCCGGCCGGAGGTGCTGTTCCTGCTGTTGCTGGGGGCCTTCGCGGGGATCGGAGCGGAGCTGAGCCACCCCGGGTTGGTGCTCCCCGGCGTGGTGGGGGTGCTCTGCCTGATCCTGTTCCTGTTCGCGTCCCAGATCATCCCGATCAACTGGGCCGGCCTGCTGTTGATCCTGCTCGGGCTCGCCCTGTTCGCGGCCGAGGTCAAGGTCACTTCCTACGGGCTGCTCACCGTCGGAGGGATCGTGGCGATGGGGCTGGGGGCGATGATGCTCGTCGAGTCTCCGCTGCCCGAGGCTCGCATCTCGCCCTGGACGATCTGGCCGGCGGTGGGCGCCATGGCGCTATGGACGACCCTGCTGCTGCGACTCGCCGTCCACGCTCACCGGCGCCGGCCCACCACGGGAGCCGCGGGGATGGTGAGCGCCAGAGGTGTGGCGCGTACTCCCCTCGCCGCCGGCGGCGAGGGGTGGGTCGAGGTGGCGGGAGAGCGCTGGCGCGCCGAGGCGGACGAGGCCGTGGCCGAGGGGGATCGCATCCAGGTCATCGCAGTGGACGGGTTGACGCTGCGGGTGAGGAAGGGGGAATCATGACGGGCATCGGAATCGCCGTGGCGCTGCTCGTGAGCTGGCTGGTGCTGTCCCTCAAGGTCCTGCGGGAGTACGAGCGGGGCGTCGTGTTCCGCCTGGGCAACCTGCGGGACAGGACGCTGGGCCCGGGGCTGTGTCTCGTGGTCTTCCCGATCGACCGCATGGTCCGCATCAGCCTGCGGACCGTGGTCTTCGACGTCCCTCCCCAGGACGTGATCACCCGCGACAACGTCAGCGTCAAGGTCAACGCGGTGGTTTACTTCCGGGTGATGGACCCGATCAAGGCGGTGGTGCAGGTCGAGGACTATCACTACGCCACGAGCCAGGAAGCGCAGACCTCCCTGCGCAGCATCCTCGGCCAGGCGGTGCTGGACGAGCTGCTCTCGGAGCGGGAGCGCCTGGGGAGCATGCTCCAGGAGGTGATCGACCGGCACACGGATCCCTGGGGGGTGAAGGTCTCCCAGGTGGCGGTGAAGGCCGTGGACCTCCCCGGCGAGATGCAGCGCGCGATGGCGAAGCAGGCGGAGTCGGAGCGGGAGAAGCGAGCGAAGGTGATCCACGCTTCGGGGGAGCTGGAAGCCTCGCGCCAGCTCACCGAGGCGGCGCAGACGTTGAGCGCCGTCCCCGCCGCGCTCCACCTCCGCTACCTGCAGACGTTGACGGAGATCGCTGCCGAGAAGAACTCGACCGTGGTCTTTCCGATCCCGATCGACTGGCTGACGGCTCTGGCCGCGAAGCCCGGACGGCGAGAGGAGGCCGGATGAGGAGCGTAGGACCGCGGCCAGCGGGCTGATCCTGTCGGGGCGGGCGATCCGCACCCTCGAGTGTGACAAGGACCGCCGATCACCGACGAGATGATGGCGGCGGTCCACGCGCACGAGCCGAAGGAGCAGGCCGACGGCGCAACGCTTGCGCGCAAAGGCAGCGCCCCGCGCACGGAACCGGCATCCCCCCGGAGGCGGGGCGGTCCCTCCCTTACACTACCGGGATGCCGCGCAGGCCGGCCGGACCCGACCCGGAGGCCGGCGAGCCGCGCCCGCGAGATCCCGCGGTCCGGAGCGCCGTCGAGTCCCGTCTCGCCGAGGTCGGCGACGACGGCGGCGCCCGGAGCCGGCTGATCCTGGCGGCGCTCGACGGCGCCACGGCGCTCGAGGCCGAGCTGGCGGGCGGTCGCGGGGCGCCGCGGGCGCAGGCCGCGGCGCCGACCCCGACGCCCGTCGGGGCGTTCCTCCAGTCGATCACCGCCGAGGGCTTCCGCGGCATCGGTCCGGCGCAGACGCTGGAGCTGCGGCCGGGGCCCGGCCTGACGCTCGTGGTCGGGCGCAACGGCTCGGGGAAGTCGAGCTTCGCCGAGGCGATCGAGGTCCTGCTCACCGGCGACAGCATGCGCTGGAAGGAGCGCGCCGCCGTTTGGCGCGAGGGTTGGCGGAACCTCCACCATCCCTCCCCGTCGCTGACCGCGACCTTCCTCGTCGAGGGCGGCGGGCCCTGCCGCGTGTCGCGGCGCTGGCCGTCGGAGGCCGCGTTCGAGGCCGGCGACGTCGCGGCCAGGCTCGCCGGCGGATCCGACTCCGACCTCGACGCCCTCGGCTGGGCTGCCGCGCTCCGCACCCACCGTCCGTTCCTCTCCTACAACGAGCTGGGCTCGCTGCTGGACGAGGGACCCTCCAAGCTCTATGACGCGCTCTCGTCGATCCTCGGGCTCGAGGACCTGGTCGAGGCCCTGGAGGCGCTGCGGGACGCCCGCCGAGCGCGGGAGAAGGGGCTGAAGGAGGCCACCGACGCCCGCAAGGAGCTGCTGGAGGCGTTGGGCGGGGTCGACGATCCGCGGGCGCGCCAGGTCGCGACCGCCATCGAGGGCCGGGAGTGGGACCTCGACGCAGTGGCCGGCGTGCTGGGAGGGGCGCCCAGCCCGGGTGCGAGGCCCGACGATCTCGACGTGCTCCGCCGCGTAGCGAGCCTGGAGCCGCCGGACCCGGCTCGGGTCGCGGCCGCGGCCGCAGAGCTGCGGGGGGCGGCCGCCGAGGTCAAGTCCCTGGCCGGCAGCGTCGCGGCGCGCTCGCGGGACGCGGCGGCGCTGCTGGAGCACGCGCTGAGCTTCCACGCCGAGCACGGCGACGGCGACTGCCCCGTGTGCGGGAAGGGCGCCCTGGACGCGGCCTGGAGCAAACGGCAACGGGACGGGGCGGCGAAGCTCCGCGAGGCGGCGGGCGAAGCGGAGAAGGTTGGCGGGCGAGCGGAGGCGGCGCGGCGCGGGTGGGAGGAGCTGCTGGACCTGAAGGGCGACGCGCTGCGGCGCGCGGCCGGCGCCGGGCTCGACCTGGGCGAGCTGGTCGCGGCGCTGGAGGCGTGGACCCGGGCGGGCTCGATCAGCGACCTCGACGAGCTGGCCGACCACCTGGAGTCCGCGAGCGGGCCGCTGCACGACGCGCTGGCCCGGCTGCGGGACGCGGCCCGGGCGGAGCTGGGTCGCAAGGAGGACGCCTGGCGGCCCGTCGCCGCAGAGGTGGCGGCGTGGCTGGCGGGGGCCCGCGATGCGATGAGCGGATCGGCCGCGCTGGCGGACCTGAAGGCGGCGGAGGCCTGGCTCAAGAAGGCGGCGGCGGGGATCCGGGACGATCGCTTCGGACCGATCGCGGAGAAGGCCGCGGGCATCTGGGAGCGGCTGCGCCAGCAGAGCCACGTGGAGCTGGGGCGGATCCAGCTCGCCGGCGAGGGGACGCGGCGCCGCGTGACCCTGGACGTGACGGTGGACGGGGTGGAGGGCGCGGCGCTGGGCGTGATGAGCCAGGGCGAGCTGCACTCGCTGGCGCTGAGCCTGTTCGTGCCCCGGGCCACGCTCCCCGAGAGCCCGTTCCGCTTCATCGTGATCGACGACCCGGTGCAGTCCATGGACCCGGCCCGCGTCGACGGGCTGGCCCGGGTCCTCGAGAGCGCGTCGGCGGAGCGGCAGGTGGTGGTCTTCACCCATGACGACCGCTTGCCGGAGGCGGTGCGGCGCCTCGACGTCCCCGCGGAGATCGTCGAGGTGACGCGCCGGGACGCGTCGGTGGTGGAGCTGCGGCGCGCCCTGGACCCGGTAGGGCGCTACCTGGAGGACGCGCTGGCGGTGGCGGGCGCCGAGCTGCCGTCGTCGGCAGCGGCACACGTGGTGCCCGGGCTGTGCCGGCTCGCGCTGGAGGCGGCGTGCATGGAGGTGGTGCGGCGGCGGCGGCTGGGTCGCGGGGAGCCCCACGGCGAGGTGGAGCGGGCACTGATGGGTGCCGGGCTGAACGAGCTGGCCTCCCTGGCGGTCTTCGACGACGCCGGGCGGGAGACCGAGGTGGAAGCGCGCGTCCGGAAGGAGGCGGGACAGGCGCTGGCGGGCGCGCTTAGCTGGAGCCAGTCGGGCGACGGGAACGGCGCGGAGCCGGTGGAGCTGATCCGCCACGCCGGCAAGCTCGTCGCCTGGCTGCGGGGGCTGAAGTGACGACGTCCGATCCCCTCGAGCTGCTCGACGCCGCCGACGGCCTGCTGGCCCGCGCCGACGCCGCGACCTCGGGCCTGTGGCCGCGGGTCTCGGCGCTGCTCGCGCTGCGAGCGCTGGAGGCGGCGGTGGGCCGGCTCTGGGAGCGCGCGGGCGTTCCGCTCGGGGGCTGCCCGATGCCGACGCAGCTCATCTGCCTGCGCGCGTACGTTGCGGACGCCGGCCTCGCCGCGGACGCGGGCCACGCCTGGTCGGCCCTGAGCCGCGCCTCCCACCACCATCCCTACGAGCTGGCGTCGACTGCGGGCGAGCTGGGATCCTGGTTCGCGGTGGTGAGGAGCGTCGTCGGGAGGGC
>Ga0299906_10005591_pt1 | contig 10217 bp, 8 predicted proteins | sample RVTome_14_FD_200259 | JGI IMG/M metagenome (GOLD analysis project Ga0299906, IMG submission 200259) | Soil microbial communities from uranium-contaminated site in the Upper Colorado River Basin, Wyoming, United States - RVT145D125 (version 2) ...
CCCACGCGAGAGTCACCCGAGCATTCTACGCGGCGGTGCGCTCGCTGGCGGCCCCCTTGCACCGCCCGCGCGGCGGGAGGTGACGCACATGGTGACCCTCGGCTACAAGCTCTCGAGCGAGGAGTTCGGCCCCCGCGAGCTGGTGCGCTACGGCCGACTCGCCGAGGACAGCCATCGTGGTCGCGGCGGCCGGCCCCAAGAGCGCCGAGCTGGCCGGGCGCATCGGCGACGGGCTGGTGGCCACCGAGCCCGAGCGCGACCTGGTCCAGCGCTTCGCGTCGGCCGGCGGCAGCGGCAAGCCGTGCTACGCGGAGCTCAGCGTCTGCTGGGCGCAGGACGAGGCGAGCGCCCGCCGGACGGCGCTCCAGCAGTGGCCGATCGCGGCGATGAGCGGTCCCCTCGTCACCGAGCTGCCGATCCCCGCCCACTTCCAGGCGGCCGCCCGGGTGCTCGACGAGGACGACGTGGCGGAGTCCGTCGTGTGCGGGCCCGACCCCGCGCGCCACGTCGAGGGCCTCCGGGAGTACGCGGCGGCCGCGTAGAGGCACACGGAATGCACCGGGCCGAGGGAGAAGGAGGATGGCCATGGCACGCTGCGACGTCTGTGGTAATGATTACGACAAGGCCTTCCAGATCACCGCGACCGGAGGCACGTTCACCTTCGATTCCTTCGAGTGCGCCATCCACCGCCTCGCGCCGGCCTGTGAGCACTGCGGCTGCAAGGTGATCGGCCACGGCGTCGAGGCCGGCGGCCGCGTGTACTGCTGCGCGAGCTGCGCACGCCATTCCGGCGTGAAGTCCCTGAAGGACCGCGCCAGCGAGGCGGCCTGACGTGCTGGCGCGGGCGCTGACGGTGGCGGCGGCCGGCGCCGGGCTCATGTACCTGCTCGATCCCGACGGCGGCCGGCGCCGCCGGGCCCGCGTGCGCGACCAGCTGGTCAGCGCGGCCCATCGCACGGGCGACACCGTGGACGCGACCTCCCGCGACGTGACCAACCGCGCCCGCGGCGTGGTGGCCGAGCTGCGCAGCCGCCTGGCGAACCCCCGGGTGAGCGACGAGGTGCTGCACGCGCGGGTGCGCTCGCGCATGGGGTCGGTGGTGGGGCACGCGGGGGCGATCGAGGTCGGCGTGGACGACGGGCGGGTGACCTTGCGCGGGCCCATCCTGGCCGACGAGGTCGATCGGCTCGTGCGGCGCGTGGCGGGCATTCGCGGCGTCCGGGAGGTCCTCAACCAGCTCGACGTCCACGACGAGCCCGGCAACGTGCCGTTCCTCCAGGGACGGCCGCCACGGCGTGGCGACGTCTTTCCCCTGTTGCGGTCGAGCTGGTCACCGACGGCCCGGCTGTTCGGCTTCCTGCTCGTGATGGCGGCGCTGGCGCTCCTGGCCCGCGCCGCGCGGTAGGCCGCTCAGCTGGGCTGGTAGCCCTTGGCCAGCATGCAGCTCCGGTAGGCCCCGGCGCGCTGGCGCTCCTCGACGACCAGGCGGGCGACATCGGCGACCCCGCCCACGATCAGGTCGGGCGTCCAGCCGGCCTCGCGCGCCTCGCGCACGCACTCCATCTCGTCGAGCGTCACGATCAGGGTGCCCGCGCCGGGCTTCATCCAGTCGGCGCCGGACAGGTCGTACTTGGCGGTGCAGCCGGCCAGGGTTCCGGCGGCGACGAGCAGCGCGATGGCGAGCCGCATGGCGTCTTCGATCCTCCGCTGACTACGGGTTGACCACGACCGTGGCGGTGTCGGCCATCGTCCCATAGGTCGCGGTGATGTCCACGCTGCCCGGCGCCACGCCCCTGACCTGGCCGAAGAAGTTCACCTCGGCCACCAGATCGTTGCTGCTGGTCCACTGCACGAGCAGCGAGAAGTCGCGCGGGGGCGGCACCGGGCACGCCGCGGTGGGCTCGAAGCTCGCCATCGCCTGGAGCTGCACCTGGCCGTTCACGCCGACCCCCGCCGGGCCCTCGATCTGCGGGGGTACGGTGACGCCGCCCGCCTTGACGAGCTTCTGAGGCTTGCTCTGGATGACCCACGGCGCGGTGCCGAGGTTCGTGACGGTGCTCGGCGAGCTCCGACTCCCCTGCCTGGCGTACAGGGCCGCCTTGCCGCCCGCGAGGAGCCGGAACGACTGGCGGACGGGTCCCGAGAAGGTCACCAGGCCCGTGGACGTCGCGACGGTGGTCGCGGTGGAGCGCCACTTGACCTGCTCGGTGATATCGAAGGTGCCGGGGAAGCCGGCGAACGTGCCGATGGCCCGGCAATGGACCTCGAAGTTGAGCCCGCTCGGCAGGCAGGCCAGCCGCGTGACGTCACCGCTCGAGTCTCCGTAGGGCTGGCACGACACGTCGATCGACAGGAGCGTGTCGACCTCGACGTCGACCGAATCGTTCACGATCGGATCACTCGTCGGGGTCGCCCGGAACGTGGCCGTGATGCTCGCGGTGCCGAGCGCGCGCGCGGTGACGAACCCGCTGGTGTTCACCGTGGCGACCGTCTTGTCGCTCGACGACCACGTGGCCTGCGCCGTGACGTTCTGCTGGCTGCCGTCGGTGAAGGTGGCGGTGGCCGTGAGCTGGCGGGTGCCGCCGACGCCGAGTGGTCCCGAGCTGAGCGCCTGCACGGCGAGGCTCGCGACCTTTGGCCGGAACGTGGCGGTCACGGTCCGTTTCCTTTTCATCGTGAAGGAGCAGGCGGTGCCGGACACCGTCTTGCAGCCCGCCCACGACACGAACTCGGAGGCCGGGTTCGTGGCCGCGATCGCGGCCAGGGTCACCGGCGTGCCGTAGTCGACCACGTAGCACTCGTCGGCGCCGCACGTCGCGCCGCCAACCAGGCCCGACACGGTCCCGGGCCCCGCGGTCTTGACGGTCAGCCCGAGCGGCCGCAGCTTGTACTCCGCGCCGACCGACTTGTCGGCGTTCATGGTCAGCGTGCAGGTCTGCTTGGCGCCGCGAGACTCGCAGTCGCCGAGCCAGCGGAAGATGGTCCCGGTGATCGGCGCGCTCCGCGTGAGCGTGATCGTCTTGCCGCCGAGGTAGGTCTCGTCGCAGTCGGTGCCACACTTGATCCCGGGGCCCTTGATCGTGCCGTTGCTGTTGCCCGACTTCGTGACCGCCAGCGAGAAGACCGGCCGGAAGGTGGCCGCCACCGAGATGTCGCGCGTCTTGATCTTGAATGCGCAGGTGGCGTTCCTGAGTCCGGCGCAGACGTCGCCCGTCCACTTGACGAAGCGGTGGCCGGCGATCGGGGTGGCGCTCAGGGCGACCTGGGTGCCGAAGTCGAGGACGGCGGTGCACACGGCGTTGCCATTGCCGCAGTCGATGGTGCCGGCCGGCAGCGGCGGCAGGCTCACGACGCGCCCGTTGGGCCGGTCGGCCACCGTGAGCTGCTGCGACTGCAGCTCGAACGTCGTCGTGATCGACTGGTCGACGCCGGCGGCGATGAACGTGCAGTCGCCGCTCGCCTGGCCGTCGCAGGCGTTGCCCGACCATCCCAGGAACCGGCTGCCGGCGGCCGCGGCCGGCGTCAGCGTCCGCTTCGTGCCGGTGAACACCTCCTCGAAGCAGTCGGCGCCGCACGCGAACCCCGTTCCGGTCACCTTGCCCGCGCCGTTGCCCGCCTTGAGCACCTGCACGCCGGTGACACCTCGGAAGAGCGCGGTCGTGCTCTTGTCGGCGGCGAGCGTGAACTGGCAGGTGGCCTTCGTGCGGCCGTCGCAGGGGCCGCCCGACCACCGGAGGAACCGGTTGCCGGGCTCGGGGCTCGCCGTCAGGACGACCTGGGTGCCGGGGGCGACGTCCGCCACGCAGCCGATGCCGTCGGTTCTGCACGTGCCCGCCGGGCCGCTGACCGTGCCCACGGCGCCCTGGCCGAGGGCGCCCGCCGGCGTGCTCACCGCCAGGCTGAGCCGCACGACGGTCGTCGCCGTGTCGAGGGACGCCGTTGCGCCGGCGTCGAACTGGCGCAGGAAGACCTGGCCGGGGCCGGTCGGCCGCACGTCGATCCAGGCGGCCGCGGGGCCGCCGGCCATCGCCGAGCCTCCGGAAGGCGCCAGCGCGGGCGGCCCCACGTCGAGCCGCGCATCGCTGATCCCGGCGTCCGTGGCGGAGTCGAGGCCCATCTCCTCCCAGGCGTCGCCGCCGTTCCAGCGCAGCACGAAGACCTGGGACGGACCGGCCGGGTCGGTCCGTGCCCGCCACGCCACGAGCGGGCGTCCGGCCGGATCGAGCGCGACCCGCGGGAGCAGGTTGATGGTCCCGGGCTGCGTGAAGCCGCTGCCGGTCGCCGATCCCGCCAGCTCCTCCCACGCGCCACCGTTCCAGACTCGGACCCACACCGACGTGGCGCCGGCCGCCGTGTCCTCCTCCCAGGCCAGCGCGAGCCGCCCGGTGGCGTCCGCCGCGAGCGAGGGATTGAGCGAGCCGGTGGGACTGTTGCTCACGCCGCCGGCCGGTCCCACGGCTTCCCACGACGTGCCGTTCCAGCGGGTGACGTGGACGTCGGCGCCGGTGACGGGATCGCCGTCGACCGCCGTCAGGTAGGTGAACGCGACGACGGGGTTGCCGGCGCCGTCCACGGCCAGCGCCGGGCTGTCGGCGCCGTGGACGGTCGCCTCGCCGCTGTCGCTCTCGAAGCTCAGCGCGTTGCTGGCGCCGCCGCCGGTGAAGTCCGAGCCGACGAACTCCCACGCGCTACCGGTCCAGCGCCTGACGTAGACCTGCACGGTGCCGTCGATCAGCGCCGGCGTGGGGGTGACCCCGACGACGCCGTTGTCGACCACGCCCGAGAATGCCACCAGCGGATTGCCGCCGCCGTCCAGCGCCAGCGAGACGGGCGCCGCGATGCCGGGGTTGGCGCCGCCGAGGCCGCCGGGCGAATCGGAGCCGCCCAGCTCGTCGAAGGTCGTTCCCGCGCGAACGCGCAGGCGCACCTCGGTGTCGCCGCCGGGGCCGTCGTGGAGCCAGGCGACGTGGATCGCCCCGCTCGGCGAGATCCGCACCTGCGGCGCGTGCCCCCAGCCGATGCCGCCGGCGCCGCTCAGCGTCTTCCACGCCGATCCCGTCCAGCGCTTCACGGTGATCGCGCCCTGCGTGGCGGCGGGGTCCGGGTACTCGGTGTAGGCCACCACGGGCCGGCCGTCCGGGCCGACGTCGACCGCGACGTCACGCACGGCCGCCGGGCTGGCCACCCGGCTCACGCCGCCGCCGCTGGCCGAGCCGCCCAGCTCCGGCCAGAGCGGGCTGACGCCGGCAGCGGCGACACCGGCGATGGCGAGGAGCCCGAGGACGAGGACGGCGCACGCGACACGAGGCACGACCGGCTGCACGACACCCCCTGCGATCGAATCGACACCTGGCCCGAATGTCCCGGCGTTGCGACCCGCGAAGGCGTCGCGCGGCGCCCCATCTTAACAACGTCGCGGGGGTCCGGCGGCCAGCGAAATGAGCCCTCGCGGCGTGGTCGATCCCGCGATCGCCGCCACCGCGCGAGGCCTGTGGCCGCGGAAGTGGTCGTTTGCCGGCCTGATGGCGACGGCGCCGGCGAACTTCTGACCGGGGACACGAGGCCCGCGGCGCGGCCGGCCCCAGGGTGAGGCTCAGGCGGCGGGGGCCTTGCTCAGCACCTCCCGCGCGGTCCGGACGATCGCGGCCCGGCCGATGCCGTGGCGCTCGAGCAGTTGCTGCGGCTTGCCGCTACGCGGGATCTCGCGCACCGCCAGCCGGTGCACGACGACGCCGGTATCGGACAGCGCCTCGGCCGCCGCCGCGCCGAGGCCGCCCTCGGCGTAGTGGTCCTCCACCGTCAGCACCTGCCCGCCCGTCGCGCGCGCCTGCTCGAGGAGCCCCGCGCGATCGAGCGGCTTCAGGCAGTAGAGGTCGACGACGCGGACGGGGATGCCGAGCGTGGCCAGCTCGTCCGCCGCCGCCAGCGCCTCGTGCAGCGTGATGCCGGCCCCGGCGATGGTGAGCCGGTCGCCGTCCCCCGCGCGCACGACCTTCAGGCCGCCGACGGCGAAGGCCTCGTCGGGCCCGTACACCGCCGGCGTCTTCATGCGCGTCGTGCGGATGTAGACGAGGCCCCGGTGGGAGGCGGCCAGCTGGACGCAGGCGTCGGTGGCCACCCCGTCGGCCGGGTACAGCACGACCGCCTCGGGAACGGCCCGGAAGAGCGCGAGATCCTCGAGCCCCATCTGCGAGGGTCCGTCCTCGCCGATGCTCACGCCGGCGTGGGAGCCGCAGAGCTTCACGTTGCTGCGCGAGATCCCGGCCATGCGGATCTGGTCGGCGGCCCGCGTGAGGAAGCAGGCGAACGACGACGCGAAGGGCACGAGGCCCTGGGCCGCGAGGCCGGCGGCCACGCTCACCATGTTCTGCTCGGCGATGAAGCACTCGATGGACCGCTCGGGGTAGGCCGCGAAGAACCGCTCCGCGTACGTCGAGTTCTTCACATCGCCGTCGAGGACGACGATCCGCGCGTCGGCGGCGCCGAGGCGGACGAGCGCCTGCCCGTACGCCTCGCGCGTCGCGACGTCGCCGGCCGGCGCCTCCGGGCGAACGGCCGCCGCCGGGGGCGCCGCCGGGGTCACCCGGCGAGCACGAGGACGCTGGATCGAGGGGGGCGGCACGTGATGGAGCCGTGACTCCAGCGCGGCGATCGCCCGGTCGGCGGCGTCCGGGGGCAGCGGCTTGCCGTGCCAGTCCGGCCGGCCCTCGACGTCGACGATGCCCTTGCCCTTCACCGTCCGCGCGACGATGGCGCTCGGCGCGCCGCGGGTGCGGCGGGCGCGGCGGAGCGCGGTCACGATCTGACGCATGTCGTGGCCGTCGATCGCCTGGACGCGCCAGCCGAACGCGGCGAACCGCCGCCGGTAGGCGTCGAGGTCGTGACCGAGCATCGTGGGCCCCGACTGGCCGAGCGCGTTGACGTCGACGACGGCAATGACGTTGTCGAGCGCGCGGTGGGCCGCCAGCTGGACGGCCTCCCACACCGACCCCTCCGCCGTCTCGCCGTCGCCGAGCAGCACGAACGCGCGCGCGTCGGTGCCGGCGAGGCGGGCGCCCTGGGCCAGGCCGATCCCCGCGCCGAGCCCCTGGCCGAGCGATCCCGTCGCCACGTCGACGAAGGGCAGGCGAGGCGTCGGGTGGCCCTCGAGATCGCTGTCGACCTGGCGCAGCGTGGTGAGCTGCTCGCGCTCGATCGCTCCCGGCTCGGCCCAGGCCGCGTAGAGCACCGGCGCGGCGTGGCCCTTGCTGAGCACGAACCGGTCGCTGGTCACCGCCCGGGGCTGGTCGGGGTCGAAGCGCATCGCGTCGAAGAAGATCGCCGCGACGAGATCGGCCGCCGAGGCCGCGCTCGACGGGTGGCCGCTCTTCGCGGCGGTGGTCGCCCTGATCGAGTCGATCCGCAGACGGGTGGCGACGTCCTCGAGCGCCTGGATCCGAGCCTCGGGCGGAAGACTCATCGGGCCCTCCCTCGCGAAAGATTCCGGCCGTGGCCGCGCGTCAATGGTACCGGACATCGTGCAATCACGTGGCCAGGCAGTCGGCGCGGGCTTGCGCATTCGTCTCCGCGCGGTGAGACTGGCCTCACTCCAGGAGGCGGCGTATGAAGGTGGCGGTGGCGGGCAAGGGCGGCGCGGGCAAGACGACGATCGCCGGGACGCTGGCGCGCGTCATGGCCGATCGCGGACACCGGGTAGTGGCGATCGACGACGACAGCAACCCCAACCTGGCCCTGACGGTCGGCGTCGACACCGCGTCGGCGGCGAGGTTGCCCGGCATCCCGCGCGACATGCTCGAGGAGCGGCCGGACGCGGAGGGCGTCAAGCGCCTGGAGCTGGCCGTGCCCGCCGAGGACTTCATCGACCGCTTCGGCGTCCCCGTCCACGACCGGCTGACGCTGCTGGTCATGGGCCAGCCCAACCACGGCGGCTCCGGCTGACTGTGCCGGGCGCACGCCACCGTGCGTGGCGTGCTGGGCGGCCTCGTGGCCGGGACCTCGCGGGTGGCGATCGTGGACCTCGAGGCGGGGCTGGAGCACCTGAGCCGGGGCACGGCGCGTCACGTCGAGACGCTGCTGATCGTGGGCGAGCCGTACTTCAAGTCGCTGGAGACCGCCAGCCGCTCGTTCGCGCTCGCGAAGGATCTCGGCATCGCGAGCGTCCGCATGGTCGCCAACAAGGTGCGCACGCCGCGCGACGAGGAGACGGTGCGCGAGTTCGCCGCCCGGCACGCGCTGCCGCTCGCCGCGGTGGTGCCCTACGACGAGGCCGTGGTGGCCGCCGACGAGCGGGGGATGGCGCTCATCGAGTACGAGCCGGCCGCGCCCAGCGTCGCGGCGATCCGCCGGCTGGCCGAGCAGCTCGTGCCCGGCGCATGACCATGGCGATGCCCTCGCCCGGCTCCGATTAGGAACGGCTTCGCGCCGTCGGAATCGAGAAGGACCGCCGCGCCGGCTTGATAAACACCGGTGGTCAGCGGTCAGATTCTGTCCAAGCCACAGCACTTGTCCTGCAGCCATCGTCGAGAAAATGCGCTTCTACCACGGGATGTTGCCGAGCCCTGTCGCCGTGGTTCGAGAATTGCTGGTTCGTTCCATGGAGGTCGGGCCGTAGCCCGCTAGCCCACGCGCGCCTCGCGCGAACGACCAAGCCGGAAAGCGAGCGTATCGTTGCCTCTTGCTGCGCCGGCACGAGCCAGGAGTGGGGCCTTCGAGAGAGTGACGCGACTGGCTCGGGCAGTCACGGAGAGCCTGGAACTTTCCGAGGTCCTGCATCGCGTGGCCGAAGCCGCCACCGAACTGGCGCCGGATTCCGCTGCGCGGATCTGGGTCGCCGAGGGCGACCGCCTCATCCTGCGTGGTGAAGCGGGCACCGACGGGCCGCCTCACTGCGGTGAGAAGACCACGCTGAGAATCGGCGAGGGCCTGGCCGGCCACGTTGCGGCTACTCACCAGCCGCTCGTCATCGACGACGTGCTTTCCGACGCCCGCGTCGTCAACCGGGACTGGATGCGCCAGCGCCGCTACGTCTCCTCGGTCAACGTGCCGTTGCTGGTGCGCGGCGAGCTCGTCGGTGTCCTCGTCCTCATGACCCGGCGCCGCCGTCGCTTCTCCGCGCGTGAGCTTGGCATGCTGACGTCGTTCGGCAATCACGCCGCGATTGCCATCCAGAACGCCGGTCTGTACGCGGAGGCCCAGCATCGACGCCGAGCGGCCGAAGCGCTGGCCGATGTCGGTCGCATGGTGTCGCAGTCGCTGGCCATGGACGAGGTCGGGCAACGGATCGTCGACAGCATCCGGACGCTGCTGGGCGGCGCGGCCGCCGTCCTGTATCGGTGGGAGGCCGAGCTCGACAATCTCGTGGCCTTCTCGATTTCCGGCGACTGGGGGCCTGCGCTCGATCACATCGTGTTCCCGACCGGAACGGGGATGATGGGCCTCGCCACCCGCGAGCGCCGCGCCATCGCCATCCCGAATCTCCTGACCGACCCGCGTGTCGTGCTCGCTCCCGACGTCCGCTCGCGAATCGAGCAGGCGCCATTCCGCTCCGTGCTGGCCGTGCCACTCATCATGCATAGCCAGATCATTGGCGCGCTCGGAGTGGGCCGTCGTCTGGGCGAAAGCTTCGATGAGGCGGAGATCTGGCTGGCCCAGGCCTTCGGCCATCAGGCCGCCGTTGCTCTGGAAAACGCCAGGCTCTTCGAGGAACAGGCCGAGCTCCTGCACGCCGTCCGCCACCGACGCGCGCGCCTGGAAGCCCTCCTGGAGGTGAGCGGCGAGGTGTCGACGATTCAGCCGCTGCAGCCGCTCCTCGAGCGCGTCGGGCGGACGTGTGCGGACCTCCTCGGTACGGATTCAGTCGGCATCCGGCTGATGGACGGCGACGAACTCGTGGTGGCCTACGCGTTGGGTGGGGCGAAGGACGTGATGGCAACCCAGCGACTCAAAGTGGGCGAGAGCCTCAGCGGGCTCGTGGCAGCCACGGGGCAGCCGCTGGTTCTCGCCGACCCCACCAACGATCCGCGACTGCTCGCGGGCCACCGGGCCGCCATGCAGCGACTCGGCTATCGCGCGCTTCTCGCCGTCCCCATCAAGATCGCGGAACGGGTGGCCGGGGTGCTCAGCATCCAAACTCGACGGGTCGAGGGATTCTCGCCCGAAGACCTCGAGATCGTCACGGCCTTTGCCGGCCAGGTGGGAACCGCACTGAACAACACTCG
>Ga0299906_10005592_pt1 | contig 10217 bp, 9 predicted proteins | sample RVTome_14_FD_200259 | JGI IMG/M metagenome (GOLD analysis project Ga0299906, IMG submission 200259) | Soil microbial communities from uranium-contaminated site in the Upper Colorado River Basin, Wyoming, United States - RVT145D125 (version 2) ...
GGCCGAGGGCTGGAACCTGGGTGACGGCGGAAGGCCGCGGAGTGTTTCACCGAGGACGCGGTCTACGTCGAGCCTCCCGATCGACAGCTCTACCGGGGCCGCGAAAAGCTCTACCGATTCTTCGGGGGAGACTCGGGCCGGCCGGGGGCGATGTCCATGACCTGGCGGAACGTGGTCTTCGACGAGGAGCTCCAGATTGACTTCGGTGAGTTCACGTTCTCCTACGGGAGCCAGGTGCACGGCGCCGTCGTCATGAAGCTCCGCGATGGCCGCATCCACCGCAGGCGCGAGTACTGGTACGAGTCCGAGCTTTCGTACGCCGCGTTTGCGGGCGAGAGCGCCTTCGTGCCTGTAGGCTCGGGTGGGCAGCCCTCAGATCTCCTCGAGAGGCTGGCTTCGGCCTGGAACGCATCCGACGCCGACGCTGCGGCCGCGCTTTTCTCGGAGGACGCGGTCTATATGAAGCCTCCCGACCGCCGGCGCTATCGGGGCCGGAGCGAGATCCGCGAATTCTTCGCCGAGACCGCGCGCGTCTCGCCGATGACGATGACGTGGCATCACCTCGCCTTCGATCCCGCCTCGGGAGCCGGCGCCGGAGAGTACACGTTCGAGTGGAACGGAAGAAAGCTTCATGGCATCGCCTGGACGCAAGTCGGCACGGGCGTCATCCTCCGCTTTCGGGAGTATCAGTATTCCTCCGACTGAGCTTCCGCGCTTTCGTCGGCGCGAGCGCCTTCCCGCCTTAGTCGCGCAGCACCTCGAGCTTCGCTTCGACCTCCCGGAGGCTTCCGGGCGAGCCGTCGGATCGGCCGCCACGGCGCGGCCCTATTCCGAATCGCGTCTGATCTATCATGTGCCATATGCATCGTAGAGCAGTGCTCAAGTCTGGTGCCATGGCCGCGCTCGGAATCGGTTTCGGGTCCTGCTCTTCTCGAAAGACGCCGGATGCGACGCTCCTGAGGCCGCCAGTTCGACTGACGCCGCCGGATCTCTCCTGGGATCGGATCATTCGGACTACCGTCGGCCTGAGGCCCCACCGTCCGTCGGGGTTCCTCCTTCGCGCCGACAAGGTCGACGGAAAGACCATCGTCCACAACTACGGCCACGGCGGCGCCGGCATGTCGCTCTCCTGGGGGACGGGACAGATGGCGGCGGAGCTCGCCCTCGAGCACACGAGCCGGCGGGCGGCGGTTCTCGGCTGCGGCGCCGTCGGCCTCGCCTGCGCCCGCCAGCTCCAGCGCCGCGGATTCGAGGTCGTCATCTACACCCTGGCCGTCCCTCCCGACACCACGTCGAACATGTCGCTCGCGGGCTTCACACCGACTTCGGGCCTTCTCGAGTTCCGGCTCCGTACCCCGCAGTGGGAGGAGCAGTTTCGCCGCGCCGTTACCCTCGCCTACCGGCAGCTCCAGCTTCTCGTGGGATCTCGCTACGGCATCTCCTGGGTGCACAACTACACCCCGACGAACGACGAGCGCGCGGCCTCGGGCTCGGTCGCGATTCTCCCCAAGGAAGTCCAGACGGGACAGGTGCTGCTGCAGCCGGGTGAGCATCCCTTCCCCACGAAGTACGCCATCGAAAGCTCGATGATGCGGATCGAGCCCTCGATCTACCTCGAAGCCCTTCTCGCCGACTTCCACCTCTTCGGCGGCCGCATCGTGATTCGCAATCTCGAGAGGATCGAAGACGTGATGTCCCTGGGCGAGTCTCTGATCTTCAACTGCACCGGACTCGGAGCGAAGGCGCTATTCGACGACCAGGAGCTCGTCCCTTTGAAAGGGCAGCTCACGGTCGCGATTCCCCAGCCCGAGGTGAATTACGGAACCAACGGCGGTCTCTCGAATCCGGTCGCCGAGCCCGGCATCGGAATCCATATGATGCCGCGCTCGGACGGAATCGTCCTCGGCGGGACCTCGGAGAAAGGCGTCTGGACGCTCGACGTCAACGAAGAGGAGCGCAAGCGAATCGTCGAGGGTCACATCGAGCTCTACCAATCGATGCGGGGGAGCTATTCCAATCGGACGGCGTCGAGGGGATTGACTCGCGTCGCCCGAAGCGCGGGAACGTAGGTCGAGAGGAACCCTCGAATCGCCGAACTTGGCGAGGGTCCGCCTCCTCGACCGGGACGACGTCGACGGTCGCGTCCCGATGCACCCACGGTGTACCCATGAAGCCGTTGTATACTTCTGCCCCACCGAGGAATGGAGAAAGCCATGAACGCAAAGCGCATAGCGTTGTTTCCCGTGGTGCTCGCGGTTCTTTGCCCGATGACCGGCTCTTCGACGCGGGCCGAGCCCACCGTCCTCTACAACACCGCCAAACAGAAGCTCCTGAGCGGAAAGCCCATCGTGGGCGGGACCGTCTACACTTCGGACCCGAACATCTATTGCGCGATGGCGGAAGCGGGCTTCGACTTCCTTTGGATCGAGATGCAACACAGCCCGCTCACGTTCTCGGAAGTGGCGACGATGATCAAGGCCTGCAAGGGCGCCCCGGCGATTCCCTTTATCCGTGTGCCCGACGCGACCGAAGGCGACATCCAGAAAGCGACCGACGTGGGTGCCCTCGGTATCATCGTGCCCATGGTCGAAAGTGTTTCAGAGGCCGAGGCGGCGGTGCAGTACGCGAAGTATCCTCCCGTGGGTCGGAGGAGCCAGGGTGGCGGCCAGTATGGCGAGCTCTGGGGAGGCGAGTATCGAAAGAGCGCGAACGAGAACATCATGATCATCGCGATGATCGAATCTCCGAACGCCGCCGCCATCGCCGACGAGATCGCGGCCGTGCCCGGGGTCGACGTGGTCTTCGCCGCGAGCGGAGACCTCGGAAGCTTCACCGGCTACGCCATGGACGATCCCCGCTACGAAGCGGTGATCCAGAAGATCCACGACGACACGCTCGCAGCCGGCAAGAAGCTCGGGGGCCCCTTCACCTGGGCCGACCGCAAGGGCTTCACCTTCTTCCAGGCCGCTGGCGAAGCCGCGCTCATCAAGGCCGGCGCGAAGGCGATGTTCGAGAACGCCAAGCGCCTGTACGAATACTGATGGCGGCGCAGGCGAAGGTCGGTCGCAACGATCGCTGCCCCTGCGGGAGCGGGAAGAAATACAAGAACTGCTGCGCCGACAAGCGTGCCAGCAGGATGAGCCCGGCGAGCTGGGCCGCGGTCGTCGCCCTCGTGGCCGCGGCCGGGGTCCTCGTGGTTCTCTTCGTCAACGCGGCTCGGGGCGGCGGAACGGCGATTCCGAGCTCTGGAAGCTGTCCTGCCGGGCAGGTTTGGGACCCGATGCATCGCCACTGCCACTGATTCCCAACCAGGCCAGCAGCCAGGCCGAGAGCGCGATCAGAGCGTCGGTTACGTCGGGCGAGCGCCCCGGGATGTGCTGTTGCATCCACTCGAGCGCAAAGACTCCCGAGAAGACCAGAACCGCGCCCAACAGGGCGGCTCGCCGCGGACTGATTCCGCGCCAACCGCTGACGACGAACGCGAGCGCGAGAAACGGCCAGGCCCCGGAGAGGATGTCCGCGCCGCCGACGAGCTCGCTCGTGAGGTGGTTTCGGAACGGGATCCAGTTGAGCGGGAGAACAGCTCCCGACCCGGCGGCGCTGCGCAGCTCCTCGACGACGAAAGCGCCCGCCGCGGCGAGAAATGGCACCGTCCCTCCAGGCTTCGAACCTCCGAGCCGCCAGGCGACGGCCAGCCCGAAGAGCGCTCCGACCATCGCCTCGAGTGAGAGTTGGCGGGTGATGATCGGCACCTTGGCGAGAAGTACGGCGGCGAAGAAGAACGGAACGAGAAGGCGGGATCGTCGATTCGGGCGGAGACACGAAACGAGAATCCCGGACAGAGAGAGCGTCGCGAGCGCGTATACCGAGGCTTGCGGCCAGGAGAACGACTCCTGCCCGCGAAGGACATACCACACGGGCCGCAGGCCCTCGCGAAGGGAATCGACGTCGGCCGACGGGACGAACGGAAAGAGCTGCGCTCCGACCCAGGTCCCGACGGCTAAAAGCCCCAGCCGCGTACGCGGTCCGGGCACGAGCGCTCCTTCCGCTTCGCGCCAGCGAATACCGGCCGATCGAGACCCGAGCTCGGCTCCGAGGAAAGTGCCCGCGCTGTTCAGACACCAATCCAGAACGGAAGGGACGCGCCCGGGCAGATATGCCTGCAGGTACTCGATGGTAAAGCTGAACGCGCAACCGAATAGAGTCGCGCGAAGCGCCCCGAGCCCTTGTGCTCGGACGACGAGGAGCCAACCGAGGGGAAGGTACACCAGGAGATTGGTGAGCGCATCGGATCTGGAGATCGCGACTCTCTCGAAGAGGATCGTGAAGGGACTCTCTCGTGGAGGACGAAGGCTCGAGATCGGATAGAGGCTCGCGTAGACGAGAAACGCCAGGTATCCGAGGAGCAGCAGGCGGGCGATCCGGTTCGAGGTTCTCGGCTCTTTCAACGTTCGAGAAGTGAGACGCAAGGAGAACGGCTACGATACCACGCTCCCTGGCTCCCCTTGCCGGAATCCCCCGAGTAGGATAGTCACTCCCCGAGGCTTCGGGGCTCGGCGGGGGTCGACGGATGACCGGAGCGCTGCCAATGTGTATCCTCTGCGGGTGCAACTCTCGTGGCAACGGATCGCCTGTATCCTGTGGACCCTCGGAGCCGGCGCCTCGTGCGCCGGTCGTGTCGAGACCGCCGCCCCTCCCCCTCCGCCCGGTCAGCCCGCTTCGCCCGCTCCGCCCGCTCCTATTGTCCAGCCGGGCGCCCCCGGGCAGTCGAGTCGGGTCATCGCGGTGGATGAAGCCGTCGATTTGTCCCGTGTCCGGTACACGTCGGCGGACGTGCAATTCATGCAGGGGATGATCTCCCACCACGCGCAGGCACTGGAGATGACCGCGCTCCTCCGCAAACAAAGCGAAAGCGAGGACATGGGAAAGCTTGGCCTCCGAATCGAGCTGTCGCAGGCGGACGAGATCCACATGATGCAGGGCTGGCTGCGGGCCCGCGGCCAGGATGCCCCGGACGTGCACGCTCACCATGCGCACGGCGCCACGCTGATGCCCGGGATGCTCACGCCGGAGGAAATGGCCCGCCTGGCGGAAGCGACAGGCACCGCCTTCGACCGTCTTTTCCTCGAGCTCATGATCAAGCACCACGATGGCGCCCTGATCATGGTCGAGGATCTCCTCTCTCAACCCGGCGCCGGCCAGGATTCAGATATCTTCGCGTTCATATCCGACATTACCGCCGATCAGAGCATGGAGATCGCGCGCATGGGCGCCATGCTCGCCACGCTCAAGGAGCTTCCGCAATGACATCCATTGTCAAAAGCGTTTTGGGTTTCTCCGCCCCCGCGATGCTCGCCGCCGTGGTTGCGACGGGTGCGCAAGTCGAGCGCGAGAGTCCCCCTGCCGCGGCCGCGGCCGATCCCCGCGTCGGACTCAAACCGGGCTTTACCGACGCCGGGGTGGCGGCGCGCAACCTGGAGCTGGTAGTGGCTGTTCCCAAACCCGAAGGGTTCTTCGATCCGAAAGCACCCGGGGGCGAGCCCATGCCGCCGGAGAGGGAGCCCGAGGAGGAAGAGAAAGAGGAGAAAGAGAACGAGCCAGCGACAAAGAAGGAGGACCCCGCCGAGGAGGCCAGGAGGTCGAGCTTCCTGAATTTCGCGAACTCGGACCTCGCGTTCAGCCGAGACCGTCTCTTCGTCGGCAATTTCCACGGGTTCAATACCTATAACATCGAGGACCCGACGACCCCCCAGCACATGGTCTCCGTGGTGTGTCCCGGCGGCCAGGGCGACGTGTCCGTCCTCGGAAACCTGCTGTTCATGTCGGTGGAGCAGACCCGGGGCCGGCTCGACTGCGGGGTCCAGGGCGTCAACGAGCCGGCGAGCGCCGAGCGTTTCCGGGGTATCCGGATCTTCGACATCAGCGACGTGCGCGCGCCGAAGCAGGTCGCCGCGGTGCAGACCTGCCGGGGGTCGCACACCCACACCCTCGTCACCGACCCGGACGATGAGGGCAACATTTATCTATACGGCTCAGGCACGAGCTCCGTACGGTCCGCCGAGGAGCTCGCTGAGTGCTCCGGCCTGAAACCCGATGAGGATCCGAAAACCGCGCTCTTCAGCATCGACGTCATCCAGGTGCCCGTCAAGGCGCCCGAGAAGGCGCGCATCGTCAACCGGCCGCGCATCTTCGCCGACGAGGCATCCGGCGCCATCGCGGGGCTGTGGAAGGGCGGCGACCATGGGCCAGGGACGCAGAAAACGTCGGAGACCAATCAATGCCACGACGTAACCGTCTTCCCCGAGATCGGCCTGGCCGCCGGAGCCTGCTCCGGCAACGGAATCCTCCTGGACATCTCCGATCCGGTGCATCCCAAGCGGCTCGATCAGGTGGTCGACAAGAGCTTCGCCTACTGGCATTCCGCCACGTTCAACCACGACGGCTCGAAAGTGATCTTCACCGACGAATGGGGCGGCGGGATGCGGCCCCGCTGTCGGGAGACCGACCCGCGGGAGTGGGGAGCGAACGCCATCTTCGATATCGTCGATCGCAAGATGCATTTCCGCAGCTACTACAAGCCGGCGGCGCCCCAGAGCGAGCTCGAGAACTGCGTCGCCCACAACGGGTCGATCATTCCCGTGCCCGGACGCGACATCATGGTCCAGGCGTGGTACCAGGGCGGCATCTCGGTTTTCGACTTCACCGACTCGGCGAACCCGGTCGAGATAGCTTTCTTCGACCGCGGTCCGATCAGCTCGACTCAACTGGTCCTGGCCGGGCACTGGTCGGCCTATTGGAACAACGGGTTCATTTACGGCTCGGAGATCGGCCGCGGGGTCGACGTGCTCCGTCTGACGGCGAGCGAATATCTGTCGCAGAACGAGATCGATGCCGCGGCTCTCATTCAATCCAATGAGGTCAATACGCAGCGACAGCAGAAGGTGGCGTGGCCGGTGAGCCCTGTCGTGTCCCGCGCCTACCTCGATCAGCTCGCGCGCGGGAAGAGCGTTGCGCCGGAGCGCGCCAAAGCCGTCAGGACCGCCCTCGACCGGGCAGACTCGCAGGAGCTGGGCGCGCTCGCCGCTCAACTGGAGCGCGACGGCGCCGCGGCGAGCGGGCTCGACGCGACTCGCTTGCAGTCGCTTGCGGCTACCCTCAAAGGCCTGGCGGCGAAGCCGCGCTGAGGGTGTCCGCAGGCGGCGTCGATCGCTACGCCGATCGTCCAGTGATTGACAGCGGTTCTTGCCGCTTCTACCTCTTGTCCGATTCGGCGGCGGGGGGCCCGAAGCTCAGCTCGGGAATCAGGCGGGCGACCCAGAGCGCGCTCGACGAGACGATGCCGGAGAGCTTCGTCGTCGCGGCCTGTGCGCCCTCGGGTCCAAGCGCCCTCATGACCGGCGAGCCCTTGTCGAGCTCCGCGAAGTTCTCGAAGTAGAACACATGGAGGAATCCGCCCTCGCCGCCGAACGCGAGAACGCCGGTCACGTGATGGACTTTCGCTTCGTCGAAATGAGGGAGAAAATCGGACTGCATCACCTTTACATAGTCCTGCTCGCGGCCGGGAACTACCCGCGCGATGTTTATCACCATCAGCCCGGGCTGCTGGCCCTCGGGCAGCGGGCTCGATACGTCGGGGAGGTTCCTGACGGCGTAGCTCGTCCGTTCGCTGATGCATCTCTCCGCGCGGCGGACGAGGGCCGTCACAGCCGCATCGTCGACGACTTTGTCGAAGCTCGCGAGGCTCGCGACCGGGCTCGCGATGAAGAACCGGTAAGTGTCCCCGAAGACTTCGGTGCGGCTCACGGTGCGCCAGGGCGTCTTCGATTCCTTCGCCTTGGCGGCGAGCTCGCGCTGAACCGCGATGAACTCCTCGACCATGGAGGGGACGACGTCCACGATGGTGAGCTGCACCCAGGGCGCGGCATCCTTCGCGCGCTTCGCAGGCTCTGTGGGCTGAGGGGCCGCTGAAGCCGAAAGAGCCAGAATGGCGAGGCCGGTGGCGCTCAGCACGACACGCACTTGTGATTGTTCTTCGATCCCAGCTTTTCGAGGAGCGCCACTGTCTCCGGGAAGGGAGACACACGCTGAACCGGACCGTTGGCCATGTCCGCGGTGGTTTGCCCCGTGCGGCTCACCGCCTTCACGTCGCAGCCCTTCGAGACGAGGTAGCGGATCATCTCGTTGTCCCCCCGGGCGGCGGCGTGGTGGAGCGCGTTGTAGCCGTTGAAGTCCCGGGCGTTCACGTCCGCTCCGAGCTCCTCGACGAGGTACTTCGCCGAGGCGAGCCACCCGTCAGGCGCGTGACGATGCGCGTTTCCCGCGAAGCCTTCTCCGTAGCCGACCCCGGACGACGCGTGGATCGGAAACACTCCGGGGTCTCCCGCCTTGACCCGCGGAAGCCCCGAGGGATCGGGCTCGACCGAAGCCGCGTCCGTCGCCGGCCAGAGGGCCGGTCCGACCGGCTGCAAAGGCCGAGGCCCCTCGGGCTCGATCGTTTCCGAAGGCGTCCCCGCTCTCGGCCGCCGCGGAGGCGGCGCCTTCGTGGGAACGTTCGGGTCCGCCCCGTAGCGGACGAGCAAGCGCATCGCCTCCACGTCCGTGGCGTAGGCGGCGCGCCAGAATGCCGTCGAGCCTTCGGTGTCCTCGAGCCCGCAGTTCCGGTTGCCGCAGTCGGTGTAGACCATGTACCAAGGATGTTTGGTCAAACGCGCGTCGGGATCCGCTCCGGACTTCAAGAGCGCTTCCATGATGTCGAGATAGGTCGCCTTCGAAAGACTATGCTCTTGCGGCTGGGGGTAGCGGGTTCTCGGCTGCCACTCCGCGTTGACGGCCGCCCACAGCGGCGCCGCTCCGTTCTGAGTCGACGCCTTGTTGGGGTCCGCGCCGCGCTCGAGTAGCAGTAGCGCGAGATCGAATTGCGCGTTGATCACCGCCATCACGAGCGGACTCGTACCGTCGCCCGCGCTCACCTGGTTGATGTCGGCGCCTCCGTCGAGAAGCGCCGTGGCGGCCTCGGCGTGGCCCTGCCGCGCCGCGTGAAGGAGCGCGGTCAGCCCTCCCTTGGTGTCGAGCGGAAGGTTCTCACGAAACCTCTGCCTCTCGTCGTCCGGATTCTCTTCCTTCTCCGGGACCTCACCGGAGAGATACAGCTCACGGCCGGCGACGATGGCCGCCTGTAGCTGAGTCGCGGTCGGAGGCGGCGGTTCCTGCCCCTCCGTCTTTCCCTTGTTCCGGAACGAAGCGAGCACCTTGTGCTCGCGGGCGGAGGCGGCATCCATGAGCTTCTCTTCTTTTTTCAGATCCAGGACCGTGGTGGCCATGCTCGGATCCGCGTCGTGCTCGAGGAGCACCCGGATCGCATCGCCGCGGTTCCGGGCCGCCGCGAAGATGAGAGGCGTTTGTCCCCATTCGGCCTCCCGGGCATTGACGTCCGCCCCCCGCGTAAGGAGCAGCCTCACCGCCTCGGTGCTTCCGGAGGCGGCTGCCAGATGGAGCGGTGTGGTTCCGCCGGGCGCCGTCCGGGAGTTCACGTCGGCTCCGGCCGCGACCAGTACCTCGACCACCGCCGCGTTTCCTCCCTGGCAGGCGATGTGGAGGGGCGTGTAGTGACCGATACGGGTCACGGACTGCAGGCTCGCGCCCGCCTGAACGAGAATCGCTGCCAGTTCCGCGTCCCCGCCGGCAGCGGCCCAGTGGAGCGCGGACATACCGTCGCCCTGCGAGGCGTTCACGTCGGCGCCCTCCCGAAGGAGGCTGCGCACGGAGTCTCGATCTCCGCGCTTGGCTACATCGGCGACGGGTGAGGCCGGTGGCGCCGCCGCCAGGGCTGCTCCCACACCGAGAGCTGCGGCGAGGATCGAAGCGAGCCCGTATCTCACGTGGCCGCCACCGTCGGGTCGAGCTCCCCCGTGCTATCCCCGAAGCTTTCCTTGTCGTCGAGCCCTAGCATGTGCAGCAGTCTCAGCATCACGTTGGCCATCGGCGTTCCGTCGGCCGCTTTGACATGGAGATTTCCCTTGAGCTGGCCGTTCGCGCGGCCGAGCAAGGCGAGAGGACAACGCCGATGGTTGTGGATGTTGCCGTCGGCCATCGGGGAGCCCCAGACGATCAGGGTTTTGTCGAGAAGCGAGGCCTCTCCGTCCATCGTGGTCTTCATCTTCTCGAGAAAGTACGGAAGCATGCCCATCCGATACTTGCAGATCTTGTTGAACTCCATG
>Ga0299906_10005593_pt1 | contig 10217 bp, 9 predicted proteins | sample RVTome_14_FD_200259 | JGI IMG/M metagenome (GOLD analysis project Ga0299906, IMG submission 200259) | Soil microbial communities from uranium-contaminated site in the Upper Colorado River Basin, Wyoming, United States - RVT145D125 (version 2) ...
GCATGGCACGCGCCGCACTCGGCCGCGACCAGTTCACGCCGGAACGCCAGGCCGAGGCGCTCTGGCGGGCGGCCGCCAGTGAGCGAGGCGAGCGGCTCGTTGACTCCTTCGCGGAACCTGCCCTGGCCAGGGCGTGCGCGATCGTGCAAGCCGGCAGCCCTGTACGCGAAGCACTCCAGACCTTCGAGGCCGCTGTGGCAGAACTTGGCTCGGCTGGCCTTACGGTCGACATGGGGCGGAGAGCGCTTGCGAGAACGGCTGCCCGTGCGGGAGACGCGGCCGATTTCGCAGGTGAGCTCTTCGCCGAGGGAGTTAGCTACTATGCATCTCGGGATCTGCCAAGCGTAGTAGGAGCTGCCGGTCGAGTCCAGACTGCGGTGGGTTCGCTGGAGCTCAAGGGCGAGTTGAAGCGGACTACAAAGGAAACGGTTGTCCGCCTCGGGCTGCCGGCATCTGACCCTGACGGTTGGCGGCGATATGTGAGCTTGGCCCTGAAGGCACTCCGGGGAGTTGGAGACGCGTCATGACCTCGTACTACGTACAGCGGGGAGGTCGCCGGGCCGCCGGGTTCGATTACGCACTCGATGCCAGCTCGAATCTGTTCACTGGCGAGAGTGACTTCGAGGCCAAGCTGGGCCGGCCCACGTCACTCGAGGGCGACATGCTTCTGCTTGCCGCCGCCATCTTCGCTGCCGACCGGGCCACGCCGCGAGGGGAGCGAGAGGACATTGCCCGCCACATTCACCTTTCAGTGCCTGTGGTTAATGTTGCCCGTCTGCTGCCGATCAGGCCACCATCGAGAAGGTTCTGCGCAATCTCTCGAACGATCGGTTTACGGTCGAGTTTCGTCCAGCTAACGGCAATCTGGAGGATCAGGAGTTGGACTCCTCTTCTAATGGCCGAACACTTCTTTTTTCGGGCGGACTAGACTCGCTGGCTGCGGCCGTGCTCTATGCGGACTCTGGCGAGCCACTCCAACTCGTGTCGCATATCACTCGCAACTCGCGCACGCAGCAGGCGCAGAACCAGCTGGCTGAGCTCGTGAAGGTGCGTTTACGCGCCGTGCATCACTGGCAGTTCTTCGTGTCGAGCCGTGCGGACGACGAGGATGGACTGGATCACGACGTCGAAACGAGTCAGCGCACCCGGTCCTTCTTGTTCATAACCCTTGGTGCGCTCGCCGCGCGCCGCGCAGGTCATCACCGGCTCGTCCTGCTCGCTGAGAACGGCCAGATGGCTATTCACCTCCCGCTCACAAGCGGCCGGATCGGAGCGTTCTCGACTCACACCGCGCACCCCGACGTCCTTGCTCCAATGGAGGCGTTTCTCAACGCGGCGCTGCAGTACCCCATTGGGATCGAGAACCCGTTCGTCCACCGGACGAAGGCGGAGGTGGTTAGGCACGTGATGGACGCGCTGCCCGAGTCGATTCCGATCAGCGAGAGTGGTTCTTCGCTGTTTCAAGTGGGTAGCGGTGTGAAATCCAGCTTGCCAGCGATGAGGTAGGCCATCGCGATGAGGTTCCGCGTGGAGCGGTACCCACGGGCCTTCGCTTTCGCCGCCTGGATGAGGCTGTTGATGCCTTCAAGGATGCCGTTGTTCATCCGCGTCTGGAACCAGCGGAGCACGCCGTCCCAGTGTTCCCGCACGGTCTTCGCCACGCGGATCACGGGTTCCAGCTTGCTGTGCGTCGCCCAGAAATACCACGCCTTCAGGAACTTGTCGGCCTCATCGCCGCGGTGGCTCCACAGATCCTGGAGCGAGAGGCGGATGTGATAGGCCCGGACGGTCTTCAGGTTCAGCCGGCGCGGATGCAACGCGTCCGACATCGTGATCTGTCTGGGGGTCAGGTTCTCGGGGTTCTTGATCCAGACGTAGCGGCTGCCTTTGAGTTCGGGACGCTGCTTCTGCTCCTGCCGCCGCACCTCATCGACGGCTCGATTCATGAGCTGCATGATGTGGAACTTGTCGAACGTGATCCCTGCGAGAGGAAACGTGCGCGCGAGGCCAGCCCGGAACGCCTGGGACATGTCGAGGCAGAACTCCTCGATCTGCTCGGCGTGACCGCCATGCGCCTCGAGGTCCTTCCGGAACCCATCGAGCGTGGAGGCGTCGCGGCCCTCGGTCGCGAACACCAGCTTGGACTCGTCCAGGTCCACGAACAGGGTGATGTAGTTGTGCCCGCGCTTGCTCGACGTTTCATCGACTCCGGTCCGACGGATCTTGGAGAAGTCGGCACGGCCGCGCGCCTCATCCACGTGGTGGTGGATGATCCGCCAGACTCGCGTGTCATGCTCGCCAGCCAGCGCCGCCGCCGCCGCTACCGGCATGTCAGGCACCATCGCCATCACCAGCGCCTCGAACAGCAGCGTGAACCCGCTGTTCGGCCGAGCCCACGGCACATGCACGAGACGCACACCGCACGTCGTGCAACGTACGCGCGGTGTGCGCGCGTGAAGGTAAGCCTCGTGCTGAAAGAAGTTGAGATGCCGCCACGTCTTCTCCGTCGTGTCGTGCGGCCGGCACCCCGTAGCTCCACACTCCGGGCACGCGAACGTCGCGCCTCGCTCGAAGTCCAGGAAGATGTCCAGCCGCCGATGCGGCGCATCGAACTCCGTCCGCTCGACTCGCCACGGTGCCTGCAGTCCGAGTGCCTGCTGGAAAAGATCGACGTCCCGCACGATGACACGCCTCCCCCTGGCAACCCCGGAACCGGTCGGGTCCACGAGCGCGGGGGACTCGGTCGCAACCGAGGGCCAGAGGTCGGGCAACGCGTCGCAGACGTCGTGGCCATGCCACCCTCGGAACGTAGCTATCGGGGGGAGGAGATCAACGCCGGCACCCGCTCGCTACTCGCGCGTTCGCGGGCGATCTACCCACTCAAAACAGCGAGGAGCCGCGAGAGTTGCTGGCGCAATGCGCGCCCGATGGCAGCAGGAGCGAATCATTGTGGGGAGTGCATACCTTGCTACGTCCGACGGATAGCTATTGAGCGACACGGCGCCGACAGCACGCGCTATAATCGGGACGCTTGGGCCTATGAATTCAGCAACTTGCCGTCCTCTGATCTCGGGCGGCGGAATCTGGCTGACCTAGCGGAATTCGTTCGGGCATTCGAATTACTTGATGATGATGATCTCATGGCCGAGTGGCCGGAGCTCTACTCCGAGAACGTTGAAGCGCCCCAAACGATTGCCATGTATCGGCGATTCGCGATGGAGGCCCGAGAGGTATGGGCCCGTTACCCCGGGCTCACTTCGCTCCTCGCATGAGAATTTCGCACCGTGAACTCGAGTCCTGTACCCGCGATCCGGCAGGATGGGTGAGAGCCAAGGTCGCGCCTGCAGCGGGCGGCCCCCGCCAAGGGTACGACACGGTCTTGAAGCTCGGACTCCATCGGCTCCACCTCGGACAGCCCCTCGATGTCGCCCGGCAGCACGTGGAGCAGATCTTCGCGCGCTCAGCGCGTCTGCGCAAAGCAAGTCGGATCGAGGATGCACTCGATCGTTTCGAGCACTACGCCGAATGGCTACGGGACTCGGGCACTGCTGTCGCCGAATCCAGGGCACGAATCGCCTTTGAGGGCTTCGGCTTCCTCGAGTTGGGCGGGACTGTGGACCGGGTGGACTTCACAGAGAGCGGCCCTCGAGGGGTTCTGCTCGGCCGGGCGGATGCCGATTGGGACTCCCAGTTAAGGATGCCCCTGCTGCAGCTAGCCCTCGCTGATCGGTACGGGGTTCCAGTTCAGGAGGTCGCCGTCGGCGTTCAGCAACTGGACGGCCGCGGCTTGGCCCAGCGGACATTTGCTGACGAAGAGGTTCGAAAGGCTGATGAGGGCTTACGCCGGCTCTCAAAGCGGCTCCAGGAACTGCACGCGCAACTGCGTGGCGGGTCTCCATGAGGAAGGGGCTGGAAGCCCCTTCCCCCTGCGCTGGCGCAACGTCGCGGTGGCCTTGGGCAACTGGCTGGCGTCGGCGGACGAGCCGCAGTCCGACTCGGTGGCGGCGCTGCGAGACGCGCTGGAGTATGACGAGCCGCTGGTGCGCGAGCACGCGGCCTGGTGCTGGATCGATCGTCTCGATCGCGAGGTCGGGTGGGACGCCTCCCCCGAAAACGTAGGTTTGGTGCGCAAAACCCGGCGGGGGCGAGCACGGCGGGTCTTAGCGACGGACCAGGATCAGGAACTTCGCGGGGTCCCAGAAGCTGGGGTCGGCGATCTCGAAGCGCTCGCGAACGTACCAGCGGCCGCCGTCGCGGACGCCGCTGCCGTCCGCGAGATGCGCGATGTCCTGCTTCGTGACGATCTCGTAGCGCGCGGCGTCCGGCAGATCGATCACGCGCGTCTCGCGGCGATCCACGCGGTGGAACTGCTCGGGATCGAGCCCACGCCGTGCGACCAGGGTTTCGCCGACCCTGGCGAACAGCAGGCTGGCGCCGCCGGTCTTCTCGACCAGACCCTTGTCGATGAGCTCCTGTTCCGTCCCGGCGATCCAGTAGACCGTGTTGGCGCTGGTGTCGAGCTGACGGATCGTATCCGCGCGGGCCGCGCTCAAAGCCACTGCCACGTCCCGCTCCTGAAGAAGCGTCTGGACGTGCGCGGTGAGTTCCGAGATCCGCGCCTGCTGGCGCTGGTTGTCCTCGCGCAGCGCGTCCGCGGCCGCGAGAGCCTCCTGCAGCGAAGCGCGCAGCCTCTCGTCGCCACGGTCGAGCTCCGCGAGGCGCGCTTCGGCGCGGCGGAGCCCGGTCTCGAGCTCCTGATAGCGCTCACGCAGACGGTCGAGGTGCGTGCGGACCCGCTCGTCCCAGGGCACCGCCGTCTCCCGCGCATCGATCGCCGGTCCGCCAACGATCTCCTGTTCGACGTCGCCCAGCTCCTGAAGCAGCTGCATCGCGGTCTGAAGCGTCCGGATCAGCGTGTCCTGTTCGACGGCCAGCGCGCGGTATGCGGTCGCGTCATCGCCGGCAGCGGCCGCGGCGGGCGGCGTCCGCGGACCGGTCGTGTCGGCGAGCTCGGCCTCTGCCGGGGCCGTCGGCTCTGTTGCGACCCGCCCGCTCCCCATCATCACGAGGAACACGATCAGGAAGCCGGCCAGCAGGCCGAGACAGGCGAGCATCCCCGTCTTCATCCTTCGTCTCCTATCGGCGCCCGTTGCGCGAGCAGCCGGACCGCCCGTTCGCTTACGCGAGGCGATGGGCTGCGCGCCGCGAGCACGAGATCCCTGGATACGCTGGGTTCATCGCATGCCAGCAATCCGCTCAGGCACGCCTCCGCTCGGAGCAGCCGCACGGCGTCCGCTCCGGGTGCGAAGGGTGAAGCGGCGAGTGCGCGGGACGCGCGGTCGTGCGCGACGGCCAGCAGCTCGGACCTGCGCGCAGCCGGCGCGTCCGGCCTCGCCGCCTCCAGCAGCGCGCCATGGGCGAGCAGCGAATCCCAGGTGAACGCGCTTGGCGTTGCGCGATCGACGGCGGCTTGCGAGAGCAGCGCGACCACGCTGGCCCAGTCCTCGCCCGCCGCGAAGCCTTGCGCCTCCCGCAGGCGCCCGTCGTCCGCTGCGACGAGCAGAGCGTCCGTCGTCGGCGACTGCTCCGCGGTCGTCGCTGCCGGCTCCCGCGGCGCGACGCCCGCCCCGAAATACGGGCGCAGGACCAGCACGCCCAACACGGCACCGATCGTCAGGCCGCCGGCCAGCGTCAGAACAGCCAGCGCCGGCCGCCGCTGGCGCGGAGATGCAGCTTGCGCGGCGAGACCCAGCACGGGTGGCGCCGCCTTGGAAGCACGGCCGAGCACCGGTGAGGCCGCCTCCGAAGCAGGGCCGAGCGCCGGTGACACCGTTTCCGAAGCACGGCCGTGCGCCGGTGACGCCGCGCCCGAAGCAGGGCCGAGCGCCGGTGAGGCCGGCTTCGGGCGGGCGGAAACCGCAGGTGATGGCGAGTGCCCATCGTTGCCGCTTGCCTTCTCGACCGGTTCAGTCCGATGTCGCTCCTCGTACCGCATGAAGCGTCGCTCCGCGCTGTCGACCGAGGCCGGCGCGGCAGCCGGCTCGGGCGGCGCGAAGCGGCCGAAGTCCGCGAGCTTGGGTCCCGACAGGAGGCGCCGGGCGTCCGCATCGGCGAGGATCCGTGCGTCGGCACCGGGAAACGCGCCGACGTAGTCGCGGAAGATTTGTTCGGCAAGCGAACCGGCCCCCGCGACGAGCAGCTTCACCGCGATCCGCGTATGCGCGGCAGCCAATTCTCCGTGGCGCACGCGGTCGAGCAGACCGAGTGCCCAGTGCACCGCCTCCGGCAGGACGCTTCCCGGCTGCGCGCCGGCCGCAGCGCGCACCCGCCCCAGAACCTCGAGGGCGAGCTCCTCGCCACGTTCGTCGACCTCCCATGTCGCGATCCTGCACGGCGACCATTCGACACCGAGCAGGCCGAGGAACAGCTCGGCATCACCATAGTCGGCGAACGGCTCGCCGCGGCCCAACCTGATGGGACGGTCCATCGTATCGCTGAATGGGCCGGCCTTCGCCTGCCGGTCGGCGTCCGGCCGCCTGTCGAACGTCTGGCGGCTCGCCATGCCCGCGCGATCGCAGGCCCTCAGCAGGGCCTCGATCAGTCCGGTCGAGCTTCTCCATTCCTCGGCGTCGTGGTGCCTGAGACTGTACCGTGCGGCTGCGATGGCGGCGTGGACGCCGCGCATCGGTTCCGGTCGCAGCGTCAGGTCCGTCGCAAGGCCGTCCCACGCCCTCAGCAGCGCGGCGGCATGCGCTGCGTCGTTCGTGCCGGCGAGACCGCGGAGCGCGGTGACGAGAGCGGGCCGGTCGCCCGCCCACGCGTCGGCGCCGCCGATCTGCTTTATGAAGTCCGGATCGAGCGGCCTCGAGCCGGCGGCCAGCATGGCGGGAACATTCCCGCGCGCGGCGGCGAGGAGCGCAACGGCGGTGCGGTAGCGACGAGCGTCGTCGTCCTCGCTCGCGGCGACGCGTTCCGCGGAAATCGTGCCGACTCCACGGGCGAAGCTCGCGAACGCCTGCGGATCGCGGCCGCGCAGCGCGAGCGCCCGCTCGAGGACGAGGCGCGGCCCCAGCAGGTCGTGCTCCGCGTCCCTGAAGGCCGCGGCGACCTCCTGCCCGAGCTGCTCCGGCGGGAACCCACGGACCAGGCGGTCCGCGATGTAGGCGACTTCAGGGTGATCCGCGGTTCCACGGCTATGCCGTGCCTCATCGAGAATCCGCATGCCGCTTCCCGGCTGCATCTGACGCCGCGCATTGTCCAGCTGCTCCAGCCGGATCATGGCGGCGGCTTCCTCGAGCAACCGGACGGTCGGCCCCAGATCCGCCTGGCGTGCCAGCTCATCGAACGCGTCGTGCGCGGTCGCGAGCCGCGCTGGCGTATCCAACAGATCGAGCAGGACCTCGGCGGTCGCGAGCGCCGGCTTCGAAAGGCGATCCTCCGTTCCCGGCAACCGATGCCCGCCGACGCCAGGCATGGCCGCGGCCTCTAGCGGATCCGGCGCGAGGACCACCCGCGACGCCTCGACGAGCACCGCGGAACCGGCACAGAACGTCAGGGCTCCGCGCAGCGACGGCGGCAGCAGGAGCAGCACCAGCTCGATGTCCTCGATCCGCCAGTCGCGGCCCGTGAGCAGCGTGCGCTCGGCGTCCAGAACCGCCGCGAGCAGCCGCTCCAGCTGCGGCCTCCGGCCGTCGCCGAGCGCAGTCCGGCGAAGCTGTTCCAGACGCGCCCGCTCGTCGTCCGCGCCGGGTACGGGAAGGGGCGGTACGGACAGTTCGGTCTCGGGCGGCTCCGGCAGACCGGGTGCGGGCGCTCGGATCGCCGCGAAGGGGTTGCAGCGCAGCCGCGCGAAGGTTTCCACATCGACGACCAGGGCGTCCCGCCGATACGTATACGGCTCGCCGGATGGCTGCACATCGCCGCCGCTCAGGATCGCCCACCCACCGCCCTCGGCACGGAAGAATGCGACGACCGGCGTCGTAAAGCCCGGCTCGTCCTCCGCGTCGATCCGCTCCACGACGCGCAGGACCGCCGGGTGCCCGGCCCAGCCGCTTGTGCGATACGTCCGCCGCGAGCGACCGTGGTCCTGCCCGACCAGAACAGCTCTGAGGTGGGGCGCCGTGCCTGCCATCACTTGCTGCGCGTCCGGGTGGACAAGCGACCGCTCGGGCGGATCGGCAAGAAGCGGGTCGATGAAACCGGCCGCCCGCTCTCCGTTGTCCGGAGCCCGGGCGTCGGGTGCCGTCCTTTCGATGTACAGGGGGTGCCGGGGTCCCGCAACCCCCCGCGCGGGCTGAGCCGAGCCCGATGCTGGACCTCTTCGTCCCAATCGGGCCCGCCCCTAAAGCACAGCACCCGCCGTCCGTCCCACTCCACTTGATGATCGACTGGAGAGCCGAGCGGGTCCATCCACACGCACGAGAACCTCGTGCCCGATCCCCGAGTGACCACCACCCGTCGCATAGAACATTGCACCGCACGGGTTGTCCGCGGCAAATTCGAAGGGCTCTCCCAAGCCGCTGCATCGGTGCTCGGCAGCGGGCCTCCCGCCCATGACTCATGCGAATTCGACCCGTTGGGAGGACCCATGCTTCGACGAACGGCCTGTGTCTTCGCCGTGGTGTGAGGATAGGAAATCCAAACGCGCTTTCGGCTGGATCGTGGATCCGGTCGGCACGTCGCAGCAGGAGCGGAGGAGACCGGCGTTCGCGTCGGGCATGGCCGGAGAGGGGCGGTGGCCATGGCGGGCGGGGACGGTGGGGATCGTGGGTGACTGAGCCGGAGGAGGCGGGCGGCTCGTGCCGCGCTGGCGGCACGCCGCTCCGGCAGCGCGACGTGGCTCCGCCTCGAGACTCCGGTTATCGGCCCGCGGACTGATCGAACTCGAAGTCCGCGACGGGCTCGGGATCAGCGGGATCGAAGGCCGGAGTCTGGTCGAGCACGAGGGTGTGCTCGGTGTCGAATTCGAGGTCGTGCTGTGGCGGTGCGCGCGCGGGGGCGACGGGTGGTGGGGAGGAGGGCTGGTCGAGGTGTCGCAGGATGGCGTGGATGGAAGCGGGGTCGGTGAGGAAGGAGAGGATGCGCATGGTGTGGCCGCATACGGGGCAGCGGAGCGGGAAGACCTCAATAGATGCGGGCGAGGAGTCGAGCCCAACGGGAGCGAGCGGCGGGGTGCCTATGCGGATCGGGGGCGGGTGGCTGGTCGGAGTCGGGGACGGGGGCCGTCGTGGAGGGTTGGAGTTCGTCGCCGTGGGCGTCTGCCATAGCCACCGCGCGAGCGCGCAGGCGGGCATGGGGCGCGAGGACGCCGTGGTAACGGTGGCGGTGGACGCGCGGCGGCGGGATGAGGCGAGCGAGCGCGGCGAGGAAGTCGAGCGGCGAGAGGACGAGCAGAGAGCGGCCGTCGGGTGTGGGGCGAGGCGGCCGGTCGAGGACCTGTCGCACGCGCCCGGCGTCAGGAACGGCGTGGTCGCCGCGTTGGCGTAAAGGCAGTGCGGCCGGCTCCGGCTGGATGCGCAGGCGCTCGAGCGCGAAGGGCGGACGAGCGCAGTATCGGATCAGGCGTTCCCGACCGGTGGAGTCGGTTCCATGGTAGCGGACGGAGGTGTCGAGGCTGAAGCCGCCGGCCGCGCGCCAGGTGAGCATGTCGTTGACGGTGTAGTCGTCGAGCAGGCCGCGGCGCAGGACGAGACGGAGCACGCGGCGCTGAAGCGTGCGCTCGAGGGGGTGCGTGTCGCCGGTGGAGTAGTGTGTGGCCTCGACCGAGCGTGGAGCGGGCGGCGCGGAGCAGGAGACGCAGCACGGCGCCGGCGAGTGCGGGATCGCGGGGCAGGAAGGGGCGGATCCGCTTGGGCAAGGAGAACACCCATTGGCGGACCGCTAGCGGCGGGAGCACCTCGTCGGTGAGGTGGGCGGCGACCTCGACCATGCGGCGGGTGTTGCAGGAGGGGCAGACGCCTCGGCCTTTGCAGGAGAAGGCGACGAGTCGCTCGGCCGCGCATGCGTCGCAGCGGATCCGGGCGAAGCCGTGGGCCAGGACGCCGCAGCGGAGGTAGGCGCGGAAGTCGCGCTCGACCCAGTGAGGGATGCCGTCGCCCTGCGGATCGGCGTCGGCGGCGCGGGCGAGGAAGGTCTCGAGGTGGTGTTGCACGATCGGGTAGAGCGGCGTGGCCGTGGGCTGTCTGCGGCGGTGCACGGCCGCGTGGCCGCTGGGACTC
>Ga0299906_10005595_pt1 | contig 10216 bp, 8 predicted proteins | sample RVTome_14_FD_200259 | JGI IMG/M metagenome (GOLD analysis project Ga0299906, IMG submission 200259) | Soil microbial communities from uranium-contaminated site in the Upper Colorado River Basin, Wyoming, United States - RVT145D125 (version 2) ...
GAGCGTCTTGACCGTGACCTCGTCGCCGAACCGGATGTAGCAGTAGTTGACGACCTGGCCGAGGCCGCGCTTCTTCAGCACGCCGTTGATGAACGGGAACCCCTCAGGCAGCTCCATGTTGAAGAGGACCCGGCCGACGGTGGTCTCGATGATCTGGTTGGTGCACTCGGTGACCGCGGCGTGGACCACGTCCTGGTCGTCGGCCGCCATCAGCAGATCGATGAGCTCGCCGCTGTAGCGCAGGCGAATCGGCGTCTGGGTGGTGACCAGACCGGCCTCGCGCGCCATCACGACCTCGTCCATATGGGCGAACAAGCGACCGGAGCCGAGGGCGCCGCGGCGCAACTTGGTCAGGTAGTAGCAGCCGAGGACGATGTCCTGGCTGGGGATGGCGATCGGCCGCCCGTGGGCCGGCGACAGCAGGTTCGTGGTGCTTTTCATGAGCACCTCCGCCTCGATCTGGGCGCGCGGCGACAGCGGCACGTGGACCGCCATCTGGTCGCCGTCGAAGTCGGCGTTGAACGCCGTGCAGACCAGCGGGTGGATCTTGATCGCCTTGCCCTCGATCAACACCGGCTGGAAGGCCTGGATGCCGAGGCGGTGGAGCGTCGGGGCGCGGTTCAGCAGGATCGGGTGCTCGCGGATCACCTCTTCGAGGATGTCGTAAACCACCGGGTCGTGCTGCTCGGCGAGCTCCTTGGCGGCCTTGATGGTGGCCACCATGCCCCGCTCTTCGAGCTTCTGGTAGATGAACGGCTTGAAGAGCTCGAGCGCCATCTTCTTGGGCAGGCCGCACTGGTCGAGGCGCAGCTCCGGGCCGATGACGATCACCGAGCGTCCCGAGTAGTCGACGCGCTTGCCGAGCAGGTTCTGGCGGAAGCGGCCCTGCTTGCCCTTGAGAATGTCGGAAAGCGACTTGAGCGGCCGATTGTTGGCGCCGCGCAGGGTGCGGCCGCGGCGACCGTTGTCGAACAGCGAGTCGACCGCCTCCTGAAGCATGCGCTTCTCGTTGCGGACGATGACGTCGGGGGCCTTGAGCTCGATGAGCTTCTTGAGCCGGTTGTTGCGGTTGATCACCCGGCGGTAGAGGTCGTTGAGGTCGGAGGTGGCGAAGCGGCCGCCATCCAACGGCACCAGCGGGCGCAGCTCGGGCGGGATCACCGGGATGACGTCGAGGATCATCCACTCGGGCTCGTTGCCCGACTTGAGGAAGGCCTCGACGACCTTCAGCCGCTTGGCGATCTTGGCGCGGTTCTGCTTCGAGGTCTCGGTCTTCATCTTGGCGCGCAGCTCGGCGGCAAGCGGCGCCACATCGAGCCGCTTGAGCAGCTCCTTGACCCCCTCGCCCCCCATCATGGCCAGGAAGGCGTCGCCGACCTCGGCGCGCACTTCGCGGAAGCGCTCCTCGCCGATGAGCTCGCGCTCCTTCAGATCGGTCGGACCCGGGTCGATGACCACGTAGGCCTCGTAGTAGAGGATCCGCTCCATGTCGCGCATCGTCATGTCGAGCAGGTGCCCCATGCGAGACGGCAAGCCCTTGAAGAACCAGACGTGCGAGACCGGGCAGGCGAGCTCGATGTGACCCATGCGCTCGCGGCGGACCTTCGACTGGGTGACCTCGACGCCGCACTTGTCGCAGATCACGCCGCGGTGCTTCATGCGCTTGTACTTGCCGCACAGGCACTCCCAGTCGTTGACCGGCCCGAAGATCTTGGCGCAGAACAACCCGTCGCGCTCCGGCTTGAAGGTCCGGTAGTTGATGGTCTCGGGCTTGGTCACCTCGCCGTGCGACCAGGAGCGAATCCTGTCCGCCGAGGCGAGGCCCACCCGAATGGCCTCGTATTCGTTGATGCTGACCGGCTTCGTTTCGAAGAAACCTAGAGCGCTTCTCAAGATGTGACCCTCCCGAACCGTTTCATTCGTTCGGACGACTGAACCCGATTTCGCTTCGCTTCGCTCGGCTCTTTCTTGCTGTTCGATCTCTCGGTGGTCAAATCGCTGACTCGACTTCCGTTTCGGTGCTGCGCCGGCGCCGCAGCTCGACGTCGAGCGCCAGGCCCTGCAGCTCCTTGAGCAGGACGTTGAACGACTCCGGCAAGCCCGGCTCGATGTCGCCCTCGCCCTTGACGATCGACTCGAAGATCTTGGCGCGGCCGTAGACGTCGTCGCTCTTGACGGTCAGCAGCTCCTGCAGCGTATGGGCGGCGCCGTAGGCCTCCAGCGCCCAGACTTCCATCTCGCCGAAGCGCTGGCCGCCGAACTGGGCCTTGCCGCCCAACGGTTGCTGCGTGATCAGGGAATAAGGCCCGATAGACCGGGCGTGGATCTTGTCATCGACCAGGTGCGACAGCTTCAGCATGTACAGATAGCCGACCGTGACCTCCTGCTCGAAGGGCTGGCCGGTCATCCCGTCGTAGAGCAGCGTCTTGCCGTGCTCCGGCAGGCCGGCGGCGGCCAGCTGCTCCTTGATCTCCGCTTCGGAGGCGCCGTCGAACACCGGCGTCGAGAAGTACAGGCCGAGGGCGCGTGCCGCCCAACCCAGGTGCGTCTCGAGCACCTGGCCGACATTCATGCGCGACGGCACGCCGAGCGGGTTGAGAACGATCTCGACGGGCGTGCCGTCGGGCAGGTAAGGCATGTCCTCTTCCGGCATGATCTCGGCGATGACGCCCTTGTTGCCGTGGCGTCCGGCCATCTTGTCGCCGGCCGACAGCTTGCGCTTCATGGCCACGTAGACTTTCACGCTCTTGATGACGCCGGGCGGCAGCTCGTCGCCGACCCGCCGCGCTTCCTTGCGCTCCTCGACGTTGGCGCGCAGTTGCTCGATGCGGGCCTCGGCGTCGGCCACCAGGGCGTGGACCTCCTTCTCGGTCTTCTTGTTGCTTTTCGCCAGCCGGATCTGCGAGAAAGCCGCCGCCGGGAGCGCCTGCAGCATCTCGGCAAGGATCGAGTCTCCGGAGGTCGCCAGCGTCTGCTGGCTCTCGGGGTCCTTGATGTCTGCGGCCAGCTGCATGTTCTCCGCCAGCTTGCGGACCTCCCCCGCCAGCCGGCGGCGAATGATTCGAATCTCGTCGCCGAGATCACGCTCCATGCGGGCGATCTCGTCGTTCTCGATCTGCTCGGCGCGGCTGTCCTTGTCGACGCCCTTGCGGGTGAAGATCTTGACGTCGACGACGGTGCCTTCGATGCCGGGCGGGCAGGTCAGCGAGGCGTCCTTCACGTCACCGGCCTTCTCGCCGAAGATCGCCCGCAGCAGCTTCTCCTCGGGGGTCAGCTGGGTCTCCCCCTTGGGAGCCACTTTGCCCACCAGGATGTCGCCGGGGCCGGCTTCCGCGCCGATGCGCACGATGCCGCTCTCGTCGAGGTCCTTGAGCGCTTCCTCCGAGACGTTGGGGATGTCGCGAGTGATCTCCTCGGGGCCCAGCTTGGTGTCGCGGGCCTCGATATCGAGCTCCTCGATGTGGATCGAGGTGAACGAGTCGTTCTTCACCAGACGCTCCGAGACCAGGATCGCATCCTCGAAGTTGTAGCCGCGCCAGGGCATGAACGCCACCAGCACGTTGCGACCCAGGGCCAGCTCCCCCATGTCGGTGGCCGGACCGTCGGCCAGCACCTGGCCGGCGACGACCGCGTCGCCCAGGCGGACCAAAGGCTTCTGGTTGATGCAGGTGTTCTGGTTGGAGCGCTTGAACTTGATCAGCCGGTAGATGTCGGCGTCGCCATCGCCGTTGCCGTCGTCGGCGCGCACGATGATGCGCTCCGAGTCGACCGAGTCGACCGATCCCGTGCGCTTGCAGAGAACCACCGCGCCGGAGTCGCGGGCGGTGACGAACTCCATGCCGGTTCCCACCAGCGGCGCCTCCGGCTTGTAGAGGGGCACCGCCTGGCGCTGCATGTTGGAGCCCATCAAGGCGCGGTTGGCGTCGTCGTTCTCCAGGAACGGGATCAACGAGGCAGCCACCGACACGACCTGCTTGGGGGAGACGTCGATGTAGCTGACCTCTTCCACCGGCACCAGCTTGAATTCGCCGCCGACCCGCGCAGTGACCCGGTCGCGCTCGAACTTGCCGGTCTTGGTATCGATCGGCGCGTTGGCCTGGGCGATGATCGCCCGGTCCTCGGCGATCGCCGACAGGAAGAACGGGCGGGCCTCATACTCGGCCGGCTTCCTCTTGGTCTTGGTCAGCCGGCGGTTCTCCTTCTCGACGTCGTCGAGGATGACCTCGTCGCCGACCTTGAACTTGGATCCCCCCTTGACCGTTATGGTCACGTGGGTCTTGACCTTGCCGTCCTCGACCTTCCGGTACGGGCTCTCGATGAAGCCGAACTCGTTGATCCGCGCGTAGCAGGACAACGACGAGATCAGGCCGATGTTGGGGCCCTCCGGCGTCTCGATCGGGCAAATGCGGCCGTAGTGGGTCGGGTGCACGTCGCGCACCTCGAAGCCGGCGCGCTCGCGCGACAGGCCGCCCGGACCCAGCGCCGAGAGTCGCCGCTTGTGGGTGATCTCCGACAGCGGGTTGGTCTGGTCCATGAACTGCGACAGCTGCGACGACCCGAAGAACTCGCGCACCGCCGCCATTACCGGCTTGGCGTTGATCAGATCGTGCGGCATCGCCGTCTCGATCTCCTGATGCACGCTCATCTTCTCGCGCACCGCCCGCTCCATGCGGACGAGGCCGATGCGGAACTGGTTCTCGAGCAGCTCGCCGACCGAGCGCACCCGCCGGTTGCCGAGGTGGTCGATGTCGTCGACCTTCCGCGGATCGTCGGGGATGGAGAGCAGGTAACGGACCACGGCGACGAAGTCGTCGGCGTCGAGCAGGCGGTCTTCGAGGTCCTTGTCGAAGTCGAGCTTGAGGTTGAACTTGAGGCGCCCTACCCGCGAGAAGTCGTAGCGCTGCGGGCTCTCGAACATGTTGGCGAACAGGTTGCGCGAGCTCTCGGCGGTCGGCGGATCGCCGGGACGCATCTTCCGGTAAATCTCGACCAGGGCTTCCTTGCGGTTCTTGACCGGGTCCTTGCGCAGCGTGTTGCTGATCACCATGCCGCCGGGATTCGACTCCGGGAAGAAGATCTCGACCTTCGCCGCCTTGGCCTCGGCGAGCCGGTCGATGACGCCCGGCGTCAGCTCCTCGTTGGCCTCGACGAGCACCTCGCCCGAGTCGGGGTCGGCGACATCGTGGAGCATGTAGCTGCCCTCGAGGTCGGCGACCTCCAGCGGCACCGACTTGACCCCGGCGTCGGTGAGCCTCTTCAGCGAACCGCGGGTCAGCTTGCTGCCGGCGGCGAGGATCTCCTTGCCCTTGAGCTTGCCGCTGGCCCCCTTGAGGGGGTTCGAGAACCGCCGGCCGACCAGGCCTTCGTGCAGGGCGGCCTTCATCCCGCCCTTGAGGTCGAGCTCGACGGCGCGATAGAAAGCGCGCAACACCTCCTCGGAGCTCTCCACCCCCAGGGCCTTCAGGAACACCGTCGCCGGGAACTTGCGGCGCCGGTCGATGCGCACCTGCACGAGATCGCGGCTGTCGAGCTCGAACTCGACCCAGGAGCCGCGGTACGGAATGACCTGGGCGATGAACATCGTCCGGCCACTGCCCGGGTGGAAGAAAATGCCCGGCGAGCGGTGCAGCTGCGAGACGATGACCCGCTCGGTGCCGTTGATGATGAACGTCCCGCGGTTGGTCATCAGCGGGATGTCACCCAGGTAGACCTCTTGCTCCTTGATGTCGCGGATGGTCTTCGTGCCGGTCTCAGGGTCCTTGTCCCACACCACCAGGCGGATCGTCACCCGCAGGGCGACGGCGTAGGTCATACCGCGTCCCTGGCACTCCTCTTCGTCGAACGGCCATTCCCACTCGCCGATGGAGTACTCGACGAACTCCAGGGTCGCGGTCTCGCGAAAGTCGCTGATCGGGAAGATCGTGCGGAATACCTCCTGCAGACCGACGTCCTCGCGCTTGTCGACGGCGACGTCGATCTGCAGGAAACGGTCGTAGGATTTCCGCTGCACTTCGATCAGATTCGGCAACGAGATCGCGGCGGGAATCTTGCCGAAGCTCACCCGCTCACGCAGGGGCATCAGTGAGGTATCAGCCATGGAAACAGGACTCCTTGGCGGTGTTACCCGCTATCGATGAGGTCCGAGACAAAAAACGGGCGCGGCACCGCGGCGCGGTGCCGAAGCCGGTACGGCTGGAGTTCGGGCGGCGCAAGGACGTCTCGATTACTTGACCTCCACGCTGGCGCCGACTTCCTGGAACTTCTTGGCGATCTCGTCGGCCTCTGCCTTCTCCAACCCCTCCTTGACCGGCTTGGGAAGGTTGTCGACCAGATCCTTGGCTTCCTTCAGCCCGAGGCTCGTGACCTCGCGTACCACCTTGATGACGTTGATCTTCTTCTCGCCGAACGAGGTCAGCACGACGTCGAACGCCGTCTGCTCCTCGGCCTCGGCGGCGCCGCCGGCGGCGCCAGCGACCATCATCGGCGCGGCAACAGCCTGGGCGCTGACGCCGAACTTTTCTTCGAGCTCCTTGACGAGGCTGGCCAGCTCGAGCACCGACATCGCCTCGATGTGTTCGATCAAATCCTCTGTCGAGAGTTTCGCCTTTGCCACCACTACGACCTCCGTTTCCATTCTTCGGCCGCCGGCCGTCGCCGGCTTCGCCGTCACTCGTTCAATGGGCTCCGTCTGCAATCTCCGGGGCCCCGCAAGAGACCCTCATGACTTCTCTTCGTCTTCCTTCCCCTCGCCCTCGGGCTCGGCGCGCGGCGTTGCTTCTTCCGCAGCCTCGGGCTCGGCGGCCGGCGTCGCTTCTTCCGCGGCCAAGGGCTCGGCGGCCGGCGCTGCTTCTTCCGCGGCCTCGGGCTCGGCGGTCGCGGCTTCCGCGGCCGCCGGCGCCGACTCGCCGGCCTCTTCCTTCTTCTGGCGGATCTGATCGAGGACGGTCACCGAGCTGCGCAGGATGCCGCTGAGCGCGGTCACCAGACCGGTCACCGGGTAGTTCATCAGGTAGAGGGCCTTGGCGATCAGCTCCTTACGGGGCGGCAGATCGGCGAGCTGCTCGAACTGCTCGAACGTGATCGGCTCACCATCGACGATCCCCGCCTTGAACTTCGGGATCTCGAGCTCCTTGGCGAAGTCACGCAAGACCTTGGCCAGGCGGACGACGTCGCCGCCGGTGTAGGCGATCGCCGTCTGGCCGACGAACGCCTCGCTGAGGCTCGCCAGCGGCTGGTTCTCGAAGGCGAGCAACGCGACGGTGTTCTTGACGACTCGGAAGCTGGCGTCATCGTTGCGTAGCTGGCGGCGCAAATCGCTGGCGCCGGCGACGTCGAGGCCCTGGAAATCGACCAGGAAGGCGTGCGGGACGCCCTCGAGCTCACGCCGCAGCCCCTCCACCGCCTGCTCCTTCTGCAATCTCGAGGTTGCCATCGTTCTTCAGCTCGCTTGCAAGTCGCCGCCGTCGATCGGGACGCCGGGACCCATGGTGGAGGATATGTAGATGTTCTTCAGGTATTTGCCCTTGGCGGAGGCCGGCCGCGCCCGAACCACCGCCTCCAGCAGCGCCCGGATGTTGGCGGCCAGCTGCGCCTCTTCGAAGGAAACCCGTCCCACCGGGGCGTGGACGACGGCGTTCTTGTCGACGCGGAATTCCAGCTTGCCGCCCTTGATCTCCTCGACCGCCTTGCCGATCTCGAACGTCACCGTCCCGGCCTTGGGGTTGGGCATCATGCCGCGCGGGCCGAGGACGCGACCGAGCTTGCCGACGTGGCTCATCATGTCGGGAGTGGTGACCACGGCGTCGAACTCCAACCAGCCCTCGGCGATCTTCTGGCACAGATCCGCTCCGCCGGTGACGTCGGCGCCCGCGGCTGCGGCCTCCTTGAGCTTTTCGCCCTGAGCGATCGCCGCCACGCGCTTGGTCTTGCCGGTGCCGTGCGGCAACACCACCGTGGATCGCACCATCTGGTCGGCGTGCTTGGGGTCGACACCGAGCACGATGGCAACCTCGACGGTCTCGTCGAACTTGGCGAAAGCCTTGCCCTTGACCGCCGATACGCCCTCCTCGACGGTGTAGAGCCGCTCTTCGATCGCCGCCCGGGCCGCCGCGTACTGCTTGCCGTGCTTGCCCATGATCAGGCTCCTTCCTCGAGCCCTTCGATGGCGATCCCCATCGAGCGGGCGGTGCCGGCGATGATCCGCACCGCGGCCTCCACGTCGTAGACGTTGAGGTCGGGCATCTTGGCGCGGGCGATCTCCTCGACCTGGGCGCGGGTCACCGTGCCGACCTTCTCCTTGTTGGGCTCGGCGGCGCCGGAAACGATGTTCGCAGCGCGCTTGAGCAGGACGGCGGCCGGCGGCGTCTTGGTGATGAACGTGAAGCTGCGGTCCTGATACACGGTGATGACCACCGGGATGATCAGCCCGTCCTTGTCCTTGGTGACGGCGTTGAACGCCTGGCAAAAGTCCATGATGGCGACGCCGTGCTGGCCCAAGGCCGGGCCAACCGGCGGCGCCGGGGATGCCTTGCCGGCCGGGATCTGTAGCTTGATCTGCGCGATGATCGGCTTTCCGCTGGGTTTTTTGGCCATTGTCTCGTTGCCGCTCCGCCCTCTGGGGCGTCAGACCTTTTCGACTTGGAAGAAATCGAGCTCGACGGGAGTGTTGCGGCCGAAGATCGAGACCATGACCTTCAGCGTGTTGCGGCGCGTGTCGACCTCGTCGACCTTGCCGGTGAAGTTGGTGAACGGGCCGTCGATGATGCGCACCGACTCGCCCTTGCGGAACTGGAACTTGGGCTTCGGGGCCTCGACCGACTCCTCCATCCGGTTGACGATCTTGTCGACCTCGTGCTGCGGCAGCGGAATCGGCTTGCGGCCGGAGCCCACGAACCCCGTGACCCTCGGCGTGTTCTTGACGACGTGCCAGAGGCGATCGTTCATCGCCATCCGGATCAGCAGGTAGCCGGGGAAGAACTTCTTCGCCGTGACCACCTTCTTGCCGCCCTTCATCTCGACGATGTCCTCGGTGGGGATCAGCAGCTCGGCAACCTCGTCACCGAGCTCGAGCGTACGGATCCTTTCCTCGAGGCTCTGCTTCACTTTGCGCTCGTAGCCCGAATAGGTGTGGATCACGTACCAGTGCATGCCGTCGTCGGGCTCCTTGGGGGAGCTCGACCTGTGGGCCGGCTCGGGCTCGGCCGCGTCCGCTGGCTCGGGCGCCTCTCCGGACACCGCCGCGAGGTCCACGGGCTGGTCGTTGTCGGCCGCCGGCTCGGATTGTTCGTTCTGATCCAACACGCTCACCATCCCAGGGGGCTCCGGAGCCCGGAGCCGCCTAGCTGAAATACGCATACAGCCAGGTCACGACCCGGCCCATCACGAGGTCCACGGCCCAGAGGAAGAACCCGAAGATGAAACAGGTCACGATGACCACCACCGTGGTGCCGTAGACCTCTTTCCGCTTCGGCCACGTGACTTTGTTGAATTCTGCGCGAACCTCACGCAGAAAGACCTGAAACCGCTTGAACATTTCTGCCCAGAGCCTCCGCCTGTGCGCTCACACGGGGTTAAGAGTGGCAGGCCAGGAGGGATTCGAACCCCCAACCCCCGGATTTGGAGTCCGGCGCTCTACCAGTTCGAGCTACTGGCCTCCCAGACCTCCATCCCGTGCTACTTGGTCTCCTTGTGCTCGGTGTGCTGACGGCAAGACCGGCAGTACTTCCGCAGCACCAGCTTGTCGGGCGTCGTCCGCTTGTTCTTGGTGCTGTTGTAGTTGCGCCGTTTGCACGAGCCGCACTCGAGAATGATCTTTACTCGCATGGCTTATCGTCGCTCAGCGCCACGGCCGCGGGGCCGTGGTCGAGAGCGGGGTCGCGCCCCCGCCCTTTCGCTGCTCATTCATGGATCTCGGTAATGGTGCCGGCGCCGACGGTGCGTCCACCCTCGCGGATGGCGAACCGCAGGCCCTTGTCCATGGCGATCGGCGTGATCAGCTCCACCTTGATGGTCACCGAGTCGCCCGGCATCACCATCTCGATGCCTTCCGGCAGCTCCACCGACCCCGTCACGTCCGTCGTCCGAAAGTAAAACTGCGGCCGGTATCCCTTGAAGAACGGCGTGTGCCGCCCTCCCTCTTCCTTCGTCAACACGTACACCTCGGCGCCGAACTTCGTGTGCGGCGTGATCGATCCCGGCTTCGCCAGCACCTGCCCCC
>Ga0299906_10005597_pt1 | contig 10214 bp, 10 predicted proteins | sample RVTome_14_FD_200259 | JGI IMG/M metagenome (GOLD analysis project Ga0299906, IMG submission 200259) | Soil microbial communities from uranium-contaminated site in the Upper Colorado River Basin, Wyoming, United States - RVT145D125 (version 2) ...
CTGCGGGCCTTCGAGGCGTCGGCCCGGCACCGCAGCTTTACCCGCGCGGCGGAGGAGCTGAACGTGACTCCCGCCGCCATCAGCCATCAGATCAAGGGCTTGGAGCAGACTCTGGGGGCCCGCCTGTTCCGCCGCGCCAAGGGCACGCTGATGCTGACCGAGGAGGGGCAGCGGCTGCTGCCCGGCGTGCGCAAGGGCTTCATCGCCTTCGCCGAGGCGATGGAAAATTTTGCGCTCTACCACCAGACCGGGCCGCTCAACGTCGCCCTGACGCCGTCCTTCGCCGCCAAGTGGCTGATTCCGCGCATCGAGCATTTCAACGCACGCTATCCCGACATCGACATCCGGATCACCACGACGATGGAGCTGATCCAGTACGAGCGGGATGGCGTCGACATCGGCGTCCGCTTCGGGCGCGGCGGCTACGCCGATCTGGTGGTCGAGCTGCTGCTCGCCTCGGAGGTGACGCCGGTCTGCAGCCCGCAGCTGCTCAAGGGCGACCGGCCGCTGGAGAAGCCCGAGGACCTCGCGCGCTTCACGCTGCTGCACGACGAGAGCCCGCTGCTGGACGAGACGCATCCGAACTGGGCGATGTGGCTGCGCGCGGCCGAGGTCACCAATGTCGATCCGAGCCACGGGCTGGGCTTCGACAACGCCAGCGCCTGCATCAATGCAGCGATCGAAGGAGCGGGGGTGGCGCTGGCGCGCACCGCGCTGATCGGCAGCGACATTGCCGCCGGCCGGCTGGTCCGGCTGTTCGAGCTCTCGCTGCCGTCCGACTTCGGCTACTACGTCGTCTACCCGAAGCGGAGCGAGAAGCTGCCCAAGGTCATGGCGTTCCGCGACTGGCTGTTCGAGGAAGTGCGCGCGCAGCCGGCGGCAGTTTCGCTTGGCCCGCGTCCGAATATACTAAACAAGATGTAGCCCGGATGAAGCGAAGCGCAATCCGGGAGCAGTGGCCGGCGTGCAGCAATTCCCGGATTTCGCTGCCGCTCCATCCGGGCTACACAAGACGACGGGCGATTCACAGGGAGCCGAGATGAGCACAGCCGCCGATACCGACCTGACCGCGCCGCCCGAGGACGCCGATATCGCCGCGACGCCGGACGAGGCGATCGTCTCGCGCCGCTCGGTGCGCGCTTTCCTGCCGACGCCGGTGCCGCGCGCGGCGATCGAGCATATCCTTGAGGTCTCGGCCCGGGCGCCGAGCGGCACCAACATGCAGCCCTGGCGGGTCTATGTCGTCGCCGGCGGCGCGCGGGAAAAGCTGACACAGGCCATCCTCGCGGCTTACGAGTCCGGCGAGAAGGGCCACGAGCGGAGCTGGAAATACTACCCCGACGAATTCTTCGAGCCGTTTCTGTCGCGCCGGCGCACCGTCGGCTGGGGGCTTTACAACCTGCTCGGCATCGCCAAGGGCGATACCGACAAGATGAAGGCGCAGCGGGGCGAGAACTTCCGCTTCTTCGGCGCGCCGGTCGGCATGATCTTCACCATCGACAGCCGGCTCGAGATCGGCAGCTGGCTCGACTACGGCATGTTCATCGGCAACGTTATGACCAGCGCCCGCGGCCACGGCCTGCACACCTGCCCGCAGGCGGCCTTCGCGCAGTACCACAAGGTGATCCGCGCCGAGCTCGGCATTCCGGAGGGCGAGACGGTGGTCTGCGGGCTGTCGATCGGCTACGAGGACAAGAGCGCGGCGGCGAACGAGCTGCGCACCGACCGCGCGCCGCCCGCGGAGTTCGCCCGCTTTAGCGGATTTTAGCGCTGCGCGGTGGCTCGGAAGGCTTTAGCGCGGCCTGGATTCCGCGGTAGCCCGAGAACATCTCCAGCAACGTCGCTACGTCCGGATTGATCGAGTCCCAGAGCGCCAGCCCTTCGGGCAAGCGCTTGGCCATGTAGGCGCGGAAATCCGAGCAGTAATGATATTCCATCTGGCGGCGGAACATGACGACCGTGCGCGCCTTCTTGGCCACCTGAAAATCCTGGTAGGCCTGCTCCTGGTACAGCGACGCCTCGCATTCCAGGTCGAGCGGCCGGCCCGTGGCGATCCGTCCGGCGAGGTGCTGCATACCGTGGCCGACCAGCTCGTGGACGATCACGGCGGCCAGCTCGCCGGCCGGCCACTTAACGCCGAACTGGTTGACGACGACGACGAACTCCTGGCCATCCGCGCCGAGCCCGCGGCTTTTCAGGAAATCGGGCAGGAACAGCGCCACCGTCTGGCTGTTGAGCCGGCTGCGGTCGCGGAAATTATTGGGAAAATAAACGAGCGTCGCCGGACCGGCGCCGGCCAGGCGGTCGATCGTCGCGGCGCTGGCCGGCGATTTCTCCCGGATCAGGTCGAGCGCCGCGGCGAGCCGGGCGAGCCCCGCGTCAGGCGGCAGGATCGTCACGTCGAAGCGGGTGCCGGTCTCGGGCGCCAGCGCGATCAGGCGCACGCCGTCGCGCATCCGCTCGAGCGGCGGCGCATCGGCCGCTCCGGCAGCGCCGGCCGCGAAGAGCAGGACGGCAAGGAACGGAAGGATACGGAGCAGCAGGCAGGGGCGCATCTCCGGACCATAGCGCAAGGCCGTTAACGCGGAGTTGAAACGGCGCTCCTGACGCGCCTTCCGTCCGGGCTGTATAGTGGGACTCCATAAATAGTGAATCGGGGCAACCAGGGAGACCGTCAGATGCCGGAACAGGAAACTGCATTGATCGTCGGCAGCGGCCGGGGGCTCAGCGCCTCGCTTGCCCGGCTGTTCGCGGCCGAGGGCATGCGGGTCGCGCTCGCCGCCCGCAACGTCGAGAAGCTGGCCCCGCTGGTCGAGGAAACCGGCGGCACGGCGATTGCCTGCGACGCCAGCGATCCGGGGGCGGTCGCGGCGCTGTTCGCCAGGATGACGGCCGAGGTCGGCGCGCCCGACGTCGTCGTCTATAACGCCAGCAACCGCGGCGGCCGGGGACTGGTCGAGGACCTCGACCCCGACGCCGTTCGCCAAGCGATCCTGGTGACCTGCTACGGCGGCTTCCTGGTGGGCCAGGCGGCGGCGCGGTCGATGATCCCGCGCGGCAAGGGGACGGTCCTCTTCACCGGCGCGTCGGCCAGCTACAAGGGCTATCCGAAGTCGTCTTCCTTTGCGATGGGCAAGTTCGGGCTGCGCGGCCTGGCGCAGAGCATGGCGCGCGAGCTGGCGCCGCGGAACATCCACGTGGCGCATTTCCCGATCGACGGCGGCATCCGACAGGGACCGGACGACCCGCGCGCCGGCAGAGGGGAGGACGGCCTGCTCGACCCGGACGCGATCGCCCAGACATACCTCCAAGTCCACCGCCAGCACCGCAGCGCCTGGAGCTGGGAAATCGAGCTCCGGCCCTGGACGGAGAGCTTTTAGGGTGCGATTCGTGGATGGCCGGATCAAGTGCACTGCTGTCCGGTTCAGCTCAATCGACGCCGCAACGAGAAGAGTCGTGGATGCGCGTGTCAAGCACGCGCATGACGTTTTTATTTTGAATTCAAAATATTGCCGTCGTGGGCGGACTTGATCCGCGCACCCACGAAATGCCGGACGTGGCCGGGCAGGCTCTGCTGTCTCAATTCGCCACACTATGCTTCAACGCCAACAGATCTGCGGCCGTTGAGCCGGTTACCGCGATCTAAACCGGACAGCAGTGGATCAAGTCCGGCCACGACGGCAATTTGTTGAATTTAAATACAAACGTCGTGCGCGGACTTGATCCGCGCACCCACGACAATGCGCTACACCAAGCTCGCCACCACGCGCGTCAGGAAGTCGGCGATCTTTTTCTGGTCGATCCAGCGGAAAACGGCGGTCAGCGCGAGCTCCTGGTCGACCCAGAGCACGTTCGAGCCGGCGCCGCGCGCGAAGAAGCTGGTCTCCGGCACGCCCGGATAGGGCTCGCGCCCGGTATTGAGCCACCACAACAGGCCGTAGCGCGGATACACCGCACTGGGCGTGCGGATCGCGGCGATCCACGAGGCCGGAATGAGCTGCCGGCCTTCCCATTCGCCGTTGCGGCGCACCAGCTCCGCCACACGCATGTGGTCGGCGGTGCCGATCCAGATGCCGCCGCCCCAGTGGCAGCCGCCGGGCACCGCCTGCATGCGCTGGCCGTCGATGTCGATCCAGGAATTGCGGTAGCCGTGCCATTCCCAGTCGGCGGAGCAGCCGATCGGGTCCATGATGCGCTCCTTGAGCACCTCGGGCAGCGGCCGGCGGAAGACCTGCATCAGCGACAGCGACAGGCGGTTCACCCGCACGTCGTTGTATTCGTAAAAGGTCCCCGGCTTCTGCAGATCGCGGTGGGTGCCCTTGGCCGAGTTGTCGACGCCCGGGCCGACGCGCCGGTTGCGGTCGATCAGGTCGGGCTTGCCCCACAGCTCACCCTCCCACTCGCTGGTCTGGGTCAGCATGTGGCGCCAGGTGATGCTGCGGTTCTGGGCAGATTCGAAGGCGTCGTCGCGCGTGTCGCCGCGCGACGAACTTTCATTGTCGGCGGCCGGACGTAACCGGCCGCCGTCCAGCGCGTAGTCGCGCATCGGGTCGTCGATGCTGCGGATCAGCCCGTCGGCGACGGCCAGCCCTGCGAGCAGGGAGAGATAGCTCTTCGCCGCGCTGAAGGTCATGTCGACCCGGTGGATGTCGCCCCAGCGGCCGACCACGTTGCCGTGACGAAGGATGATGCCGTTCGGACCGCCGCGCGGCCGCGTCGGGCCCAGGATCTCGTTCCACGGCGGCGGCTCGTTGATTTCCGCCTCGGCGATGCCCCGGCTGAGGTCGCGCCCCCACGGCGTCTCGGCTTCGTCGCGGGCGAAGGCGATCGCCCGTTCGAGCTTCGCGGCGTCGAACCCCTCCGCCGCCGGCTCCGCCACGCTGAAACCACGCAAGTCCGGCTCGTGACCGTGCATTGCACCATCCCCCGCAAGACGTTCGATCGTTTTTTTCCCGGATTATTCCCGCTTGGGATCTCAGTGTAAGTTGTATTAGCGATTGCCGCAAAGGAAGGAATTCCCCTCATGGATCACGATTCGGAAAGCGACGCCACGTCGCTTGTCCTGCTCGACTACGACGACCGCGGCGCGGACGGCCGCATCGCACGGGTGACCTTCAACAACCCGGAGAAGCGCAATGCGCTGGGCCTCGCCGGCAAGGAGCGCTTCATCGAGGTCATGACCGCGCTCAAGCATGACGAGAGCCTGCGCGCCGTCGTCATCACCGGGGCCGGCGACCGGTCCTTCGTCGGCGGCACCAACCTGGCGGAGATGGCGCATTTCGACCTGGCGCAGGCCGAGGCGTCGGCGACCAAGACGCACCGCGCCTGCGACGCCGTGCGCAGCTTTCCGGCGCCGGTGATCGCGCGGATCAACGGCTACTGCTTCGGCTCGGGCATGGAGATCGCCGCCTGCGCCGACATGCGCGTCGGCGCCACGCATGCCAAGTTCGGCATGCCGGAGACCCGCTTCGGCATTCCGTCCGGCATGGAAGCCTCGGTGCTGCCGAAGCTGATCGGCTGGGGCAAGGCGGTCGAGCTGGTGCTGACCGGCGATCATATCGATGCGGCGGAGGCTTACCGCATCGGCTACCTGCAGCGGCTCGTGCCCTACGACGGGCTGGATGCGGCGGTCGAAGCGTGGATCGCCTCGCTGCTCGCCTGCGGCCCGCGCGCGGTGCGCATCCAGAAGCGCCTGATCCTCGACTGGGACCGCATGTCGGTCACCGACGGCGCGCGCGCCGGAATCCAGGCCTATGTCGACTCCTACCGCAGCGACGAGCCGAAGCGGATGATGACGGCGTTCGTGAACCGGAAGAAGTGACGTGCATCATATTGGTACGAAAAGAAAACCTCATGCTGAGCCTGTCGAAGCATGAGGCGGCTCGGTGCATCGGCGCGTATTCATCCTTCGACAGGCTCAGGATGAGGTCAATATATTGATTCATAACTAAAAAGAGGCGGCTCGAACTGTATTGCCCCGTTAGGATTCGTACGCCACCACGCGGCAATAGGCGCCATCGGCCTTGATCGCCTCGCAGACCTTGACCGCCTCGGCCTTCGTGGGCGAGGGGCCGGCGACCAGGCGGTACATCATCCCCTTGGACCCGCCGAGATCGATCGAATAGACGGCGTGCCGCGCGGCGCCCTTGATCGCCGCCGACTCGCGGCCAAGGATCGGCCAAGCCCGTTCGGCGGCTTCGCGCGACTTAAAGGAGCCGACATGCGCGCCGTACTGAGTGACCGGCGCTGGCGGCGCCGCCACCATGGGCGCAGGGGCGGGTGCGGGGGTGGGCTTCGGCGCATGCAGCGCAAGCATGGTGCGCTGGGTGCGCAGCCGGGCTTCCTCTTCGGCGGGCTGAAGCTCGTCGGCGCTGCGCGAGCGGTCGCTCGGCGAGGCGAGGCCGACCGGAGGGTTCGCGCTGGCGACCCGCTCGGGCCGCACGCGGGGCAGCCCCGCGGTGTCCTGGGACCAGTTGGCGATCGCCGCCGCAGACCAGCCGCCCGGCAGCGATTCGATGCGCGGCGCGACCACGCGCGGGCCGTTGCCGGGCATGAACGCCAGCAAGTTGCGCGTCATCTCCCGGCCGTCCGGCGCAATGAGCACGAGGGAGACTGCGTTGTTCAGCGCCGGCGCGTAGTAGATCTGCAGCTTCTGCCCGTCGCTGCGCCGGCAATAGACCGGCACGGCCGCAAACGGGCCGGCGGGTACCTGGACCAGCCGCGGATTGCCGGCGTAGCAGTTCGATACGAAGAGGGCGTGGCCGCTCTCTCCCGTCACCTGGACGGCGTCCTTGTAGGTCAGCTTGTTGCCCGCCTTGAGCGGGAACAGGCCGCCGCTCCACTCGAGAATCTGCCGGCTGCCGCCGGAGTCCTGGCCTTTCTGCCAGCGGATCGGCGGCAGCAGCGGGTCGAACATGGTGATGCGTGTCTCGCCCAGCGTGCTCTGCCAGGTGACCAGGCCGTCCCGGACGGCGGCGATGGTCCATTCCTCGTGCGGATTGTCGTAGATGTAGCGGTCGCCCTTGGCATAGGTCGGCAGCTCGGCGGGCGGAAGCTGCGTCGGCAGCGCCTCGGTCCGCTCCGTCGGCACGACTTCAGGCACCGTGCAGGCGGCGACCGCCATGACGAGCAAGATCGGCGAAAACCGCCGAACGCGCATTTCCAGGACCTCCCTCGAAACTGACGAAAGTATAGGCCAAACCATGCGTCGCGTCTTCTGCCGCCGCGCGGCCGACGGATTGGCCAGACCGTCATGAAGCCACATTCCCGTAATATCGGAAAGATGATTTGTGACTTGAAATTCGGATGTTAACGGCACCTGGGCGATTATGAATCGTTAATGCCGCGCAGCGTCGCCGCAGCCCGGCGGCGCCGGCTCGTAAAAGTGGCGCCGATACGGAAATAAATCCCATCGCTGGGTGTTCCGTATCATGAGAGCAGGGGAATTTTGTTTTTTTTCCGCCGGGCGTGACGGAGGTCACAGCGCGGGCCGTTAAGAATTCGGAAACTATGTTTCGAACGTTGGGCGGGGAGATGATTTCATGCTGGTCAAGCCGGACGCAACATTGATCGCGAGAATGCTGATCCTTCAACACGGCCGCGACTGCCGCGACCTGGCGCAGAAAAAGGCGCATGAGCTGGACGCGGCCGGCAACACCGGCGGCCTTGCCTACTGGCAGCGCGTGCTGGATGCGATCGAGGACGAGCTCAGCCCGTCGGCCAGCGCCGCCCGCCACTGATCCCGTAACGCTCCGACGCCGGCCCGGCGTATCCGGAAACCGTTAACTCTCCCGATTTCCCGCATTTTTCGGCTGAAAGCGCCGTTGCCGCGCATCCGGCGGCTGTTTCTGCGCCCTAAACGACGGATCGTGCCGGATCGCTGGGGTCGGCGCAGTGACCGTCCGCACAGCATTCCGGGCTGCATCCCGGCGCGCGGCCGGAATGCCGCCCGGTTAAGGGCGGTAATTCGATACCATGACGAAACTATATATGGCGGAATAACATATATAAATCAAATATATATGAGTATTTCTCTGGTATTTATATTTCACGTGAAAACAATACTTGCACTATACATATCCGTAAAAAGTATTAGTCCTAAATTTGGGTGAGAATTGTCGAGAATTAATACTAAGTTAACAGCATAGAGAAAAGGCGCAGACGGGATATACAAAATGGATCAAGTACGCATCTATCTGGTGGGGGGCTCGAAGCTCTTTCGGCACGGGCTGCGGAGCTACCTGGGCGGCGACGGCATCGTCATCGCCGGCGAGATCGACGACTACACCGATCTGGCCAAGGCGCTCGACGACGGCGAGGCGCCGGATCTGGTGCTCTACGCCAAGCCGGGCCAGGAAGCCGACCCGGCGGAGGCGGTCGAGGCGATCCGCGAGGACCTGCCGGACGCGCCGGTCCTGGTCATGGCCGAGACGCTGGTGTCCGCCGAGTTCGGCGCCTGCCTGAATGCCGGCGTATCCGGATACCTGCTGAGCAACATCTCCCGTGAGGCGCTGCTGCATTCGATCCGCCTGATGCTGATCGGCGAGAAGGTCTTCGCCACCGAGCTCGCCAAGCTGTGGCTGAGCGGCGGTCTGGAGAAGCGCGCGCATTGCGCCCGCAAGCTCGACCATAACCTGACGGCGCGCGAAAGCGAGATCCTCGAATGCCTGCTGGGCGGCGACACCAACAAGGCGATCGCCCGCCGGCTGCTGATCACGGAATCGACGGTCAAGATCCACATGAAGTCGCTGCTGCGAAAGATAAATGTACAAAACCGCACGCAGGCGGCGATTTGGGCCATGGAGTCCGGATTTTCGGATGCCGGGGCGGCCCGCTGATAGACGGAAAGTAATTGCCAGCCAGACTCCCGTGTGAATTTCTCCCCCAAGAGGTAGGTATTTTCCTATCAGGGCCCGGCGGATTGCCAACCGCCGGGCCTCGCTCTTTTCGGGGCCCGCCTGCATCCGTGGCCGAGTTGCCTGCCTTTGCAGTGGACGCTTAGGTGGAAAACCTATTTATCGGCATGAGTTTATTCTGTTTTCCTGAGTCTTTAAGGGAATGTCCGCCGCCTACTGCAAAGGTGGGCTCGCCGTTTCGATGGCGAAACAAGCGGCCGGGTTAACGGATTTTCCATCAAGCCATGAAATAGAAGGGGGCCGACTGTACAACGGCGGTCACGGATATCAGGCAGAATGCCGCTCCTTCTCGAACAGCCGCAACTGATCGCGGTGCTGCTCTTCGGCGTGCTGGGTGCGGGGGCCGCCGCCGCTGGCGTGTTTTACCTGGCGGCGAGCTGGAAGAAACGCGCCGGCTTCGCCTACGGGCTGTCCGCCTTCGTCTTCTATGTCCTGGTCTTTATCGCGACCTTCCAGCACGGCCTGCTGAACTCCGAGATCGGTCCCGATGCGGCGACATGGATGCTGACCGTGCTGATCCTAGGCCAGGCGCTGGTCACGTCGGTCGGGGTGGCGGTCTTCACCCTGCTGGTCTTCGCCGCCTGGCTGATGCTGCTGGGCGAGTTGGACTTCCCGGTCAATAGAATAAAGTCCTACGCCGGCTGCGCGGTCTTCTGCTTTGCCTTCTCCTCCTTCCTCAACCCGATCGGTGCGGTGCGCCAGACCGACGACCCGTCGGCCCGGTCGATCTACGAGGAGGCCCTGAGCAGCCGCGCGCCCGAGGCGGTTAAGGCGGCGCGCCGCGAGGCGGCACGGACGCTGCAGGCGCTGCGCGAGATCGGCGCGCTGCTGCGGATCGACGCCACCGAGGCGGCCCTCGTGCACCACGTGAAGGGCCAGTTCATCGACCTGTCCAACGCCGAGGTCGAGGAATACATGCGCGCGGCGCTGGTGCACCACATCTACGCCGAAGGCGGCAAGCTCAAGCCGGTCATCCTGCGCGAGGCCGGCAGCAACCGCGAGATCGCGCGGCGCGAACCGAACGGCCAGCTCCGCCGCCACGCGTCCGCCGCGCTGCCGCAGGGCGAGCAGCCGCCCGGCGGGTGAGGGCGCGTGCGTTGCATGAACGCCGTGCGTCCTTCGACAGGCTCAGGATGAGGTAAATTCTTTGTGGCATTGAGAAAAAACCTCATGCTGAGCTTGTCGAAGCACGCACGATGCCTGTCCCAATCCGCCGACTGAGCAGCATTGAGCCTAAAAGGGACCTACCCCGCGCCGGTCAGCCCACCGTCGATGACGATCTCGCTCGCCGTAATGTGC
>Ga0299906_10005602_pt1 | contig 10207 bp, 10 predicted proteins | sample RVTome_14_FD_200259 | JGI IMG/M metagenome (GOLD analysis project Ga0299906, IMG submission 200259) | Soil microbial communities from uranium-contaminated site in the Upper Colorado River Basin, Wyoming, United States - RVT145D125 (version 2) ...
TCCCTTTCGGCGATATTGAACGGGCGGGCTGGCGTTTCCCCAGAGATGGCTATCAGGCTCTCCATCGCCCTCAATACCTCTCCGGAGAGCTGGCTGAACAGGCAGATGCAATTTGACCTCTGGCAGGCGGAGGAGAAGCGGGGCAGCCTGAAGGTCGAGAGGATAAAGGGAAGCGGACCGGGCCCCAAGGGCGAAGGGAATTGAAGCCATGAAATTTGAGAACCGCCTCGCCGACATCGACCGGCTCCACGAAGAAATCAGAGGTCTTCGCCCTCTGGGTAAAAAGGCACTGGTGCAGCTGCGGGAGTATTATAAGATCGGCCTGACCTGGGCCAGCAACGCATTGGAGGGGAATTCCCTCACCGAGAGTGAAACCAAGGTGGTCATTGAGGACGGTATCACCATCGGCGGCAAGCCCCTGCGGGACCACTTCGAGGCCGTAGGTCATGCCGAGGCCTTCGATCTGCTTTTCAGTCTGGCCAAACGGCGGGGGGTCACCGAGACCGAGATTCTAAAACTTCATCGCCTCTTCTTCTACAGGATCGATCCGAAAGAGGCCGGACATTATCGCAAGGCGCCGGCGATTATCACAGGATCCACGATCGAGCTGCCGCCGCCGAGCAAGATCAAGGCGGTTATGAAAGAGTTCGTCGCCGGGATCCCGGAGCGGCGGGCCGAGGTCCACCCGGTCGAGTTCGCCGCCCTGCTTCACCTGCGCCTGGTCACCATACACCCCTTTGTCGACGGCAACGGCCGCACCGCCCGCCTGCTGATGAACCTGGCCCTGGTGCAGGACGGATACCCGGTGACAATTATCCCGCCGGTACTGCGGCCTGACTACATCGAGGCGCTGAAGGCTTCCAACACCGGCGACAACCGCCCATTCGTAAATCTGATCTCCAATATGGTCTATGAGGCTCAGCGGGATTATCTGCGGCTCTTTAAGGCACTGACCACGAAATAAAAATAAAGCGGCCTGGGGTGGTGTTCCCGCACCGCCCCAGGCCTTCTGCCGAACACTTCGATCGGGCCTGGGAGGCGGCAACTCCGGCCACCCTCGCCTCCGTCGACGCCCGCCCCCTCCCCGTGAAACTCCGCAACGCCTGCGCCAAGCTTTTTCTCCCTACCTGTAAAAAAAGCGGCCGTTGCGGCCGCTTTTTCATTCGGAGATCGTTTCGTCCCCCTCTTTTTTTTCGGCCTTCCGCACGGGAAGACTGCAACTCTCGGAGAGTCAGGTCTGAACACCCAGCTTGGGGAGAATCCAGCGATTTAAAACATACCAGGCGGCAAAAAAGCCGAGAATACCGAGAATTTCCATGATGACCTCCTTTGTATTGTTTTTTGACTATATATCAGACCTGAAATGTTTTACCACCCTTTTCTCCTTCCATCCTGCCTTGACGGACGGAAGGGGGGCGTTATAGTCCTGCCATGGATTCAACCATCACAGCAAGGGAGAGAACCATGACAAAGGTAATGTTGCGGCGGGAGTTTCTCACGGCCTCCGGTCTCGGGGCGGCAGCCCTCTTTCTAGGCGGGACGGCCATGGCCGCTCCCTCTCCCGAGGCGCTGCGTGGCCTGGTCGAGGTCGACCAGACCCTGTTTCTCGGGATCAACCGCGGCGGAGATCCGGCCAAACGGTCGGTTCTGGAGAAGAAGCACGCCCCGGTGATCGAGGCCCCGACGACGGTCAAGGCCGGGGAACCTTTTGCCGTGACGGTGACCGTCGGCGAAATCCTCCACCCCATGGGGGCGGCGCATTATATCGAGGGGATCGAGCTCTTTGCCGGCAACGAACCGGCCGGACGCGTCCTCTTCTCTGAGGATTTGAGTCTGCCGCAGGCCACCTTTCATCTCAAATTGGCCATAGGGGTAACCCTGGTGGCCCGCCAGTACTGCAACCTGCACGGTCTGTGGGAAAGCCGCCTCGATCTCAAGGTGACCTGACCCCCGGACAGCAGACCTCTCCGGTTCGCCCGGGCCTCCCTCGGTTCTCAGGCGATGCGCTGCAGGTGCTCGCGGATGAGGAGATTGACCTGCGCCGCCTCGGTCACCGGCGCCATGTGCCCCCCCGGGACCCAGACCCGGGTGCAGCGGGGGAGAATGCCCCCCAGAAGGTCGGCGACCCGGAGAGCGGGAAGACGGCTCTGCCGGCCGGCCATGAGACAGATCGGAAGATCGAGGGTGCGGCAGTCGTCCAGAGAGAGGGGATCGTCAAGGAGGGCCCGGAAATCGGCCGGGGCCTTGACGATGGAGGCGGCGAGCAGTTCCCGGGTCCGCAAAGAGGTGGCGGCAAAGCTCCCCTCCCCCCCCCAGTAATCGATAAAGCGGGCCGCAGCCGCCAGGGGATCGCCGGCTCCGAGAGCGGCAGCCAGATCCCGGGCCATCTGCAGCACCGGTTGCAGGGCCGGGTCGTCCCGCCGCAGCAGATGAAAGGCGACCGGTTCAAAGAGAGTCAGGGAACGCAGCCGCTCCGGCCGGTCATGGGCGAGACGCAGGGCCACGGCGCCGCCATAGGAGTGGCCGACAAGATGAAAGGGCTCCCCTTCTTCGAGGAGCCCAGCAAGGCCGCGCTCGACAAGAGCGATTTCGTCCCCGAGGGAGAAGGTGACGATCCCGGCCGGAAGGGGCGTCTCGCCGTATCCGTAGAGATCGAAGGCGATGACCCGGTACTCCCCTTTGAGCAGACGCGCCAGGGAACGCCATTGGTCCTTGGAACTCATGGAGCAGTGGAGCAGGACCACCGGGACGCCGCTCCCCATGTCCCAGTAAGCGGGAGTGACCGTTGCCGTCATTTTCAAGGGGCTCCCCATCCAAATCCGCCCTGGCTTCAGCCGACCTGCAGCTGATTGACAACGTCGACGACTCCCGGCGTGTACCAGCAGTCTTTTTCGGCGGCGTCCTTTTCGATTTCCGAACTGACCTGACCGCGCAGAGTCACGATACCCTGTCTCACCTCGATGCGGAATTTTTTCGGGTCGACGAGAAAATCCTTTTCCATGATGGTGGTCAGATTGTCCTTGAGCTCCTCGTCGTTGTCCTCCTCCGGCGGATGGACAACCAGGAGGTTGCGCACGTCCGTCACACCCCGCACCCACCAGCTAAGAACCTCGCAGAGCCGCACCTGGACCAGGGAGCGGACCGAGCCGCGCAGGATGACGCCGCCGCGGGTATCGGTCTCGATGTCGATCTGAGCCTCTTCGATGTTGCGTTCGGCGACGAACGAACGGCGGATATGCTCGGCGATTTCCAGATCCCCCATGGGGTTGGGGGTCTCGACCCGGAGTTCGTCGTGGACCGATTTCACCCCGTCGACTCCGCCGGCGAGACGGACGGCGACCCGCTTGGCCCCCACCGTCGGGACCTCCCCGCCCAGAGTCACATACCCCCCCTCGCTGCCGACAAGGAGCTGACTGCTGTGAAGCCGGACCCGCGGGTCCTGGCTGAGGACCCCTTCGACCTGCGCGATGATGTGGCGATCGCTGTTTTCCATCGTCTCCCCTCCCTTTCCGGGCGCCCCCGGCGACGGTGCAGAACGCCCCGAGTGGGGGCTGCCTACCTGCAGTGTAGCGCGGTTTTGCCCCTTCTCAAGGAGATCAGAAGAGGAGGACGGGACAGCGGACGTTGTGCAGGGCGTAATTGGCGACGGTGCCGAAGAGGACATCGCGGATTTCGCCGCTGCCGCGGCGGCCGAGGATCAATAGATCGAATGCCTCGTCATTGGCGATTCGGCAGACCAGCTGACGCGGAGCACCGGACTCGAGGCGCACCTCGGCCTGGAGGCCGGACTCCAGGAGTTGTTGCTGCAGCCCGCGCAGCAGCTGCTCGCCGGATTTGAGTGCGCTCTGGCGGATCATCTCGCGCTGGAAGTCGGGGATCATCCGGTAGGCGAAGCGCTCGACATCGATAACGTGCAGCAGAAGCAGCGGAGCCGGAAATCGCTCCCGTTGAGCGATGATCGCCGCGACGGTTTTGGCGGTGGTGGCGGAACTGTCGACGGGAACCAGGATCCTGAGGGTCATGGGCGCACTCCTGGAAGGAAAGAATTAGCCGCCGTAGCCGTAGATCAGGCGCGGCAGAAACAAGACCAGATCGGGCCAGAAGGTCAGCACCATCAGGATGAATATCTGGATCAGGAGAAAAGGGAGGACCGCCCGGGAGACGTAGAGGAGGTCGCGGTCGGCCACCGCGCCGGAGATGTAGAGGCTGACCCCCAGCGGGGGGGTGCAGTAGCCGATACCGAGATTGACGGTCATCAGCAGCCCGAAGTGCATGGTATCGATGCCGAACTTGTGCAGCAGGGGAAGGAAGATCGGAGTGAGAATCAGGGTCGCCGAGATGATGTCCATGAACATGCCGATGATCAGCAGCAGAATGTTGACGGCCAGAAGAAAGACCCAGGGGCTCTGGATGTTGGCGACCACGGCGTTGGCGATCTTGTCCGGTATCTGCTGAAAGGTGAGGTATTCGCCGAAGACCGAGGCTCCGGCGACGATCACCAGCAGCGTCGCCGAGGTCACCGCCGAGGAGACGATGACTTTCTTGACGTCGCCCAGGCGCATGTCCCGGTGGATGCAGATCTCGACGAAGAAGGCGTAGAAGCAGGCAACCACCGCCGCCTCGTTGGCGGTAAAGAGCCCGGAATAAATGCCGCCGAAGATCAGCACCGGCAGAAGGAGGGCCCAGACGCTCTCCCTGAGGGTCGCCAGGACTTCCGCCAGGGCGGGACGCGGTTTGGTCCGCACCCCCTGACGCCGGCAGAAGAACCAGGCGTAGAGGGACATGGCAATCATAATGAGGATCCCGGGGATGAAGCCGGTGAGAAAGAGGGCTTCGAGGGAGTCGTTGCTGACCATGGCGTAAAGAATCATGGAGATGGAGGGGGGGATGACCACGCCGAGAATCGGCGCCGTGGTCATGATCCCGACGCTGAACTCCTCATCATAGTCGTTTTCCATCAGCGCCGGAATCATGAAGCCGCCGATGGCAACCACCGTCGCCACCGTCGAGCCGGAGATGGCGCCGAAAAAGCCGCAGGCGAGGATTCCGGCCATCGCCAGGCCGCCGGGGAGAAAGCCGACCAGGACGTTGGCGGACTTGATCAGCTTCTGGACGATGCTGCCGGTGGTCATGATGTTGCCGCAGAGAACGAAGAAGAGGACGACGATGAGGGCGAACTTGTCCATGCTGCGGTAGAGGACTTCGATGACGATCTGCGGGTCGAGGCCGACCACCCAGACCAGGCCGACCAGACCGGTGAAGAAGAGGGCCATGAAGACCGGGACCGTCGCCGCCAGGGAGCCGAGGAGGAGCGCAAAAATGAGGAGATAGCTGTTGTCCATAGTCATCTGACTCCGGCGCCGGCCGGGGAAGGGGACGATTGATGGGCGGAACGCGTCCGAGGGATCACTGCTCCACCGTCGAACCCCGCCAGTCCTCGATCATGACCATCAGGGTGCGGATAAACATCATCCCCCCCATGAGCGGCAGTACGGCATAAAAGAGCCATTCGCGAATCTGCAGGGTGGCGGTGCGGGCGTACTCGTCGTGATAGACGGAGACGGTCATCTTCATCCCCAGGTAGACCATCAGAAGGGCAAAGACCAGGACCGCCAGGTGACTGATGAGGGTCAGGGCCTTCTTGGTCACGGGAAAGAGCTGGGGGACGGCATCGATGCGGATCAGGGAGCGGCTGCGGATGGCGACGCTGCAGCCGATGTAGGTGGTGAAGAAGATCACCTTGCGCACCACCTCGTCGGACCAGTAGAGGTTGATGGAGGTCGTCTTGCGCAGGATGACGTTGGCCATGGCCGCCAGCAGGGCGAAGGCGACGGCGACAAAGAGGGACCAGTCCTCGACGAAAACCAAGGCGCGGTCGACGGCCTTGAAGGTTCTTTTCAGCATCTATTGTCCCAAAAAAGGGCCGGGGAGATCGCTCTCCCCGGCCGCTGTTGTCTGCCATGATCCCGGGGAAATCAGTCCCCCAGGGTCGAGCGAACCCGGGCCAGATAATCGGCGCCGATCTTCTGACCCCAGGTTTCATAGACCGGCGCGGTGAGTTTGACCAAAGCGGCCTTATCATCCTCCGAAAGAACGAAAAATTCAACCCCCTTGGCCTTGGCCGCGGCGATCTGTTCCTCATGCTGCGCCCGGGTGCGGACGCGGGAGGCGGCGCTCTCCTCCGCGATGACCTCGAGGAGGATCTGCTGCAGGTCGACGGGGAGCTTTTCGAACCACTGGCGGTTCATCAGGTGAATGAAAAGCCCCTGGGCGTAGTTGACTTCGGTGAAAAACTTGGCGACCTCGAACTTTTTGGTAATGTTGCAGACCGTCGGGGTGTGGTCGAGGCCGTTGATCACTCCGGTCTGCAGCGCCTGCGGGACGTCCGGCCAGGGCATGACGGTGAACTTGAGCCCCCAGGCCTTGTAGATATCCGTGTTGACCGGAGCCTGGGCGATACGGAAGTTGACCCCGGAGGCGTCCGCCAGGGTGCGCACCGGCGTCGTCGTCGCCCAACCGTAGGTGCCGTAACCGGTGATGTCAGGGACCATGATCCCCTCGGCGAAGGTCGCCTCGCTGAACGGTTTCCAGAGCTCCGGGGTGTTGCGGAAGGCGTCGAGCTTGTCGAAGGTGTCGACGACGTAGGGAAGATTGACGATGCCGAGGCGATCGGCGACGTTGGCTGCGGCCACCGAGGAACTGAGCATCCCCTGAACGGCGCCGAGCTTGAGCTTGCTGATGACGTCCTTTTCCCCGCCGAGCTGGGAAAGCGGGCGGAAATCCACATAGAGCCGGCCGCCGCTCTTCTCCCAGACCCGGTCACGAATCCGGTAGCCGACGCCGACCCCCTCGATGGCCGGGTGGGAGACATTGGACAGAATATAGGTGTATTCGGCCTTGGACGGGTCGAAGGCCGGTTTCCAGGTGGCCAGGGGATCCTGGGGAGCGGCGGCGGTGGTCGCCTCCGCCGGAGCCTTGGCCTCCTTGGCCGGGGGAGCTTCTTCCTTCTTGCAGGCCGTCGGGGCAAGCAGCAGGGTGAGTGCCAGCAGCACGATCCATCCTCTTTTCATCTTGAGCGCTCCTTTTGCAGGATAATGGGATAGGCGAGAGGGGAGCTTAACACAAACACTGTTTGTTTTAAAAACGGTTTCTCGCCCGCCAAGCCCCTGTTCTCTCCCAAATTTCCCCGGACAAGAATCCGGTTCGACGGGGCGAAAAAATATCCCTCAACAAACCCCGCGACTCACCTGCCGAGGGTGGAGCGGACCCGGGCGAGAAAATCGACACCGACCTTCTCCCCCCAGCTTTGGTAGACGGGGAGGCTCAGCTCCATGAGCTTGTCGCGATCCTCCGCCGCCAGAGTGAAGAATTCGACCCCTTTGCGTTCGGCGGCGGCGATCTCGGCGTCCTGCTGCGTGCGGGTGAGGCTGCGGGCGCGGGCGCTCTCGACTTCGATGGCCGCAATCAGGATCGCCTGCAGGTCGGCGGGGAGCTTGTCGAACCAGGTGCGGTTCATCAGGTGGATGTAGAGCCCCTGGGCGTAATCAAGGCGCGTAAAGTTCCGGGCGACGTCGAATTTTTTGGTGATGGAGCAGACGATCGGAGTGTGGTCGAGGCCGTCGATCACCCCGGTTTGCAGCGCCTGCGGGACGTCGGGCCAGGGCATGACGGTAAACTTGAGCCCCCAGGCCTTGTAGATATCGGCGTTGACAGGGGCCTGGGCGATGCGGAAGTTGATCTCCCGGGCATCCTCAAGGGTGCGCACCGGAGCGGTGGTCGCCCAGCCGTAGGCGCCGTAGCCGGTGAAATCGACGACCTTGATCCCCTGTTCCAGAGCCGTTGCGCCGTATTCGGCGAACAGCGCCTTATCGTTGCGGAAGGCTTCGAGCTTGTCGAAGCTGTCGACCACGAAGGGGAGATTGACCACCCCCAGCCGGTCGGCGACGTTGACCGCCGCCACCGAGGAGCAGAGCATCCCCTGCACAGCGCCGAGCTTGAGCTTGCTGATCACGTCCTTTTCGCCGCCGAGCTGCGCCAGGGGGCGAAAGTCGACGTAGAGTCGGCCGCCGCTCTCCTGCCAGACCCGGTCGCGAATGGCAAAACCGACGGCGATCCCCTCGATGGCCGGGTGATCGACGTTGGAGAGGGTGTAGACAAAGGAGGCGCCGGAGGGGTCGAAGGCCGGTTTCCAGGCCGCCAGGGGATCGTTGCCGGAGGGGGTCTCCTGCGCCTTTCCCGCCGGGGCGGGAGGCGCTTCCCTGTTACAGCCGCCGATCAGGAAGACTGCAAAACCCGCAGCCAGCAGAAACGCCCACTGAAAAGACCGATGCACCATCGCTGTTCTCCTTTCGCAAAACATTGAAATCTGAATGAAATCCGGTAGTATTGGAGTTCATTTACTCAGCGGAAGCATAGCGGCGGGTCAAGGGAGGGTCAAGGGAAAATTACCTCGGACGAACCGGTCCCCGCCGCCGCCGCAAAGGACATTCCCCTTGACCCGATCTTCTTTTTAATATATATTTTTTTTCGAATATTTAAAAGGGGGACCCCCGATCATGCGCATCACCCTGTTCATTTCACTTCTTCTCATTGGCAGCCCCTGCCTCGGACAGGCCGCAGGCGTCGACCTGCGCCAGGCCCTGCGCGAGGCTGTGGCCGCACGCCCCTTCGTCGAGGCGTCACGCCAGGAGGCGCAATCCGCCCGCTCGGCAGCCGACGCCGCCCGCAGCCGTTATTTTCCCCGGGTCACCCTCAGCGAGACTTTCAGCGCCACCGACGAACCGGCCGGTAGCCTCTTTGCCACCCTCAACCAGGAACGCCTCATCCTCTATCCCTCCGCCGCCCCCTACAACGACCCGCCCACCACCAAGGACTTCGAAACCCGACTCACCCTCGAGCAGCCGCTCTTCGATCCCGACATCTCCTTTTCCGCCCGCCGCGCCGACCGGGGCGCCGAGGCCGCCGAGGCCGGCGCCCGCTGGAGCGCCGAGGAAGCGGCCTTCTCCGCCTTTCAGGCTTACCTGGCCGTGCAGAGCGCCGGGTCGGCCCGACAGTGGGTCGAGAGTTCGCTCAAGGAAGCCCGGGAAACCGAACGCCTGGCGAGCCTGCGCCAGGAGGCCGGGCTCGGCCTCCTGGCCGAAACCCTGCGGGCCCGGGTGGCTCTCGCCGAAGCCGAGCGCCGCGCCCTCAGCTCCGGCAACGACCTGACCCTGGCCCGTAAAAGGCTTGCTCTGGCCCTGGGGCGCAGCGGCGGCGAGGCCGACATCGCCGCGCCTCTTTCCGCCGAGGAATTCGCCGCCGTCCCGGCCGTTGCCGGGGGGGAACGGGCCGACCTTTCGGCCCTGACCCACCAGGCCGAGGCCGCCGATCTCGCCTATCGTCAGAGCCGCGCCGCCTTTCTCCCCCGGGCCGGGCTCAGCGCCGCCTATGCCCTGCACGATGAAGAAACCCCCTTCGGCGCCGAAGGGAGCGCCTGGAGCGTCCGGGCCGGACTGACATGGGAGATTTTCGATGGTCTGGGAAAATCGCATCTGAAACAGAGCGCCGCCGCCGCCAGAAACGCCGCCGTGGCGCGGCGAACGGAGATCTCCCGCCAGGCCGAATTCCACCTGGAAGAAGCCCGACTGCGGGCCGAAGAAGCGCGCCTGCAGCTCGCCTCCGCCCGCCAGGCACTGGAATCCGCCGAGGAAAGCCGGCGCCTGTTGCTCGACCGCTATGACGCCGGCCTCAGCAATCTCAGCGACCTCCTGGCCCTCCAGGCGGCCCTCGACGGCGCCCGTTTCGAGGCGGTCAACGCCGAAAGCCGCCTGATCCTGGCCCTGGGCAACATCCGTTTCCAGAGCGGAACCTTTGTCGAATCCCTGCTTCCTGCCGAGGAGAATTCCCCGTGAATATGACCGCCCTCTTTACAATTCTGCTGACCACCGCTTCGCTCTTCGGCTGCGGAGGCGATATTCAACCCGGCCGGACGGCCGCCGAGGCGCCGGTGATCAGCGGGCTCCCCCTGGCGACCGCCGTCGTTTCCTCCGTCTCGCAAGCGAATTTTCATGTCGGAACCGTGGAGAGCCCCGACCGCGGGACCCTCGCCGCCCAGGTCGACGGGCGCATCCTGAGCATCGCCGTGCGCCCCGGCGACCGGGTCGAGAAGGGAGACCTCCTCCTCACCCTCGGCGACAATCAGGGACGAGAGCGTCTCGCCGAGGCGGAA
>Ga0299906_10005603_pt1 | contig 10206 bp, 7 predicted proteins | sample RVTome_14_FD_200259 | JGI IMG/M metagenome (GOLD analysis project Ga0299906, IMG submission 200259) | Soil microbial communities from uranium-contaminated site in the Upper Colorado River Basin, Wyoming, United States - RVT145D125 (version 2) ...
GGAGCCGAAGATGCGGCGGAAGAACCCCGCCTTCGGCCAGGTGACGGGGTCGGGCTCCGGCAGCTCGCGGGACTTGTTCAGGACGACCCCCAGCAGGTTCGAGTCGCGCAGCAGGTCGCACGCGCGCCCGACATCGTCGCGGGCGGTCCTGCATTCCTCCACCAGGAGGAGCGTCGCGTCAATGTAACCGGAAAGCGCAAGGGTGTCCGCCCCGGAGAGCACCGGGGGCACGTCGAAGACGATGACCCGGTCGGGGTATCGGCCGCGCAGCTCGCGCACCAGGTTCGCCATCATCGGCGAGCGCATCAGCTCCGACGAGTTTGCGACCGGCGCTCCGCCGGGGAGCAGGCCGAGGTTCCCGATCGGGGCGTGGACGAGCAGATCCTCGAGCTCCGCGTTGCCGACCAAGTAGTCGGCGAGACCCGGTCCCGGCTCGAGCTCGAGAATGTGGCGCAGGTCGGGGTCGCGGAGGTCGGCATCCACCAGCAGCGCGGTATGATCCACCTCCATCGCGAAACTGATCGCGAGATTGACCGAGACGGTCGATTTCCCCGCGCCCTTGTTCGGGCTGGTCACGGCGAGCGTCTGCCAGCCGTTCTTGCGGAACTCCACGAGGATCTGCGTGCGCAGCAGGCGGAAGGCGTCGGCGATCGAATCGTTCGCGACGGCCGCCACGCGGTGGCGCTCGAACACCTGCGGGGGAATCTCGACGACCCGGCTGTGCGTGTAGTCGATCGGCCGTCGGGCGCGCGGCGACGACGGGCCGGCGGGACGGGTCTGGTCCAGGAGCCAGACCAGGCCCTCTTTGTGCGGCTCAGTGCTCCGCGTGCGCTGCAGCGCGGCCGAAATCTTGTCCATAGACGGTCACCAGACGCCGATGCGACCCACTGCGGAGCCCAAGAGGCCGGGCAGGGGCCTGAGAAACAGATGAATGCCGGCCAGGAGCGCGGCCACCAGCAGGACCACGAGGCCAGCGATGATCCAGGCGCGCCACCGGTTCCGTCTGCGCTCGTCCCGGGTCTCGATGTAGGGAATGGGGGTCAGGATCGGCACCGAGGCAATGCGCGCGAGCTCCCACGGCCCCTTGACGGACCGATCGAAGAGATCGCGCAACCAAGCGAGGCCGAGCCCGGCACCCAGTGAGGCCATGAGCCCGACGAACAGGATGCGCGGACGGTCAGGCTTGATCGGCTTCTCCGGGAGGTTGGCGGGCTCGCCCAACGCGAAGCGCTCCGCCTTGCGGTCCCTTTCGAGCTCCACCGCGACTTCGGCCTGCATCTGCTTCGCCTTCACCTCGCGGTAACGGACCAAGGCGTTGTCGTAGTCACGGGTAAGATCCCGGTACTCCCGCTCGATCTCGGGGATCTGGAGCAACCGCGCGTCGTAGTCGCGTTGCTTCGCCTGCAGATCCTCCCTCAGCGCGGACTGCTTTGTGAGCTCGCGCTTCGTGCTCTCGAGCTGCGCGACCAGAGCGACATAGGCGGGGTTGTCGGCCCGCGGATTCGCATCGACGGCGGAATCTCTTCCCGCCTGCTTGGGCGGGGCGGCTTCGCCGCCCTTCGAGGTCTCGAGGGCGGCGATCGAGCGCCTGACCCGCTGCACGTCGGGGTGGTCTTCCGAGTAGCGCTCCTTGAGCGCGGCGAGCTCCGCCTCGAGCTTCTGCCTCTCCGCCGCCTGTCCGTTCCCGCCCGACGCCCCGACCTCGCGCTTGAGCGCGGCAATCTCGCGTCTCAGGCGTCGGATATCGGGGTGGTCGGCGCCGTATCTCGCAGTGCTGCTCGCGTACTGCGCCTCCAGCGAGCGCAGCCGCTCCTCGCCCGTGAGGAAGACCGGCTCCCCGGGAGCGTTCGTCGGCAGGGGCACGTTGGGCTTGACCAGCGGAAGCTGCGCTTCCAGGTAGATCTTCCGGTCCTGCAGCATGCCGATCTCGCGCTCCACGCGCAGGAGCTCGGACTGCATGCGGTCGGCGAGCTGCATGTTGATCGCCCCGGACTCGGGCAGGCGACCCGTGTAGCGGCGCTTGAACGCCGCCAGGTTCGTTTCGATCTCCTTGATCTGCGTGGCCAACCGCTCCGCTTCCTCGGCGAGGAAGGCGGTCGTCTGGGCGACGCTTTCCTGGCGCGCCTTCACGTTCTCTTCCAGATAGAGCGAGACGAGGTCTTGCACCACTTTCTGCGCGCGCTCGGGGTCCGGGGCATCGTAGGAGATGCGGAAAGCGATCGTCGTGTTGGCGCGGCGGCCGCTGCGCCGGTCCGAGACCGAAGCGTCGATGGTCGAGAGCTGGATGTCGGTGCGCATCAGTTCAACGACCTCTTCGGTCATCGCCCGTTCGCGCCGCTTCGGGTACAGGTCGTACTTCGCCGCCAGCTGGAGCAGCACGGCGCGCGTCATCACCTGCTGACTGATCACCTGGATCCGTTCGTCGGCGAAGCTCGTGACTGTGGAGCGCACGAGATCCGTGGGGATCTCCTGCTCCTGCACGAGAATGGTCGCCGACGAGCGGAAAACGGGAGGCAGCGCTATCGTCACCACGAACGCGAGGGCGGCGAGCGCAGCAGCGACGGCCAGGATCTGGCCTGAGCGCCGCCGCAACAGGGCGAGATACTCGCGATAGTCCTTGCCGGTTTTTGCTTCCTCGTCCATGACCTATCGATGTTAGCCCAGGGGGAGCGATACGCGCCGCCGTCGCGGCAAAATTTCGCAAATCCCCGCCCCGACGGGGCAGTATGTCACACGTGCTCGAGCCCGCGACCTCACGGGATCGTGAAGGTTCCGAACGGGAGGCTCTCCGGTCCCCCTGTGGGGGATTCGAGCCTCGCTGGAAGGGGCCTCGCCTCCGGCAGGGAAACCGGGCCCGCCCCCAGCCGACGGTCCGCGACGCCGATGCGCGTCCCCACCCAATCAGTGAACGCTCCGGCAGGCCGGTTGTAGGCGATGGTGAGGAACACGACGTTTGAAGCCGGACGGAACGGATCGTCCTCGTACGTCGCCCAGGCGTAGCGGTAACCGGCTTCGAGGGTCCAGTGCTCGGCAAGCTGGAAAAACGCGCTCGCCTCGCCGGAGTAGTACTCGTTGGTGTAGGCGCCCGAGAGAGCGGCCGGGAGCCTGGTGCGTGTGTAGGTGACCCCAAGCCGTCCGGTGATGCGCTCCGAGAAGCGGTGCGCGACGGCGGCCCCCGTGTCGGTGTTCTTGACGATGGTGCCGGTGCCGCTCGGGTCGATGGTCTGCGAGAGGGTGACGGAGAGCCGCGAGCCTTCCGTGAAGTCGTAGTTGATGCTGGCACCGTATAGCGGGCCGCTGTCGCGCCGTTCGGCACCGCTCACGACCAGGACGGGCTGCACGATCCCGGTGCGGCATAGAACCGGGGCGGCCGGGCACCCGAGGGTGGTCTCTCTGCTCTCGGTCTCGCTCCAGAAACCTCCTACCGACGCCGACAGCGTCAGCTGCGGCGAAACTTGGTGCACAGCTCCGAGCGTCGCCGCTACGACGTTGCTTTGCGTGATATCGCTGACGTAGTGCGAGAACATCGTTGCGGTCCTGAACCCGGTGCGCTCCGAGTATCGGTGGTCCAGGGTGACGCCCGCGAGGTAGCCGTGGTTGTCCGACAGCGTGCCCTGTCCTTCCTCGACGTTGTCGTAGTCGTTTGTGTACCAGCCGGCCACGGCGCCGATCCACCAGCGGTCGGCGAGGGCGTAAGAGTAAGCGCCGTTCACGGTCGCCGCATTCGTGTACGCAAGCACGAGGGCGGTGCCCGCTTGCGTCTGAGCTTCCTGGAGCAGCGGGGCACGCGAGAACGCCATGGCGCCAGCCCACGCGGAGCGTTCGTCGTAAACCGCTCCGGTCAGGCCCGCGCGGCCACTGATGTAGTCGGTCGTCGGGGAGGGGCCCCAGACCTGGTTCAGACCGACGGCGAGGAACGCGGTCGCGTCGCTCGTCTCCGTTTGACGCACGGCCGTCAGGAACGGGGCGATCGACGCGGTGAAGGCTGACTGCGGGTCGGAGGTGGCGAAAAAGTAGTTGTCGTTGAACTCGCCTCGCGCCGCCGCGCCGGTCTCCACCACCCACGCCTGGGCCGTGGCGACGGCAGGTACGGCCGCGGCGAGCGCGACGGCGAGGCGCAGCATCGCCGGCCGGACGCCCGTGGAAAGCCGCCCGCGCCTCACGGCACGACGACCACGTCGCCGCCGCGCAACTGGATGTTCTGCTCGAGCTTCTGCCCGCGGACGACGCGGCTGTACTCGAACGGCAGTACCACCTGGCGGCCGCCCTCGCGGCGCATGACGCGAATCTCGTTGCTGTCCGCGAACGGCGTGAGGCCGCCCGCCATGCTGAGGGCCTGCAGCACGTCGACGTAGCGGCCGAGGGGGTACTCGCCGGGCTTGTTCACCTTGCCGATGACATAGACGCGCTGGCTGCCCACCTTGAGGATCGCGACCGATACGGCGGGGTCCGGGATGAACCGCTCGAGACGCTTCGCAATCTCTTCGCGGATCTCGAGCACGGTCTTCCCGGCGGCCTGCACTTCGCCGATGAGCGGATACGAGATGCCGCCGTCGGGGCGCACCAGCGCTTCCTTCTTCAGCGCGTCTTCGCGCCATACCGAGATCTCGAGCAAGTCCTCGGGACCCACGCGATAGCTGGACGGATCGACGTCCGGGACTTGTGACGAGACCGGGGGGGGCTTCGATTCGGACGGGGTCTGGGCGAGCGCACTTCCCGCAGCGACAAGCCCGGAAATCGTCAAGAGGCACGCAACGAGAGGTCTTCGCAGGTACATGTTTCCCCTGTTCTCTAACGTAACGACGATCTCATAAAGACTATCATTTGTCGGCCGGCAGGCGACCTGCCCCCGAGAATCGAATCACTCCGGAAAGAGGAAATGGGACTTGCCGTTAACAGTTGTTAACGAAGCGCCACCCGGTATCCGACGGCAAAATGCCCCGACCCTTAGAGCAAGTGGACCGACCATGCGGTGCGAACCCCCGTTCGGCAAGATCCCCCCTTCGGGCAGGTCTCCCGCGGGCCCGGGGGGCCCCCCGCCGATGACCTATCCTACGGTACCCAGCCGCCGGGCGGCATGACACGGCGCCAGCACGGTCTCAGGTACGCGCTCATCACCCCCGCGCGCAACGAGGAGCAGTTCATCGAGGGGGTGATTCGATCGGTGATCGCGCAGACGCTGCGACCCGTCGCGTGGGTCATCGTCAGCGACGGATCGACCGACTGCACGGACGAGATCGCCCGGCGCTTCGCCGGGGAGCACCCGTGGATCGAGCTCGTACGCATGCCCGAGCACCGGGACCGGACCTTCGCCGCGAAGGCGGCCTGCGTCAACGAGGGTTACGAGCGCCTCAGGTCCCGCGATTTCGATCTCGTCGGCAACCTCGATGCCGACATCACCTTGGCGCCGGGCTACTACGAGTTTCTGGTCGGCAAGTTCGGCGAGATCCCGGGGCTTGGGGTGGCGGGCACGCCGTTCGTGGAGGACCCCGATCGGCCCCAGGATCACAGCTACGCGCACCCGTTTGCCGATCTCCGGCACGTCTCCGGCGCGTGCCAGCTGTTCCGGAGGCAGTGCTTCGAGGAGATCGGCGGCTACGCCCGGATCAAGGGTGGTGGAATCGACTGGGTTGCGGTGACCACCGCCAGGATGAAAGGCTGGGAAACGCGGACCTTCCCGGAGATGACGTGCCGTCACCACCGGAAGATGGGCACCGCGGAGCGGAATCCCATCGCCGCGAGATTCAGGCACGGCCGGGAAGACTACTCTCTGGGCGGACATCCGCTGTGGCAGGTGCTGCGCGGGATCCTGCAGCTGAAGACGAAGCCCTTCGTCCTCGGGGGGTTGTCGCTGATCCTCGGATACTTCTGGGCGATGGCGAGAAGGGTCGAACGGCCCATCCCGCGGGAGCTGATGGCGTTTCATCGAGCCGAGCAGATGGCCCGTCTTCGCAAGATGCGGTTGGGACACGGAGCGTCCAGGGGATGCGGGAGCAAGCCGGGCGCATGAGCTCAGGCGGCGAGCGGACGGCACCCTTCGACGCGCGACCGGCGTACGCGAACGCGCGCATTGCTCTCGATCCCGGATCGGGGCACGCGCCGCACTCGCCTGCGTAGGTCTCGCGTCCGTCTCGCGGCTGCTTGGTCGGCATCACAGCACCTTCATCAGGATCGGGCAAGCGTCGGGGTTGCATCGGATGCCAGGGATCGTCGGGCTGATCGGACGCGGCTTCGCCGAGGAGCATCGCGACGCGCTTCGGGTCATGGTGAGCGCGATGACGCACGAGCCGTTCTACTCGACGGGGACGCACGTGAACGAGTCGCTCGCCCTGTCGCTCGGGTGGATCGCGCATCGGCAGTCGTTCGCCGACTGCATGCCGGTCTGGAACGAGGCGCGCGACGTGTGCTTGATCTTCTCGGGGGAGGAGTTTGCGGAAGCGGCCGAGCTGAGGCGCCTGAAGAGCAACGGCCATGCGTTCGATCCCGGCGATGCGAGCTACCTGGTGCATCTCTACGAGGAGTTCGGGATCGGATTCGTCGGCCGGCTCAATGGTTGGTTCAGCGGGTTGGTGGTCGATCTTCGGGAGCGGAAGATCGTCCTGTTCAACGATCGGTACGGCCTGAGCCGGATCTACTACCACGAGCACCCGACGGGCTTCTACTTTGCGTCGGAAGCGAAATCGCTTCTGAGGGTCTTGCCGGAGCTGCGGCAGCTGGATCTGGCGAGCCTCGGAGAAACCTTCTCGTTCGGCTGTGTCCTCGAGAATCGAACGCTGTTCCCCAGGATCTCGCTGCTCCCGGCCGGATCGATGTGGACCCTCTCCGGCGGGCGCGCCGTCGAGAAGAAGGGCTACTTCAGCCCGGGCGACTGGGAGAGGCTGCCGCACCTGAGCGGCCACGAATACGGCGAGCGGCTCAGGGAGACCTTCGGGCGCCTCGTTCCGAAGTATCTCAGGGGGCCGCAGCCGATCGGGATGTCTCTGACGGGCGGCCTCGACGGCCGGCTGATCATGGCATGGGCCAATCCGGCTCCAGGCGCCTTGCCCTGCTATTCGTTCCGCGGACCCTACCGGGATTGCGCCGACGTGAAGATCGCGCGCCGTGTCGCGAAGTCAAGCCGGCAGAACCACGAGACCATCGCCGTAGGCCCGCAGTTCTTCGCGCACTTTCCGGGCCTTGCGGAGAAGGCCGTGTACGTTTCCGACGGCGCGATGGACGTGACCGGGGCGGTGGAGCTCTATGTGAACAGCCTCGCGCGCGGCATCGCGCCCGTGAGATTGACCGGCAACTACGGTTCCGAGGTCCTCAGGGGAAACGTCGCGTTCCGGCCGGGTGCGGTCGATTCAGGGCTCTTGACGCCGGAGTTCTCGAGGCTGGTCGCCGCGGCATCGGCGACCTACGCTCGCGAACGCCAGGGCCACGCCCTGTCGTTCATAGCCTTCAAGCAAGTGCCTTGGCATCACTATTCGCGCTTCGCGGTCGAAAGCTCACAGATGACGATGCGCTCGCCGTACCTCGACAATGACCTGATCGCGCTGGTCTACCAGGCGCCGGCCGAACTCGCCCGCAGCCAAGCTCCGGCGCTGCGGCTGATCGCTGAAGGAAATGCCCAGCTGGCCGCGATACCGACCGACCGGGGGGTGCTGTACCGTCGAACCCCCGTTGCTTCGACGGTCCAGGAGCTCGTTCAGAAGCTCATGATCAAGGCGGAGTACGCTTACGACTACGGGATGCCGCATTGGCTGGCGCGGCTGGATCGGGTGCTGTCTCCGCTCCATCTCGAGCGCCTGTTCCTCGGGCGGCACAAGTTCTATCACTTCCGCGTCTGGTACCGAAACGGATTGCGCGACTATCTCGGGGACGTCCTGCTGGATGCGCGCGCCCGGAGCAGGCCGTACCTCAACGGACGGTCTCTGGCGCGCATGGTCGATGATCACGTCGCAGGGAGGCGGAACTGCACGTCCGACCTGCATCGCGTTTTGACCGCCGAGCTCCTGCAGCGGCAACTGCTCGAAGATGGCAACCGCTGACGAAGCGCACGTGGACCGGGCCTCGCGGAGCCGCCGGTGATCATCGTGAACGCGGATGACTGGGGGCGCTCGCGGGTCGAGACCGACGCGGCGCTGACCTGCTACAAGGCGGCGAGAATCACCTCGGTGAGCGCGATGGTTTTCATGGCGGATTCGGCCCGGGCCAGCGAGCTCGCCAGGGAGGCCGGCATCGACGTGGGACTGCACATCAACCTGACCCAGCGTTTTTCCGGGGAAGGGCGCTTCGGGCCGCTGGCCGACCGCCTGGACCGCATCGCCCGTTTCCTGGGCGCCCACAGGTACGCCTCGTTGATCTACAACCCCGCGCTCAGGGAGCAGTTCCGTTACGTCTATCAGGCGCAGTTTGACGAGTTCGTTCGCCTGTACGGCAAGGTGCCGTCGCACCTGAACGGGCATCACCACCAGCACCTCTGCGCCAACATGCTCTTCGACCGCGTGATCCCGGCGGGAGCGAAGGTGCGGCGCAGCTTTCACTTCTGGCCGGGCGAAAAGGGACTCATGAACCGGAGCTACCGCCGGCTCGTCAATCGCTGGCTGGCTCGCCGATACAGTCTGACGGACTTCTTCTTCGCGCTGGCTCATTGCCTTGCAGGCGATCGAATGGCGCGCGTGGTGGAGCTCGCGAGAACGACGAGGGTCGAGGTCATGACCCATCCAGTCGACCCGCTCGAGCGCGACTACCTGATGAGCGACCGCTACGTTTCCGCCATCGACGGACTGGAGAGAGGGACCTATTCCAGTCTCTAAACGAGCCCGCAAGGCAGCGCGAACCGTTGCCATGCCCCGGTTGCGACACGCGAGCCACGACGGTTTCTCGGGCGGTGAGGTGAGCGCCCCCGTCACTCCGCACATATCGGTCTGCGTGCCCACGTACAAGCGCCCGGGGATGCTGGCCCAGTGCCTGGACGGCCTGGAACGGCAGGAGCGACGCGGCTTCACCTATTCGATCGTCGTCGTCGACAACGACGTCCGGCAATCGGCGAGGAGCGTCGTGGAGGACTGGGCAGGACGCTCGACGATAGAGGTGCTGTACGCATGCGAGCCGGAGCAAAACATCTCGCGCGCTCGAAACAGGGCGGTCGCGAACGCCTCGGGCGAGTACATCGCGTTCATCGATGACGACGAGGTTCCGGACCCTGCCTGGCTCGCGAATCTGCACGCGACGTGCAGCACGTTCTTGTTGGTGGACGGCGTCCTGGGGCCGGTGCTTCCGCAGTTTCTCGGCACGCCTCCCGCGTGGCTCGTGAAGAGCGGACTGTGCTTGCGCACGTCCTTCCCGACCGGTACCCCCGCCACGGATCCGAAGCACATGCGGACGGGCAACGTGCTGCTGAGCAAGGCCCTGATCGAAGGCCTGCAGACGCCTTTCGATCCGCGACTCGGGCGCACGGGAGGCGAAGACTCCGACTTCTTCGAGCGAATGGTGAAGGCGGGCCGGTCTTTCGTCTGGTGCGATGAAGCGCGCGTCTACGAGGACGTGCCCGTCGAGCGCCAGACGCTCAAGTATCACGTGAAGCGCGCGTTCGTCCGCGGCGCTGTCCAGTCGGACAAGCAGGCGTTCCTGAGCTACGGAACGTTCAAATCCGCCGCCGCCGTGGTCTTCTACTGCGCGGTGCTTCCCGTGCTCCTGGCGACGCGCTATCACCTGTTCGCGAAATACCTGGTGAGCTGCTGCGACCATCTTGCCAAGCTTCTTGGGTACATCGGGATAAGGCCGGGTCGCGAGCGGACCTTCTGAGCCGGGTCCGAAGGCGCCGGGGCGAGCGCTCGCGCCCGCGGAGCGATCAGAGATTCCCGCGCGCCGCGCGGAGAGCGACGGACAGCTGGCTCAGTGCCTTGAACATCGTCGCCTGTCCCCAGTGCAGCATGGGCGTCTTCACGGTGAGAAGCGGGTACTTGCGGTAATGGAAGGCGCCGCGGCCGTCCCACATGTTGCTCATCGTCCAGGCCGCAACGCGCGTGGCCAGTTCGAGACAGCCGGGCATCTCCCGGCCAAAGGTTGCCAGCGTGTCGATGGCCTGTGCAGCGCACTGGATGTCCACGGGGTAGGTCCGGTCGTGGTAGTACTTGGGACATCCATCGTCCTCGAAGAAGTTCTCGACGAAGAACTGCAGTCCCTTCTCGAGGTGCGGGCGGAACGCCTCGTCCCCGGTCG
>Ga0299906_10005604_pt1 | contig 10206 bp, 4 predicted proteins | sample RVTome_14_FD_200259 | JGI IMG/M metagenome (GOLD analysis project Ga0299906, IMG submission 200259) | Soil microbial communities from uranium-contaminated site in the Upper Colorado River Basin, Wyoming, United States - RVT145D125 (version 2) ...
CCGCGGTAGAAGTGCGGCAGGGTGAAGATCTGGATGAGCATGGGTATGACAATGAACATGTTGAAGATGCCCATGTAGACTCCCGTGCGTTCCGGTTGGATGCACCCGGCGAGCATGACATAGGGATTCCCCATCATGCTGGCCCACGCCAGGCCGATCCCAATCATTGGCAGGAAGAGCAACAGCTTGGAATGGATGCTGGGTATGCACATCATGCCGGCTCCGGCGAGCAGGAGGCAGATGCAGTGGCTGATCTTCGGCCCAAATCGACGGGTGAATGGCACCAGGGCGATGGCGCCGGCGAATGCGACCGCGTTGTAGAAGCCGCCAATCTGGCCGTTGAGCAGGCCGGCGTCCCGGAAACCCTGCGAAGTCGATTCCGTCGTGCCAAAGAGGGTGGTGGAAAGGGACAGCACGATGTATTGCCAATAGCACGACATCGCATACCATTGAAAAAGCATCACCAGCGAGAGCTGGCGCATGGTGGGCGGCATATCGCGGATTGCGTTCACGATATCAGCAAGAGTGTGCGCCCATCCGGCCGGCTTGCTGCGCATGGCCGCGCGCTCTGTTTTGGTGAGCGGGATCTCCTTCGTCGTCCAGATGGTCCAGAGGATCGAGGCGATGGAAAACACCGCGCCGATGAGGAAGGCCGCGATGGTGATGTAGGGGATGTTCCTTTCGTTCACCAGGTCCTTGTTCATGCCCAGGCCGAAGAGGAGCGACGGCGTGAGGTAGGCAAGCGTCTGTCCCAACCCGGTGAATGCGCTCTGGGTGAGAAACCCGGCGGAATGCTGGGATTCGTCGAGCTTGTCGCTGACAAAAGCCCGATACGGCTCCATCGTCATGTTGTTGGCTGCGTCGAGGAGCCAGAGCAACCCGGCCGCCATCCAGAGCGCGCTGCTGAAGGGCATCCAGAAGAGCGCCACGCTGCACAAGACCGCTCCGATGAGGAAGTAGGGCGTGCGACGGCCAAGGTGGGTGTCGGTCCGGTCGCTCAGGGCGCCGACAATCGGCTGGATAATCAGGCCCGTCACCGGCCCGGCCAGCCAGAGATACGGCAATTTCGCCTCGTCGGCCCCGAGGTACTTGAAGATGGGGCTGATGTTGTTTTGCTGCAGGCCGAACGAGTACTGGATTCCGAAGAATCCGAAGTTCATGTTCACGAGCTGCCAGAGGTTGAGCCGGGGCTTCTGTTGCGTCATGGAATGGGGAACGAGTTTGGCCTGCTGCGACATGCCCGCGGAGGCGGCCGAAGGGCCTCCGCCAGGAAAAACTGCCACTCCCATGAGAATCGCGCTTTTGCCCGCATATTCCAAGCGCCACGATGCGCATTTTTGCGCCATCGCCAGCACATGCCTCTCGTGACCACCTCATCCCCGCGACTCGAAAGAGCCCGCCACGACACCCGCCGACAATTTTCCGAGACTTTTCGCCGCCAGATCCGCAGTCTGGAACGTGGGCGTCTGCGGCCGTTGGTATTCAGAAGTTAGTTACTTCGATCAAGCATGCCGCACCCCGAGATCTGCGCGCTGAACCCCTCTGGAGTGTGGAGACTGGCCCGCCCCGCCGAAGCCTCGGGCGAAGGCCGGGCTCCGACCGCGCTGGTTGACGAGGACCGAAAACGCCGCCCGGGGGTCGGCATCCACCCACTGTGCGGGTCTTTTGGACGCCCCCAAAAAAGGGGTCCGGAAGAGATTCGTCCCTGCCTTCAGGCGGGCCCAGCTCGCGCCATCGCGGGGCCGACCCGCTACCGTGAATGGCTTTCTTGCAGGAGGGGCCCTATTCCCCGATGTAAACCAACACGGCTTTATGCGCCCCGATGGCAGTGAAAATGATAGAGGCGGCGCTTGCGCCGTCCTTCGACCGCGATCCCAAGTTGCGCCCAAATTCGAAGGACTGCGCGAGCAGCGCCTTTACGGGCACCACCGCCTACTCCTCGACGAACTCGACGACGGCGCTTTCCAGTGCGCGGTGGAGGGGAGAGACGACGCCCGCAGCCATCAGCGCGGCGCCGTCGACGACCTGGTCGTGGAGGCTGAGACGCGATTTCCGGCCCGCGGGCAGGTTGATCTCGCGCACCCGGTAGCGCCTGGCAGGATCGAGGCCGCGCGGCTTGACGGGAGGCATCGCGCTCTCGCGCAGCTGGTAGACAAAGAGCACCGCGTGCGAACGGTCGGGCGAGACGTAGTTGAGCGCGCAACGCGGGCGCTCGTAGGGCGATTCCAGCCGGTAAAGGTCGGCCCGTGCGATCAGATCGCGCAGCCGCTCCTTGTAGAGCGCGACGGCGGCAGCCACGGTCTGACGCTCGTGCGGCGACATCTTCTGGACGTCGCGGTCCACTCCGAGCGCCCCGCAGAGCGCGACATCAGTCGCGAGCTTGTGCGGACGATCGCCCATGTCGGTCACGTGTGCGGAGATCGCGTTGGCCGGGAAGAAATGGCTGAAGCCCCACTGGATGTAGATGCGCTGCAACGGGTCGGTGTTGTCGCTCGCCCAGAACGAGTGGAAGTGCTTGAGCGCCGCGTAATCCGTCCGTCCGGAGCCGCCGGAGCAGAGCATGGCCATCACGTTCGGGTATTTTGCGGCCATGCGGGCCATCACCTCGTAGAGCGCCCACTGGTAGTCGATGAGCAGATGGGATTGCTCTTCGGGCGGAAGGTAGGTCGAACCCGGCTGGGTGACGAAGCGATTGCAGTCCCACTTCACATAGTGGATGCCGGGATGGGGGCCGAGCGTGTCGTCGATGACCTGCCAGGTGAACTCTTTCGCCTCCGGACGGGTGAGATCGAGCGTGAGCTGGTTGCGGCCCAGGAGGAGTTCGCGGTGAGGCTGGCGGATGACCCAGTCGGGATGGGCGTCGAACAGCTCGCTGGCCGGGTTGACCATCTCGGGTTCGAGCCAGATGCCGAACTGGATGCCTCGCTTTGTCGCCTCGTCCGCCAGGTGGGAGAGCCCGCGGGGAAGCTTCTTTTTGTTCACCTCCCAGTCGCCGAGCCCCGCGTCGTCGTTGTTTCTCGGATACTTGTTGCCAAACCAGCCGTCGTCGAGCAGGAAGAGGTCGGCGCCGAGCTGTTTCGCGCCGTCGAAGAGCGAGACGATCCTCTGCTCGTCGAAGTCGAAGTAGGTTGCCTCCCAGTTGTTGAGCAGGACCGGACGCGGCTTGTCGCCGTCGCGGATGCCATACTTTCGCGCCCAGCGGTGGAAGTTGCGGCTCATCTCTCCCTTGCCCGCGGCACTGAAACTCCAAAGCATGGACGGCGTGCGAAAGACACGCCCCGCCGCCAGACGGTAGGATGAGCCAAACGGGTTGGCCCCGCACAGGGCGCGAAGGCGGTTGGTCCAGTCAATCTCAAAGGCGAACTGGAAACTGCCCGACCAGGCCAGCGTGCCGCCAAGGACCGCCCCCGTCTCCTCCTCCGCCGGCCCATCGACGGAGAGGACAAAGGAGGGATTTCGCATCTGGTGCGCGCGCACGCCGAGTTTTGAGTCGAGGATCTTGATTCCGGGCGTAAGGCGCTCCTCGAACAGCTCGGCTTCGCGCATGTGGTCGCCATGGAGCTGCGTCAACCAGTAGGAGTTCGCCTTGACCACGGGCGCGGAGGAGGCAAAGCGCGAGAGGACCACGGGGCCCGTCTCCTCATGCCGGATCTCCACCCACTGCTCGATCACATCCTCGGCATTGAACGCCTTGAAACAATGGGTGACTGAGAATGGATACACCGGGTCCCGCATCTGGATGCGCGTGATTGTGACGTTTGCATCAACCCTCTCGACTTCGCGGGCGGCGTAAGACAGGTCGGTCGACGTGTTCCCATCGGCGTGCACGGCCTGCAAGGCGGGTTCGAGGATGAAGCCATTGCCCGCGGGCGGGTAAAACTCATCCTCGCGCGGCGGCGCCTTCGCGGCCGGGGCGTCCGTTTGGTCCAGCGGACCGTAACCGAGCTGATAGAGGCGGCCGTCGTTACCGACCTGGAGTCTCCATGCTGTCCGGGCGGTAACTACGTCGATGTGGCGCGCCTCGGCGGGCGCAGCGATGGCAGCGGCGCCTTTCTGCACCGCAGCCAGTGAGGAGCTCATGGCAAGAAACATGGCGAGCAAGGAGGGGCGAAGCATGGGTTGAAAAAGGTTGCGAGTGGAAATCAATGCGAAGTGGGCGGGGATTCAGAAGCGAGCACCCCAGGACGCGGTAAATGGATTCATCGCGGGGCGGGCCGAGCCCCGCCCCGCGATGTTGAATCAGGCTTTCAGAGACGATTGGATGGTCTGGTCTTTGCGTCCATCGGTGAAGTCTCGGCTGTTGATAGGGTCTGGCCTTTACGGCCGGCCGCGGCTGTCGGCAAGCGACAGACCCTACCTGGCGGAGATCAGAACTCGAAACGCGTGGTCAACGTCCAGAGCGTCGGCTGCGGCAGGCGCCAGGCGGCCACCGATCCGTCCGGCTGGGTGGCGACCGGGATGAGGTCGTCGTCGGCGAACAGATTCCTCACGTTCAACTGCACGCTCCAGGTCACGCCGTCCGACGGATGCCGGTAGCCGATCCAGGCGTCGTAATAGGCCTCCGAGGAGCCGAAGTAGGGATTGCGGACATCGTAAACCGCGCTTCTCGTCACCTCATCGACAACCGATGGGTAGCCGATCGCCACCTTGTCCATCCAGCGCATCGCACCTCCGATATTGAAGCCCTTCAGCGCGCCATCGTTGAAGCTGTAGTTGGTGACGGCGTTGAAGTGCCACTTGCGAAGCTCCTGGGTGGCGACACCGTCCTGCGAAGCTGCGAGGCGAATCGGGGCGACGATATCGGCCGTGGTGTACGAACCGACGACTCGTGCCTGATTGTTGTTATCGACGAACTCGAGGTCAGCCGCGGGACCGGACCAAATGTCCTGCAATTCGTTGGTGTAACGCAGCAGCTCGGAGACCGAGTCGCTGTTGACCGCATCCTTCTTGGAGGCATTCAGCGAGATGCGCCACCCCGGCGTCGGATTGTAGGTGAGCTCGAGCTCATAGCCCTTCGAGACGACGTCCGTCGTGCTCCCGAGGTCGGTGCCCCGGCTGGAGAACGTGGCGAAACGCGCGTTCTGCTCCTGTCCCGCGGGGCTGGCGGCCCACGCGTTCCAGGCCGCGACCGCCTGGGGCTTGTCGTCGTTCAATCCGAGGCTGTTCGCATCCTCGATCCATCCCGGCATGCGCACGCTGTTGAGGATGGCGGAGTTCACGGCGCCGGCGTTCAGGCCGATGATGCTGGTCTCGTAGCGGTTCAGCCGCATGGCAAGCTTGCCCTGGAAGAGCGAGGCCGAGATGCCATACTCCTCTGTCGAGCCTGCGACCGGAGGAATGTCCTCCCCGTAGATGTCCACCCGCTGGACGCCGACGGTCATGTTATCGGACTTGTTGTAAAACACGCTGGCCTCTGACAGGTAAGGCACCCGCTCCAGCCAGTTCCGCGGGGCATGGCCGACGACGCCCCAGCTGGTGGAAGTCACCGAGTCATTGAGCGAAGGCGCGGTCCAGGTGTACCGCTCCGGGTCGGTGATCATCAGGCCGGAGACCGGGTCGAATTGGGCGCCGCCGGCGCTGTAGGTCTTGAACTTGTCGCGCCGCCAACCGAACGTCGGGATGATGTGCTCGTCGAGCATGCGCCCCTGCCAGACGAAAACGGACGAGTCGACTTTCGAGGCCGAGCGCTGGCCCTCCCAGTTGGCCGTCAGCTTCTTGTTGGTATCCGTCTGGCCGAACACGCTGATGTCGCGGGTCGTCCATGCGCTGGGCGCGGTGCCATCGGCCGGCGGAGACTGATAATAGAGGATCGGGATGCTGCTATAACCGATCGGGTTCTGCCGGGCACTGAGCTGCTGCACGCGGGCGTCGGACGCGGAAGCAAGATTGGACGCATCCGGCCCGGCATAGGACACGTGCACGAGGGTGCGGCGGTCGTTCTGCGCGACGACATTGTAGGTCTCGTTCTCGCTTTCCGCCGCGTAGTAGTCGAGGCCGGTCATCATTGGACGGCCGCCGAAGCCCTCGCCAAAGAACTCCTGGCGCGAAAGGCTGCCCGTGAACGTGCTCTGTCCGAGGACGCGGCCGAGCCAGTTGCTGCCGCCGCCTACCTCGCGCAGGTCGAAGTTGTAGAACCCGGTTGCGCGCGTCGCCTCGCGGTCGAACTCCTTCGAGGATCCCCAACCCACGTCCGCCAGCATGGGACGGCCGAAGTTCGGATTCGAATCGCCGTTCGGCAGCTTCACGTTGATATCGGGCATGAAAAGGTAGGTGAGCCAGCTATAGGGCGTGTAGGCGTACGACTCGTAGTTCTGCTTGTCGTAAGCGAGCTCGAGGCCGCCCTTGCCATCGAACAGCGATTGCTCGATCGCGACGTTATAGGCGTCGAACTCCAGGCTCTCGCCCTTGTTCACGCCTTCGATCATGTGGTGCCGGTAATCGAAGATGTTCTCGTCGCGCATCATCTGGTTCTGCCAAAAGGTCGCGCCGACCTCGCCCGAGTGCAGGTAGCGCAGGTAATTGACCGGAAGGCCGAGCGAGCGCATGATCACTGGGTCGAGCCCGCCGCTGCCGTCTGGTCGGGCGCGGAGGTTCGCGTTTTCCGTGCCCAGCACATCGTATCCAGGAATTCCCGGCGAGCTGCTGTTGGGGTCGGAGTAGACGATGCCCACGCCCTGTCCCCAGTTGCCGATGCCTCCCGGGCTGATGATGTCGCCGACGATGTCCGTCCCGAAGCTGCCGGCGGTGCGCGCGCCGCTGGCGAGCGGCGAAACGGTGCGCACGTCGCTGGTGAGGGTCAGCACGCCCGTGGTCGGATCGTAGATCGGCCGGCCCACGTCCCACCACCAGGTGAATCCGTCAAACGGTGGCCTGAGCTGCGGCTTGCGCGAGGTCTGCCGGCCGATCTCGTAGTTGGCGCGGATCGTCGTCGTGCTGGTGGGACGATACGTGCCGGTGACGAAACCGCGGCGATCGTGGATGTAGGCCTCCTCCTGGAGGAAGCGGTCATCGCTGTACTTGGCCGCGGCGCGAATCGCCAGCTTGCCCGGGATGATCACCTCGTTGTGGTCGAAGGCGGCGCGACTCGAGCCGAAGCGGCCGTATTGCAGTTCGATGCTCGTCTTGCGCCCGTCCCATCGGGGCGAGATGGTCGTCGCGTTGACGATGCCACCGGGCTGACCCAGCCCATAGAGGATTGAGTTCGGGCCGCGATTCACTTCGACGCGATCGACGTTGTAATTGTCGAAGTCGATGTCGGTGAGGAAGTAGTTCCGGGTCTTGTCCGCGCCGGCGAGACCACGCACGCGCAACGGCAGGTCGGAGGGATGACCGGCGAGCGGATCCAGGTTGGCCCAGGCGGAATCGAGGCCGGCGCCGGAGAAGTTTCCACCCTGGCCGCTGATCTCGGTGCCAAGCGTGTAGACCAGGAGGTCCTGTGCATTGACAGCGTTGATGTCCTGCATGAACTCCCGCGTCGCGATCGAGATCGATGCGGCCACGTCCTTGAGTTCCGTGCGCAGGCGGGTTCCCGCCAGCGTGCTTGACGCGCGGTATCCGCTGTCGGCACCGGCGTCGACGGTGAAAGCCGACAGGACGACCACATTCTCGTCCTCTGTGGCTTCGGGCGTTGCGGCGGTGGCCTGGGCGAACCCGCGGGGGGCCGTCGAGGCCAGAAGCACAGCGAGGGCGGCGAAAGCGAAGGCCGCGCCGGAACCTCGTCCGGGCGAGGCGGCTCGACTCGCGAGCGGGCGCGCGATCTTGTGATTGGACGGCGCGTTGCCGCCGTATTGCCGTTCGCGGGACAAAGTTTCGGGAGAGCCGAGGTGTGATGACGGGCACATCTTGGCTCCTGAGGCGCCGGCGGTCGCCGGGGTTGGACTATATGTCAGAAGGTTCATGACGGGTTCTTTTTTTGCTTTCTCAGGGTGTTGAGTGGGAGTGATTCGTGTTGGGGCGGGGGCGTTGCACTGCCTCCCGGTATTGCGCCACAGGGCGGGTTTTCCTGGATTCGATCGTGACGTTCATTGGGGGTTGTGTGATGATCGGTGGGGATGGTGAGGTCTCGACGGTCCCACGAAAACCACCCGTGCCGAACGAGGTGGAGAGGAAAAGTTTGATTCCGTGCCGGAAAAAAGTGATGTTTCTTCCGTGAAGAAGGGGACGTTTGCCGTCGTGCAGGCGGCCGAGGAGGAGGTAAAGTCGGATCCGAAATACCGGTGGGACAATGCCACCCGGACCGACGGAACCGCGCTCGTGGTCCAGCGCACGATTGGAGGGCGCGGATACGTCGAGGACGTGGATGGCAGGCACGACGTCCCGGAGGGATTTGCGATGCTTTTCGCCCACGGCGAGGAAACCCGCTACGGTTTCCCTCCCGGGGCAACCGAGCCGTATCGTCTGCAATTCATCGCCTTCCGCCCCACCACTTTTGTGAGCGAGCTATTCGACCGCGTGCGGCGTGATTTCGGCTCTGTAGTGCGACTTCCCGAAATGTCCGAGGCCCAGGCCCTGTTCGTCGACATCATCAAGCGGTTTCATGGGCACACGTTTCGCGACCGCTTCGAGGAGTGCGAGTATCTTATCAGGCTGCTCATCGCCCTTTACCGCGAGCAGGTCGAGAACACGCGCGCGAGCGATCCGATCGAGTTTGGGTATCATCTCCTGCACAATCGCTTCCGGCTGCCGATCAACCTCAAGCTCGTCGCGGAGGAGTGCAGCATCAGCCGGGAGCATTTCATCCGGGAGTTCACACGGCGCTTTCGCGAATCACCCGGAGCGATGCTGCGCCGTCTCCGACTCGAGCATGCTCAGTCGGTGCTCCGCACCACCGGTCTTTCGATCGAGGCCGTCGCCCTCGCCAACGGCTTCACGAGCACGGACACCTTCGCCCGGGCATTCCGCCGGCAGTATGGTATAACGCCCGCCGAGGGCCGGCGTTCGGGCTGAGGATCAGTCCTTTTCAGTTGTCGCGCCCTCCTTTTGTGCGCATGAACATTGCGGGAGCAGTACTATGAAGCACCTTCCCGCTTTTGTCACCGCGGTCGTCGCGCTGCTATGTTGGTTCCTGCCCGGCATCAGCGCGGAATTGCCAGACGCCTCCGACGTGAGAGTCATGGTCGACGTTCCCTACAAGGATGGCGACGATCTCTCGGCCTACGAAAAGGAGCGGTGCAAACTCGACCTCTACCTGCCAGCCGGGCGGGGCGGCTTCGCGACGCTGGTCTGGTTTCACGGCGGGGGACTGAAGGCGGGCGACAAGCAGGGTGAAAAATCCATCGCCCGCAGTCTGGCGAGGGCAGGCGTGGCGGTTGTTTCCGCCAATTACCGGTTCAGCCCTCACGCGACGTTTCCGGCCTACGTGGAGGACGCCGCGGCGGCGTTCGCCTGGGTGCACTCGCATATGGCCGAGCATGGTGGCGATCCGGCCAGGTTGTTTATTGGCGGCCATTCCGCGGGCGGTTACCTCGCGCTGTTGGTTGGACTCGACGCGCGCTACCTTCGCGCGTGCGGCCTTGAACTTTCCGCGATCGCAGGGGTTGTTCCGGTCAGCGGCCAGACGATGACGCATTACACGGTTCGCGAGGAAAAGGGCATCGGGCAGTTTACGATCGTCGCGGACGAAGCGGCGCCCGTCCACCATTCCCGCAAGGATACACCACCGATGCTGGTCCTCTATGCGGATCATGACATGCCGGCACGGGCGGAGGAAAACGCCTATTTCGTCGCACTCATGCAGGGCGCCGGCAATACGCGCGTCGCCGGCAGGCTGATCCGCGATCGCGACCACGGCAGCATCGCGAGGCAGATCGCAGTGGAGGACGACCCCGCGCGGCTGGCGATCATCAGCTTCATGGCGTCCGAGGTTGGGGAACACCAAAGACTGTGAGTGCGACATTTCTCATGCTCGTCCGAGAGCGCGATCGAGGCGCCCACGACCACCTTGCTGGATCGACGTGTCTGTCATTTTGGGTGGATACTGGCCCCCCGGACGGCGTTCATGCGGATCACGAGCGGAGCAGCACGGGCGGGGCTCGGCCTTCGCCAGACGCCTCGGCGGGCAGGCTGCCCGCGGCCACCTTGAGCGCGGTCGGGGCGCCCGCGGCCACCTGGAGCGCGGTCGGGGCGCCCGCGGCCACCTGTTCATGCGACTCCTGTTTCGCACACCGAACTTTGGAGTGCCGCGATCTCGTTGGGACGTCCCCAACT
>Ga0299906_10005605_pt1 | contig 10204 bp, 8 predicted proteins | sample RVTome_14_FD_200259 | JGI IMG/M metagenome (GOLD analysis project Ga0299906, IMG submission 200259) | Soil microbial communities from uranium-contaminated site in the Upper Colorado River Basin, Wyoming, United States - RVT145D125 (version 2) ...
CTCGCGTCCCAGCTGATCGAGAACGGCCACGTCGAGGTGGCGATCGCCGGTGGCGCCGACGTGGCCGACATCCACTTCCACGCCGGTTTCGACGCGATGCGCGCCTACACCACGGTCGACAACGACCGCCCCGAGCGGGCGTCCCGCCCGTACGCGGCCGACCGCGCCGGCTTCGTCTTCTCGGAGGGGGCAGGCATCGTGGTGCTCGAAACGCGCCAGCACGCCGAGGCACGCGGCGCCGCGATCCTGGGCGTCCTGCTCGGGTACGGGATGTCGTCGGACGGGACGGGCAACATGGTGGCGCCCTCCTCGGAAGGGGCCGAGCTCGCGATGCGGCGGGCGCTCGCCCACGCCGGCGTCGACGGCGAAGCCATCGACTACGTCAACACGCACGCGACCTCGACGCCGCTCGGCGACGTGTCCGAGGTGCGGGCGCTTCGGAAGGTGCTCGGCGGGCGTCACGTCGCGTACTCGTCGACGAAGGGCTACACCGGCCACCCGGTGTCCGCCGCCGGCGCGATCGAGGCGATCTTCACGCTGGCGATGCTGCGGGGCGGCTGGATCGCGCCCTGCGTCCATGCCGAGCCGCTCGATCCGGAGCTTCTCGACTACCCGCCGGTCGTGCAGCCCGAGTCGCGGCCGCTGCGGACGGCGCTCAGCAACTCGTTCGGCTTCGGCGGCACGAACGCGGCGCTCGTGCTGGGCCGCCCGTGACGAAGCGTCGCGCCTCGGCCCTCGGGCTCACGCTCGCGCTGGTCCTGTCGGGCGAGCGGGCGAGCGGCCAGGAGCTCGAGCCGCGCGCCTACTCCCCGAATCCGACGGGCGCCCATTACGTGCTGCTCGCTTACGGGCGCAGCAGCGGCGACGTCGTCTTCGATCCCTCGCTCCCCTTCTCGGACGTCGACGCAAAGGTGAACTCGACGGTGCTGCTCTACGGAACGACCTTCGGGCTCTTCGGCCGCTCGGCGAGCGCGGGGCTCGTGGGCTCGTACGCCTGGGGAACCATGTCCGGCAACGTCGCCGAGGAGTTCCGCAGCATCCGGCGCTCGGGACTCGCCGACGTCAAGGCGCGGCTGGCCGTGAACCTCGTCGGCGGGCCCGCGCTCGAGCCGCGCGAGTTCGCAAAGCGCCGCCCGCGCACGACCCTCGGGACGAGCCTGATCGTGATCGCCCCCACGGGCCAGTACGACCCCGCCAAGCTCATCAACATCAGCGCGAATCGCTGGGCGCTCAAGCCCGAAGTGGGCCTCGCGCGCCCCGTCGGCAAGCTGATGCTGGAGGCCTACGCGGGCCTGTGGCTCTACTCCGACAACGGCGACTTCTACGGCGGCTCGCAGCGCGGGCAGTCCCCGCTCGGCACCTTCCAGAGCCACGTGAGCTACACGTTCAAGCCGCGCCTGTGGGTCGCGGGCGACGCGACCTTCTACGCCGGCGGCCGGACCACCCTCGACGGCGTCCGGAACGACGACCGGCAGGAGAACTCCCGCCTCGGCCTCACGCTTTCGCTGCCCGTCGGGCGGCGCTCCTCGCTGAAGCTCAGCTTGGCGAACGGCTTCACGACCCGGATCGGGGGCGACTTCGACACGCTCTCGGTGGCCTGGCAGACGCTCTGGTTCTGAAGCGCTCGCGCCAAGTGTTGACAGCCGGACCAGCGCGCCCGTAGACTCCGCTCGTAACGTCAGGGTGCCTCCCGTTTCGGGGGGGTAAAAGGGAAGCAGGTCGAATACCTGCGCGGTCCCGCCACTGTAGCCGGCGAGCCCGCTCCCACAGGCGCCTGTAGGGCGCCGCCACTCGGCGACCTCGCGAGAGGAAGCCGGGGAAGGTCGGGAGCGAGGTGACGACCCGGGAGCCAGGAAACCTGCCCTGACCGACGTGCAGAGACGTACTAGAGGCTTCTCGCGTGAGGGAGCACCTGGACCGGCGGCCGAAGCGGCCGCCTCCCGAAGACAGCTCGCCGCGAATCGTCCAGCGTGAGGCTTGAGGGCCTTCGCTGGACAAGCCTCCGCAAGGAGGAACCATGCGCACCGTGCTTCGTGTCTTCTTTTGTCTCTTCGCCTCGTGGGCGGGCGTAGCGGGCGCCGAGCTCGCGCGGCCCTCGGGGGCGATCACGGGCGTCGTCCGGACCAGCGACGGCCTGCCATTGCCCGGCGTCGCCGTCGTCCTCGAGGGCTCCGCGAGCGGGCGTCGCGTGACGACCGGTCCCGACGGCTGGTTCCGCGCCGCGGGGCTCGCGGCGGGCTCCTACACCTTGCTCGTCGACGCGCCCGGCCTGGAGCTGCGCGAGCGCGCGACGGTCTCGGTCGGCGCCACGGAAGCGCGCCACGACCTCGTGCTGTCGCCCGCGCCCGTCGCGGAGCGCGTGGTCGTGAGCGCCACGCGCGGCGAGGCGACGCTGTCGACACTCGGCGTGAGTGTCGACGTGCTCGAGCGCGACGCGATCGAGGACCGCGCGGCGCCGTCGCTGCTGCCGCTGCTGCAGGACGTCGCGGGCGTCGCGACCGCCCGCAGCGGGCAGACGGGACAGCAGGGCTCGGTGTTCATCCGCGGCGGCGAGTCGCGCTACGCGCGCGTGATGGTCGACGGGGTGCCCGTCAACCAACCGGGCGGGGCGTACGACTTCGGCACGGCGCTGCCCTTCGAGCTGGAGCGGGTCGAGATCGTGCGCGGGGCGGCCGGCAGCCTCTACGGGACCGACGCGCTCGCCGGGGTCGTGAGCCTGGAGACGCGGCGCGCGCGCGTGGGCGAGAGCCCGTCCCTCCGCGCCGAGGCTGAGGGCGGGTCGTTCGACTGGCGGCGGTGGCTCGGCGCGAGCTCGGGGGCCCGCGGGGCCTTCGACTGGAACGTGGGCGCGCAGCGCCTCACCACCGACAACGAGGCGCCGTGGAGCGCCTTCGAGCAGACTGCGGCGGCGCTCTCCGCGGGGATGAAGCTCGACGGCCACACGCGCGCGCGCTTCGTCGCGCGCTTCGACGACAGCACGGTCGGGACCCCGGGCCCGACCGCTTTCGGCCCACCCGATCAGGACGCGTCCTTCGAGCGCGAGGACCTGGTCGTCTCCGCCGTGCTGCGCCGCGACCACGTCCGCTTCGCGCAGCAGCTCAGCCTCGGCTACTCGAGCACCGACCAGCTCTCGCTGAACCCGGCCGATTCCGGATGCTACGTGCCCGAGTGGCAGGGCCAGCAGGGCAGCTTCCCGATCTGCGACTTTCCCAACCCGAGAGGCTTCCAGAACCAGACGGATCGGCTCGCCGCCGGGTACCAGGCGGACGTGTCCCTCGGGGCACGGCACCTGCTCACCGGCGGGGCCGAGCTCGAGCACGAGGCGGGCGCGCTCGGCAACCGCTCGGAGGACCTGCTGCGGCCGGAGCGCACGAACTTCGGGGCCTACCTGCAGGACCGCGTGCTGCTCGGCTCGCGTGCGTACCTGACGCTCGGCGCCCGCATCGAGAGCAACGGCAGCTACGGCACACACGTCGTCCCCCGCATCGCGCTCGCCGTGCGCGTGCGCGAGGGCGAGGACGCCACGACGCTGCGGACCAGCGCCGGCATGGGGATCAAGGAGCCGAGCTTCTTCGAGTCGTACGGCGAGTCGTTCTTCGCGCAGGGCAACCCGGACCTCGATCCCGAGCGGAGCACGACCTTCGACGTGGGCCTCGAGCAACGGCTCTTCGCGAGCCGGCTGCGCGCGTCGCTCACGTACTTCCACCACGACTACCGGGACCAGATCGCGTACAGCGTGGTCGACTTCAACACCTTCGAGGGCACATACGTGAACCTCGCCCACACCCGGGCGCAGGGGCTCGAGATGGCGCTCGAGGCGCGTCCCGTGCCGCAGCTCTCGCTGCAGGGCCAGTACACCCTGCTGGACGGCGAGATCCTGGAGAGCCCGAGCGATTTCGATCCCGTCTATGCGGTGGCGCAGCCGCTGCTCCGGCGGCCGAAGCACCAGGGCTCGCTCGGCGCCCTTCTCTCGTTCCCTCGCTGGAGCGCCGGGGTCACGCTGGCGCTCGTCGGTGAGCGCTCGGACAGCGATTTCGTGGGCCTCGGCCTGATGACGAACCCGGGCTACGCCCGGCTCGACGCCCGCCTGCGGGTCCGCCTCCTGGGACCGCTCGAGGCCTACGTGATCGGCGACAACCTGCTGGACGAAGAATACCAGGAGGCGCTCGGCTACCCCGCGCTCGGCCGCGCCGTACGCGGCGGACTGCGGCTGCGCCTCGGCGGCGGCCGCCCGTGAGCGACCAGCGCGTTCTGCTCGCCTGGAGCAGCGGCAAGGACAGCGCGTTCACCCTCCACGTCCTGCGCGCGCAGGGTGTTGCAGTCGCCGGTCTGCTGACGACGATCAACGAGGCGTTCGAGCGCGTGGCGATGCACGCCGTGCGCCTCAGCCTGCTGCGGGCCCAGGCCGAGGCCGTCGGGGTCCCGCTCGTCGAGGTCGGTATCCCCTCGCCCTGTCCGAACGAGGCCTACGAGGCGGCGATGAGCGCCGCGATGGCCGCCGCTCGCGAGCGCGGCATCACCGCGGTGGCCTTCGGCGACCTGTTCCTCGAGGACGTGCGGCGCTACCGCGAGGAACGCCTGGCGGGAACGGGGCTGCGGGCCCTGTTCCCGCTCTGGGGCCGCCCAACCCGCGAGCTGGCCGAGGAGATGATCGCGCTCGGGCAGAAAGCCGTGCTCACCTGCGTCGACCCGCGCGCGCTGCCGCGCGCCTTCGCCGGTCGCGCCTTCGACACGGCGCTGCTGCGCGACCTGCCGGCGAACGTCGACGCATGCGGCGAGAACGGCGAATTCCACAGCTTCGCGTGGGACGGCCCCGCGTTTCAGCGTCCGGTGCCGGTGCGTCCGGGGGAGGTCGTCGAGCGTGAGGGCTTCGTGTTCGCCGACCTGACCCTCGACCAGTCGGGCGCCTCGGCTCCCGCCGCGCCCGACTGGTCGACTCTGGCAGCGCCCCGCCCTGCCGTGTCGTGAGGCCCATCCCGGGCTCGCGCTGGCTGGCACTTCCGGGCGTCCTGAGCTGCTTCCTCCTGTCCTGGTCCGGGAATGCCTCAACAGCCCAGGCACGAGAAGCCCCCCCAGGCCCTTCGGCGAAGCCCCAGCGCGTCGCCTCGATCAACCTCTCGGCGGACGAGGTGCTGGTGGCGATCCTCCCCAAGGAGCGCCTCGTGTCCGTCACGCGCTGGGCGGACGCCCCCGGAACGTCGAACGTCGTCGGCCGCGTGCCGCCCGCGGTTCACCGCTTCGTGAAGGCGGACCTGGAGCAGCTCGTCGCCCTGCGTCCCGACCTGGTCGTGGTCTCGGAGTACACGGACGCCGACTTCCTGAAGCAGCTCGAGCGCTCCGGCCTGCGCGTGCATCGCATGCTGGGCCTCGGCACCCTGGCGGGTGTGCGTGGCGCGATCCTGGACCTCGGCCGCGCCGTCGGAGAGGACGAGGCCGCACGCCGCCTCGTCGCCGAGTTCGACGGGAAGCTCGCCGAGCTCGGCCGCCGGCTCAGCGGGGCGAAGAGGCCGCGCATGCTCTACTGGTCCGGCAACATGACCGCGGGCGCCGATACGGCGATCGGCGCGCTCGTCGAGGCCGCGGGCGCCGTCAACGTGGGTCGCGAGATGGGCATCGTCGGCATCGCTCCCCCGGGCGCCGAGCGCGCGTTCGTCACGAACCCGGACACGGTGCTGGTCGGCACCTGGCCGGGGTCGAAAGAAGCCCTCACCTCGCACCCGCTCTTCTCGCAGTGGGCGGCCGTGCGCGAAGGCCGGGTCGTGGCGATGCGGACGGAGCTCCTGGTGGCGCTTTCGCAGTTCACGGCCGACGCGGCGTGGGAGCTGGGCCATCTCCTCCACCCCGATCGGGTCCCGGCGTCGCCCGGCACGCGTCCATGACGAGCGGGCGCTCCCGTCTCGTCATCCCGGCCCTCGCCGGCGCGCTCGTCCTCGCGCTGCTGCTGGCCACGGCTGCGGGCAGCGTGCCGCTGCCTTTCCCCGGCGTGTTGGGAGCCCTCCTCGAAAGACTGGGCCTGCCGGGCGACGCCTCCGCTCTCGGAGCGACCGGCGAGACGATCTTGTTCACGGTGCGGCTGCCGCGCGTGCTGCTCGCCGCGCTCGTCGGCGGCGGCCTGGCCGTGGTGGGAGCCGTGCTCCAGGCCGTGTTCCGCAACCCTCTCGCCGACTCGGGCCTGCTCGGCGTCGGCGCGGGGGCGGCGCTCGGGGCCGTGCTCGCCGTGCACCTCGGGCTCGCGAGTGCCGTCTTCTTCGCGCTGCCGCTCGCCGCGTTCGCGGGGGCGCTCGGCGCGGTGCTGGCGGTCTACTTCATCGCCGGGACCTCGGGACGCGCGAGCCTGCACGGGCTGCTGCTGACCGGGATCGCCGTCTCGGCCCTGGCGGGTGCTTTGACCTCGGTGCTGCTGGTAGCGACCGAGGAGTTCCGGGTCAAGACCGTGCTGTTCTGGCTGGCGGGCGGCCTCGACGGCCGCGGCTGGACCCACGTCCAGGCGGCCGCGCTCTTCGTGCTGTCGGGCGTCGCCCTGCTCGTGCTGCTCGGCCGTCCGATCGACGTGCTGTCGCTCGGCGAGCAGGAAGCGGCGTCGCTCGGCCTCCCAGTGCGCGCGACCCGGCTCTCTCTGCTCGGCCTCGCCGCGCTCGTGGCGGGGGCCTCGACGGCGGTCGCGGGCTCGGTCCCGTTCGTCGGCTTGATGGCCCCCCACGCGCTGCGGCCCGTCGTCGGGCCGCTGAGCCGCCGCCTGCTGCCCGCGGCGTTCCTCGGCGGAGCGACGCTCGTGGTGCTGGCGGACCTCGGCACGCGCACGCTCAGCGCGCGCTTCGAGCTGCCGCTGGGCGCCCTCACGGCCTGTGTGGGAGCGCCCTATTTCCTGCTGGCGCTCCGCGCAAACGAAGGCCGCGGATGAGCGCGCGCGCGGTGCTGCTGTCCGCCCACGCCCTCGCGGTCGATCGCGGGAGGAGGCGCGTGCTGTCGGACGTGAGCGTCGAGCTACTCGCGGGCGAGGCGCTCGCCGTCGTCGGTCCGAACGCCGCGGGCAAGTCCACGCTGGTGCGCGCGCTCGCGGGCCTGCTCGAGCCGGTCGCGGGCGAGCTGCGGCTCTGCGGCCGCCCGCTCGCGGACTGGCCCAGCGACGCCCGGGCTCGCGTGCTCGCCCTCGCCACCTCCGAGGAGGAGGGCCCGGACGCGCTCAGCGTGGGCGAGCGTGTCGCGCTCGGCCGCTACCCGCACCGCGGCCCCTTCCAGCCGCTGGACGAGACGGACCACGCGGCGGTTGCTCGTGCGCTGGAGCAGACCGGCATCGCGCCGCTGGCCGAACGGCGTCTCGGCACCCTGTCGGCAGGCGAGCGCCAGCTCGCAACGCTCGCGCGCGGCCTGGCACAGGAGCCGCGGGTGCTGCTGCTCGACGAGCCGGCGGCCCACCTCGACATCGGCCACCAGCTCCAGCTCTTCCGCACCCTCGACGACGTGCGCCGCTCCGGCGTCGGCGTGCTCGCGGTGGTCCACGACCTCGCGCGCGCCGCGCAGTGGGCCGACCGCATGTTGCTCGTGGCGGACGGCCGCGTGACGGCCGAGGGCGCGCCCGGAGACGTGCTCTGCTCCGAGGCCGCCGAGCGCGCCTTCGGGGTCCGGATCCGCAGCCACGCGCTGCCTTCGCTGGCCCACCCCCACTACAGCTTCGAGGAACTGTCCTGAGGGCCGCCGCTATCCCAGGGGGCTGGGTGCCGACGATGTGGGAGCTTTCTTGGCCGATCGCCGGCTGACCGCAGCCTGGCCGTAGTCGCGCTCGGCCAGGTAGCGGTTGTGGGTTTTGCACGTGAGCCGAAGGTTGGCTGGGCTGTGGTCTCCGCCCATGCCAAACGGGTGTCGGTGGTGGAACTCGAGCCGGTCTCGCTCGGTGCAGCGTCGACCGCGCTCGTCGACGTAGCCGCAGCGGTTGCCGTCGCGCTCACGCACGGCACGCCGGACGGCGGCCGGGATGTGGCGTGAAGTCGGAGAGGTATCGGTGTCTCCGAGCTCCTTGCGGGGCGCGTTCGTCGTGGCGTAGCGCCTGGCTTCGATCCGCTCGAGCTTTTCGGTGACAGCCGCCTCGATGATCGCGGCCAGGTCGCCGTCGGGCACCTCGGAGCGCATCAGGGCGGTGAGCCGCTCCAGCTTGTCGCGGAGCCGGGCGCTGGCGGTGAACTGCACCCTGTAACGGGCGGGCGACAGCGGCTCCACCACCGCGGGCCGTGAGGGCGCCGGTGGCGGGACGAAGCGTGCAACTCGGTCCGGACCGAGTTCGAGGAGCCCCGCTCCGGCGCGGTCCGGGCTCTGCGCGGCCGCCAGCGTCGGAGGAGCCTCAACTCCGTCCGGACCGAGTTCGGCCGCAGGCCTGACCTGGTTCGGACCCGGCGGGGCTCCCGAGCCCGGCAGGGGTCGCCTTTGCGGCAGCTTGCGAATGACGGACGGGGCATCGGGCCGTGGCGAGAGCTCGGCGACGAGCTCCAGGATCTGCCGCTTGGACCGATGCGCCGCGCGCTTCAGCAGGTCGTCCCGGTTCTCCCGGGTGAGGATCGGCGCGAGCTTCACGATGCCGCTCAGGTGCAGGCGCCCATCGCCGAGCATCGTCAGCAGCGGCGGGTGCTCGCGTGCCGCGCGGGCGACGGTGATGCGCAGGTAGGCCTCGGCCTCCGAGAGGTGGAGCACCTCGGTGCAGTAGGCGAACATCGAGGGGGAGGCTTCGCGGGCGTAGAGCCTGCGCCTCTCGACCTCGCCGATGTGCGAGACGAGGTCGACCTCGACGCGGCGTGAGTGTGAGACGAGCTCGCCGAGGCGGCGGAGCAGCTCGTCGTCGGGGACGGAGTGGAGGGTGCCTTCGGATTGCATGAAGACAATATAGGCAGGCGTTCGCGCACCTTCAGCGAGGATGGCTGGCGAATGCGGCGGATGCCTTTCGTCTCGCGCGGACCCCTGCGCCGATTCCGGCGCTCGTAGAGCGCGCACGCGCGCGACGTCGGCCTTCACGAGAGCGTGACTGGGCGCGCCCGAAGCCACTCCCGCAAGCTGTCAAGGGGTAAGCGAAAAAAACCTCACGCTCGCTCGCGCTCGGTGCCGGTGCGTGTCCACATGCAGGCTAGCGCTTCGCCGTGGGAGCCGGGCTCGTCTCCTCCGCGACTCTCGCCTTCAGTCTCTGTCGTGCGCCCTCGGCGTAGGCGCGGCAGGCCCCGGGATCCTTCACCGGCCCCGCCCCGGGCGACGCGCCGCGACGGACGAGCGCCTCGTGCATGCGCGAGAAGCCGGGGTGCACGGCCAGCAGCACGTCGCAGGGCAGCCCCGCGACCACGTCTATGCTGTTCTCGAAGCCCAACGAGGGAGCGGTGCGTGGCGTCGCCCGTGAAGCGAAAGCCCGGGGCCGACACGGCGTTCAGGCTGTCGGCGTACACGATGTCGAGGCAGTGCTGCCCCTCGCACGAGCGCCAGGTCCAGGTGGTGGCGCCGGGCGTGTGCCCGGGCGTGTAGTGGGCGGTGATCGCGACGTCCCCCACGCGCAGCGTCTCGCCGTCCGCGACGACCCGCACGCCCGTGACCGGCGGATAGCCGTTCGCCTCGCGGCCGAGCGCGTACTGCGGATCGTCCGGGGTCGGCTCGCCCGTCTCGAGCGCGCGGGCCCCGGATGCGCTGGCCGCCACCTTCGCCCCGCTGCGGCGCTGCAGCGCTGCGATGCCGCCGGCATGGTCGTAGTGCGCGTGGGAGTTGACGATCAGGCGGACGTCCTCGGTGCGGAAGCCGAGCGCGCGGATGCTCGCATCGATCCGCGGCGCCGATTGCGAAAGGCCGCCGTCGAGGAGGACGTGACCCTGCGGCGAGGTGACGAGCACCGCGCTGAGGCCGCCCGTGCCGACGTACCAGGTGTTGCCGAACACCCGGAAGGGCTGCTGTGGCGCGTTCCATGCCTCGCAGGCGTCGCAGGCCTTCGGCGGGTCCGCCTGGAACCGCGGCGGCTCCTGGGCAGACGCGATCCCGAGCGACAGTGCCAGGACGGCCGGAGCCGCGCTCTTCATCCCTACGGCTAGCGCTCCCCGAGCGGCAGGTAGTCGATCGCCGGATCGCCGCCGCCGCGGTGCGCGGGACACAGCGAGGCGAAGAAGTCCTCGTACGGCATCACGTCCGGGTGCAGGGCGCGCCAGTGCGACTCGATACCCGACCAGCCGCGCCCCGCGAACACCTG
>Ga0299906_10005606_pt1 | contig 10204 bp, 11 predicted proteins | sample RVTome_14_FD_200259 | JGI IMG/M metagenome (GOLD analysis project Ga0299906, IMG submission 200259) | Soil microbial communities from uranium-contaminated site in the Upper Colorado River Basin, Wyoming, United States - RVT145D125 (version 2) ...
CGAACAGCCGATCGAGCGTGGTCTCCTGATCCACCAGGGCCCTGCCGAGACCGCGCGCGTCGGTGTCCATTCGTTTGAACACCGCCTCGCTGCGGGCTTTCTGGTCCGGCGTGAGGCCGAGACGATCGGCGAGCTCCAGAACGTGAGCCGGGCCGGGGTAGCGGTTCAGCTCCGCCGTTTTCGCCAACCCCATTCCACGCCCGGCGAGGAGGTCTCTGACCTCGCCGTTGGAAAGCGACTTGACTGGCCGCAGTTCCTGACCGGCGTAGGGAGATGGGGCCGGCTCGCCGGCGAAGGCAAGCGACGCCGCGCCGAGCGAGCACAGCAGGATACCGATGAAGCTTCGGAGCATAGAGCCTCCTATCTGCGTTGATTCGTGAAGCCGCGCCCACCTCTCCCGGCCCCGCACGGGGGAGGGAGAGGGGTTAGGGGCGCTTAGTTGGAGTGCTGGTGCTCTTCGGCGGCAGGCGCGGAGCTCGAGCCCGGGCCGCTGTGCGGACCGCGGGACTGAGGCAGGGTGACGCCCTTGTCCCTGGCGCGCTTCTCCATCTCCGCGCGAGTCGCATCGGCGAGCGCCCGGCGCTCTTCGGGCGTGGCGGCGTTGCGCATCTTCTCGGCGAGCGCTTGCCGCTCTTCGGGCGTCATCAGCTGGGCACCGCCCATCTGACCGGCTGGGCCGCCGCCCATTCCACGGGGTCCCATGGCTCCCATCATGCTGTGGTCCATGCCGCCCATTCGGTGTCCCATGCCACCGCCCATCTGGTGGCCCATCCCGCCCTCCGTCTGATCCGGATGGGCGTAGGCGGCGGCGACTGCGAGGCCGAGGCCCACCGACGCGACGGCGCCGAGTGCGATTCTGCGAAACTGTTTCACGGTCTGGTTCCTTTTCATGAGTTGGGGTCGCTGCTTCGATCGCTTCACGTTCGCGGGTGAGCCGCCACCGGAACGCGATCTGGGCTGAGCGCATTAGGCCGTGAGTTTGTAAGCAGGTTGTTTCGCGGGACCACGGTTTTTCTGTCGCAGCCCTGCAAAGGCGCCGGCTGACAGGTTGCGTTGCAATTCGCTGGCATAGAATCGGCGCGGATCGCTATACCTGGCCACGATGACGCCGCAAGAGCACGTTCTGATCGTCGACGACGACGCGGAGATCCGGAACCTCCTGCGCGAGTACCTGCAGGAGAACGGCTACCGCGTCACCGCGGCGGCCGACGGCAAGGGCCTGTGGACGGCGCTGAAGACGGCGCAGCCCGATCTCATCATCCTGGATCTGATGCTGCCCGGCGACGACGGCATCAGCCTGTGTCGCGCGCTCAGGGCGCGCTCCGACGTGCCGATCATCATGCTGACCGCGCGCGGCGGCGACGCCGACCGGATCCTGGGGCTGGAGCTGGGCGCGGACGACTATGTTCCCAAGCCGTTCAATCCGCGCGAGCTGCTGGCGCGGGTGAAGAGTGTCCTGCGGCGCGCGAAGTCGTTGCCGCCGAATCTGCGGCGGGAGGAGGTGCGCTCGTTCCGGTTCGCCGGCTGGACCCTCGACGTCGCGACCCGGAACCTGACCTCGCCCGAGGGCGTGGCGATTCCCCTGAGCGGCACGGAGTTCAGGCTGCTCAGGATCTTCCTGGACCATCCGAATCGCGTGCTGACCCGGGACCAGCTGGTCGAGCTCATGATGTCGCGCGAGGCCGGCCCGTTCGATCGCGTCCTCGACGTGCAGATCAGCCGCCTGCGCCACCGGCTCGGCGAGGACGCGAAGGAGCCGGCGATCATCAAGACGGTGCGCAGCCAGGGGTACGTGCTGGCGGCGCACGTCGAGAGCGAACGCTGATGCGCCTCGCGCCCCGCTCGCTGTTCGGCCGCCTGGTGCTGGTGTTGCTCGCCGGGCTGATCGTCGCGCAGCTCCTGAGCTTCGCGATCCACATGCACGAGCGCGGCGAGCTGCTGCTGCAGGCGAGCGGCGTTCGGTCGGCGCAGCGCGTCGCCGACGTGATCGGGCTGCTCGAGTCGGTGGGCCCGGCGGAGCGGCGCAGGATCGTGGGCGTCCTGAGCGCGCCGCCGTTGATCATCAGCCTCGACCGAGGCCCCATCGCGCCGAGCGATCCCGGCGAGGCGGGGAGCGCGCGCGCGGCGCTGTTCGGGGCGATGCTTCGCCGCTTTCTCGGCAGCGGATGGCCGGTCGAGGTGACGGTCGACGCAGTCGCACCCGCCGAGTCGTGGGGCATGCACGGTCCCGGAGGGCCCGGCAAAGGAAGGATGCGGATGCCCTTCGATCCCGCGATGCATTCGCCTGGACAGCCGGCGTTGTCGTTCGTCTCCCAGGTGCGCCTGCGCGACGGGACGCTCGTCACCTTCGACTCGCGCGTGCCCCAGGAGACCACGAGCTGGCCCTATCGGGTGCTCCTGAGCCTCGCGGTGCTGCTCGCCGCGGTCGTCGTACTGTCGCTGGTGGCCGTGCGCTGGGCCACGCGCCCGCTTAATGCGTTTGCCGACGCGGCCGAGGAATTGGGGCGGAACATCGACCGGCCGCCGCTGGCGGAAGCCGGGCCGACGGAAGTCGTGCGCGCCGCGCATGCCCTCAATACCATGCAGGCCCGGTTGATCTCCTACATTCGCGAGCGCACCGGGCTCTTTGCCGCCATGTCGCACGACCTGAAGACCCCGATCACGCGGCTGCGCTTGCGGGCGGAGCTACTGAAGGATCCGGAGCTCAAGGTCAAGTTCACCCGCGACCTCGAGGAAATGGAGTCCATGGTCGGAGCCACGCTCGACTTCCTGGAGGGTGTCGAGGGGGCCGAGTCGTCGGTGCCGGTGGACATGACGGCGTTGCTGGAAAGCCTCCAGGCGGACCTGTCCGAGACGGGGGGACAGGTCAGGATCGAGGGCAAACCGATCAGGCCCTACTTCGGCAGGCCGGCGGCGCTCAAGCGGTGTCTCGGCAATCTTCTCGACAACGCGATCAAGTACGGCGGATCGGCGTCAGTCAAGGTGGACGACAACGGTGATCGGCTGGAGATCAGGATTCAGGACGAAGGTCCGGGGATTCCGCCGTGGGACATCGAAAAAGTATTCGAACCGTTCTACCGCCTGGACGCGTCCCGGAGCCGGGAGACGGGCGGAACGGGGCTCGGCCTGGCGATCGCGAGAGGCATCGCCCAAGCCCACGGCGGCCGACTGACGCTCGAGAATCGCGCGGCGGGTGGGCTGGAGGCCAGGCTGACGCTGCCTCGCTAGGCGGCGCCCTCGCGCCCCGGCCGGCCGAGTCGGTTGTCGACGAAGGTCAAGTCGGCCGCCTGTGCCCGGGGTTCGAGCCCGACGCTCAGGGGAGTACGAACACCGGCGTCGAGCCGGCGCTCCACCTCGCCGCGCAGCGCTGCAAGGTCGACGCTCACGCAGCGACAGGCCTCGTTCCAGGGGCTTGCCACGCGCGCGTACCCGGGCTCCGTCGGCGCTCGGTATTCCGCGCGGGCTGGTGCTAGTTCGTTGGAAATCATGGGGTTTCCTAAGTGGGGCCGGTTCCCGGCCGCCCGATCCTCCGGTCGTGCGCTCCCAAACATTGACAGCAGCTGTCGTTTCAAAGATTATTGAAACATGAAAATGACGTCCGCGACAAGAGCCCTGTCCGCGCTCTCGCACGCGCATCGCCTCGCCGCGTTCCGCCTCCTCGTCCAGGCCGGGCCGGAGGGCCTGCCGGCTGGCGAGATCGCCTCGGCGCTCGGCATCAGCCCCCCGGCCTTGTCGTTCCATCTGTCGCAGCTCGCGAACGCCGGATTGGTCCACACCAGGCAGGACGGCCGGTTCGTCTACTACCGCGCCGACTTCGACGCGATGAACGCACTGCTTGCGTTCCTCACCGAGAACTGCTGCGGCGGCAATCCCTGCACTCCGGTGCCGCGGCTCGGTGCGTCGAAGCGGCGGGGGCTCGTCGAGTCTTGACCCGGGTGAGGAACGTGGCGTCGGATCCGCCGGCATCGCAAGGCCGCCCCGGTGAGGAGTGAAGATGGCTACGCATCCGCTCAACCTCCTTTTCCTCTGCACTCACAACTCGGCCCGGAGCGTGCTCGCCGAGGTCCTCCTGAACAACATGGGGCAGGGCCGCTTCAGGGCGTTCAGCGCCGGCAGCCATCCGTCGGGCCGGATCAATCCCTTCGCGCTCGAGCTGCTCGAACGGAACCGGCTGCCGACCGAGGGGCTGCGCAGCAAGAGCTGGGACGAGTTCGCGCGCCCGGGTGCCCCCTCGCTCGACTTCGTGTTCACCGTCTGCGATCAGGCGGCGGGCGAAATGTGCCCGATCTGGCCCGGTCAGCCGATGACCGCGCACTGGGGCATCGAGGACCCGGCCGCCGTTCAGGGGACGGACGAGGAGAAGCGCAGGGCGTTCTTCAGGGCCTACAACCAGCTTCAGAACCGCCTGTCGATCTTCGTGAGCCTGCCACTCGAGAAGCTCGACCGTCTGGCGCTCAAGAGCAAGCTCGACGAGATCGGGCGCCTGCGCGAGAGGGGCGAGTAGGGCGATGTCGTCCTCGGCCCAGGCTGCAACCGCGGAGACTCGAGACCTCGCTCCCGCCATCGGGTTCTTCGAGCGCTGGCTGAGCGTTTGGGTTTTCCTCTGCATCCTCGGGGGCATCGCTCTGGGCCAGATCTTCCCGGCGCCGGTCCAGGCGCTCGGGCGCATGGAGGTCGCGGAGGTCAACGTGCCGGTCGGGCTGCTCATCTGGGTGATGATCATTCCGATGCTGCTGAAGATCGACTTCGGCGCGCTCCACCAGGTGCGAGCCCATTGGCGCGGCATGGCCGTGACGGTCGGGGTCAACTGGCTCGTGAAGCCGTTCTCGATGGCGTTGCTCGGCTGGATCTTCATTCGCAACGTCTTCGCGCCGTATCTGCCCGCGGACCAGCTCGACAGCTACATCGCCGGGCTCATCCTGCTCGCGGCGGCGCCCTGCACCGCGATGGTGTTCGTGTGGAGCCAGCTCTCGCGCGGTGATCCGTACTTCACGCTGAGCCAGGTGGCGCTGAACGACACCATCATGATCTTCGCGTTCGCGCCGATCGTCGGGCTGCTGCTCGGACTCTCCGCGATCGTGGTGCCCTGGGACACGTTATTCGTGTCGGTTGTGCTCTACATCGTGATCCCGGTGATCATCGCCCAGGCCTGGCGGAAGCACCTCCTCTCGGGCGGCGAGGTGCGGCTGCAAGGGACGCTCAAGCGCATCCAACCCTTCTCGGTGGGCGCGTTGCTCGGGACCTTGGTCTTGCTGTTCGCGTTCCAGGGCGAGCAGATCCTCGATCAACCGCTGGTCATTGCGATCCTTGCCGTGCCGATCGTGATCCAGGTCTATTTCAACTCGGCGCTGGCGTACTTCCTCAACCGCCGTTTCGGCGTCGCCCACTGCGTCGCGGGTCCCTCCGCGCTGATCGGCGCGAGCAACTTCTTCGAGCTGGCGGTCGCGGCGGCGATCAGCCTGTTCGGATTCAACTCGGGTGCGGCGCTTGCGACCGTCGTCGGTGTGTTGATCGAGGTGCCGGTGATGCTGTCGGTAGTCAGGATCGTGAACGCGAGCCGGAACTGGTACGAGCGGCGGCCGGCTGCGGGCTGACGCTCGCGCTACTGTCTGGCGCTCGGCCGCAGTGGCGCGAGTCGGGGGCGAAACACTGGCGCGGACCAGCCTTGCCGCAGGCGACCCGATGCGCCGCGCGCGTCTGCGCGACTTGGCCGCCGAGCTCGGGCTCACGCATGAGGCGCTGTACCGAGCGCTCGCGCGCCTGGAACGCTCGGGCGTGCTCAGGCGCGCGGAGGGGGCGCTGGTTCTCGCAGCAAAACGTGCTGGCCCGCCCTGCTAGGAGGCTTCGAGATCGGCGGCACGCTGAAAGTCGCGGAACCGAGGGACGCCGTGCGAGTGAGGTCACCGGCCCGGTCCGAGCACCGGCTGCTTGTCCCTTCACGCCCTTGGGCTAGACTGGCCTTATGCACGGATGGCAGGAGCCCGCGGGCGGCGAGAGCAACGCGCCGGGCTTCTTTGCGCCCCAGGGCGCGTTCTGGCGGGTCAATCGCGAGAACGTGCTCATGCTCGGCGCCGGATGCACCCTGCTCTTGCAGCTCGCCCACCCGCTGGTCGCTGCGGGAGTCGCCGAGCACAGCACGTTCCGGAAGCACCCGCTGCGCCGTCTTTACGCGACGCTGCGCCGAACGCAGCAGGTCCTGTACGGCGACCGAGCCACCGCGCTCGCGGCCGCCCGTGGGCTCCGCGCCGTCCATGCGCGGGTGCGAGGCACGCTCAAACAACGGACGTCTGTTTTCCCTGCGGGCACGTCCTACCGCGCCGACGACCCCCCGCTGCTCCTCTGGGTGTTCGCCACCCTGGTGGCGGCATCGCTTTCGACCTATGAGCAGTTTCGCGCGCCGCTCGACCGCGACGAGCGCTCGGAGTACTACGCGCAGTCCAAGGTCCTCGCTCGACTGTTCGGGATCGACGAGGAGGTGCTCCCGCGGGACTACCCGGCGTTTTCCGGATATTTCGAGGACATGCTCCAGGGGCCCGCGCTCACGGTCACCGAGACCTCGGCTTGCCTCGCGCAAGCCGTGCTTCGGCCGCCCATTCGGCTAGCCCCGGCGTTCTTGCTCGAGTGGCATCGCCTGATCACGACCGCGCTCCTCCCTCCCGTGCTTCGCGAGCGCTACCGCCTCGCTTGGGACGAGGAGCAAGAAAGACGATGGCAAGCGTTCCGGGGCCGGATGACCCGGGCCCTACCGGTGCTGCCGGAATTCGTCCGCGCCGCTCCTGGCGCCCTGTGGGCGGAGCACAGGTGGAAGAGGACCCAGCGCAGGCTCGGCGCGTCGAGCGCCGCTGCGAACTGACCCCCATGGCCAGTCGCGGTCGTGGGACGCGGGTCGCTGCGCGTGAGCGTGGCGTGCATCCGGGTGCGATAGAAGCCCCGAGCCGCTTCCGCATCGATAAAACCACAATAGCGCCAACGACGCTTACGTAAGTCGGTCCCTAATCGGCACGCCGACAAAACGCTGCGCGCGTCGTGGGCTTCCGCTTTCACTCTTGCGGACAGCGAATACCCCGGATCGGAATCCCCGGTCACGATGCGTCGGAACACGCATTCAGGCTCCCAATGATCGGGGGGTGATTCAGCGGTCTTCGGCGTCCCGCATGTCTTGCTCCAGCAACGCTCCGCGTCCTCGATCTGAAATTGCAAGACCGGCGAGACCATTCGGCGTTACGAAGCCGAACGTGCGAAGCTTACCCAAGATTTCCATTGGAATTGGTGGCGGATCCCGTTTCGCATCAGTAGCTGCCTGCATCTTGCGCAGCCAGTCGAAGTCCTCTGGCGTCAGGTTCGGATTCGTGGCCCTCATCCTTTCCAACTTACTCGGGTTCGCCACATGTTGCTCGCGTCGGCCACGGGACACTGCCCTAATACGTCGTCGCCCGGACATCGCACTCGAGCTCATGCGTGGAAGCGGATGGGCTCGCGATTGCCGCTTCCGAACGACGAGGTGGCCCACGAGGTCCAAAGCATCGTACGGCTGCGTCGACGCGAACACGAGACCGAAGCGATGAAGCCATGAACGACACGCCGAATGGGCGGCTGCCGTTTGCGCACGGCGAGACGGTGGTCATGGTTCCGATGGACGGTCCGCCGGCGGGCGAGATCGTGCAGCTCCTCGTCGATCTCGGGCGCGAGGGCGTGCACGCGACGCTCGCGGATCCGGTCGCTTTGCCGACCGGCGCGTACGACCGCACCCGTGGCCAATACCGCGCGGAGCGGCTGCTCGCGACCGTACGCGAGCTCGACGGGGGGCGCGTGCTCGGCGTCACCGCGCGCGACATCTACGCGGAGGGGCTCAACTTCGCGTTCGGCATCGCCGACTCGCCGGGCCGCGCGGCGGTGATCTCGCTCCTCCGGCTGCGCACCGGGGCCGACGAGGCGACGTTCCGCACCCGTGCCGTCAAGGAGGCCCTGCACGAGCTCGGTCACACGCTCGGCCTCCATCACTGCGAGAACCCGCGCTGCGTGATGCACTTCTCGAACTCGCTTCCCAACGCCGACGCCAAGACGAGCCGGCTGTGCGAGCGCTGCCTGTTGCGGGCGAGCCGGCGCGGTCGCGCCGAGCGCTCACGCGACGAATGATTTCCGATTCGATGGCTCCTCGACCGCAGGCGCTGGGACGGCGAGTTCGGGCGCGGCGATTTCGCGACGGGGCGTTGCGGAGTGCGCGAGAGGTATGACACCGATCGCGACGAAGGGTGATCGGTGCGCGGGCGCTGCGCAAGGTAGTGATTAGGCGAGAGAATTCGATGTGCCCGTCGCCTACTGCCGTTCCGTCATTGAACTGTACCCGCAGACGAAGGCGGATTCTCTAGCGAAGCGCCATCAACAGCACGCCGGTGACGGCCAGCGCCGCGGTCCAGGCCTGGCGCGGCGCCGTGCCGCTCAGCAGGCGGAGGGCGAGCGCCGGCGGGTCGTCGCGCAGGCCGACGCGCTTGAGGGCGCCGAGCGCGTCGCCGACGACGAGGGCGCGCGCGGCGGCGGCGATCAGGGAGTCCATCGCGACAGGGTACTGCGCGGCGCCTGGCCGAGCCGCTGGAGCCTACGAACCAGGGGGTCGTGGGTTCGAATCCTGCCGGGCGCGCGTCGACGATCGGCGTCGGCGTTGCTCCTTCTCGGGTCCCGACAATGGGTGACCGCCCTTCGTCGTTCAGCCCTTCTTTTCCTTGGCCGGATGAGGATGGGCGCGGCGTATGGTCGGAGACACGACCTTATTGGAGACGTGAAAGTCCCAGACTGCAGCGCCGCCGCTTGCAGCGAACTCCGCCACCAGCTTCGGCAGATCATCCAGATTCGTGAAGGTCTTTCCCGGGAGCCCGAATCCGCGCGCGATGCCCGCGAAATCGCAGTAGCCGAACACTGACCCGTCCTCGGGCATCCCCTCCGAGCGGAGCTTGTGCAGTTCGGAGCCGTACGCGCCATCGTTCATCACGACGATCAGGATGTTCAGCCGATGGCGCTTGATGGTTTCAAGCTCCTGCACATGCATCATCAGGCTGCCGTCCCCGTCGAACAGCACGACGGTTCGATCCGGGCGCGCCGCCGCCACCCCCATGGCGAACGAGATGCCGTTGCCGATCGCGCCAAACTCGCGGATGGTGAGGAACTTCTCCTGTGGACGCGAGGGCATCTGCGCAAAGAACCATGAACAGTGGCCCCCCGAGTTCACCATCTCCCAGTCGTGCGGCAAAGCCTCTTCCAGCGCCTCGACCACGTGGCGCGGGTCGAGCAGCCCCGACTCGATCTCGAATACATGGCTGTCGGGTTTCGCATCGCGGATGCGCGCCGCCATCGCATCGCTTCGCCAACTCCGGTTGCGGATCGGCAACGCTGCCGTCAACGCCTCAGCTCCCAGACGCGCGTCGGCTCGCAAGTGATGACGCGCCACTTCCTGGCCTTGACTGACCGCGACAGGGTCGATATCGATCTGCAGCATCTTCGCCTTCGGCCAGAGCTGGCCGCCGCCGCCCGCGTGGTAGGCGAGCGAACAGCCGACCGCGATGATGAGGTCGGCCTGCGCCAGGTAATCGAGCCCGACCTCGGGGGTGAAGCTGCCCGAGATGCCGATGCAAAAAGGATCGTCATGGAACAGCCCTCTCGCGGGAAGCGTCGTTGACAGCAGTCCACCCGTCTTGGCGGCCAACGCCCGGCAAGCGGCCCCCGCCTTGGCTTCGACCGCGCCCAGGCCGGCAAACACGACCACCCGTTCAGCGCCGGCAACCAGTTGCGCGGCGCTGGCCACGTCGTCGGGATGCGGCGGAATCGGCGAAGGGCGCGGCAACAATTTGTGCGAGGGCCTAGGCAGATCCGCCGCTCCGTCCCAGGGCCGGGTCTGCAGATCGAACGGAACACCGATCACCACGGGCCGACGTTCGCGGCGCGCCTGCAGGAATGCGTCGCGTACCGCAACAGGCATGCGCTCGGGCATGTGCAAGCTGTGATAGGCAGCACCCGTTGCAGTGATGAGCGGCGCCTGGTCGATCCCTTGGTTGTACCAACCGCTTTTCAGCAGCGCTTCTCCGGCGAACACCACCAGCGGCAGATGGGCGCGCACGGCCGCGGGGAGCGCCGTGATCAATTGCGTCACACCGGGCCCGCACGTCACGGTCGCCACGCCCACGTCCCAGTTCTTTCGCGCGTACGCCATGGC
>Ga0299906_10005607_pt1 | contig 10200 bp, 13 predicted proteins | sample RVTome_14_FD_200259 | JGI IMG/M metagenome (GOLD analysis project Ga0299906, IMG submission 200259) | Soil microbial communities from uranium-contaminated site in the Upper Colorado River Basin, Wyoming, United States - RVT145D125 (version 2) ...
CCCAGCCGCGGCGGATGCCCAGCACCTTGTAGCCTTCGCGCAGGGCGCGGATGGTGATCGCACGAATGGCGGGGTTGAGGCCGGGCACGTCGCCACCGCCGGTGAGAATGCCGATAGTCCCTTTGCTTGCCATGGAAAGCCTCCTGTCGTTCCAAAGAATGATTTTCGCCGCTGCCACAATGTTATCGGAAGAGAGGCGTTTCTCAATGGGGTGGGAGGGGGAGAAAAATCGGATTTTGAAAAAGGTATAGGGCCAGCCCGTTGATAATGGACTTGTCCTAAGTCAAGGGTTGACCCTGTTTTGTTTCGTTTATCGATGACTTGTATCCCCTTGAGGGTGTGGTATAAGCAAGTCAGACCAGCCGAAGATCGCGGTTGGGAAACAACACCCATTGCGCCGGGTAGTCGCCACGGAATCTAACTGGAAAGGAGCTGACCATGCGGATATTCAAGGCTGTCCTTCAGTGGAGATCACCATTGCTGATCGCGCTTTCGCTGCTGCTCGCCTCGAACGTCGCCTGGGCGGACAGTGAAAGCAAACACAAACAATTCACCACAGACTTCGATCTGGCAGCGTGCACGTTTTCGGTCACGGGCGGGAATGCCTATTTTTCCCTGGACCCAGCCCCCGGTCCGATGAATCCGATTCTGCTCGAGGGCGAGGAAGGCAAGGAACTGGTTCAGGTTCAGATTGCCGTTTCTGACGATACGATGGAGATTGACCTCGAGGACCTGGGTCTAGGAAAGGTGATGACGCGAGTCGTCGAGGAAACGGAATGGATCGATTTCGAATTGGTAGAGGAGTCGAGAAACTTTTTCGCCCGCTGCGAAGAAACCGATGCCGTCTACTATTTCGGTGAGGAGGTCACTATTTACGAAGACGGAGAAGTGATCACCGGTGCCGAGGCCGGGTCCTGGTTGGCCGGAACTCCTGCCGAGGATGGTGAAAGCATTAACATGCCCGGCCTGATCATGCCGGGAACGTTCCTCCTGGGATCCAGATACTATCAGGAGGTGGCGCCAGAGGTGGCTCTGGATCGGGCCGAGCACATCGAAATGGGCTTGACGGTGGAGACTCCGGCCGGCATCTTCAACAACAGCGTGAAGACACTGGAGACCTCTCCCCTGGAACCGAGCGCCAAGGACATCAAGATCTACGCGCCCGGAGCCGGCTTGATCGTGGACGGCACAATAGAAAGGGTGAACGTGTTTTCAACGCCTTGACGGCAGGAGCGGAAGATCGAAAGGTGAAGAAAAGGACGGGCTGCCTCTTGAGAAAAGGAGCCCGTTCCCATTTGCTGCTTAACGGAGGGCTGCTTCCTCCAGCATCTCCTTGCCTTTGCTGCGTTGATCTTTAATTTCGGGCATCAGATCCTCGAAATATGTCTGTAACTTGCTGTTTGTGAAGGTGAATTCCGGACCTGTCCCGAAACCTCCCTCATCTTACCATCTTGGAAGCCCGATGTGACCCCCTACCCTGAGGTGCCCTACTGTATCTCGGCTATCTTGCCACTTCTATATCCCCGACCTTGACACGAGCGGCTTCTTGGATATTTTTTAATCATAGATGTGGGATTATCGGGATACACAAACTCCGTTCTCGGATGAGTGTCTACTTTTTGAGGAACGGGAAAAGGAGGAAAGTCGTCGCGTTATCAATCCGCTAACTGAGGAGTGATTACGATGATTAAGAAGATGAACAACCTGTTGAAAGGAAGGTCGTATAGCCTGCTCGACGATATCATGGTTATCCCGCAGGAAGCCCTGCACGTCGTTTTGGGCAAGGTCTGGAAACTACGTGTGATTGTGGTGATCCTCGTCTCTGTCTGCGCTGTCTTAGGGACGGTAAGTCTCAAAGGACAGGAAGCTTTTGCCCGGTTATTACTCTTGGAGACAGAGAACAAGGCGAAAGACGCCACCATCGAAAAGCTGCAAGAAGAAAAAAAACTCTTGGAAGAGAAGCTGGCTTTCAAGCGTAAAGTCGACGACCTGGTCGCGAAGATCCAGAAAGAGGCCTTCTGGCTCGATCATAGGATCATCCGCCCTGCAGCGGAAATGGCCCTTGCCCACACAACCGACCCAGCTCTTTACCTGGCGATCGGGTTGGTAGAGGCGGAGTTTCGGGCAGATGTTGTACACCCCGACGGGGTTGCCTTGGGCATGCACGGACTCTGCCCCAAGGACTGGCACTCCTACCTGAAAGCGAAAGGGATTATGGAAAACCGGGACGATTACTTTGATCCGGTGAAGTCTTTCAAGGGATCGGAGGCGGTCCTGTCCGCGCTGGTGCTGGAGTGCGGTTCCTTGGAAAAAGCCTTGCTTTACTACAACGGAGGCGGGCCTGCCGCCGCCGGAAAGATCCCGATCAGCAAGGTTTATGCGAAGCGGGTGCTGCATTTGAGGGAAATTTTCGCTGCTCAACTCAATGGGCATAATGAGAAAACGAAAACATAGATTCTGAATTCATCGATTCGCAGACAGACGAGGACGTTCCTTCTCTTACATCGCCAGACTGGCAAAGGCATTGCGGATTTTGACTTTTGAACTCACCGTCTCCGGGCCGCCGCCGGCGAACTCCTCGATCTCGTCCAGCGAGAAAACGACCTTGACGGAGTGCTGTTCGGTGATGACCTTCAGCCACCACTCGTCGCCGCCCTGTTCTACCCATTCGATCCTGTCGGGCCGCAGCCCGTGTTGAGGGGCGTAACGGAGAGCGACTTCCTTCAGCATCTCCTTGCCTTTGCTGCGTTGTTCTTCGATTTCGGTCATCACATCCTCGAAATATGTTTGTAACTTGCTGTTTGCGAAGCGGCCTTACGGCTTGCCGGCGACCTGCTCTACAGTAAAGGGGAGCGGCTCGTAGGCCCAGCCGCCTTCGTGCCGGCGTCCGACCGCCAGGGCGCTGTCCTCCCCCTGCTGGACGATGAGGGACGGCTCCTGAGCCAGCCCCGCTTTCGGGTCGGTCGACAGCCCCAGCGCCTCCTGCCGCGCCGCTTCCCGCCGGCGGCCGGACGCGAGATCCACGGCGATCAGCCGGTGCTCCGGCGACCAGTAGAAAAGCTCCCCGCCGCGCAACCCGTAGTAGTCGATCATCGGTCCGATCTCAAGATAGTCGCCGCCGGGGCCGCGGACGAGAAGGTGCTCCGCCTTCTCCCGCTGCGGCGCCGGGTCGCCGGCGGCGTGGGCGACGACGACCAGCGTGCCCAACGCGTCGGTGAGATAGAAGTATTTAAGTTCGCGTCCGCGCGACGCGAGTTCGGCGTCGATGGGGAGGGGTTCGCGCGTCTCCCGCTCCAGATCGTACACCCACGTCTCGCTGCGGAACGCGTAGCTCCTCTTGATCTGCCCGGAGGCGCGGACGATGACCTTCGGGCCGTAGGCCGCCACCACATGGAACGAAGAACTCCCGGGGAGCCAATCCTGCTTGAGGGCATTCTCGACGAGAAGGATCCGCGTCGCGCCGGTTGCAAAGTCATACAGCCCTAGGTAGTTGCGGTCGATGAGGTAGCGGGGGATGCCGCCATCGGGAAAGGCGAGGATGCCTGCAGCCGGCCGGTAGACCAGGCGCTTCATGGTGAAGACCCCAACCCGGCCGTTCAGGGCGGTGGCGGCGCTCTGAAAACGGCTGGCGTCGTAGGGCGGCCCGTACATCGACGAGCAGCCGAGGGCGAGAAAGAGCAGGAGAGGGAAAAGGAGGCGGGCGGAGAATTTCATAAGGGAAAGGATAGGGATGGCTCGGCTGGGTGTCAAGAAGCTTCAGTGCTGCGGAAAGGGGCGTGAATGGCAGAAAGGCAAGCCTGACCCTGTTGCCCCCTGGGAATGTGCTGGATATTCAAAAAAGAATATATTTGTAGCTGGTTGTTTTTGAGGCCAAATGCGGGACCCGTCCCCATGCCGACACGGAGTCAGGTGGCGGTCTAGAGACCTTCGGAGAGTTCCCGACGTTTGGGCGAAAAACGGATGGCCATAATGCGCACGAACATCAGGGTCAGAACCAGGGCGATGACGATGACCATGCGGGTTGCCTCGATCTCCCGGTACCAGAATGCCAGCACTTCGGTGAGTACGGCGACCAGCACGGTGTCGATGATGTAGGTCACCTTGACGCGCCCTTCGACCAGGTAGGCCATGGCGGTACGGAAGACCTCGACCACTGCCAGCACCGTCAGCACATCGATCAGGATTCCCTTCAGGCTGTGGTGGAGGCTGTTCTCATTCAGAATCGTGGATGCGCAGTGGTAAAGATCGATGAAAGTGCGCACCACTCCCACGCAGATGGTGCCCAGCAGGGCCAGAAGCAGCAGGGACAGCAGGGCCTTGTTCGATTGTTCGAAAAACTGGCTGGGAAAATCCTTCAGCTGGAGCCATCGTTCCATTCGGTTTTCTCCTTGGTTTGGGTTCGGCGGGATTTTCCCGTCTGACTGTTTCCGTTTGATGTCCGTCCGGTTATCGTTCGAATAGAAGGGGGGGCACTTTGTGCGGTGTGCGCTCGGGGCCACGGGCAACAGCTTCGCCAGGATTCCCGATCCATCTGCATGATCTTGCCGGAGTTGGCGGGGCTGCTGGGACATGGAAACGAAAAGGCGGCCGAAAGGCCGCCTTTTGAATTCAGTATGGATGTCGCCGGAATTCGTCAAAACTTATTTTTCAAGACTCTTCAACTCAGAGCTGGAAGTGGGAGGGGACGCTGGTAAGAGATGTAAGTTGTTTGGGTGGGCATAAGTTACGAAACTTACCAACGTCCCCTCCAGCCTGAAAACGGCTGGCGTCGTAGGGCGGCCCGTACATCGACGAGCAGCCGAGGGCGAGAAAGAGCAGGAGAGGGAAAAGGAGGCGGGCGGAGAATTTCATAAAGGAGAGGATAGGGATGGGGCGGCAGGGTGTCAAGAAGCTTCAGTGCTGCAGATGGGGCGTGAATACACCAAAGTCATCCCCTACGCGAGACGGTGCGAATGTCCGAATGTCGTGCCTGACCCCGAGGCTATGACCCCGAGGCTAACTCGAATGTCCAACCTGCCCCCCCCCGGAGCGTGCCCGATCTGTTCAAAGTGCCGACATCAGCGGGCTGGACAAGAGCGCATGTCTTGATGTGAAGAACATCGGAAAGCCGTGTGTGGGGGAACTGCATACACGGCTTGATAAGTGAGGGCAGGGGGAAACCTTCTCTCTGTCCCGCCCTACTTTAAATATAGCCGAGGTTTATAAGACGGTAACGCATTGCGGCCTCGCTAACCTGAAATACATCTGCTAATCTATCAGTAGATAGGATTGACAGTTCTATACATCTTTTGATCAATGGCTCTGGCATAAGAAACTCGGCAGCAAAGGCGTTTGCCTCAATTTCATTAAGGTCACGAGGGCCTTCAGATCTAAATAAGACTACAGAGGATGAATCTAAAGAATTTGTGTCATAGTGAAGAACATTGTCAGCGTGCAAAATATAATGGCCAATCTCATGTGCGATTGTAAACCGTTTTCTGTGATCGTGATGACCCTGGTTCACTCCAATATAAAGTGCCTTGTCCTCCCTGAGGAAAAGGCCAGAGATGTCATCGGAGAATTCATGCTCTATTATAGTGACACCAAGATCGTTTACTACTTTTTCTAGGTTAATCGGAATCTTCTTTAGGTTCCGCTTAGTTATGAGGGCGGGATCAACTGCATACTTCTCCCAAAGCTTTTTCGCTTGTCTCGTTGCGTAAGTCTTGCCTCGCATTTAATCCTTCCTCACTTTGGTTAAGAACCCCTTAATTTCCTGCTTGACCCCTGGTTTATCTGTTTTCCCTTTTAGGGATGCCTCGGGGGACATTAGCTTCTCTACGTCCTCGACGGATGGCAACAGAAGATTTATTTCGATTCCTAAGAGCTCTGCGATTGCGTAAAGGTCAACCGCGGTAATCGCTTGTCTACCTGTTTCGTAATTAATAAAAGTTGGGCGAGAGACGTCAAGATGCTTGGCGACGGCCTCCTGGGTAAGGTTGTTACGCTCCCGGGCCTCGCGAATTTTCTTGCCGATGTGGAGGGAAACTAGCTGTTTATCCATAACTAATTAACATAATAGAGCAAGACGACCTTGGCGTCAACAGCTTTAACAGCTGAAAAGATGGGGAATCATCTGTCACCTTGACATTCATTTCTAGCTCTCTTTCCGACCGAATGTAAAGAAAATTTGACACAAAAAAATATTGACATTCGAATCTTGATTGGATAAATTGACCCTACATGAAGGAAATCACATCCCCCCCAACCCCGGCTGCAAGTGGCCTGCAACTCGAGAGGAGTATTCAAATGGAAAAAGTCGACGTGAACGCGAATGCCGGTAAGGCCGGCGACGAAAAGGACCGCAAGCTCCACATCACCATCAATACACCTGCAGGCAAGTGGCAACACCCGTTTAATTCGGATGCAACCATACGGGAAGTCATTGCCCAAACGGTCGAGCACTTCAAGGGTTCGCTCGAGCCGGCGAACTACGAACTGCGTAAAAAGGGGGCGACCACAGCTCTGAGCCCGGATGCAACTCTCGAGTCGAGCGGAGTCGAGGACAGGTCGGATCTGGCTCTTGTGCCGGAGACCGGGGGTGGGAAGTAACGACATGGCGGTTCCTCAGGCAATTAGTTGCGATACGGTTGATGTTGAGTTCGCCGAGGCGCTCCAGAGCGCCTCGGCGCTCGGATGGCGTCTGGAAAGAATCGAGGACCTCAAGGTGAGGGCCTTGATTGAAGGGCCGGAGGTTGACGGACTTCCCCGCGAGACCTTCATCTTTGAGTTCGGCTTCCAAGACTACAAGGAGAAGCCGCCGTATATCGAGGGGGTGCATCCGGTGACTGGAGAGCGCAACCAGCCGGGGTGTTTCCCCACGAACACTAACGGGTATTTTCACCAGGACCGTCGGATTTGCGCCGAGTGGAACCGCGGGGCTTACAGCGAGCTAGGTGGGCCGCATAGCGATTGGCAGTACGCAAACTGGATGAACAACAACGAGAAGTGCAGTACCTTGACCTTGATGCTCTTCCGCATTTACACCGCGATCTATCACGCGAGATACCGGGGGAGGGGCGGAAAATGAAGGACCGCTACAGATATCGCCCCCTCCCGCGGGACACAGCCTTAAATGGGCACCACCTTGTGATTACGGCTGACGTTCTTGAGTCTGTCGCTCGCCTGCTGCCAAAGCGGGTTAGAGGGCGGGACCACGAGAACGTCCTTTACCTCGCCGGGGTAATAGACGGTGCTACGAGACACGCATTCGTCGCCTTGGCACCGAAAGCTACCACGACGCCGGGGTCATACATGACCGAACGCGACTCCCATGCTGAGGTGATCTGGGAGTTGTCAAATAGTGACCTCGTCGTCGTTGCCCAAGTTCACTGTCATCCAGGTGTGGCGGTGTACCATTCGGATGCCGACGACGACCTCGCCTTTGTGAAGGGAGAGGGATTCTGGTCGATCGTTGTGCCCCATTACGGAAGGCGCGGAATGACGCCACTTTCCGCATGCGGTTTCCACTGTTACAGCAATGGAGCGTTCAGGCTCCTAGAACGGGCTGCGGCCGAGACTCGCATTACGGTCGTAGGCACCCGAATAGACCTTAGGAGGGGCGCATGAGTGGTTCATTCAGGGGTATGAACGCCGAGGAGTTCTACAGGCTTCGGGACGAGCGGACGGCCCTCTTGGTTGGCGACGACATTCGGTCGCGAGCCCGCCTGACGCTTAGCATAAGCCAAGAGGAAGCGCGGACATTCGGCGGACAGCTCTGTTTTCTCCTTCTTGTGAATCTGAGTGCTCGGTGGTGTCGGCATATCGGCATCCAGATTTCGGAAGCCGGCTTGCACCCGGACGTTGAGACGCTTTTCGGCTCAGCATCGTTGTCAGAGGCCGCACTTGCCGTCGCCGAGGCAGCAGATCCCTTCGGGTCATTTCAGCTGAAACCATTAGAGGAGGCCAGCTCGCATATTCACGTAGGGGCCGATGCCCCGAAGGGGGCATTTCCGATTATGGGTCGTGGTTGGATTGCGGCAACTGGCGAAGGCGTCGACGTCACCACCGACCCTACGGACACTAACCCACTCGGCCCGGCCTTCGCGGCCGCAATCGGAGCATGTCGGTCTCTTCGCGAAGCTTTATGCCACCCCAGTCTCCGCACGTCTGTTAGGCTCTCTCTTTGGAATTATGGGGCCGGAGCCGATGCGATCCGTGGCCCCGCTTTGCAGCCTTTCGATCTTGGCCGCATACTTGTCGTGGGCACAGGCGCAATCGGCAGCAGCATTGCGTACCTACTCCCGCTTCTGCGCGCCCGCATCGAAAACGTGCATCTTATCGACGCCGATGTGGTCGAACTGCCGAACCTTAACCGAGCGCTGATGTTTATGACCAACGATGTCGAAAGTCCAAAGGTGGAGGCAGTCAGCCGACATCTGGAGAAATTCGGGATTACAGCTTCATCGACCTCAGCTTGGTTCAGCGAGGCAGCGCCTGACTTGGGAACATACGACCTTGTTGTTCCCGGGGCGAACGAGTTCGGCGTTCAGCAGGGCATGATGAGCAATTACCCCCCTCTAATGATTGGAGCATCTACCGGGCCCCAGTGGGACATCCATCTTCAGCGCCACATTCCCTTGATTGATGACTGCCTCGAATGCAGGATTCCAAGCGAAAGGCCGAAGCCCCTACTCAGGTGTGGGTCGGGAGAAATGTCGGTTCCAGACGATCCTGGTGCACCTCGACAGACTGGCGCGTTGCCATTCTTGTCATTTGCAGCTTCGTTGATGGCGCTGGCAGAGATCGCGAAGTTGGGTGTTCCTGACGCTCACGTGCCAGATGAAAATGGTGTCCTATTGTTCTTCAAGGTGCCCGAACTCTCCTTTATGACGCTCCGCCATGTTAAGAAGGCGGATTGTCAGCATTGTTGGGACAACGGGAGATTTCACCGCCTAAGGTCCGCCGGCAAGTTCTATAACTTGTCAAAGACAAACGGGCAGTAGGGTATGAACAAAAAGTGGCGGTGACGGGGTTAGGCTTGCAAGGTTGGAAGTTTGGCATCCTGAGGTCGGCATCTTACCGAAGTAGGGCTTGCATTGCTGAGGTGGTTCCGGGGACAGCATACTTAATTCAGGGACAAGCGCCCCTCCAACTCACGCCGCCCGCCGCCACCCATCCTCCTCCAGAACCAGCGCAAGCACCGCCGGTCGCGCCTCGGCCACGGTGGCGATTTCCTCCATGTGCTGCTGATAGTCCTCGATCCTTTCCCCCTGCGCCACCAGGGTACGCAGCAGCAGCTCGTAAGCGTTGCTCATCGGCGTCGGGTTCGTTTCACTCTCCCAGCGCGACACCTGCGACGGGGAGCAGTGGAACTTGCGGGCGAAGTCGGCGCCGGACCAGCCGAGATGCTTGCGCAGAAAGCGGATCTCGGTCGGCACCAGCCGCTCGGGTTTGCGGATCAGCAGCAGAGCGATGGCGCGATGCAGCTCGGCCAGACGCGGGATCGAGGCGAAGCTGGCGCCGCAGCCGGGGCAGCGGCGGATGGCGATGGCGCGCAAGGTGACGTTACCCAGCCCCGATTCGACGTAGTGGTGGTTTTCGCGGCAGACCGTCAGTTCGGCCTGATTGCATTGCGGACAGATTGGCATCGGTTATCCGAAGAGAATAGGGGCGGCAACGGTTGGCTGTTCACAGGTATACCCACTCCTGCGTGCGTCGCCTCAGAAACTGGCGAAGATGCGGGCGGTCGAGCGTCCGGGGGCGGCGAGGTCGAGGTCGAGGAAGTAGCCGAAGGGCGTCTGCCAGACCTCGTAGCCGGCCGCCTGCAGCCGGGCCTCGGCGCGATCGAGCAGGTCCCTGGTGAACTCCGGCGAGGCCTTGCTTTCGGCCAGGTGCGAGAAGGAGTGGAGGACGATGCGCGCGGTCTCGTTCTTGCGCGCCCCCCACTTGAGGTTCTTCACCAGCTTGGTCTCGATCCGGCCAGGGTCCCCCTCATCCTGCGCTTCGGCGTGGATCAACCCCACCAGCACCCCCTCCAGGCGCCGCTCCTCGCTCACCTCCGCGGCCGACTCCAGACCCTTCTCGGCGGTGCGCCAGGCGAAGCGGTCGGCGTAGATCATCAGCAGTTTCATGCGACACCCTCCCGAGGGAGATACCCCGGAGTTACCTCTCCCTTCCCTTGACGACGCCCTCGGCGCGCCGGGGAGGGGCGGAGGCTCA
>Ga0299906_10005608_pt1 | contig 10200 bp, 7 predicted proteins | sample RVTome_14_FD_200259 | JGI IMG/M metagenome (GOLD analysis project Ga0299906, IMG submission 200259) | Soil microbial communities from uranium-contaminated site in the Upper Colorado River Basin, Wyoming, United States - RVT145D125 (version 2) ...
CTCTGGTAGCGAAGATCGGGATCTTTCTCCAGAGCTCGGTGGAGGATCTCCTCCAACCGAGTCGGAACTTCGGGATTGAGGCGGACGGGGGCCGTCGGATCCTTGTGCAGAATCGAGTCGAACATCGCCGCCGTCGTGCCCCCTGAGAATGGCCGGCGACCGGTGGCCATCTCGTACAACACCACGCCGAGGGAAAAGATGTCGGTACGCGCGTCCAGTTCTTTACCCAACGCCTGCTCGGGCGACATATAGGCGACCGTCCCCACGGCGGCTCCAGGGCTCGTGAGGTGGTCTTTCTCGCGCGTGGGGATGTTGGAAGCTGGAGTTTCGGAAGGAACATCCTCTGTTAGCTTGGCCAGCCCAAAATCGAGAACCTTGACGTGACCGGCATCGGTGAGGAACAGATTGGACGGTTTGATGTCGCGATGAAGGATGCCCTTGGCGTGGGCGGCGGCGAGAGCCTCGGCCGCAGGAATGGCTACCTCCAGAAGCCGTTCCGTGGAAACGGGGCGGCCGCCGATCACCTCTTCGATTGTTTTCCCCTCCAGGAACTCCATCACGATGTACGGCTGCCCGCGGTGCTCGCCTAGGTCGTAGAGCGTGCAGATGTTCGGATGATTGAGAGCCGAAGCGGCGCGGGCTTCCCGCTGGAATCGTTCGAGAGCCGCCGGGTTCTTTCCCGCCTCGAGCGGCAGGAACTTGACGGTTACGGAGCGTCCGAGACGCACGTCCTGGGCGCGGAATACTTCGCCCATGCCCCCTTCGGCCAGCTTCTCCGTGATCCGGTAGTGCCCTACGGTCTCACCAAGCACCAAGCCCTCCCGTGAGCGGTCGTCCCGACGGGGAACAGGGAGATGTTACCTCAATCGAGCTTCACCGAGACGAGTGCGACGCCTTCAGAGAGCCAGGATCTCCGAGGGAGATTCCAGAAGGAAGTCGGCCGACGCCAGGGTGAGCTCCTCGCGGGCGAACGGGCCCCAGAGGACCCCGGCGGTTTGGACCCCCGCTTCTCTTCCAGCGGCGATATCGTGGGGAGAATCACCGATGAAGACCGCGTCTCCCGCATCGACCCCCAGCCTATCGAGAGCGGCGATGACTGGCTCGGGATGCGGTTTATGGCGGCTCACCTCGTCGGCGGAAACGATGGTGTGGAAGAACTCCATGAGTCCGGCCGCAACCAGCCCCCTCTCCGCGCCGGTGCGAAGCTTGCTGGTGACGACCCCGAGCCGCGCGCCCCGGCCCGCGAGGGTTTCGATTACGTCGACCACGTCGGGGTAGGCCTTCACGCTCGCCTCATGGTGCGCGAAATGGTATTCCCGGTAGGTCGCGACCATGGCCTCGATGAGGTCCGGATCCTCCGAGACCGCGGAAAGCTGCTGGCGGAGAGGGGTTCCCAGCCCCTCGCGCCAGACCGAGTCCGGAGGGCAGATCGAGAGGTGCCGCTCGGCCGTGTGGCGATAGGCGCGGAAGATGAGATCGATGGAATCGATGAGCGTTCCGTCGAGGTCGAAGAGGTAGGCCGCGAAACGCCTAGACATTGGAGTCCGACATCGGGGTATGGTACCAGAGACGTCGGAGTCGCATGAAGATCGTCGACACTTTCCCCCGCGCGGTCCGAGACATCGAGAACGTCTTCATTCCCCTCGCGGACGGAGGCCGGCTCTCCGCCAGGATCTGGCTCCCGGAAGACGCCGAGGCCTCTCCCGTCCCCGCGATCCTGGAGTACATCCCCTATCGCAAAGGGGATCGCATGCGAGACCGGGACGAGCCCATGCATCGCTATTTCGCCGGCCACGGCTACGCGGCGGTGCGCATCGACGTCGCCGGCACCGGCGACTCCGCCGGCGTCCTTCACGATGAGTACCTCCCCCGGGAAATCGATCACGCCCTCGAGGCGATCCGATGGCTCGCGGCTCAGACCTGGTGCACGGGGGCCGTCGGCATGATGGGGAAATCCTGGGGAGGGTTCAACGCCCTCCAGGTCGCCGCCCGCGGCGTCGAGAACCCGCGAGCGATCCTTGCCGTGTGCTGCTCCGACGATCGGTACGAAGACGACGCGCATTTCATGGGAGGGTCCCTGCTCACGGAGAATTTCTTCTGGGGGTCGGTGCTCACCGCGCTCCGCATCCTGCCTCCCGATCCGAACGTCTCGGGTGAGCGCTGGCGCGAGATGTGGCGAGAGCGCCTCGAGACCGTCTCACCCCTCGCGCCCACGTGGCTCGCCCATCAGCGCCGCGACGACTACTGGAGGCAGGGGACGGTCTCTCACGACTACGGCTCCATCACCTGCCCGGTCTTCGCCGTAGGCGGCTGGGCCGACGCTTATTCGAACGGCATCTTCCGGCTCCTCGCCGGACTCGGCGTCCCTCGCAAAGGCCTCATCGGCCCCTGGGCGCACGCCTATCCGCACGAGGGCGTCCCCGGCCCTCCGATCGGTTTTCTCCAGGAAGCGCTGCGCTGGTGGGACCAATGGCTCGCGGGACGGAAGACCGGGATTCTCGACGAGCCGATGCTGCGGGTCTGGATGCCGGAGTCGAGCCCGCCGGCCTCGGCCCGTCACGTCTCGCCGGGAAGATGGGTCTCCGAGGCCGCTTGGCCACCGCCCGAGCGGGCGCCACGCTCGTTCGCCCTCGCCGCGGGACGACTCCTCGAACGCGGTTCGGGCACGAGCGAGCGGATATCCATTCGGTCGCCCGTGAGCACCGGCTCCCAGGCCGGCGCCTGGTGCCCCTTCGGAGCCGAAGGGATGCCGCGGGATCAAAGACCGGACGACGAGCGCTCGGTCGTTTTCGACTCTCCTCCGCTTCCCGAGACCGTGGAGATCCTGGGGGCACCCGTCCTGCGGTTGAGGCTCCGCTCCGATCGTCCGGTGGCGACGCTCGTCGCGCGACTCGAGGACGTCTTCCCCGACGGCATCTCCGCTCGCGTGACCTACGGCGTCTTGAACCTCACCCACCGCTCGAGCCACTCGCGTCCCGCGCCCCTGCCGCTCGGAGCCCCCGTCGAGATCGAGCTCGCGCTCAAACACGTCGCGCACGCCTTCTCGGCGAAAAACCGAATCCGCCTCGCTCTTTCCACCTCCTACTGGCCCATCGTATGGCCCGCGCCCGCGGAGGCGACGCTCGAGATCGATACCGAGGGCGCCCGCTTCGAGCTTCCCGTCCGGGTGCCGCGGCCGGAGGACGCGCGGCTCCGCCCCTTCGATCCGCCCGAGCAAGCCCCCTACCCGGAGTCGACGACGATAACCGAAGGCAAATCGACTCACGACGTCCATCACGACCCGGAGACGGGAGAGTCGGTCCACGCCATCGCCTCCGATTTCACCGAGAACGGCGAGCCAGGGCTCACCCGGATCGAGGCCACGGGCATGGAATACGGCGACGCGATCCGGGTGAGCCTCTCCATCCGGGACGGGGATCCGCTCTCGGCGCGGGTCGAGATGCGCCACCACGCCCGCTTCCGGCGGCCGGGGGGCTTCAGCATCGGCACCCGGGTCGCCTCCCGCATGACCGCCGACGAGACGAGCTTTCACCTGGAGACCGACGTCGAGGGTTTCGAGGGAGACGAGCGAGTCTTCGAGAAACGGTTCCGCTCCGAGGTCCCGAGGGACCTCGCCTGAGCGCATGTCCCACATCGGAAAACCCCCGTGCGACGAAGGAGTCATCCGGGCTCTCCCGGTGCGCGCCCCGGCCCCGCGGGCGGCGGAGCCCTGGATTCTGGCGGCGACGATTCTCGGCTCGAGCATGGCGTTCGTCGACGGAACCGTGGTGAACCTGGCGCTCCCCGTGCTGCAAAGCGAGCTCGGCGCGAGCGCGGCCGAGGTCCAATGGGTCGTCGAGTCCTACGCTCTGTTTCTGGCGTCCTTGCTCCTCGTCGGCGGTTCGCTCGGCGACAGGCTCGGCCGCCGACGGGTCTTCGGCGCAGGCGTCGCGCTCTTCGCGGTCGCGTCGATGATCTGCGGCCTGGTCTCGACGACTCCCGCGCTCATCGCGGCTCGAGCCGTTCAAGGCGCCGGCGGCGCCCTCCTGGTGCCGGGGTCTCTCGCGATCCTCAGCGCGTCGTTCGACGAATCGCGGCGGGGTCGGGCGATCGGGACGTGGTCGGCGTTCACCGGCATCACGGCCGCGGTCGGACCGGTCCTGGGCGGGTGGTTCGTCGAGAACGTCTCGTGGAGATGGGTGTTCTTCATCAATCTACCCATCGCGCTCGTGGTGCTGGCGCTTCTGTGGTGGAGGGTCCCGGAGAGCGACGGCGGATCCTCCGAGTGCGCGCTCGATTGGCTCGGCGCAGGGCTGGCGTTTCTCGGCCTTTTCGGGTTGGCCTACGGGTTGATCGAGTGGCCGGCGATGGGCTTGCGCCATCCCACGGTGGTGGCCGCGCTTGTTTCGGGCGTCGCCTCTCTCGCTCTCTTCGTCTCCGCCGAGAAGCGCGCTCCCGCGCCGATGGTGCCGCTCTCGCTCTTTCGCTCGCGGGAGTTCACCGGAGCCAACCTGCTCACGTTTTTCTTGTACATGGCCCTGGGAGGCGCGCTCTTCTTCTTTCCCTTCAATCTCGTGCAGCTTCAGCGGTACTCACCGACCGAAGCCGGTCTCGCGCTTCTCCCCTTCATTCTCATCATGTTCGCGCTGTCGCGCTTTGCGGGTGGGCTCGCCGACCGCTACGGCCCGAAGCTTCCGCTGGTCATCGGTCCTTCGATCGCCGCGCTCGGCTTCGCGCTCTTCACCCGGCCGGGCATCGGCGGCTCCTACTGGAGCACCTTCTTCCCCGCCGTCGTGGTTCTCGGCCTGGGAATGGCCGTCAGCGTCGCGCCGCTGACCACGACCGTGATGCGCGCCGTCGGGGCGGCGCAGGCGGGGGTGGCCTCGGGCATCAACAATGCCGTCGCCCGCACGGCCGGGCTTCTCGCCATCGCCGCCATGGGCGTGGTCCTGACCGCGGCTTTCAACCGGACGCTCGATCGAGAGATCGCCTCTTTCGATCTGTCTCCCCAGGAGCAGCGCGCGCTGGACGAGGAGCGGCGGGATCTCGCGGGCGCCGAGATTTCCTCGGAGATTTTCGGGGCGAAGGCAACAGGCGTCCGGCGCGCCATCGAGATCGCGTTCGTGAGCGGATTCCGCGCGGTGATGGGCCTCGCGTCGGTTCTGGCTCTTCTCAGCGGCGTCGCCGCGTGGCGATTCCTCGCCCGCTGACCCACGGAGCGGCCTACTGACGCAGCTCCGCTCCGAACTTCGCCGTCAGCCGCGCCACGATCTTTTCCCGAGCTTTCTTGACGTCGGCGTCCGTCAGCGTGCGGTCGGGCGCCTGATAGGCGACCGACAGAGCGAGCGACTTCTTGCCCTCGGGGATGGACTCCCCTTGATACTCGTCGAAAACCGCTGCTGCGCTCGCGAGGGGGTGCGCCAGGATCTCCTCGACCAGGGAGGCGGCGGACGTGTCGCGCGAGACGATGACCGCCAGGTCCTCGACCACCGCGGGGAACTTCGCGAGAGCGCGGTAATGGGGCACCGGTTTTACGTGGGCAAGGAGATCCTCGAGGCGGATCTCGAAGAGAAAGACGTCGTCCGCCACCCCGAAAGCCTCCGCGGTCCTGGGGTGGACCTGCCCGAGGACGCCGAGCGAGCTCGCGCCCACGCGAAGAGCGGCCGATCTCCCGCCGAGGAGCCCGTACTCTTCGGATTCCGCGTAGGAGACCTCGACGCCGGAGCGATCGAAGATCTCCTGGACGTAGGCCTTCGCGTCGAAGAAATCGACGCTCTCCGCAGACGGATTTCCCCAGCGGTCGAGGCGCGGGCCGGTAACGACGCCGACGATGCGCTCCCGTTCGTCCGGGAGATCGTTTCCCGAGCGGAGGTAGACGCGCGCCGCCTCGAAGACCGCCACCCGGGTCCTTCCGAGGCGAAGGCTTCTCGCCGCCACGTCGAGGACGGAGGCCCTCAGCGACGTCCGGAGACGCTCCTGTCCGACGTTCAGCGGGTTCACCACCGCGAGCGGCGGAGCGCTCTCGAGGGATTCCGGGGGCACGACTCTCGAAAGGACTTCCAGGCTGGTCAGCGGGTAGGTAATGACTTCCTGCATCCCGGCATCGACCAGGAAGTCCTTCAGCCGTTCACGAATCTCGCGGAGGGGCTGGACGACCCGCGGAGGCACGCGGCCCGCGATGGGCTCGACCGGAATGCTCTCGTAGCCGACCATCCGCGCGACTTCCTCGACGACGTCGTCGGGGATCTGGACGTCTCGTCGGAAGTAAGGAACGCGGACGAGAAAGCGGTCCGGCTCCGCCTTCACCTCGAAACCGAGGGCTTCGAGCGACTCGACGACGGTCTTTTCCGGAGGGTCGATTCCCAGGACCTGGGGCAAACGCTTTCGCGGAAGCGACACGGTCACCGGATCGGACTTCACCGGGTAGACGTCGACGAGCCCCTCGGCCGCGGTCCCTCCCGCGTGCTCCACCAGAAGCTTCGTCGCCCTTCGGGACGCGATCGGAGCGAGCTCCGGGCTCACGCCCCAGGCGAAGCGTCTCGAGGCTTCGCTCGGAAGCTTCAGCGCCGCCGCGGTCCGGCGAACGCTCACCGGGTTGAAGTTCGCGACTTCGAGAAGCACGTTCCGGGTCTTCCCGGTGACCTCCGTCGCCAGGCCCCCCATCACTCCCGCGACGGCGATGGGCCCCGAGGGATCGGTGATGAGGAGCTCGCCCTTCTCGAAGCACCGCTGCCTCCCGTCGAGCGTCACCACGGTCTCGCCCGGCCGGGCGCGCCGGACGATGATTCGATGCCCGGCGATGGTGTCGTAGTCGAACGCGTGGATCGGCTGGCCGAGCTCCAGCATCACGTAGTTCGTGACGTCGACGACGTTATTGATCGGGCGCATGCCGGAGGCGAGGAGCCGCTCCTGCATCCATCCGGGGGAAGGTCCTACCTCGATTCCTTCGACGAGCGCGAGCGTGAACCGCGGACACAGATCGGGATCGGAGATCTCGGCGCTCGCCCGGTCTTCGATCGCGCCGCCCCTGGCGTCCACCGTGCAATCCGGCTCCCGCACCCTCGTCCCGGTCAGCGCCGCGATGTCCCGGGCGACACCGAGGACCGAGAGCCCATCGGCCCGGTTCGGCTTCATGTCGATCACCAGAACCGTATCGCCGAGGATGTCGGCGAGGGGACGTCCGAGGGGAGCGTCGGACGCGAGCACCAGGATGCCCTGGTGCTCGTCCGAGAGGCCGAGCTCGCGCTCGGAGCAGACCATTCCTTCCGAGACCACGCCCCGGATCTTCGCCTTCTTCAGCTTTCGCGGCTCACCGGTCGACGCGTCGACGAGACTCGCGCCGAGACTGGCATAAGCGATCTTCTGCCCCTGGGCCACGTTCGAAGCGCCGCAGACTACTTCGTAGCGGGAGGCGCCGTCGTTCACGGTTACCAGCCGTAGCCGGTCGGCGTCGGGATGCGGCCGCACCGCGAGCACTTCCCCCACCACCACGTTCTCCCAGTCGGAGCCGGTGCGCTCGATGCCCGTGACCTCGAGACCCGCCATCGTCAGCCGGTGAGCGACTTCCTTCAGCGGGGTCGAGAGGTCCACGTACTCCCGGAGCCACTTCAGAGGTACGCGCATTTCAGAACTGGCTCAGGAACCGAAGATCGTTCTCGTAGTAATGACGGATGTCGTCGACGCCGCGGCGCAGCATGTCGATCCGCTCGACGCCGAGCCCCGCGGCGAACCCGGTATAGACGTCCGGGTCGTAGCCCATGTTATTAAGGATCTCGGGATGGACCATGCCCGCGCCGAGGATCTCGATCCATCCCTCTTTCTTGCAGATGCGGCAGCCCGACCCTCCGCAGAGGAAACAGTCGATCGCCATGTCGACTCCGGGCTCGACGAACCGGAAGAAGTCGCAGCGAAAGCGAATCTTCCGGTCCTGGCCGAAGATCCGCTTGGCGAACTCGAAGAGCGTGCCCTTGAGATGAGCGAGGGTGAGCCCTTCGTCGACGGCGAGAATCTCGATCTGCTGGATCATCCATTCGTGGGTGGGATCCGTAGCCTCGTTTCTGTACGTGCGGCCGGGGCACACGATCCGAATCGGAGGGCGGTTCTCCTCCATGAATCGGATCTGGTTCGGGGAGGTGTGGGTCCGAAGAAGGAGCTTCTGGTCGCCCCGGTCCTCGCCCTCGATATAGAAGGTATCCATCAGCTCCCGGGCGGGGTGGTCCTTGGGAATCCGAAGGGCCTCGAAGTTGTAGTAGTCGAGCTCCACCTCCGGCCCCTCGATGACCGAGTAGCCCTGGGCGACGAAGGCGTCGACGATGTCGCGCTGCGTCTGGGAGATGGGATGGAGTCTTCCGGAGGAGAGCGGCCGCGGCGGAAGGGTGACGTCGATCCGGCCGAGCGTCTGGGCCTTCCGGATCTTCGCCTCGGCGAGCTCGTCCTGTTTCGAGCGATAGGCCTCCTCGAGCTCGGTCTTGAGGGCGTTCGCCGCCTGTCCCGCCTGTCGGCGCAGCTCGGGATCGAGCTCTCCCAGAGAGCGCAGAACCGAGACCGTCTCGCTCTTCCGGCCGAGGAACTCGATGCGCCAGTCCTCGAGCGCGCGCTCGCCGGCGACGCCGGCGAGAGAGCTCCGGGCGGCCAAGCGGGTCCGCTCGATCTTTTCGAGAACGTCCATGAAACTCTTGAGTTTATCTCGAAATCGCGGCGAAGCGCACTTGCATTCCGCGAGTCCAGCGTTTACAAGACGCCTCCATGAGATCTCTGATTTCCGCCCTCGTTTTGAGCCTCGCCGCGAGCCCCACCTTCGCTCAAGTCAAGGTCTACATCTCCGCCGACATGGAGGGAATCGGCGGGGTGGTCACCGGAGAGCAGCTGGGGACGTCCGGCTTCGAATACCAGAGGTTCCGGGAGTTCATGACCGAGGAAGTGCTCGCCGCCATCCGCGGGGCGCGCGCCGCGGGAGCGACCGAGATTCTGGTGAGCGACTCCCACGGAAACGGCCAGAACCTCCTCATCGAGAGGCTTCCCGACGACGTGCAGGTCGTTCGCTCCTGGCCTCGTCCCCTGGGAATGATGGAGGGCATCGACGAAACGTTCGCCTGCGCGCTCTTCATCGGCTACCACACCTCGACGTCCAACGCCGAGGGAGTGCGGGCCCATACGTTCTCGAGCGCCACTCTGACCGACGTCCGGCTCAACTCGGTCTCGGTCTCGGAAGCGGGCTTCAACGCCGCCGTCGCCGGCCATTTCGGGGTCCCCATCGCGATGGTCTCGGGGGACGACGCGATCGTCGCCGAGGCGAAGGCCTACATCGGGGAGCTCGAGGGTGCGGTGGTGAAGCACGCCTTGAGCTTCCACTCGGCGCGCACCTCGACCCCGGGCGCCTCCCGGCAGCTCATCGAGGAGACCGCGCGGCGGGCGGTCGAGCGGCGGGCGTCGTTTCGTCCGTTCCGGCTCGAGGGCCGCGTGACCCTGGACGTGAGCTTCAAGAACTACCGCCAGGCCGAGATGCTCGCCTATCTCCCCATCGTCGAAAGGACCGATTCCCACAGCATTCGCTTCGCCGGAAACGACATGGTCGCGGTCTCCAGATTCGTCCAGTTCATGAACGGCTACGAGACGTCGCTCACGCCCTGAGCTTCGATGCCTACCGCCGGCTATTCCGGAACTCCCCTTCCCCAGAAGCTCGGGATTCGCCCGGGTCACCGGGTCGGGCTCGATCGTCCGCCCTCGAGCTTCGAGGCAACTCTCGGAGAGCTTCCGGAAGGCGCCAGGCTCCTCCCCGCGGGCCGCGGAGGCGACTTCGACGTGATTCTGCTGTTCGTGAAGGACCTCGAGACGCTGGAGGCGAAGCTCGGTCCGTCGATCGCCCGGATGGGCCCCGCCACCGCGCTCTGGATCTGCTGGCCGAAGAAAACGTCGCCCCTCGCCACGAACGTCGACGAGAACAAAGCGCGCGAGCGCGGTCTCGCCGCGGGCATCGTCGACGTCAAGGTCTGCGCCGTGGACCAGGATTGGTCCGGGCTCAAGTTCGTGTTTCGGCTGAAGGACCGCCCCGGGCTCGAGAAAAAGAAAGCGAGCAAGAAGAAATGAGAATCGCGCCGCCGTTGACCGCGCTCCTCCTCGGAGTCTTCGCCCCACCGCTTTTCGCCCAGGAGCCCGAAGTCCCGTCCTGGAAATGGACCGAGGACCAGTGGCGGGGCGCCGTCGAGCGCGTCCGCGCGGGAA
>Ga0299906_10005609_pt1 | contig 10200 bp, 7 predicted proteins | sample RVTome_14_FD_200259 | JGI IMG/M metagenome (GOLD analysis project Ga0299906, IMG submission 200259) | Soil microbial communities from uranium-contaminated site in the Upper Colorado River Basin, Wyoming, United States - RVT145D125 (version 2) ...
CGCCGCCGAAGGCGTTGACCACGGTGCGGGTCAGCGCGGCCTCCTTCTCCTCGGTGAACTCCTCCTCGTTGACGTCGACGACGTCCTTGACCGACAGGTCGCCGCGGCGCAGCGTCTCGCGCAGTTCGCGGAAGCGCTCGAGGGCGAGGTTGGTGGAGAGGATGGCGTTGGTGACCTGGTTCTTGCCCTCCTCGATCCGCTTGGCCAGCGCGATCTCGCCCTCGCGGGTGAGGAGCGCCACCCGCCCCATCTCGCGCAGGTACAGGCGCACGGGGTCCTCGGTGCGCCCGACCGGGCCGGGCGAGAGATCGATGGGCTCCGGACCGTCGCCGTCGTCGTCGTCGGCCTGGGCCGGGGCCGCCGCCCGCACCTCCGACGGCAGGCGGCCGGCCTTGGCCGAGTCCACCACCTCGATGTCCATCGAGCCGAACATCATCATGATGTCGTCGAGCTGGTCGAGCGACACGATGTCCGACGGGAGGGCGTCGTTCACCTCGTCGTAGGTGAGGAAGCCCTTCTGCTTGCCCACCGAGATCAGCCGGTCCAGCTCTCCCAGCTTCGCTTCGTCACTCATTCGTGTGGACTCCTTGCGGACCCCGGCGGGTCCGGCGACTCGACCGCCGGTACGTTGAGCGGCTGGACGGCTCCGCCGACCAGCTCGTGCAGCACCGCGCCCTGCGCCTGCAGCTCCGCCACGAGCGCGGCGTCCATGGGCACGGCGCTCGACGCCCGCTGCTGGCCCTCGGCGACGGCCTGGCTGGCGCTGCGCAGCCGCCCGGCCGTGCGGGCGCGCGCCAGCCGGCGACGGAACTGCTCGACCGCCACCCGGTCGTCGGCCGGGGGCCGCTCGTCGACGATGAGGGCGGACAGCGCGTGGCGGGCGGCGTCGGAGCCGAGCTCGCTCATGAGCTGCTCGGGCTCGGCCTCGGGCACGCGGGCGAGCGTCTGCACGACCTCGCGGAGGCCGGCGTGGACGACCTCGGCCTGGTCCAGCAGCGGCAGCAGCACCTGCCGGGCCTCGCGCGAGCCGAGCAGCAGGGCGACCAGGTCGCGCTCGACGACGCCGGGCGCCGGCGTCGTCGTGGCCGTTCCCATCACCGCGGCCGGGCGTCGCAGCGCCGATTGCAGGCGCTGGGCCTCGATCCACAGCTGGGCCGCATCGACGCCGAGCTTGAGCGCAGCCTCGCGCGAGAGCGCCGCCGCCTCCTGGGCGTCGGCGACCTTGGCCAGCATGACCGCCACCCGCGCGAAGGCGTTGGTGCGGCCGCGGGCGCCGCCGCCCCCGGCCTCGCCGACGGCCCGGTCGAGCGCGTAGGCCAGCAGGCTGCGGGCGCCGGCGATGCGTTCGGCGAAGGCGGCCGCGCCCTCGGCGCGCAGGAACGTGTCGGGGTCGTGGCCGGCCGGCAGCAGCGCGACCTTCACGCGCAGCGCCCCGGTGGCGTCGAAGCTGCCGGCCCGGTTCATGCCCCAGGTGAGCCCGCCGCCGGACGGCTCCAGCAGCTCCTCGGCCCGCTCGGCGGCCTTCTGGCCCGCGGCGTCGGCGTCGAAGAAGGTGACGACCTCGTCGCAGTACCGGCGCAGCACGCCCAGCTGGGCGGCGGTGAACGCGGTGCCGAGCGCGGCCACCGTCTCGGTGAAGCCGTGCTGGTGGGCCATCAGGCAGTCGACGTAGCCCTCGACGATCAGCGCGCGGTTCTTCTCGCGGATCGTGTCGCGCGCGTGATCGGCGGCGTAGAGGACGTTGCCCTTGGTGTAGAGCGGCGTCTCCGGCGAGTTGAGGTACTTCGGCTGCTCGTCGCCGAAGGCGCGCCCGCCGAACGCGACGACGCGGCCCTGCAGGTCGCGGATGGGGAAGAGCAGCCGGCCGCGGAAGCGGTCGTAGGCCCCGGGCCGGTTGTCCCGCGCGATCCGCAGTCCCGCCGCCAGCAGCGCCTCGTCGCTCACGCCGGACGATCGGAGCGCGTCCGGCAGCGTCTCCCAGCCCTCGGGGGCCCACCCCAGGCCGAACCGCCGCGCGACCTCGGCGGCGATGCCGCGCCCGTCGAGGTACGCGCGGGCGCGCTCGCCGCCGGCCGTCCACAGCCGCTCGCTGTAGAAGGACGCCGCCAGCTCCATCACGCGGTAGAGCTCCTCGCGCCCGGAGTCGCCCGGCTGCGGGCCGCGGTCGTCGGGCAGCGCGACGCCGGCCTGCCTGGCCAGCGCGCGCACGGCCTCGGGGAAGGACAGGCGGTCCTGGCGCATGAGAAATCCAAAGACGTCGCCGCCCACGCCGCAGCCGAAGCAGTGGAAGATGCCCTTGCGGGGATTGACCATGAACGACGGCGTCTTCTCGCCGTGGAACGGGCACAGACCCTTGTAATTCTGCCCGGCCTTTCTGAGATTCACGAACCGGCCCACCAGATCGACGACGTCCACGGCGGCCCGGATGTCGTCGAGCACGGCCTGCGAATACGACGCCATCAGGATACCCTGAGCGCGGCCACGGTCGCGCCGGCGCCGCCCTCGGCGGGCTCGCCGTCGCGGAACGACTCCACCAGCGGGTGCGCGGACAGCACGCCGCGCACCGCTTTCCGCAGCGCGCCGGTGCCCTTGCCGTGCACGAGCCGCACCTGGGCCACGCCGGCCATGAACGCGTCGTCGAGGTATTTCTCGACGAGATCCCGGGCCTCGTCGGTCGTGCGCCCGATCAGCATCAGCTCGGGCGCGACCGACCGCACGGGCGCGTCCGGCCGTTCGCCGCGCCGCGTCGCCGGGCGGGGAGCGGGGGCGGCGGCCGCCGGGCGCAGGGCCGAGACCGGGACGCGGACGCTGATCGAGCCGGCCCGCACGGTGGCCGAGTCGCCGGCGATCGCCACGAGCTGCCCGCGCAAGCCGAGGTGCTCGGCCGCGACGGCCATGCCAGGCGCCAGGGCGACCTCGTCGGGCAGGGGCGTTGCCGGCGCCGGGGTCACGCGGGCGCCGGCCTCGCGCAGGCGGCGGCGGCTGGCCTCCAGCGCGGGGCGCGAGCGCTCCCCGCGCTGGAGGCGCTCCCACTCGGCGCTGACGGCGCGGCGCACCTCGGTCAGGAGCGCCGAGGCCTCGGCCTTCGCGCGCTCGAGCAGCTCGCGGGCGCGCGCGGCGGCGCCGGCCTCGGCCTCGCGGGCGGCCGCCAGGCGGGCGGCCGTCTCGCTCTCACGGCGCTCCATGGCCAGCGTGCGCTCGGCCTCGCACCGCGTGGCCTCGTCGAGCCAGGCGATGAGCTGGCTCATGCGGGCGGCGTCGGTCGAGCGATGGCCCTGGGCGCGCGCGATCAGCTCGGGCGACAGCCCGAGCCGCCCCGCGATGGCGAGCGCGTAGCTCTGCCCGGGCACGTCGTAGCGCAGCCGGAACGTCGGCGCCAGCGTCCGGATGTCGAACTCCACCGAGGCGTTGCGGGCTCGCGGCTCGCTGGACGCGAACGCCCGCAGCGGCTCGAGGTGGGTGGTGGCCATGACCAGGGCGCCCCGGTCGGCCAGCGTCTCGAGGATCGCCCGGGCCAGGGCCGCGCCCTCGTCGGGGTCGGTGCCGGCCCCCAGCTCGTCGATGAGCACCAGCGAGCGGCCGTTGGCCTCGGCCAGCACCTCGCGGATCTGCTTCACGAACGCCGAGAAGGTGGACAGGTTCTCGGCCACCGACTGCTCGTCGCCGATGATCGCGTACAGGCGCTCGACGAGCGGCAGCCGCGAGCCCTCGTCAGCCGGCACGTGGCAGCCGACCTGGGCCATGAGGACGCAGAGCGCCAGCGTCTTGAGCGCGATGGTCTTGCCGCCGGCGTTGGGCCCCGTGATCATCAGCAGCGGGCGCTCGGGCGACAGCTCGATATCGACGGGCACCACCGCCCGCGCGGGATCGCGCCAGGCCTGGGCCAGCAGCAGGGGGTGGCGGGCGGCGGCGAGCGCCACGCGTCCGGTGGCGTCGATGGCGGGCGCGGTGGCGGCCATCCGCGCGGCGGTGTGGGCGCGGGCGAACACCCAGTCCAGCTCGCCCACGGTCTCGACGAAGCGCTCCAGCTCGGGCAGGCGCGTCCGCACGGCCCCGGTCAGCTCGGCCAGGATGCGCGCCGCCTCCTGCTCCTCCTCGCGCAGCGCCTGGACCAGGTCGTTGTTGGCCTCGACCACGCCTTCCGGCTCGACGAAGATCGTCTGCCCGCTCTGGGAGCGGTCGTGCACGATGCCGCGCAGGCGCTGGCGCGCCTCGGCGCGCACGGGCAGCACGTAGCGGCCATGACGGATCGTGACGAACCGGTCGGCGAACACCCGCTCGCCCTCGGCCGCGAGCAGCCGCTCGAGGTCGGCGACGAGCCGGCGCCGCCGGTCCCGGATCTGCTGGCGAAGGCTGCGCAGGCGCGGGCTGGCGCGGTCGGTCAGGCTGCCGTCGTCCTCGAGGGCCTGGCGGAGGGTGTCGCGAAGGTCGTTCAGGCGCGGCAGGGTGTCGGCGAGGGTGGCGATCGCGGCGGCGACGGGGCGGACGGCCCGGCCCCAGGCCAGCACGCGAGGACCGGCGTCGAGCGTCGGGATCAGCAGCGCCAGTTCGGCGCCGTCCAGCAGGCTGCCCTCGGCGGCCGCCCGGGCCAGCACGGGCCTCACGTCGGCGACGCCGTCGAGGGGCGGCGGGCCCTCGGTGCCGAGCGCCAGGCGCGCCTCGCCCGTCAGCGCGAGCGCGGACTGGACGGCGGCGAGGTCGACGAGCGGGGCGGCGCTCAGCGCCTGCTCCCGCCCCATGGCCGTGCGGGCTTCCGTCGCGAGGAGGGATCGAACCGAGTCCCACTCGGTTCCGCGATCCCAGATGCGGCCTGCCCCCACCCTTCGCCTCATTCGCTCCCGCCCTCCGTGGGCGAGAGTGCCGGAGGAACAGTCGCAGGAGTCCTGCCGGGATTAATCGGAGGTCCGCTCCCGGCGCTTGGCCTTTTTGCGAGCCGCCAGGGCCTTGCGCTTGCGCCGAACGCTGGGCTTTTCGTAGTGCTGCCGCTTCTTGAACTCCGACAGGAGCCCGGCCTTCTCACACTGCTTCTTGAAGCGCTTGAGGGCGCTCTCGAAGGATTCGTCGGGCTCGACGATGACCTTGGTCAACCCGCTCTCCCCTTCCAGCCTCCGGTCGGACCGGTGGATAAACGCAAACTATATACCATGGGGGGGCCCCCCCAGCAATCGAAGCACTACCGGAACGGCGCACTACCGGAACAGCGGCGCGATCACGAGGGCGACCACCGACATGAGCTTGATCAGGATGTTCATCGAGGGGCCGGAGGTGTCCTTGAACGGATCGCCGACCGTGTCGCCGACGACGGCGGCCTTGTGCGCGTCCGAGCCCTTGCCCCCCAGGTGGCCGGCCTCGATGTACTTCTTGGCGTTGTCCCAGGCACCGCCGGCGTTGGCCATCATGAGCGCCAGGAACACGCCCACCAGGGTGGCGCCGGCCAGGAATCCGCCGAGCGCCTCCGCCCCGAGGACGAAGCCGATCACCGGCGGCAGGACGACGGCCGTCACGCCGGGCACGACCATCTCCTTGAGGGCGCCGGCGGTGGCGATCTCCACGCAGCGGGCGGTGTCCGGCTTGGCCGTGCCCTCCATCAGGCCCTTGATCTCGCGGAACTGTCGGCGCACCTCCTGGACCATGCCGAAGGCGGCCCGGCCGACGGCCTTCATCGTGAGCGCCGCGATGAAGAACGGTACGGCGCCGCCCAGGAACAGGCCCACGATCACCGGCGCGTGGGTGAGATCGATGGTGGTGATGCCCACGCTCTGGGTGTAGGCCGCGAAGAGCGCCAGCGCGGTCAGCGCGGCGGAGCCGATGGCGAAACCCTTGCCGATGGCCGCCGTCGTGTTGCCGAGCGCGTCGAGGCGATCGGTGATGGCGCGGGTCTCCGGCCCCAGGTGGGCCATCTCGGCGATGCCGCCCGCGTTGTCGGCGATGGGCCCGTAGGCATCCACGCTCATCGTGATCCCGATGGTGGCCAGCATGCCGACGCCGGCCAGCGCGATGCCGTAGAGCCCGGCGCTCGCGAAGGCGACCCAGATGGCCCCGCAGATCGCGACGACCGGCAGCACGGTGGACTCCAGCCCGACCGCCAGGCCCGCGATGATGTTGGTCGCCGCGCCGGTCTGGCAGGACTCGGCGATGCGGGTCACCGGCTTGCCGGAGGTGTAGATCTCGGTGAGGAAGCCGATGACCACGCCGGCGACCATGCCGGCGATCACCGCCCAGAACGGGCCCCAGCCCACGCCCAAAAAGTTCACGATGACGGCGGCCAGCACCGCCAGCAGCACGGCGGCGATCATGGTCGAGTAGCGCAGGGCGGCCTGCGGGTCGAGCCGCTGGAGCACGTTCATCGAGAGGATGCCGATCATCGAGCACACCAGGCCGGCCGTGACGATGACCAGCGGCAGGGCCATCCACACCTCGGGATTCGGCCGGATGGCGGCGCCGATCGCGATGGCGGCCACGATGGAGCCCACGTAGGACTCGAACAGATCGGCCCCCATGCCGGCCACGTCGCCCACGTTGTCGCCGACGTTGTCGGCGATGACCGCGGGGTTGCGCGGATCGTCCTCCGGGATTCCCGCCTCCACCTTGCCGACCAGATCCGCGCCGACGTCCGCCGACTTCGTGTAGATGCCGCCCCCCACCCGCGCGAAGAGCGCGATCGACGAGGCGCCCATCGCGAACCCGTTGATGATGATCGGTTCGCGGAAGAGCAGGAACACGAGCCCCAGGCCCAGCAGGCCGAGGCTGGCGATCGTCAGGCCCATCACCGAGCCGCCGTAGAAGGCGACGGCGAGCGCCCGGTCGCGGCCCCGCTCGCGGGCGGCGTTGGCGGTGCGGACGTTGGCGCGGGTGGCGGCCTTCATGCCGAAGAAGCCGGCCAGCATCGAGCACAGGCCGCCGGCCACGAAGGCCAGCGCGGTCAGGGGGTGGATCGCCGCCCCCAGGAGGATGGCGACGATGATGACGAACCAGACGAGGATCGAGTATTCCTTGCGCAGGAACGCCATGGCCCCCGTGTGGATCTGGTCGGAGATCTCCAGCATGGCGGCGCTGCCGGCCGGCTGTGCCTTGACGTAGCGGTACATCAACAGCGCCATCACGAGACCGAGCGCCCCCAGCACGGGCGCCAACTGGACCGAGGTCATGGGCTCCTCCCTACGGGATGGACGGCGTGTGCAGCAGCGTGAGCACGCGGTGGGCGGCCGCCGCCACGGCGGCGTCGACCACGGGCTGCTCGTCTTCCTCGAAGCCGGTGAGGACGTGGTCGGGCACGTCGGCCTTGTGGTCGGGGCGGCCGATGCCGATCTTCACGCGCCGGATCTCGGAGGTGCCGAGGGTCTCGATGACCGAGCGGACGCCGTTGTGGCCGCCGGCGCTGCCCTTGAGACGGACGCGGACCTTGCCGAGGGGCAGGTCGATGTCGTCATGGACCAGGATGAGGTCGTGATGGTCGGCCCCGTGCCGGCGCAGCGCCCGGGCCACCACCGGTCCGGACACGTTCATGAAGGCCAGCGGCTTGACGAGCCGGACCGCCTCGCCGCGCCAGCGGCCCTCGGCGAGCAGCGTGGCGCCGTCGCGCCGCCAGCGGGTGGCCCGCAGATCGCCGGCCGCGAGATGGTCGAGCACGCGCTGGCCCACGTTGTGACGGGTGTCCCGGTATTCCGGTCCGGGATTGCCGAGTCCCACCACCACGTGGGCCACGCGCCCTCGGCTCCGCTACTTGTCCTTCTCGGCCTTCTCGGGGCGGCGCCCCTTCTTGGCGTCGTCGGCCGGCGCTTCCTCGCCTTCCTTGGCCTTGCGCTCGGTGAGGACCTCCGGCTCGGCCGTGACCGCCGCCGTGACCGCCGGCGCCGCCGCCACTTCCTCGGCCATCGGCGGGGCCACGGTCGCCACCGCCTGTCCGGGGTCGTTCAGGATGCGCACACCCTCGGGCGCCTGGAGGTCGGCGATCGTCAGCACGTCGCCGATCGCCAGCCCCGAGACGTCGGCGTCGATGCGCTCGGGAATCGCCACCGGCAGGCAGGAGACCGTCAGCTCGTGCAGCACGAGATTGAGGATGCCCTTGGTGTCCCGCACGCCCACCGCCTCGCCGACGGGATGCACGCCCACCCGGACCGTGATCGGCTTGTCGGCCGAGACCTCCTGCAGGTCGACGTGGAGCAGCCGCTCGGTGACCGGGTCGAACTGCATGGCCCGGATGATGGCCATCCGGGTGGCGGCCTCGCCGTCCACCTTCAGCGTGAGCAGCTGGGTGGTGCCCTCGTGGCCGACGAGCATCCGCAGCACCGCCTTGGGATCGACGGTCACCGGCACGGCCTGGCCGCCCCCGTAGACGATGGCCGGCACCACGCCCTCGCGGCGCAGCCGCTTGGCCACCTGCTTGCCGGTGCCCTCGCGGCGCTTGATGGTGAGCTCCTGCATCTGCATGGTCGTGACTCCTCCTAGACGAACAACGTCGACACGGATTCCTCGTCGTGGATGCGGCGGATCGCCTCGCCGAGCAGCGGGGCCACCGTCAGCACGGTGATGCGGGCGGCCGTGCGCTTCTCGGGCGTGAGGGGGATCGAGTTGGTGACGACGACCTCCTCGATGGGCGAGGCCTTGATGCGCTCGATGGCCGGGCCCGACAGCACCGCGTGGACGCCGCAGGCCAGGATGCGGCGGGCGCCCTCGCGCTGGATGGCGCCCACCGCCTGCACCAGGGTGCCGGCGGTGTCGATCATGTCGTCGATCACGATGGCGTCACGGCCGTCGACGTCGCCGATGAGGTGCATGGCGACCGCCGAGTTCGGCCCCTCGCGGCGCTTGTCGACGATGGCCAGCCCCGCGCTGAGCCGCTTGGCGATGGCGCGCGCGCGCTCCACTCCGCCGGCGTCGGGGGCCACGATCACCGCGTCCTGGAGGTCCTTCTTCTTGAGGTAGTCGATCATGACCACCGGGCCCGCGAAGAGGTGGTCCACCGGGACGTTGAAGAAGCCCTGGATCTGGCCGGCGTGCAGGTCGAGCGCGAGCACCCGGTTCACGCCGGCCGCCTCCAGCAGGTCGGCGACGAGCTTGGCCGAGATCGGCATGCGCCCCTGCACCTTGCGGTCCTGGCGGGCGTAGCCGTAGTAGGGCAGCACCGCCGTGATCCGGTGGGCGGAGGCGCGCTTGAATGCGTCGATCATGATCAGCAGTTCCATGAGCGAGTCGTTCACGGGCGGGCAGGTCGGCTGGACGATGAAGACGTCCGTGCCGCGGACGTTCTCGTTGACCTGCACGAAGATCTCGCCGTCGGAGAAGCGCGAGACCTCGGCTTCACCGAGCGGCACGTGCAGGTACTGCGCGATCTCCTCGGCCAGCGCCCGGTTCGCGTTCCCGGTGAAGAGCTTCAGCTCGTAGTTCATGCCTGCCTCGCTCCAGCGGTGGTTGGGGCGGGAGGATTCGAACCTCCGAATACGGGATCCAAAGTCCCGCGCCTTGCCGCTTGGCCACGCCCCACCGACCCCAGCCCCCCTGTATTATCGCGCGCCATCGGCCCGGATTCGAATCGCCGGACCCCGCAACGTGCGCACCGCCCAGCACTCCCACGAGCCGCGCGCCACCCGGGCCCGGATCTGCCGGGCCTGCTCGAACGAGCGGGCGACGCCGAACACCGTCGGGCCGCTGCCCGACATCGCCGCGCCGAGCGCGCCGGCCGCCACCAGCGCGGCCTGCATCTGCCCGATCTGCGGGTGGGCGGCGCGCGCCGCCGGCTCGAGCCCATTGTAGAGGCTCCCGGCCACCCGCCCCGGGCGGCGGCTGTCGAGCGCGCCGGCCATCCGCCGTGCCCGGTCGCCGTCCGAATACATCGCCGGGGTGACCCGCGCGTATATCTCGGCGGTGCTCAGCGGGAAGCGCGGATTCACCAGCACCAGGGGCAGCGCCGCCCCGCCGAGCGGGTCGAGGCGCTCGCCGCGTCCCGTCGCCAGCGCGGCGCCGCCACGCAGGAAGAACGGCACGTCCATCCCCAGGCCGACCGCCAGCTTCTCCAGCTCCGCCGCCGGCCAGCGCAACCCCCAGAGCCGGTTCAGGCCCGTCAGCACCGCGGCGGCGTCCGTCGAGCCGCCCCCGAGGCCGGCCGCGACCGGGATCCGCTTGTCGAGCGTGATCCGCACGCCGCGCGACAGCTTCGCCGCCTCCCGCAGCGCGGCGGCGGCCCGGTACGCCAGGTTGCGC
>Ga0299906_10005610_pt1 | contig 10199 bp, 7 predicted proteins | sample RVTome_14_FD_200259 | JGI IMG/M metagenome (GOLD analysis project Ga0299906, IMG submission 200259) | Soil microbial communities from uranium-contaminated site in the Upper Colorado River Basin, Wyoming, United States - RVT145D125 (version 2) ...
TCCGAGAGAGTCAGGCTTGAAATCGGAACCGGATAAGGTCAGTACGAGCATTGTGCACCCCCAAGACCCCACCTTTCCGTGCCGTCCCCGCCGACGCCGCGAACGACTAAACTGCCGGCATGCCTGACAACGACACGGCAAAAATTCTCGAGGACGCGGAACGGCAGGGCGGTTGGACCGTCGTCAGAACCTACCTGCGCTTCTCCGGTCCGGGCTGGCTGCAGAGCGCCCTCACACTCGGAGGCGGTTCCCTTGCCAGCGCCCTCTTCCTCGGCGTAGTCGGCGGCTACTCGATGCTGTGGGTCCAGGCGGGCGCGATGATCATGGGCGTCATCATGCTGGCCGCCATCGCCTACGTCTCGCTCTCGATCCAGGAGAGCCCCTTCGAGGGTATGCGCAGGAGGATCAATCCCGTCCTGGCGTGGGGATGGATCCTCGCGACGCTGGCCGCAAACATGGTCTGGTCGCTCCCCCAGTTCTCCCTCGCCTACGGTGCCCTCACCGAAAACATCGCCCCGGGCCTCTTTGCCAATGCCGACAGCATGGCCTGGAAACTCGGCGTCTCCTTTGTCGTGCTGGCCATCGTCCTGGGCGTGACCTTGCTTTATGACAGCAAGGGCATCGGGATCAAAATCTACGAGAACATCCTCAAGATTGTCGTGGGCGTCATCGTGGTTTCGTTCATCGGCGTGGTCATCAAGCTCGCCTTCAGCGACGAGGGTCTGCCCCTGGGCGAGATTTTTGCCGGCTTCATCCCCAATCCATCGCTCGTGTTCAAGCCGAGCGCGGGTTATCAGGACGTTTTGAATACGATCGGGGCCGGGGACACCCGCGCCTTCTGGCATGACCTGGTCCTCGGGCGACAGCGCGACGTCATCGTCGCGGCGGCCTCGGCGGCCGTGGGGATCAACATGACGTTTCTGCTGCCTTTTTCCATGAGGGCCAAGGGTTGGGGCAAAAGCCATCGCGGCGTCGCGCTGTTCGACCTCTCGACCGGCATGGTCATCCCCTTCCTCATCGCCACCTCGTGCATCGTCATCGCCTCCGGATACCTCTTCCACGGCAAGCCCTACGAAGGCGTCCTCGTCGAGACGGAGGGAAGGCTGGCCATCAGTGAGGATCCGCAGTTTTCAGCGCAGGCCTCGGAGATGCGGCAGGTCATCAGCCAAAGGCAGTCCGCCGCGCCCCTCGAGGACGGGGAGCTGAAGCTGGCCGCGATGCTCCTTCAGCGCAGCAACGCCCAGTTCGCGACCTCCCTCGAAACACTGGTCGGCCCCGGCTTCGCCCACTTCGTTTTCGGAATCGGCGTGCTCGGGATGGCCCTGTCCAGCATCTCGCTCCTCATGCTCATTTCCGGGTTCGTCGTGTGCGAATTGTTCGGCTACCGGCATGGCGGAATCCAGCACAAGCTGGGCACCCTCCTCGCTTCCACCGGCGTGCTCTGGCCGCTCCTGTGGACGGGATCGTCCCGAGCTTACCTGGCGATTCCCACTTCGGTGATCGGATACACATTGCTGCCGGTCGCATTCATGGCGTTCTTCCTCATGATGAACTCCCGGGAGCTCCTCGGAGAGAACCGCCCCAGGGGCCGCAGCCGCGTGGTGTGGAACACGCTCATGGGCCTTTCCCTGGCGATCACCGGCACAGCCTCCGTTTTCACCGCCGGGAGTCTTTCGATGTCGATCGGCGGGGCCGTGATTCCCATCGGAAAAATATTCCTGATCGGCTTCGGGTTCGCCATCATCGCCGGCCATTTTTACCTCAGGAACAAAAGCAAGCGCGACAGGGGAATCAGCGTATGAGCAAGGTCTATGGTATCGGAATAGTCGGATGCGGGATGATTTCGGCGTTCCACGCCAGGGCCATCGCCGACATGAAAAACGCCCGCCTCGTGGCGGTCTTCAGCCGGTCGCCGGAGAAGGCCGGACAATTTGCGGCCCGCCACGGCTGCCAGGCTTTTTCCGACTACGGCCAGTTTCTCGCCTGCGACGGCCTCGACATCGTCGCCATAGCCACCCCGAGCGGGAAACACCTCGAACCGGCCTTGGCGGCCGCCCGGGCCGGAAAGCACGTGCTCTGCGAAAAACCCATCGAGGCCACCCTCGAACGCGCCGACGAGATCATCCGCGCATGCGATGAAAACAATGTCCGGCTCTCCGGCATCTTCCCCCGCCGCTTCAATGGAGCGGTCGAGGCGGTCAAGCAGGCCGTGGACGAAGGGCGGCTGGGCCGGATCACCCTCGCCAGCGCCTACATCAAATGGCACCGCACGCAGGCCTATTACGACCAGGACATCTGGCGCAGGACCTGGGCGTTGAGCGGCGGTGGTGCGTTGATGAACCAGTCGATTCATACCATCGACCTGCTGCTCTATTTTGCCGGCGACGTGGAGTCCGTTTGCGCCTTTGCCGGTTGCTCCGCCCATGCCAACATCGAGGTCGAGGACATCGCCGTGGCCGTCCTGAAGTTCAAGAACGGAGCGATGGGGACCATCGAGGGGACAACGACGGCATACTCGCCGACCGGCCATCCGGCCCAGGTGCAACTCTGCGGCACCGATGGTTCGATCTTCCTCTCCGACAATACGCTGACCGCCTGGGATTTCATGCAACCACGCGACACCGACCGCGCGGTCCTTGAGCGCCATGGCGCCCGCGCAGGCGCCCAGGGGGTCGGTGCGGCGGATCCCAAGGCCATCGATTACGTGGAACACCTGCGCAACTTTGAAGATTTCGTCGCCAGCCTGGAGTCAGGCGCAATGCCCAGGATCAGCGGTCCGGAGTCCCGCCGTGCCATCGAGGTCATTCTCGCCATTTATGCATCCGCCCTCGACGAGGGAAAACGGGTGCATCTTCCGTTGAGCGAGTCGCCCCGTCTGCGCAGCCTCGGGTGATCGCCAAACGCGGATAAGCGTCCCCTGGAGGGGAGACCGCGCCAGGCTCGCGCTACGCTGCCGCCTGCGCACAGCCCGGCATGCCCGGTCGCGTTGACGCGTGCCTGCGGATCGCGTTAACTGGCGGACGGCGACGAGGCTCGGCCTTTCCCCTGGCGGCCGCGCGCTTCGCCCGCCCGATCCGGCAACCGCCGATTCATCGCGCATCCGTTCGCATGGCCGAAACCACCCCGCAACGCTCACCGACTCGCGCGCCGGAAGAGGCGCCCGCGACCCTTATCGACACTTCGAAGATGCTCGCCGGGGAGCGCGCCGCCCTCGAGGCCACAGAGGCGGCACGCGAATCACCCGCAACCCTCGGTTTCGTGGCCGAACTCTTCATGGGGCGCTGGCGGCCCGACAAGCTCGCGGTGCCGGTACTGTCCGCGCCCGACCGCGCCGAGGAGGCGCGTGCCGCAAAATGGCTCGGGGAGCTGGCCGGCTTTCTCCGCTCCGAGGTCGACCCCGACGCGATCGACCGCACCGGAGAGATCCCCGCCGCCGTCATGGCCGGACTCGCGCGACTGGGCGCCTACGGGATCAAGATCCCCCGCGAATTCGGCGGGCTCGGCTTCTCGCAGGAAATCTACCTGAAGGCGTGCGTGCTCCTCGGGAGCCACTGCGCCAATGTGTTCTCGCACCTCTCCGTGCACCAGTCGGTCGGCATGCCACAGCCGCTCGTGCTCTTCGGCACGGAGGACCAGAAGAAAGCCTGGCTTCCGCGACTCGCCCGCGGCGCGGTTTCCGGCTTCGCCTTGACCGAGGCCGGGGTGGGCAGCGACCCGGCGCGGATGACGACCCGCTCCGAACCCGACGGCGACAGCCTTGTCATCAACGGCGAAAAGCTTTGGTGCAGCAATGGCACGCTCGCGGAACTGCTCGTGGTCGTCGCCCGGTCTCCATCCAGGATCATCGGCGGACGGCTGCGGGACCAGCTCACCGCCTTCGCGGTCGAGGTGGGCACGCCCGGCGTCGCCATCACCCACCGCTGCCAGTTCATGGGTCTGCGCGCGCTCAACAACGCCGTGGTGCGGTTCACCAACGTGCGCGTGCCGAGGAGCGCGATCATCGGCGGCGAGGGCCGCGGACTGAAGGTGGCCCTGACCACGCTCAACGCCGGCCGCTTGAGCATCCCGGCCGCATCACTCGGGATGATGAAACGCTCCCTGGCGATCGCCCGCGAGTGGTGCGGCGAGCGCGTGCAGTGGGGCCGGCCCATCGGCCAGCACGAGGCGATCGCGGGGAAGGTGCGCTGGATTGCCACCCATACGTTCGCGCTCGAGGCCATGCTCTCCCTCACCGCGCGGATCATCGATCGCGATCCACGCGCCGACATCCGCCTCGAAGCCGCCATGTGCAAGCTCTGGGGCACCGAGAAGGCGTGGGAGGCGCTCGATCACCTGATGCAGCTTCGCGGCGGCCGGGGCTATGAAACGGTCGGATCGCTCGCCGCGCGTGGCGAGAAACCCCACCCGGTCGAGCGGATGATGCGGGATGCGCGGGTTACGCGCATCTTTGAAGGCTCCTCCGAGATCATGCGCCTGTTCATCATGCGCGAGGCCCTCGAGCCGCACCTCAAGGCCGCCGGCGCGGCCCTCCATTCACAAGTTTCCGCCGGCCAGCGCGCCCGCGCCGCGTTCGCCGCCGCCGGGTATTATGCCGCGTGGTACCCATCGACCTGGGTTCCCCGCGACCTTCGCCTTCCGAAAGGGATCGACCCGCGCCTCGCCGCACATCTGGCCGCGGCCTCACGCGCCGGCCGCCGTCTGTCCCGGGCCCTCTTCCACCTCATGGTCAGGCACGGAGCCGGACTCGAGAAACGCCAGCTCCTGCTCGGTCGCCTCGCCGACATCGGATCCGACCTCTTCGCCCTCACGGCGGCATGCCTCCATGCGGATGAATGCATCCGCCGGGGCGAGGAGGCCGGCCGCGTGAGAGTCGTTGTTGAGGACTTCGCCTGCCTGGCTGGCGCGCGCATCGAGCAAGCCTTCCGCGGTCTTCGCCGGAACGCCGACGCCCATGGCTATGCAGTCGCCCAGCAGGTCGTGGCCGGAGATCATCGCTGGCTCGAGCAGGGCATCGTCGAGCGTTGATTTTGATTTCATCCTCGGCCGCGGCAAACTGACCATCGTGGTCGGGGATGTTTCCGGGAAGGGGCTCTCGTCGGCCCACTACATGGCCGGCATCCGGGCCGCCCTGCACGCCTATCTGCAAGGCGAGCAGTTCGGCCGGACACGTCTGTTCACCTGCCTCTCCCGCCCCGCCGGCATCATCATCTTTTGCCAACCGTGGCCTCATCCAACCGCGCCAGGAGCCAGAGCACGTCCGAGAGCCGGTTCAGGTAGCGCAAGGCGAGAGGATTGAGCACGGCGCCGGTCTCTCCGAGAACGACCAAGCCACGCTCGGCCCGGCGGCAGATGGTGCGCGCCATCTCCAGCGCCGCGCCGTGCAGGCTCGCGCCCGGCGTGGCCCAGCCCTTGAAGGAAATATTGCGCGCTTCGAGGGCGGCGACAGCTGCGTCGAGGCGCGCCAGATGCGCATCCTCGAGCCGGGCAAGCTTGGAGGCAAGGTAGCGGTCGCGGTCGAGATCGTCGACGGCGAGTTCCCCCATCACCCCAATGAGCTCGTGCTGGGTGGCGAGCAGCGTCTCGCGCTCCCAGGGATCGGTGGCTGTGACGCGCGCGAATCCGAGCGCGGCATTCAGTTCGTCAGCCGTGCCGTAGGCGGCGACACGGGGATGGGCCTTGGGAACGCGCCGGCCATAAAGGAGCGACGTCGTTCCGTCGTCGCCCGTTCGTGTGGCAATGGACATGAGGCGGCGGAAAGGGCGGTATCAAGCGATGGTCTCGACCGTCACGGGAATGCGCCGATCGCCGATGGTGAGGATCAACTTCTTGATTCCGTTCGACGAATCCACGGGCGCGGCGGGTGCGACGGGTTCCGGCGTCGTTTTCGCCGCTGCGGGTGCCGGCGGCGTGGACTTGACTTCCACCGGCGCGGCAGCAGGCGCCGGGTTTTTCTTCGCGCTGTAGTACTTGTCCAGCTCCTGCGGAAACATCGCGTGGATCACGCAATGCTCGTCGTCCGTGGGATAACCCTTCGCCTTCAGTTCGCCGCGCAGGTGATCCATGCGCGGCGTGAGAAGGTCGGCCGGGCGGCAGTCGATCGGCTCCTGTTTGGATTTTTCCGCGGCGATGCGGCGCACCTCGGGGTCGACGGTCCCGGGAGTCTGGCCGTAATAGCCGAGCGCGATCTGCATCGCCTGGGGCGAGAAGTTCTTCCAGCGACCGAACTTGACGTTGAGCATGGCCTGCACGCCAACGATCTGGGAGGTCGGGGTGACGAGCGGGATCCAGCCAAGGCACTTGCGCACGTAGGGGATCTCGGCGAAGACCTCGTCGAAGCGATCCTCCATCTTCTGCTCCTTGAGCTGATTGCGGAAATTGCTGAGCATGCCGCCGGGCACCTGGAAGGTAAGGGCATCGGAGTCGACCCGCTCGTTGGCCACGCTGGTGAACTTGTCGAGCTCGCCATAGATCCGGGTGAAGTGCTCGCGCAGGGCCTGCAGCGTCTTGATGTCGTAGCTCGGCTTGCGCGGATGATTTTCCAGAACGGCAAGCATCCGCACGGTGTCCGGCTGACCGGTGCCATTGGCAAAGGGAACGATCGAGGTGTCGATGGTGTCCACGCCCGCCTCGATGCCGGCATAGTAGGTCGCCGCCCCGAGGCCGGCCGTCTCGTGGGTGTGAAGTACGATGGGAATCTTCACGCGCGACTTGATGTTGGAGATGATCTGATAGGCGACGTAGGGTGGGATGAGGTCTGCCATGTCTTTCACGCAAATCGAGTCGCAACCGAGCTCCTCGATGCGCACCGCGTCGGCGATGAACTTCTCGACCGTGTGCACAGGGCTCGACGTGTAGCAGATGACGCCCTGCGCATGCTTGCCCGCTGTTCTGGCGGCGCGGACGGCGGTCTCGATGTTGCGCATGTCGTTGAGCGCGTCGAAGATCCGGAAGATGTCCATGCCGTGCCGGGCGGACGTGGCGACAAACGCCTCGACCACATCGTCCGGAAAGTTGGTGTATTGGACGATGTTCTGCCCGCGCAGCAGCATCATGTGCGGGGTTTTCGGGGCGGCCTTCTTGAGGGTGTCGAGCCGGTCGAAGGGAAACTCGTTGAGGAAGCGCAAGCCCGCATCGATGGTCGCGCCGCCCCAGGTCTCGAGTGAGCCGAAGCCAAGCCCGTCGAGCATGCCGCAGGCGGGCAGCATCTGCTCCGTGCGCATGCGGGTGGCGGCGAGCGACTGGTGTCCGTCGCGGAGGACGGTATTATTGAAAATGACCGGGGCTGAGGACATGGCGGTTGGGTCTGAAGTGGTGGTTATACCGCAAATCTTGCCCGCGTCTGCGCAAGGGCACAATTCACTTCCGGCACTTTTCAACGCGCCGATTGTCCGGCGCGCCACGAAGACCCGGCATGGGAAAGCGCCCCGATCGATCGCGGAACGACGCGCCTTCCATGCCCGCCTGTGGGGTTGCCTTCCGAGAGGCGCCGGTTTGCTGTTGGCCGGAACGCCCGCCAGGTGCATCCTTTCGAGTGACTCCCCCGGGGTCACCCTGCGCAAGATGAACAAACAACGGCGTTGGCTATTTCGGGAACTCGATCGCTGGACCTCCGGGGCGATCGTGACGCCGGAGCAGGCGGCGCGAATCCGCGCGCTTTATCCGTCGGAGGAACCCGGCGCGCCCTGGGGGCTCATCGCGTTCTCCGGGATCGGCGCCGTCGTGGTCGGACTCGGGGTGATTCTTCTCCTCGCCTACAACTGGGAGGACATTCCGCGGTTGGGAAAGCTCGCGCTTATCCTCGGGGCAACCGCAGCAACGCACACGGGCGGAACTATCCTGCGCGAGCGACCCGGCTGGCCGGGGCAGTTTGCGGAAGTGTTTTCGGTGCTCGGCACGATGTTTTTCGGCGCCGGCATCTGGCTCGTAGCGCAAATCTACCACATCGACGAGCACTACCCGAACGGCTACCTCTTCTGGGGCCTCGGAGCGCTGGCGATGGCGTGGGCGCTGCGATCGGTGCCCCAGGGTCTCATTGCAGTCGCCACGCTTTCGATCTGGGGCGGTTCGGAGGTTGTCGGCTTCGCGAGAGGCGCGGAATTCGTGTTTGTGATGCTCGCGGCCGGCATCCTTCCGCTTGCGTGGCACAAGCGTTCGATCGTGCTGCTGGGTGCGGTCCTGGCCGGCCTCTACCTCATGCTCATCATGCACGCGGGACATCGCGGCGGTGCGTCGACGGGTTTCCTCGCCGCGATCTCGCTCTCCGTGCTGCTTGTCGGCGCCTCAAAATGCGTCCCCAGTCGCGGTGATCTCGCGCCGCTCGGCGGGACGCTGCGCTTCTTCGGCACGGCGGCGTTCGTCATCTGCCTTTACATCCTCACTTTTGAGAACGCGGCCGATGATTTGCTGGCGCGGAGGTCTCCGGCGGATGAGATTCCATGGCAGGCGGCCTCGTATCGCTGGACGCCTGGCATCGCGGCTCTGGCAATCTGGGTCTGGATCGCGCGCGATTTGCTTGGCGGCCGGCGTGAGGCCGCCCGGCTGGACGAGTGGTTGATGCCGGTGATCTTGCTGTTCAGCCACGCGTTCGCGGCGGCCGGCGCTCGTCACTTCGATCTGCTTGCGGTGGCGGTCTTCAACCTTGCGGCGTTTCTCCTCGCCGCCCTCTGGATGGTCCAGGGCTGCAGGGAGGGCCGATTGGGCAGGACCGTCGTGGGCTCGCTCCTGCTCGCGGCCGTCGTACTCGCGCGGTTCTTTGATTTGTTCGAAAGCCTCGCGGTGCGCGGCCTAATCTTCGTCGTGCTCGGAGCCGTGCTTTTGGCAGAAGGTTTCTATTATCGCAAACTCCGGCGCGCTTCGGCCGGGGAGGAGGCGCCGTCATGATCGCGAAGCGCTGGCTCGTCATCGTCGTGGCCGTCGCGCAGGTCGCGGTGCTCGCCTACATGGCGGGCGAGCGCGAATGGATCGCGCGCACCGGCAGGGTGATCACCCTGCGCACCGCGCCCATCGACCCGAACGATCCCATGCGCGGCGAGTATGCGCGGCTCGACTACGACATCTCGATCGTGCCGCGGGCGCTCTGCCGCGACGGTGTCGCCGCATGGTTCGACAAGCCCATGGACTATCGGCATTTCAGGGATCGCATCGTCTATGCCGTCCTCGAGGTTGGCCCGGATGGTCTGGCCGGGTTGACTGCGCTCATCGACATCGAGCCGGCCGGAGGCGTCTTTCTGCGCGGCCGCGCGCAGCAGGTCTTGCTCGACACGCTCCATGTGCGCTATGGCATCGAGGCGTTTTTCATGCAGCAGGGAAAGGCGCGGGCACTCGAAGATGAGATGCGGAACGAGCGGCGAGGTTCCGTCCTGAACATGCGCGCGCGCGTCAGCTCCGGAGGCACCGCCGTGCTGGACGACTATTCGTGGGAACCGCTGGGTATCGACGTTACTTTCGAGCGCGCCGAGGCCCGCGGCGATCAGGTCCCGCCCCGGCGGGATCTCAGGGCACTGCTCGTGACGCTGAAAAACCACGGTGAAAACCCCGTGGCGGTCGTCGACCGGCCGGCGGGCGGCTCCTTCCGCCTCGTGCGGAACCTGCGCTGGCACGCGCAGGGATTTCCATGGGTGGGCGAAGCAGGCGCCCCGGACAAGGCGACCGCGGACGACGTCCGGTTGCTGCAACCCGGCGGGACGCACACGGCGCGCATCGACCTGGGGGATCCCCGCTGGTTCGTCATTCCGGAATCAGGGGGCACGCCCGTCTCCCTCACCGGCTTGACCGATCCGTGGAGTGCGTCGTTTCGCGTCGAGTACGTTCCTCCGTCGGGTGATGAACTCCCGCAGCTGCCGCACGCCGACCTCATGCAGCGGCGCGTCCTTCGGTCGGCAGCCTTCACTCCGGCGGGCGCCATCGATTGACACCCACGCTCTCGGCTGGCGTGCGATCGATCCGGCTGCACAATCCCCGTGCCATGACCCTCGACGAGCAGTTTGCAGCTTTCCTGGCGAAGGACCCGCAGATCGATCCCACCGCCTATGTCGCGGCCGGCGCCACGCTCATCGGCGACGTACGCCTCGGCGCGAAGAGCAGCGTCTGGCCGGGCACGGTGTTGCGCGGCGACATCAACTACATCGAGATCGGCGAAGGCACGAACATCCAGGACGGCACGATCGTGCACCTGGCGGATGCCTTTCCCGTGCGTATCG
>Ga0299906_10005611_pt1 | contig 10199 bp, 12 predicted proteins | sample RVTome_14_FD_200259 | JGI IMG/M metagenome (GOLD analysis project Ga0299906, IMG submission 200259) | Soil microbial communities from uranium-contaminated site in the Upper Colorado River Basin, Wyoming, United States - RVT145D125 (version 2) ...
CAGCGGAGCCTCGCCCCCTGCGGACCCAGGCGACCCTCCTCGATGCGATAGCGCGCCCCGCACTTCGGACACGCGGCGATCATGACCCCTCCTCGAGCGGATCGGCCGGCTCCCCGAGGCGGAGGCGGCGGCCCTCGCCGCCGGCGCTGTAGGCCCACGGCTCGAGGGCGCGGCGCAGCTCGCGGCCCGCCTCCTCCAGGCGCGACCAGCGCTGGCGCTGGGCCAGCTCGTGCTCCGCCGGACGCGGGAGCGCCGCGGCGGCGCCCAGGCGCCGGGCGGCCTCGCTGCGCGGGTCGCAGAAGAGCAGCACCGGCATGCCCGGCGCCAGGCGCTGCAGGCGCCGCGCCAGGCCCAGCGTGCCGGCCGGGTTCTCCGGGTCCACCCCGAGCAGCACCGCGGGCCGGACCAGCCGCGCCAGGTACTGGCGCACGCGCGCGACCCCGGTCTCCGTGTCCTGGAAGGCGTGGATGCGCTGGAAGCAGCCGTCGAGCGTCCCCTTCAGCCACTCGAGGGCGTGCAGGCTGCGGTCGACCACTACCAGCGGGACGTCGGGGCGCGGCCGCTCGGCCAGGCGCCGTGGCGCGGGCGCCGGCGCGACCGCCCGCGCGGGCGCCGGGGAGCGCTCGACCGGCGGCTCGGGCATCGCACCCGCGGCGGCGTCCTCGCCGCTGAACACGGGCGCCGCCGGGGCGGGCCCGCCGGCGGCGCCCGCGGGCGCCTCGTCGCCGAGCCGCGTGGCCTCGATCGCCAGGTACTGGGCGTTGATGCCCGCCGTGAGCAGCATCTCGGAGGCGGGCGTCGCGGCCTCGCCGCGCACCTCGAAGCTGAACTCCCCGGTCCGCCAGCCGAGCATGCCGATGACGGCGCTCTCCACCTGCTCGCGCCGCATCGCCTCCAGGCGCTCGGGCTCGAGACCCGCGCGCTCGGCGAGCAGCTGCAGCAGGTCGGTACCGGAGGTCGCGGCGTCGTCGACGGCGAGCTTGTACTCGCCCTCCCCGAGGAAGCCCCCGTCCACCAGGATGTCGCGCAGGCTCGCGGGCTCGCCTTCGATGCCGCCCCCCCGCACCTGGCCTCCCACCAGCACGATGCGGCCCCGCTCGGCGCCGGAGCGCAGGTGCAGCAGGCCGGACTTCCGCGAGAGGCTCACGATCTGCAGGATCTCCCCGAGGTTCAGGTCCTCGAGGTTACCGACCAGGCTCATTCCAGTCTCCGCGGAAGATTCCGGTACCCCTCGGCGACGCGCGCGCGCAGCCCCGCCACATCCGGCACCGCCAGAGGAATCGGCCAGCTGCAGGCGGACTTGAAGGTTCCGGCTACGTCAGGTTCTGGGTCGAGCGCGGGGTGCGGCCGGCCTCCAGGCGGCGGTCCGGCCCCGGCGACAGGCGCAGCGTCACCGAGGCGGGGAGCTGGCGCGGGCGCAGACCCCGGAGCAGCTCGGCCGCCCGGGGCGCCTCCTCGGCGGAGGCCACCAGGCGCAGCAGCAGGGCCCCGGGGCGCTCGGCCAGGGCCCCGGCGGCGCCCTGCACGAGGCCGTCGATGCGCTGGCGCAGGCCCAGGCGGCCGGCAGCCGTGGGAGGCGCCAGCACCGCGCTGCCCACGCGCAGGGCCAGGCTGCGGCGCACCACCTCGGCCGCCGCTCCGGCCCAGGCCGCTTCGTCGAAGGCGCCGCGCGGTCCGAGGCCGAGCGCCACCAGCAGCGGCGCTCGCAGCCCGCCCCCGGTGGGGATCAGCGCGGCCTCGCCCCGGGCGCCGCCGAGGCGCCCCCGCTCGAGCAGGGCCGAGAGCCAGCCGCACAGGCGCCAGTCCGCCCGGCCGGCGCTGCCGCGCAGGGGCCGCTCGTCCTCGAAGAAGAACACGAAGGCCGCGTCGCCCCGGGCCGCCTCGAAGGCCGCCGTCTCGATCTCGAGCGAGAGCGTCGAGCTCACGGGCCGTCGCCTCCGGCGAGCTCCCGGGCCACCGCGTCGAGCACGCCGTTGACGAAGCCGGGGGACGACTCGCCGCCGAAGCGCCGGGCGAGCTCGATGGCCTCGTCGATCACGATGGAGGCCGGGGTGTCGGTGTGGGCCAGCTCGTAGGCGCCCAGGCGCAGGATGTTGCGGTCCACCGCCGCCATGCGCGAGAGCCTCCAGTTGCGGGCGTGTCGGGCCAGCAGCCCGTCGAGGGTCTCCCGCGACGCGAAGACGCCGAGGGCCAGCTCCTTGGCGAAGGCGCGAGCGCCCTCGGGCAGCTCGAAGTGCTCGGTGATGCGATCGAAGACCGCCTCCGGCGGCTCCGGGTCCCCGCCCCGGTCGGAGCGCAGGTCCGCGGCGTAGAGCACCTGGAGCGCCGCCTGGCGCGAGCGGTGCCGGGGAGCGGAGGGGGCGCGGGACACCGGCTATCCGGGGGGCGAGGCCAGCTGCGGCGCCAGGCGCGCCATCTCGATCGCGGCCAGGGCCGCCTCCTCGCCCTTGTTGCCCCGGGCCCCGCCGGCCCGCTCCAGGGCCTGGTCCACGTCGTCGGTGGTGAGCACGCCGAAGGCTACGGGCACCCGCAGGTCGCGCACGACCTCGCGGATGCCATCGGTGACCGCGCGGCACACGAAGTCGAAGTGCGGCGTGCCGCCGCGGATCACGGCGCCGAGGCCCACGATCGCGTCGTAGCGGCCGGAGGCCGCCAGGACGCGGGCCGCCTGGGGGATCTCGAAGGCGCCGGGCACCCAGGCCACGTGCAGGTCGTCGGGATCGGCTCCGCGGCGCTCGAGCTCGCGGGCGCAGCCCTCCAGCAGGCGCACCGACACCAGGTGGTTGAAGCGCGAGACGACGAGGGCGAAGTGCAGCCCCGTGGCGTCCTGGGACGACTCCCAGATCCTCACCGGCCAGCCCTCCGGCGCGGCGACGGGCCGACCAGGCCGCTGATCTCGACGTCCTCCCCCAGCCGCCGCACCCGCGGCTCCCGCAGCCGGGGCAGCCGCGCCAGCGCCCGCCCGCCGAGGGGTCCCAGGGCCGGCCGCCCGTCGCCGCCGATCAGGCGCGGCGCCACGAACCAGCGGATCTCGTCCACCAGCCCCTCCCGCAGGAGCGCCGCCGCCAGGCCACCGCCTCCTTCCACCAGCAACTCGGTCAATCCCTCCCGGGCCAGGATCCGCAGGGCCCTGGCCAGCTCGAGGTGCCTCCCGCGCCGCGGCACCGCCAGGACCCGCGCGCCGGCGGCCTCCAGCGCGCGCCGCCGCCGCGCGGACGCGTCCTGGCCGCAGAGTACCCAGGTCCGCCCGGCGTGGCCCGCCAGCAGCCGCGCCGTGGGCGGCACGCGGAGCCGCGAGTCGACGAGGACGCGGACCGGCTCGTGCACGACCCGGCCGCCCCGGCGCGCCGTGAGCGCGGGGTCGTCGGCCAGCGCCGTGGCGGAGCCCACGGCGATGGCGTCGGTGCGCTCCCGCAGCCGGTGTACCGCCCGGCGGGCGCGCTCGCCGCTGATCCAGCGCGACTCGCCCGACGCCGTGGCGATGCGCCCGTCGAGGGAGCCGGCGAGCTTCAGCGTGACGAAGGGCCGGCCGCGCTCGCAGACCGAGAGGAAGCCGCGGTGCTGGACGCGGCACTCGGCCTCCAGCACCCCCACCGTCACCGCCACCCCCGCCCGGCGCAGCCGGGCCACCCCGCGGCCCGACACCTGCACGTGTGGGTCCAGGTGACCCACGAACACGCGCCCGATGCCGGCCTCGAGCAGCGCCTCGGTGCAGGGTCCGGTGCGTCCCGCGTGGCAGCAGGGCTCGAGGGTCACCGCCAGGCTGGCGCCTCGCAGGGCCGCCGGGCCGTGGCGGCGCCGGGCGCTCTCCAGGGCCGCCACCTCGGCGTGGGCCCCGCCGGGAGGGCGCGTGCGGCCCCGGCCGAGCAGCCGGTCGCCCCGGTAGACGACGGCGCCGACCGCCGGGTTCGGGAAGGTCCGGCCGAGGGAGCGGCGCGCCTGGGCCAGCGCGATCCGCATGGCGGCCTCGGGGGTCAAGACGCCGGCGCCTTGCCCCGGGTCCGGATGGCGGAGAAGAAGGCCTCGTAGTCCTTGGGCCCCTGGAAGTCGCAGAAGACCGAGGCGAAGCGCGCGGCAGCCAGCGCGTCGAGCGCCACCAGCTCCTCCAGCACGCGCTCGCCCACGGTGTGGCTGGTCACCTCCTTCTCGCCGAGCTCCTGCAGCTTCTGCGCCACCCGATCGGCGGCGCGCTCGAGGGCATCGGCGCTCACCGGGCGCTTGTGGCAGGCCTTCTCCAGGGCCGCGATGAGCTTGTCGCGCGCGAAGGCCTCGCGGCGCTCGTCGCGCTTGACGATCCGGGGCAGCACGTCGTCCACGCGCTCCCGGGTGGTGAAGCGCCGGCCGCACTCCCCGCACTCCCGGCGGCGGCGGATCTCGGCGCCGTCCCGACCCAGGCGCGAATCGATCACCCGATTCGCCGCGTAGGAGCAATAGGGGCAGCGCACGGCTCAGCCGGTGGCGTCGTCCCAGCGGCCCGGGTAGAGCGGGAAGCGCCGGCACAGGGCCTCGACCTCGCCCCGCACCGCATCCAGGCGTTCCACGTCCCCCGGGCGTTCGAGCACCTGGACCAGCAGCGCGCCGATCTCCGCCATCTCGGGCTCGCGCATGCCGCGGGTCGTCACCGCCGGCGTGCCCAGGCGCAGGCCGGAGGTGACCGTCGGGCTGCGCGGGTCGAAGGGCACCATGTTCTTGTTGGCGGTGATCCCCGCCCGCTCCAGGGCGACCTGGGCGGCCTTGCCCGTGGTGTCGCGATCCACCAGGGAGAGCAGCAGCAGGTGGGTGTCCGTGCCGCCCCCCGCCAGCCGCAGGCCCCCACCCATCAGCTCGGCGGCCAGGGCCCGGGCGTTGGCCACGATCTGCCGGCAGTAGCTGCGAAAGCCCGGGGCCAGGGCCTCCCGCAGCGCCACGGCCTTGGCCGCGATCACGTGCATCAGCGGGCCGCCCTGCCCGCCCGGGAAGACCGCGCTGTCCACCTTTTTGGCCCACGCGGCGTCGCACAGGATCATGCCGCCCCGGGGGCCGCGCAGGGTCTTGTGGGTGGTGGTCGTGACGATCTGCGCCCTGCCGATGGGGCTCGGGTGCACGCCGGTCGCCACCAGCCCCGCGATGTGCGCGATGTCGGCGAAGAGCACCGCCCCCGCCTCGTCGGCGATGGAGCGGAAGGCCTCGAAGTCGAGGGTGCGCGCGTAGGCCGTGGTCCCGCACTGGATGAGCTTCGGGCGGTGCTCGAGGGCCAGGCGCCGCACCTCGTCGTAGTCGATCCGCTCGTCGCTCCGGCGCACGCCGTAGGGGACGATGCGGTAGAGCTTTCCCGAGAAGTTGACCGGGCTGCCGTGGGTGAGGTGGCCGCCGTGGTCCAGGTTCATGGCCAGGAGCGTGTCGCCCACGTCGAGGACCGCCCGGTACACGGCCTCGTTGGCCTGGGAGCCCGAGTGCGGCTGGACGTTGGCGTGCTCGGCACCGAAGAGCTGCTTGGCCCGCTCGATGGCCAGGCTCTCCGCCACGTCGACGAACTCGCAGCCCCCGTAGTAGCGCCGGCCCGGATAGCCCTCGGCGTACTTGTTCGTCAGCACCGAGCCCGTCGCCTCCAGCACCGCTTCGGAGACGAAGTTCTCCGAGGCGATCAGCTCCAGGGAGAGGGCCTGGCGGCGCGCCTCGTCGCGCAGCACCTGCGCGATCTCCGGATCCACCTCGGCCAGGGCCGATCCGCCGCGGCGCGTGGCGCTCTCGATCTTCGCCACCCGCGCCGCGTGCCGGCCCCCCTCGAAGGGCGTGGCGAGCCAGGTGCGGAGGATCGACCAGGCGGTGTCGGGGTCCAGGCGATCGCCGGACAGGGCCAGCACGTTGGCGTCGTTGTGGCGGCGCGAGGCCTCGGCGGCCGTCAGGTCGTGGACCAGGGCGGCGCGCACCCCGGGGAAGCGGTTGGCGGTGTAGCTCACCCCCAGGCCGGAGCCGCAGATCACCACGCCCCGCTCCGCCTCGCCCTGGGAGACCGCCCGGGCGGCCGGCGCGACGAAGTCCGGGTAGTCGACCGGCTCCGGGCCGTGGGTGCCGTAGTCGACGACCTCGAAGCCCTCCTCCTCGAGCCGCTTGCGCAGCTCCTGCTTCAGGGCCGCGCCCCGGTGATCCGCCGCCATCGCGATGGGGCGCTTCATCGCCGCTCCTCTGCCGGTTGACGGTGTGCCGCGCCCGTCGGGGCGCAGGTCCCCCCTAGTGTGCCGCGGATCGGGGCAGACGTCACTGACTGGCGCCTGGTCAGCGACGGTCGGGGTGGCCGAAGACGAGCGTGGCGTTGGTGCCGCCGAAGCCGAAGGAGTTGGAGGCGGCCACCGCGATGCCCGCCGGGCGCGCCTTGTTGGCCACGTGGTCGAGCTCGCAGTCCGGATCCGGCCGCTCCAGGTTGATCGTCGGGGGCAGCACGCCGCTCTGCAGGGCCCGCACGCAGAAGAGCGCCTCCAGGGCGCCCGACGCGCCCAGCAGGTGGCCCGTCATGCTCTTCGTGGCCGAGACCGCCAGGCGCTCGGCGTGGGCGCCGAAGACCGCGCGGATGGCGCGGGCCTCGGAGACGTCGCCCAGGTCCGTGCTGGTGGCGTGGGCGTTCAGGTGGTCCACGTCGGCGGGTCCCAGGCCCGCGTCGGCGAGCGCCAGGCGCATGCAGCGCTGGGCGCCCTCGGCGTTCTCGGTGGGCGAGGCGATGTTCGCGGCGTCGGCATTGGCCGCATAGCCCAGCACCTCGGCCAACGGCCGCGCGCCCCGGGCCCGGGCGTGCTCGAGCGCCTCGAGCACCAGCACGGCCGCGCCCTCGGCCATCACGAACCCGTCCCGGTCCCGGTCGAAGGGACGGCTGGCCGCCTCCGGGGCGGCGTTGCGGGTCGAGAGCGCCCGCATGGCGGCGAAGCCCGCGATGCCGATCTCGGTGATGCCGGCCTCCGCCCCGCCGGCCAGCATGGCGTCGGCGTCGCCGCGCTCGATCAGCCGGGCGGCCTCCCCCACTGCGTGGGCGCCCGAGGTGCAGGCCGCCACGTGGCACAAGTTCGGTCCCTGCAGGCCGTGGCGGATCGCGACGTAGCCGGCCGGCATGTTGCAGAGCGCCATGGGGATGGAGAAGGGCGAGATGCGCCGCGGGCCCGAGGAGAAGAGCAGGCGGTGGGCCTCCTGGAGGGTCTCCACGCCGCCCATGCCGGAGCCGATCGAGACGCCGATGCGCTCGCGGTTGGAGTCGTCCACCTGGAGGCCGGCCGCGCGCACGGCCTCGGCCGCCGAGGCCACCGTCAGCCGGATCACCCGGTCCAGCCGCCGGGCCTCCTTGGGCGGCACCTCCGGCAGCTCCGGCTCCCGGGGCACCTGGCCGGCAAAGTGGACCGGATAGGCGGAGACGTCGAAGCGGCGGATGCTGCGTACGCCGGAGCGTCCCGCCAGCGCCGCCTCCCAGCTCTCGTCCGCGTCCATGCCGAGCGGGCTCACGCACCCGAGGCCCGTGATCACCACGCGGCGCCGGGAGATCCCAGGCATGGCCTCAGGTCTCGCGCCGTTCCCGGATGTAGGCGAACGCGTCGCCTATCGTCTGGATCTTCTCCGCGTCATCGTCGGGGATCTCGATGTCGAACTCCTCCTCCATCGCCATCACGAGCTCCACGATGTCGAGAGAGTCGGCGCCCAGGTCGTCGATGAAGGAGGCCTCCGGCACGATCTCCTCCTTCGTGACACCGAGCTGTTCGACGATGATCTCCGAAACGCGCTGCTCCACGCTCATCGATCCCTCCTCTTCCGCAGGGCGCGGGAGCGCGAGGGGGGCCGCGCTTCGCGTCACCATCTTGTAGCGTGCGCGGCCGCCCCGCGCGACGCTCAGGCGCCGGCCTCGGCCGCGAAGCGGCTGGCCGCGTCCAGATCGCTGGCCCGGCCCAGGCTGGCCCGGGCCAGCCCCCGGGCGGTGCGGCCCACCAGGCCCGTCAGCACCGATCCCGGCCCGATCTCCAGTACGTGGGAGACCCCCAGCTCCACCAGCCGTCGCACGCTCTCCGTGAAGCGCACCGGCGCGGTGACCTGCCGGGTGAGGAGCTCCGGGAAGCGGGAGGCATCCGCGTTCGGGGCCGCCTCCACGTTCGTGACCACCGGGGGGTGCGCGTCGGCGAAGCGCGCCCCGGCCAGCTCCGCGGAGAGCTTCTCGGCCGCGGGCGCCATCAGGTCGCAGTGGAAGGGGGCCGAGACCGCCAGCGGAATCGCCCGCCGGGCTCCGGCCTGGAGGGCCCGGGCGCACGCGACCTCCACCGCCACGGCGTCGCCCGCGATCACGGTCTGGCCGGGGGCGTTGAAGTTGGCGGGACTCACGCAGCGGCCCGTGTCGGCCCGGGCGTAATCGCAGGCGGTGGCCACGTCTTCCGGGGACGCGCCGATCACGGCGGCCATGGCGCCGCGCCCCTCCGGCACCGACTCCTGCATGAAGCGACCGCGGGCGTGGACCAGGCGCACGGCCTCGTCGAAGCCCAGGGCACCGCTGGCCACCAGCGCGGTGTACTCGCCGAGGCTGTGCCCGGCCACGAAGGCGGGGCGCAGCGCCGTGCGCTCCTGGAGGGCCCGCAGCAGGGCCACGCTGGTGGCGAGGATCGCCGGCTGCTGCACCTCGGTGCGCCGCAGCTCGTCCTCCGGACCCTCGAAGCACAGCCGCGACAGCGGCAGGCCCAGGGCGGCGTCGGCTGCCGCGAAGACCGCCCGGGCGGCGGTCGACGCCTCGTAGACGTCCCGCCCCATCCCGACCTCCTGGGAGCCCTGTCCTGGGAAGAGCAGCGCGAGCACCGCCGCTTCACTCCTCCGCGTCGGTCTGGATCACCTCGCGATCCCGGTAGGTGCCGCAGTGGGCGCAGACCCGGTGGGGGAGCTTCGGCTCTCCGCACTGGGGGCAGGCGCTGCGGGTGGGCGCCGCCAGGGCGTCGTGGGCCCTGCGCTTGTTGCGCCGCGAGCGCGAGGTCCGGCGCTTGGGAACCGCCATCAGTCGTCTCCTCCCGTGGCCCCGCGCAGCCTGGCCAGCACCGCGAAGGGCGAATCGCTTCGTGTCTCCGGGCAGCCGCAGGGCCCCGCTCCCAGCTCGGCCCCGCAGCGGCCGCAGAGTCCCGGACAGCTCTCCCTGCACAGCGGCTGGACCGGGATCGCCAGCGAGACCACCTCCCGCAGGAACGCACCCAGGTCGAGCTCCCGGCCGCGGTACCAGCCCGTCTCGAGCTCGTCGCCCAGGCATACACCATGGTGCGACAACGCCCCGGCCGCCTCGGGCTCGGCGGGAGAGCGGTCCCCGGCGGGCTCGAGCACGAGCCGAAACGGCTCCCGAAGGGCGTGACGATAGCGCGCGAGGCAACGGCTGCATTCGAGCTCGAGGGCGCCCTCGACGACCCCCTCCAGGTAGAGGTCGTCGCCCATGCGATGGGCCGCCAGGGCGAAGGCCAGGGGCTCGGCGAGCTCGCGCGGCAGGCCCCGCTCGGAGGCGAGGGCGCTCTGCCACCAGGCCGTGTCCGCGCGGAAGCGGAACTCCTGGGGGGTGGGCGTGAGCCGATCGGGCAGGATCTTCATGGGCCGGGTGCGGAAAATCCTAGCGAAATCGGTTGCTTGGAAAAAAGGGGGCGCCCCGGGGGCGGCGCCGGCGCCGCCCGGCGTCCGGCAGCGCCCCGCTATGCTCCCCCGCCGTGCCGGCGCTCCGCACGCGCTTCGCCCCGAGCCCCACGGGATTCCTGCACGTGGGATCGGCCCGGACGGCCCTGTTCAACTGGGCCTTCGCGCGGCGTCACGCCGGCGCCTTCGTGCTGCGCATCGAGGACACGGACCGGGAGCGCTCGACCCTCGGCTCCGAGGCCGCCCTGCTGGACGGGCTCGCCTGGCTGGGGATCGACTGGGACGAGGGCCCCTTCCGGCAGAGCCAGCGCGGCGAGCGCTACGCGGCGGTCGTGGAGACCCTGCTGGCCCGGGGGCGCGCCTACCGCTGCGTCTGCACGCCGGCGGAGATCGAGGAGCGCCGCCAGCAGACCATCGCCGCCGGCGGCAAGTGGACCTACGACCGGCGCTGCCGCGAGCTCGACCTGGGTCCCGACTGCGGCCCCCACACGGTGCGGCTGCGCCTTCCCGACAGCGGGCGCTTCGCCTGGAACGATCTGGTCTTCGGAGAGCTCGGCCAGGACGTCCGCGAGCTCGGCGACGCGATCGTCCGCCGCAGC
>Ga0299906_10005612_pt1 | contig 10198 bp, 10 predicted proteins | sample RVTome_14_FD_200259 | JGI IMG/M metagenome (GOLD analysis project Ga0299906, IMG submission 200259) | Soil microbial communities from uranium-contaminated site in the Upper Colorado River Basin, Wyoming, United States - RVT145D125 (version 2) ...
ACGATATCCTCACAGACGTGCGCCAAAGCAACGAAATGTCGCCGATAGGAGCCCCTGGCGACACCTGCGGCCGGTTCTCCGGTATTGAATAGGCCGGACCCGCACGGCGGGCCGTCGTGGGGCAACACGAAACGCACGCCCGGGATTACTGCAAGGAGCGATTCATGATCAGAGCGAGTTCACTGCTGGCCGGCGTTGCGACGCTGTCCATCGTCTCGACGTCCATGGGCGTCGGGCCCGACGAGGACGCCCTCGTCATCCTCAAGGCTGCCGACCAGGCCACGAAGAACGTCGAGGCGGTCTCCTACCAGGCCACGCGATACGGCGTCGGCGCCGCATCGGCCAGAATCCCGCGCACCAAGGGCGAAGCGCTCTTCGTCAAGAACCTTTCCAACGAGTACTCGCCCGCCATGGGCGCCGTCAAGGGCACCGCCTATGCCCTCAACTCTGCCGACGCCAAGGAATTCCAGGTCGCCTTCGATGGCAAGACCGCGTACAGCCTCGACAACGAGAAGAGGACCCTGACCAAGGGCGCGGCAAGCGACGGCGCTTTCGACCTCGTCGGGCCCGGCCAGGCCCTCTTCATGCTCGAGTTCGCCCACGACACACCCTTCCAGGACGAGATCAACGCCGAGCTCGCAGACCTCGAGGGTCAGACGCTCGTCGGCGACGTGCTCTGCAACGTGATCTACGTCGAGTACGGCGGCCAGTACGGCGACTCGAAGGCCCGCTGGTTCTTCGGCGCCGAGGACAACCTGCCTCGCAAGGTCGAGCGCCTCATGGAAACTAACGGTCGCGCCGGCGCGGTCGTCACGACGCTCTGGAACCTCCAGGCCGACCCGGCCTACAGCGCGTCCGAATTCGTGATCGAGGCGCCCGAGGGCTACAAGGTCGAGACCTACGCGGCGGCCAAGCCCGATGAGCCCAAGCTCCTCGCCGTCGGCTCCAAGGCGCCCAACTGGGAGCTGAAGGACCCGTCAGGCAAGGTGCACACGCTCTCCGAGTACGAGGGCAAGATCGTCCTCATGGACTTCTGGGCTACTTGGTGCGGGCCGTGCAAGAAGGCCATGCCCGGCGTCCAGGCGCTCCACGAGAAGTACGCCGACAAGGGCGTCGTCGTCCTCGGCATCAACTGCTGGGAGAACGAAGACGGCGATCCGAAGGGGTACATGGACGAGCAGGGCTACACCTACGGCCTGCTGCTCGGCGCCGACAAGGTCGCCGAGGACTACAAAGTCCCTGGCATCCCCACCTTCTACCTGATCGGCCCGGACGGCAAGGTCCTGCACAACTCCGTCGGAGCCGACCCGAAGGCCGAGGAGGAGCTCTCGAAGATCATCGACAAGGCGCTCAAGAAGGGCGGCGGGGCCTGAGCCGCGCAACGCCTTGAGAATCGGCGGGGCCGGGTCGCCAGCGCGACCCGGCCCCTTTTTTATGTAATCTGGGGGCGAATCTCCCGACAAAGCACTGGGGGACCGCACGATCCAGATTCTCATCATCATCCTCGTGGTCATCGGCGTCGGCGTCGCGATCTACTTCTCGCACCTGGCGGCCAAGAAGCGGCGCGAAGCGCTGCGCGCCATCGCCGGCCAGCTCGGCTGGGACTTCGCCCCCTCGCGCGACACCCATCACGACGAAGAGTACGCCCACTTCGAGATCTTCAGGCGCGGACACTCCCGGTACGCATACAACACCATGTACGGCACCGCCACCATCGGCGGCCACACGCACCCGGCCAAGATGGGCGACTTCGAGTACAAGGTGACCAGCTCCAACGGCAAGACGACCACCACCACGACCTACACCTTCAGCTACCTCATCGTGCACCTGCCCTTCTCCGGCGTGCCCGACCTCCTGATCCGACGCGAGGGCATGCTCGACAAGCTGGCGGGTCTCGTGGGCTTCGACGACATCGACTTCGAGTCCGCCGAGTTCTCCAGGCGGTTCCTCGTCAAGAGCCCCGACAAGCGCTTCGCCTACGACGTCATCGACCCGCGCATGATGGAGTTCCTGCTCGGCGCCGAGCCGCCCGCGATCGACATCGAGCGCGGGCGACTCTGCATCGCCGACGGCCGGTCGAAGTGGCAGCCGGCGGGGTTCCTCAACTACCTGCGCTTCGCCGATCAGTTCCTCACCCGCTGGCCCGAGCACGTCGTCGCCTCGCTCGAATCGCACGCCCGGCATCAGGAATTCGCGTGAACCAGGTCCTCGTCATCTTCGCGCTCATCTTCGGCCTGCCGCTGCTCGTCTTCCTGGTCTGGCTCATCGCCACCTACAACCGCTTCGTGCGCCTCCGCCAGCACATCTCGGAGAGCTGGGCGGACATCGATGTCGAGCTCAAGCGTCGTTACGACCTCGTCCCAAACCTCGTGGAGACCGTCAAGGGCTACGCCGCGCACGAGCGCGAGACGCTGGCGCGCGTCGTCGAGCTTCGCAACAGGGCCGCGGCCAACACGTCCAGTTTCGAGTCTCAGGGTGTGGACGAGACGGCGATGATGCTCGGCGTCAAGAAGCTCTTCGCGCTCGCCGAGGCATACCCGGCGCTCAAGGCCGACGAGCATTTCCTCGCGCTTCAGAAGCAGCTCTCGCTGACGGAGGATCGAATCGCGGCCTCGCGCCGCTTCTTCAACGCGAACGTGCGCGAGCTCAACCAGCTCTGCGCCACCGTGCCGGCCAATCTCGTCGCGTCCGCCTTCCACTTCCATCCGGAGACCTTCTTCGAGCTCGATTTCGAGGCCGAACGCGTGGTCCCCAGGGTCGATCTCGCATGAAAAACGGACTTTCGTTCTCCCGAGTGAACATATATGATGGGGGGAGCCGCCCTCAAGGACGCAAGGAGCAGACCATGACCAAGATCGTCGGACTCGCACTCGTGCTCGTCGTCGCCGGCCTGATCGGATACGCGTACATGAACCAAGCTGAACCCACGACGAACACCTCGTCGGCCGCACCGGGAACGATGCGGGTCACCAACGCGGATCTCGCGCAGTACCAGGGCAAGGTGGTGCTGCTCGACTTCTGGGCCACATGGTGCGGGCCGTGCAAGATGGCCATGCCCGGCGTCCAGCGCATCAGCGAGAAGTTCGCGGGCCGCCCCGTCGCCGTCGTCGGCGCCAACTGCTGGGAGAAATCAGATCCCGCCGCATTCATGAAGAGCAACGGGTACACCTACGAGCTCATGCTCAACGCCGACGATCTCGCCAAGAAGTACGGCGTCTCCGGCATCCCGACCTTCGTGATCCTCTCGCCCAACGGCGAGCAGGTCTACAAGTCCGTCGGCTACGATCCGAACCACGAGCAGGAAATCGCGCGGATCATCGAAGAGCAACTCGCCAAGAACAAACTCTGAGCCAACGGCTCCAATCAACGATCGACGTATGGCGTGCGCGAGCCCGGTCGCGCACGCCTCTTTCATTCATGGCGAACGCGGTTCGTCAGCCGACCGACGCCGTCGATCTCAACCTCGACCACGTCGCCCTCCTTGAGCCACGCCGGCGGCGTGCGGGCCATGCCAACGCCGCTGGGCGTGCCAGTCAGGATCACCGTCCCGGGCGCCAGCGTCGTCCCACGCGACAACTCGGCGATCAGCGCCGCCACCGGAAACATCATCATCGACGTGCGAGCCTCCTGACGCGTCTCGCCATTCACGCGGCAGCGGATCGCCAGGTCCTGCACGTCCGCGATCTCGTCCTCCGCCACCAGCGACGGCCCGAGCGGGCAGAACGTGTCGAAGCTCTTTCCGCGGCAGAACTGCCCGCCCGATCCCTTCTTCTGCCACCAGCGGGCTGTTACGTCGTTCGCGCAGCAGTATCCGAGCACGTAGGCGAGCGCCTTTCCCTCCGGCACGTCCCGCGCTGCCCGCCCGATCACCACCGCCATTTCGGCCTCGTAGTCCACCTGGTCGGGCCCGCCCGTCTCCGGGTCGCGGCACACCGGCGGCACCACGATCTCGTCGCCGTCCAGGCACGCCGCGCACGGGTTCTTGGTGAAGATCATCGGCCGATCCGGCACGTCCGCCCCCTGCTCGGCGGCGTGCTCGGCATAGTTCCGGCCGATGCCGATGATGTGACGCAGCTCGAGCAGGCCGCCGGGCGTCTCCACCCCGACGCCGAACTCGGTCTTGACAAGGTCCATTTCAGCTCCTTCGGAGTCAGACGCAACGCAGAGGTCGCAAAGCAGCCGCAGAGATCGCAGAGGCGGAACGAGTGTTCATACTCAGAATGGCACACAGATCTTGCCTTTGCGCCCTCTGCGTCTCCTCTGCGACCTATGCGTTGAAATCTGTTCATATGACATCGATCTCTCCAACCGGCGGACACAGCCCGGCGCTGCCCGCTTCGTCGAAGAGGCGCCGAAGCGCCGTTCGTCCCGTCCGACCCATGTCCACCGTCATCTCGCTGACGTACATGGACAGATACATTTCGACGAGCCCCTCGTCCTTCCACTCTTCCCGATCCCCCGCGTGCTCGAGCAGGAACGTCCGCGACTCCTTCGCGTGCTCGCGCGCGTGGCGAACGGACGCCTGCAGCATCGCCGACACGCGCTCCACCGTGCCCGCCCCGAAGCGCTCGTCAAGATCGCGCCGCACGACGTTCAGCCCCAGCGGCAGCGTCAGCCCCGTGTGCTCGTGCCACCAGGCGCCGACGTCCGCCAGCTCGCGCAGGCCGTGCCGGTCGAGCATGAGCTGCGCCTCGTGGATCAGCAGCCCCGCGTCGACCGCGCCGCGCGACACCGCATCCGGGATCTCGCTGAACAGCATCTCCACCGGCTCGAACGCCCCCGCCCCCAGCATCAGCGACATCGTCAGGAACGCTGTCGTCCGCGTCCCGGGCACCGCGACGCGCGCCCTCGAGAGCTCATCGACCCGCACGCGCGCGTCATCCTCCCTCACCACCACCTTCGGCCCGTACCCCTCGCCGAACGACCCCCCGCACGCCGTGATCGCGTAGGCGCCGGCCACCAGCGGATACGTCGCCGCCGAAATGGCCGAGACGTCGTACGCCCGTTCGCCATCCCCCACCGACGTGATCGCCACCCGGTTCAGCTCCTCGACGTCGCGAGCCTCGACCCGAAACGTGAACCCGCCCGTGTCGATCGCCGGCGCCCCAAGCGCCCCGTCGTGCCGCGACCCGTCCGACCGCACCATCCCCGTCAGCGGCCAGAACATCACCATGTCGTCCGCGTCCGGCGAATGGGCGAGCGTGAGCACAGGCATCCGCGCATCGTACGGCCAGACGATGAAGCCGACCTCACCCTATGCCGCCCGGCCTCACCAGGTCAGGCTGTGCTCATACCCGAGGTCGACCAGCAGATCCCCTACCACCGGGCGGTACAGCTCGCGCAGCCGGTCTGTGAACGAGTTCTTCCAATCGCCCGCGACGCCCTTGCGAAAGAAGCTCGCCTTGCCCTCCACGCCGCTCGTCCGCCCGCCGCTGAGCCGGTTGAAGCTGTTCTCGCGGATGATCCGATCGATCGTGCCCGCCGAGGCATCGAGCTCGAACAGGCGGGCCACCCTCGCGAGCGTGACCTGCGGCTCATCGAGCATCGCTTCATAGCGGATCTCGATGCTCCGCTCGGGATCGCGCCGCTCGCGCCATGTCCGCACCCACTCGGCGTAGGCGGGCAGCGTCCGCTTCGCAAACAGCTCCAGCCCGTCCTCGATGTGCAGATCCCGATAGAGCGTGTGCTCGCCGTGCCACGGCGTGCGCTTCACATAGTGGCAGAAGCTCACCGCCACGTCCCGCAGGTCCCGGTGGAGCACCACGTAGCGAAGGCCGGCGTCGCGGAGCACGCGGACGTTGTTGTCCGATCCGTGCACGTGCAGTTTCATGATCACGAGCGCATCGTGCAACGACGAAAACGTCCGATCCGACAGCTCGTAGCTGTGACTCTCCCCCTTGCGCCATTCGTACGTCGCCAGCGGCGCCGGCATCACCTCGGCAAAGCCCGGATAGCTGACCAGCATCTTCTTCAGCCACGTCGTCCCGCTCTTGGGAAGCCCCGCGACGAAGAGGACGTTCTGCGGATACGCCGACCCGTGCGCGCCAAACCCGCGACGCGCCGCCATGACCTGCCCCCAGTACCTAGGCCACGCCAGCACGGCCTTCGCGGGGACGCCCAGCACCGGCGGGATCGCCTGCATCAGCCGATCGCGCGTCGACGCATTCTTCGCGAGTTGGCGCGGCGGCGCCTCGGGCGTGCGAGCCGAATGCTCCGTGCTCTGTGCGCGCACCGACCGCGCTTCGCGTGTATCCAGTCGCGACATCGCCGCCCTCCAGTCGCCGGCTTGCGAGCGCGCCGAATTGCGCGCTCACGCCAACGTCTCTCCTGCCGGAGACTGAATTAGCAGACAGATGTAAGCGGCGTGCCAACTCTTGCGCACTTGACGGTGAAGTCTTCGAGCGATCGTGGAACGCCGCGCGAATTGCAAGCCCGGCGCAAATGCGACGTAAAGGCCGCGCCAAGACGCGGCCCAGTCTTACAGCAGCCTCAATCGGCGGCAGTCTTCCACGCCGCGCCGCACTCGGGGCAGATCACGCAGCCGTCCCCCTGCGAAGGGACCTGCCCGATCCGATAGCAGCAGGCCGGGCAGTAGCCGCGCCGAATCAACTCGCGACGCTGGGCCTCCTGGAATCGCGCGGCGTACAGCGTCCCGAGGACGAGCAGCATCAGCGCGCTGCCCACATAGACCAGGTCGGTCAGATTCTGAACCCACGCGGGCATCCAACCTGTCATATTCATGAACGGCACGCTCAGGAATGCGGCCCCGAACAGGAGAATTGCTGACTTGAGCACGATCCTCTGGCGAAACGGGATCGCCCGATCCGCCTCGATGCTCAACCCGCGCCGCCCGGCCGCCGGAATCGACTGCCTGATATGACGGCGCCGAGCCAACGCGACCCCGCGCCTCCCGCGATCGTCACGCATCGGACCGATCCCCCACCCGCCACGCCGCCCCGCACTCCGGACAGACCACGCACCCGTCATCCTCGACCTGGAGCGCCTCCAGCCGATACCCGCACGTGCATTGCCCGAATCGCACGAGGCGCCGCGCGCGCTGCATCGCCGCGTGCTCCGCCACGACCACGCCGAACACGCCCACGGACACCAGCGCCATGAGGAGCAGATTTCCCCACATCGACAGCGGCCAGACCGAACCGACAAACGCGTACCAGCACACCCCGACCATGATCGACACCAGTCCGATGTGCCTCCACTGTCGCGACGGCACTCGCCGGAGCAACAGGCCCGCGCCTTGAAGTCGCGGCGCATGCACGATCGGTTGACAGCGATCGTCAATCACACCCGATTATTGGCAAAACCCTCGCGCCCAACTCGCCCCAAGCCCCAAGCCTCAAGCCTCAAGCCTCAAGACTCCCCCTACTGAAACATCCGCATCTGCCGCCCCTCGATCACATCCTCCGTCACCGGATGCTCCACGTCGATCGGATACTCCCCGCTCCAGCACGCCGTGCAGTAGTCCTGGCCGTTGCGCGTCATCGTCGACAGCACCCCGTCCAGCGACAGGAAGTGCAGCGAATCGACCCCGAGGAACTGCCGGATGTCCTCGACCGTCCGCCCGTTGGCGATAAGCTGCTCGCGCGTCGCGAAGTCGATCCCGAAAAAGCACGGGTGCCGGATCGGCGGGCACGAGATGCGCAGGTGCACCTCCTTCGCCCCCGCGTCGTAGATGTGCTGCATCTTCACCCGCGTCGTCGTCCCCCGCACGATCGAGTCGTCCACCACCACCAGGCGTCGCCCCTCCACCAGCTCGCGGATCACGTTCAGCTTCAGGCGCACCGCCGCGTGACGCTCACCCTGCGTCGGCTTGATGAACGTCCGCCCCACGTACCGGTTCGGCACGATGCCTTCTCGATACGGAATGCCGCTCGCCCGGGCGTACCCCGCCGCGGCGCTGCGCCCGGAGTCGGGCATCGGCATCACGAAGTCCGCCTCCACCGGCGCCTCCGCCGCCAGCCGCTCGCCCAGCGCCTCGCGCACCTCCTGCACGTTCTGCCCGAAGAGCGTGCTCGCCGGATTCGCGAAGTACACGTGCTCGAACGCGCACAACGCCAGCTTGCTCGCCGGGCTCGCAAACCTGCGGCTGGCGACCCCCGAGTCGTCCAGCGTCACGATCTCCCCCGGCTCGATCTCGCGGATCACCTCCGCCCCCAGCACGTTCAGCGCCACCGTTTCGCTCGCCACCACCGGGCGACCGTCATCCATCCGCCCCAGCACCAGCGGGCGCCATCCCCACGGGTCCCGCGCCGCCTCGATCCGGTCCTTGAAGAGGAACACCAGCGCAAACGCCCCCTGAAGATGCCTCAGCGTCTCCGCCAGCGGGTCCACCGCCCTTTGCTGGGCCGGCGACGCGAGGATGTGCATGATCACCTCGGTGTCGCTGGTCGTCTGGAACAAATGCCCCGCCTCCTCGAATCGCCTCCGCATCGCCTCCGCGTTCACCAGGTTTCCGTTGTGCGCGATCGCCACCTGCCCGCCCAGGAAGCTCTCGATCAGCGGCTGCGCGTTGCACGCCAGCGAACCTCCAGTAGTCGAATACCGCGTGTGCCCGATCGCCCCCAGCCCCGGTCGCCGCTCCAGCCTCTCCAGCCGGTCGGCGTCGAAGACCTCCGGCACCAGCCCCATCCCCGTGTGCCCGAAGATCTCCTTGCCGTCGGTCAGGGCCAGCCCCGCCGACTCCTGCCCCCGGTGCTGCTGGGCGTACATGGCCAGATAGGCCAGGCGAGCCGCCTCAGGCCCACCCCACACGCCGAAGACGCCGCACTTGTCCTTGCCCTTGTCAGGTGGGACAGCTCTCCGAGCTATCTCCGGTGAAGGAAGGACGGCTCTCTGAGCTGTCTCCGCCGCTCCGGACCCACATCCACAGGTCAGAGACCTGTGCCACAGCGGGACCACAGCCCCTCCCCCACCGCGAAGCACCGGCAGATGGATCGTCATCGCGACTCCGTGCAGACCGTGCTGGAGACCTGCCGCGAAAGTTTAGCGGCGTCGGTGGGAGTCGCGCCGCCAGCCCCTCAATCAACCGTGAACCGGAATATCCAGGTTCCCCACAGCTCCGGGTCCTCCCCGCCCTGCTTCATGTACAGCCCCGTCCCCCAGGAGCTCCCGTCGTCAGGGCCGAGCTCGACGTCGAAGTAGTCGCCCCAGTCAGCGCATTCATTGCCCAGGTTCGGGGTGTCGCCGACCGGATTCTCTGGATTCGCGACCTCCGGCGTAAAGATCGTGCCGTTGGCGAGGCGCCCCCAGCATCGAATGCTCGCTTTCTCATCCGGTGAGCTCCGTGCAAACACGACCCCCAGTGTGCCGGTAGATGGATCGACGATCCCCGCGGGATAGAACCGGCCCATCTCAGGATGCTCGCTCGGCGGCGGCGGGGACGAGGGCGGTCCGACCGTCCCCGAAGAGTCGACGAACGGCATCGCCGTGCCTGAGCTGGGCCAGCCGTTCAGGTCGATCTTGTACCAGCGGCAGATCGGCTTGTTGTAGGTCCCGGCGCCGATTGACTGCGTGACCCACAAGAACTCGCGTTCGCCCTCGAAGGTGACTTGGGCCGACGTGACTCTCGAGTCGTTCGGGTCAAGCGGCGGCTCAGTTTCTGGGTCCATCCCGCCTTCGCCCTCAGTTGCCACGCAATCGGGCGCGCCGAAACAGCTCACAGTCACCCGAGCGAGGTTGAGGTCATCGAGGTCGTTGAAGGGATCGTTGAACGAGTACAAGATGAATGTGTCCAGCAGGTCGGCGTTCCCGCACGAATGTGTCTGCGCCTCCCAATCAACGCCGACGAAGAGCGCGTGACCGTAGCCGACACTCCCCTTTATCGGCTGAGCCTTTGGAAAGCCGAATGACGTAGGAGCGCAACCCAGAGCGACGGCCGACGAATCTTGGAACTGCGAGCCGAACGCGGCGCCGGCCACGTCGAACTCGCCCTGCTCGTCTGGACGGGAGATCATGTAGAAGGCATTGTCCGCATCGTTCGCCCCCGCCAAAATGCTGTTGATGAGAATGCCGCCGGAGTAGAATCCCAACGAAGGTTGATCGACAACAAGCCCTCCGTCAATGGGCGAATTGCTGGTTGCGCAAGGGCCTTCTACTGGGTGCAGCGGAAGTTCGGCGTTATCCTGAGGGTAACTCTTCAGCCATCTTCCACGCCTGAAGGCATCGGCGGCAGGGTCCCGGT
>Ga0299906_10005616_pt1 | contig 10196 bp, 7 predicted proteins | sample RVTome_14_FD_200259 | JGI IMG/M metagenome (GOLD analysis project Ga0299906, IMG submission 200259) | Soil microbial communities from uranium-contaminated site in the Upper Colorado River Basin, Wyoming, United States - RVT145D125 (version 2) ...
TCAGGGCGAGTACCTCGAGCGGATGGAGGTGCGCAAGCAGTTCCTGCCGCAGAAATGACCGACGGGCGTCGCGCGGCGTCGACCGGGAACCTGCTCCGCAACGCGCCGGGCGCCGCGGTCCCGCATGCCTTCCACGTCTGCCGATAGACCGCGCTGGCGGCGCCGGCTTGCCATTGCGGTGGCGGTGGTGGTCGTGCTGCTCGGCGCCGCCCTCGCCGCGCTGCCGCTGCTCGTCGACAGCGACGCGGTCAGGCGCGTCGTCGAGCGCGAGATCTCGGCGCTCGCGGGCGGAGACGTGCGCTACGACTCGCTTGCCGTGCACCTCTTCCCGCAGCCGCGCGCCGCGATCCGGGGCGTGACCGTCCGCGTCCCCGGCCTCGTCGACGGCCGGGTCGCCGAGCTCGACGTCTCGCTCTCGTTGCTTCCCCTGCTCGCCGGGAACGTCCGCCCGACCGCGATCCGCATCGAGCAGCCGGCGTTCGAGCTGCGGATCGAGCCGGGTGGCGGCGGCGCGGGTGATCCGTTCGCCGTCTACCGTGGATCGGTCGGCCCGATCGTCGATGCGCTGGCGCGCGACGCGCGGGGGATGACGATCGAGGTCGTCGACGGCCGGCTCGACCTCGCGTACGCCGGGCGGCGCCGCGTGTCGCTTTCGGGCCTGGCGGCCGAGGCCGAGGTGTCCGCGGACGCGATCGACGCGAGCGTGAGCTCGGCGGCCGACCTGTGGCGCGCGGTACAGGGCCGCTTGACGATCGCTCCAGGCTCGCTCGCGGCATCCGCCAAGCTGCAGGTGACCGGACTGCAGGCGGCGACGGTGCTCGATGCGATGCAGTCGACGGGCGCGCTCGCCGTGCGGCCCGCCCCGCTCGATGCAAGCCTCGATGCCGAGACGGACGGCCGCCGCACGGCGCGCGCCACGCTCACCGCGGCGCTGCCGCAGCTCGCGCTCGTGCGTGGCGCGCGGACGCTCGAGCTGGGGGCGGTGCGCGTGGCGGCCGATGTCGCACGCGACGCACAGGCACTGACGCTTTCGCTGCGCAGCTTCCAGCTCGGCGAGCTTGTCCCGCAGGCCACCGGGTCGCTGCGCGCGAAGCCCGACGGCACCGCGCCCGCGCTCGCGCTGCAGATACCCGCGTTGGACCTCGCGCGTCTGCGCGCCGCGGCGCTGACGCTGGCGGGGGACATCGACGCGGTGCGCGCGGCGGCCGCGATGCTCACGGCCGGCACGGTGCGGGAGCTGACCCTCACGGCAGCGGGTGGCGACTTCGCCGCGCTCGCGGAGCTGCGAGCGCTGCGGGCAGAGGCACAGCTCGAAGCGGCCGCAGTGGCGGTTCCCGCGGCCGGGATCGCCGTGAGGAAGGGCGGCGGCCACCTGGCGCTTGCCGAGGGCGAGCTGCGGGGAACCGAGCTGACCGGCGAGATCGGGCGGTCGCGGTTCAGCGCGGGCGGACTGCTGGTGGCGTTCCTGCCCGCGACGGTGCTCCGCAGCCTGGACGCGGCGGTCGACGCCGATCTCGTCGATGTGCTGACGATCACGCGGCACGTGCTCGGACGCGCGGGAGGGGCGGCGCTCGCCGACCTCGAATCGCTGCAAGGCCGGGCGGGGGGGCGCTTCGCGTACGAGGCGCGGCGCAGCGGTCCGCACTTCGCGGTGGAGGTGGCGAAGCTCGCGGCGACCGGACGGTATCGCGGCGTCCCGTTCCCGCTCGAGGTGAGCCAGGCTTCGATCAGCTATGCCGGTGACCGCCTCCGCGTGCGCGGGCTCGCGGGGAGCGTCGGCAGCTCGCGCGTGCAAGGCGGCGGGGAGGCGGAGCTCGTGTTCGGCGCCGAGCCCGGGGTGCGTTCGGCGCGCGCCGCGTTCTCGCTCGTCCTCGACGAGCTCTACCCGTGGCTCGCCTCGCTCGAGCGCCTGCAGCCGGCGCTGAGGGAGCTGAGGAGTGTCACGGGCACGGCAGCAGTGCAGCTGGTGCGCTTGTCCGGCCCCCTCGCCAACCCCGCGGCCCTCGACTTCGAGGCCGTCGTGCAGCCGCAACAACTGCGCGCGAGCCTGACCGAGCTGCCGGCGCCGTTGACGCTCGCCGGGGGCGAGGCGAACGTCACGCCGCGCGCGCTGCGCCTCAACGGGCTCCAGGCTTCGCTCCTCGATGCGCGCGTCACGGTGTCGGGAACCGTGCAGGACTACGCTTCGCCCGACCGGCGCGTCGATCTCGCGCTCGCCGGCGGCGCGGCCGGCCAGCAGGCGCTCGACTGGGCCCGCGCGCGCTGGCAGGTGCCGGCGAAGGCGATGCCGCGCGCGCCGCTCAGCCTCGCCGGAGGGCGGCTGCAGTGGCCTGCCGATGCACCCGGGTCGCTCGGCGCGCAGGGCACCGTCGGCCTCGCGGAGAAGGTGGACGCCGAGTTCGACCTCACCTGGCGGCCGGGCGATCTCGACCTGCGGCGTCTCTCGCTCAAGGATGCGGACAGCGACGCAACGATCGCGCTGAAATGGGCCCCTTCGCGCGTGGATCTCGCGTTCCGCGGCACCCTCGACAACCGCACGGTCGAGCGGCTCCTGGCCCCCCCGCCCGAGGTGCAGGGCTCGCTCCGGGGCGACTTCCGCGCGTCGATCGACCTCAACGCGCCGCGGCGCTCGACCGCAACCGGCACGCTCGAGGGTGAAGGACTGGACGTGCTCGAGCGGTGGGGCGTGCCGCTGCTCATCGACCGCGTGCGGGTCGACGTCGCCGGCGACGCCGTGCGCATCCGCGACACCGTCCTCCGCCTTGCCGGCGAGCGGTTCGCGGTGAGCGGCAGCGTGGAGCGCAAGCCGGAGACCTTTGCGATCGACGCGCACCTGAGCGCGGAGCGCTTGGACGCGGGACGGCTCCTCGCTGGGTTCCGGGGTGACCGCCGGCCGACCGGCGCCGCTTGGGACCTGCCCGTCGAGGGCCGGGTCGTGGTCGCGGCCAAGTCGGTGGTCTACGACGAGCGCGTGTTCCAGCCGGTCGTCGCGACGGTGTCGCTCGCGCCGAACCGGATCGTCGCAGACGTGACCGACGCGCGCCTCTGCGGTGTGGCGCTGTCGCTCAAGGCCGTCCTCGCGCCGGGCGCGGCGACGGTGACCGGTCGCGGCCAGTCGCGCGACCAGGATCTCGCGCAGGGGGCGGAGTGTCTCGCCAGGGAGAACCACGCACTCACCGGGCGCTTCGACCTCGATTTAGAGCTCGCCGCGAGCGGAGCGCCCGAGGCGCTGCTCCGCACCGCGCGCGGCAGCTTCCGCTTCGTGGCGCGCGAGGGTCGGATCCAGAACGCGCCCGCGATCACCCGGATTCTCTTTCTCAACAACGTCGCCGCGCTGCTGCGCAGCGGCCCGGACCAGCTGCTGGCGGGCGGTCTCGAGTACACGCAGATCACCTTGACCGCGACGCTCGAGGGGTCCCGGGCTCGAGTCGAGAGCGTGACCTTCGATAGCCCGTCGCTCGGGATGGCGGGGAGCGGTGAGGTTGAGTTCGTCCACCGCACGCTCGCGATCCACGGCCTGGTCGCGCCGTTCGCGAACATCAATGCGGTGGCGCGGCAGATCCCGATCCTGGGCGCCATGTTCAACACCCGCCTCGTGGGTATCCCGGTCAGCGTGACCGGAGACTGGCGCGACCCGACCGTGGTGCCGCTCGGACCCGAGGCGGTCGGCCAGAGCCTCGTCAACCTGATGGGCGCGACGTTCAGGGCGCCGATCGATCTGCTCGATCCTTTCCTCGGCACGCGCCGTAGCAGCGAGCCCCGGCCCTGAGCCGCACAAACACATCCTCTAGCTCCGCGAGGGGCGTTTCCCCACGCGATCAGCGACGAACCTCAGTTCTGGAATGTCGCTAATCCAGAGGTCGTATGAGCTCCAAAGGCTCGCGGCCGTGCTTGCGGTAGATCGAGAAGTCGGAGTCGAGGGTCAACACCCGGTGCTGATCGAAGAGCTCGGCCATCCGCACGATGCAGGCATCGGCGAGCGACATCGGTCGATCGCGATACTTGCGATGCAGCGCGCGCAGCGCAGCCGCGTGCTCTTCGATGCGGAACGCGATGCGCAGGGCGCTGTTCTCGAGGAGCCCGAACAGCACGTCCTGCGCCTTGGGCAGGCCCGAGAGGAGGTACATCGCCTCGGCGAGCACCGGCTCGCATACGAGCAGCGGTGCCGACAGCTCCTTCACGCGCTCCGCCGCCCAGGCGTGGTGCCGCTCCCCCCGGTCGAGAAACGCGACCAAAGGCCCGGTGTCAGCGATCGCGGCGCGGCTCACGGCCGAAGCCCTTGAGATGCTCCGGATTGGACGCGAGATCGGGCACCCCGGAGTCCACCACGCCGCGGGCCGGCTTCATCAGCCTCTCCAGGCTCGGGGCCGCGCGCGCGCGGCGCGGCTTCTGGAGCACTAGGCGCAGCCCCTCCTCGACGAGGTCCTTGAGCTTGCGCCCGCGCAGTGCCGCTTCGGCTTTGGCGCGCCGGAACAGCTCCTCGGGCAACTCGACGGTGGTCTTCATCGACGACCCCTGCAACACGGATATGGGAACCCATTTTTACAGGTTGCCGTCCTCGGGTCAACCACGGCTGCCGAACGTTTTCCACACCACGGGTCAATCCAGTGTGAAGCCGGAAGCCTTGATGATCGCCGCCCAGCGGGCGGTGTCGGCCGCCATGATCGCGGCGAGCGCCTGCGGCGACGTGCCGGTCGGCTCGAGGCCGAGCGCGGTGAACTTCTCCCTGAGCTCGGGGGTCTGCAGCGCCGCGACGATCGCGCTCGACAACCGATCGATCAGCGCCTGCGGCGTTCCCGTCGGCGCGTACACGCCGTGCCAGCCGACCGCTTCGATCGACGGATAACCCTGCTCACGAAACGTCGGCACCGCCGGCAGGAGCGGCGACCGCTCGGCGCCCGAAGTCGCGAGGATGCGAAGCTTGGCGGCGCGGTGCAGCGGGATCAGATCGGACGAGGCGCTGATGCCGGCCGCGATCTGGCCGCTCATCAGCTCGGCTTCGAGCGGCGCGACGCCCTTGTACGCGACATGCACGAGCTCGATGGCGGCCACCCGTCCGATCATCGCGCCGAGGAAGTGCGGCAGGCTGCCGGCGCCGGGGTTGCCGACGCTCGCCCGTGGGAGGTTCACGTTTGCCCAGGCGACGAACTCGGGGACGGTCCGGGCCGGATGATCCGCGGCCACCGCGAACGCGAACTCGTATCTCGCGACCTGCGCAACCGGGGCCCAATCCTTCGCCGGCTCGTAGCCCGGGGCCTTGAAGACGAGCGGGCCGATGACCGGCAACGCGATCGGCGCGAACAGAAGCGTCGTACCATCCGGCGCGGCGCTCTTGAACGCGGCGATGGCGACGCGCCCGGTCGCGCCGGGCTTGTTCTCGACGACGACCGGGCGCCCGAGGTCTTCCCTGAGTCGGTCGGCGATCAGCCGCGCGACGAGATCGGAGGTACCGCCGGCGGGAACTGGGACGAGCATCCGGAGCGGCTGCTGCGCGCGGTTCTGCGCGTGCATGACCGCCGGCGCCGCAGCGGCGACCGCGCCCGCAGCCAAAAGGCATAATAGCCGCGCAGACGACACGCTAAGACCGCCAATGGTCACGGTCGCGAAGGATAGCCGGTTTGTCCTCCCCGATGCCTGCCGCCCGAACCGATCCCGAGCGCCAATCTCCCCCCGCTACCGACGGCCTGCCGTTCGAACGGCTGCTCGCAGACCTGTCGGCGCGTTTCGTTAACTTGCCGGCGGTGCAGGTCGACGGCGCGATCACTGACGCGCTGCGGCGGATCGTCCTACTGCTGGACGTCGACCGCTGCCAGCTGATCCGGCTTCCGCACGGGTCCGGCGACGCGGAAGTCACCCATTCGTGGGCCGTGGACGGGGTGACGGCGGTACGTCCCAAGTTCATTACCGATGGATATCCGTGGGCGATCGGGCGGGTGCGGGCCGGGCGTGCCGTCGTGGTGGCCCGCGTAGAGGATCTGCCGCCGGAGGCTGAGGTCGACAAGGCTTCGTTCCGGCGCGTCGGGACGCGCTCCAACCTCTCGATGCCGCTGAAAGTGGGCGAGCGCATCGAGGGCCTGCTTGCGTTCGGGTGCCTGCGGCGGGAGCGCGACTGGCCCGAAGAGCTCGTTGAGCGCATCGGCGTCCTGGCGACGATCTTCGGCAACGCGCTTGCCCACAAGGGCGCGCAGGAATCGCTCGACGCGGCCATGACGTTCGAGCGCACGGTGTCCGAGGTCCTGGGTGCGCTGCTCACCGCCGCGCGCGCGGAGCAGGACCGCGTGATCGAGGCGGGTCTGCGCGACATGGCGCGGGTGTTCGGCGCGGAGCGCGCCACCCTGTGGCAACGCGTCGAAGACAGCAGCCAGTTCACGAAGACCCACCGGTGGGTCGCCGAGGGCGCGCCGACCCCGCCGGATTCGGTCGGCGCCACCGTCACGCCGTGGGTCAGCGCGCAGCTTTTCCGGGGCTCGCTCGTGCGCTTCGCGCGCCTTGCCGACCTGCCGCCCGAGGCGGCCGCGGACCTGCCGGGCTTGCGATCGCTCTACATCCGCGCCGCCGTGATCGTGCCGCTCGCGGCGTCCGGCGCGGTCGTGGGCGCGCTCGCCTTCGCCACCACGCATGGGGATCGCGAGTGGCCGGACGCACTGATCCCGCGGGTGCAGCTCTTCGGCGAGGTGTTCGCCGGCGTGCTCGCGCGCCAGGCGGCGGAGCGTCGCGAGCAGGAGGCCCAGGCCCAGGCCGCGCATGCCGCCCGCGTCGGCACGATGGGCGTCTTCGCCGCCTCCCTGGTGCACGAGCTCACCCAGCCGCTCGCCGCCAGCCTCGCCAACGCGGAGACCGTCGTCGAGCTCCTCGCCACGCCGTCCCCCGACCTTCAGGAGCTGCGTGCGACGGCGGCCGACGTCGTCGCCGACGACCGGCGCGCCGGCGAGCTGATCCAGCAGCTGCGCCGTTTCCTGCGCCGGGGTGAGGTGGAGCGAACCGAGCTCGACCTCCGACAGGTGGTCGACGAGGTGCTGCACCTTGCCGGCGGCGAGCGGGCGGAAAAGGGCGTCGCGGTCAGCCTCGATATCCCAGACGCGCTGCCGAGAATCGTGGGCGACCGCGTACAGCTCCAGCAGGTGGTGCTCAACCTGCTGTTGAATGCATTCGATGCGGTTGCCGCAAACGAGCCGGGTGCGCGCAGCGTCGCGGTGCACGCCCGACCGACCGAAGCTGGTGTGAGCGTCGAGGTCGTCGATTCCGGGCGCGGGATGGACGAGTCGACACTGGCGCGCATCTTCGAGCCTTTTTTCACCACCAAGTCGCGCGGGATGGGACTCGGACTCTCGATCAGTCGGACGATCGTGTCCTCCCACGGCGGCACGCTGACGGTGCGCTCAAACCCGGGTCACGGCACCGCGTTCCGTATCGAGCTGCCGCTGCGGCCGCCGGGCGAGGCCCGGCCAGCGCGGCGGGAGGCGGCCCCGACGACCGGCAGCGGCACCGTCTTCGTGATCGACGACGACCCGTCGATGTGCCGAGCGGTCGAGCGCCAGGTCCAGGGCGCGGGTTACCGGGTCGAGACGTTCGCCTCGGCGCAGGGCTACCTCGACCGGGGACCTCACGCCGGCGTCGCCTGCATCGTCAGCGACGTCCGCATGCCCGGGCTGAGCGGCCTCGACCTCCAGGCCTCGCTCGCGCAGGCGGGGCGCGACCTGCCGATCGTGTTCATCAGCGGTCACGGCGACGTTTCGATCACGGCGCACGCGATGCGTGCTGGCGCGGTCAACTTCCTGGCGAAGCCGTTCACCAGGCGCGATCTCCTCGCGGCGGTCGCGGAGGCGCTCGCGCGTGGCCGCGAGCTGGATTCAGCCAGGAGCGCCCGCGCGGCGCTGCAGGCCCGTTACGAATCCCTCACGCCGCGCGAGCGCGAGGTGTTCGCGCTCGTGGCGGCGGGGCTGCTCAACAAGCTCATCGCCGACCGCCTCGGCGCCGCCGAGGCGACCGTCAAGATCCATCGCGGCCGCGTCATGGAGAAGATGGGCGCCGACTCGGTCGCGGACCTGGTGAAGATGGCCGAACGGCTCGGCCAGGAGCCGACGCCGATTTAGCGTACCCCCGCGGTTCTCGCGGGCCGGTACGACCAAAGTCTGATTCCCTGCGCCAGACGCGCCGCCCACACTTGCGGCCGCGACGAACGGTTGGATTGCGGTGCGGTTGGCGCCCCGGATTCAGCCACAACCGAAAGGGGAACCGACGATGAGATACCTGCGCACCATCCTTCTCGCCGTGCTCGCGGCGCTCGCGCTGCCGGCGCTCGCCCAGGCTCAGGCGACGAGCAACATGGAAATCCTCCGCCAGAAGGTGAAGGCGGATAAGAAGCTCATCGTCGCGCAGAACATGCAGCTGACCGATGCCGAGGCGAAGGCGTTCTGGCCGGTCTACGACGCGTACCAGAACGACTTGCAGAAGCTCAACCAGCGGGTGGGCAAGGCCATCGCCGAGTACGCCGACGCATACAACAAAGGCCCGGTGCCGAACGCGACAGCGAAAAAGCTGCTCAATGAGACGTTCGCAATCGAGGAAGCGGAGCTCAAGCTCAAGCGCTCCTACGTGCCCAAGCTCGAGAAGGCGCTGCCGGCGGCGAAGGTCGCGCGCTACGTCCAGATCGAGAACAAGATCCGCGCCGCAATCCGGTACGAGCTCGCCGACGCGATTCCGCTGGTCCAGTGAGGACCTGCCGGCTCCCGGACGATCCCGCGTAACACCAAGGTCGTATTTCCGGCCCCGGCGAGGCGGCGAATACTCGTGCCGTGTCGGCACCGAGACCCCGGGAACTGCACGTGCTGCTCGTGGACGATGACGACTCGCTGCGCCGCGCCCTCGCGAGAACGATCCGTATGGCGGGGTTCGAGGTCGAGGCGTTCGCCTCGGTGGAAGCCCTCCTTACGCGGGGCGTTCCCGAGCGGAACGCGTGCCTGGTGCTCGACCTGGACCTGCCCGGGATCGGCGGCATCGAGCTCAAGCGGACGCTCGTCGACGCGGGCCGCGATCTCCCCACGATCTTCATCACCGCGCTCGACCCCGCGGAAGTGGGCGAACCGCTCGCCGCGCTCGCGCCGGTGGCGGTGCTCTACAAGCCGTTCGCCAAGGACGACCTGCTTAAGGCGATCGGGCGGGCGTGCGGCGAGGGCTGACCGTGGCGCTTCCGATCCCATCGCGCAGCGAGCTTGATCCGCGTCAAGTGCGGTCCCGCTGCGCGCACTACCTTCTGAGACTTCACTACGGGAAGAAACCATGAAGCCGATCATCCAGCGCGCTCGACGCCTCGCCGTAGTCGCGGCGGCGGCCACGACCGTTGCCATGCCCTTCGCTGCCCATGCTCAGACGAAGAGCGGGCTCGATCGCACGGTGCTGCCCATCCAGGAGCCGGCCTGGCCGGTCATCAAGGAGCTCGACGCGCGCAAGGTCAAGGCGCCGCCGCGCTTCGAGGTGAAGGCGCCCAAGGGCGCGCCGAACGTGGTCATCGTGCTGATCGACGACATGGGCTTCGGGCAGCCCAGCACGTTCGGGGGCGGCGTCGCCATGCCGACGCTCGACCGGCTGGCGGCCGGCGGGCTGCGCTACAACCACTTTCACACCACGGCGTTGTGCTCGCCGACGCGCGCGGCGCTGCTGACCGGACGCAACCATCACTCCGCCAACGCCGGGTCGGTCATGGAGATCGCCACCGCCTTCCCGGGCAACGCCGGTCAGATCCCCAACAGCGTGGCCCCGCTCGCCGAGATGCTCCGGCACAACGGCTATAACACCGCCGCCTTCGGCAAGTGGCACGTGACGGCGCCCTGGGAGATGAGTGGCTCGGGACCGCAGGACCGTTGGCCCACGCGCCAGGGCTTCGAGAAGTTCTACGGCTTCCTCGGCGGCGAGACCAACCAGTGGGCGCCGCTGATCTACGACGGCCTGCTCAAGGTGGAGCCCCCGCGCGATCCCAACTACCACTTCACCACCGACATGGCGAACCAGGCGATCGCGTGGGTCAGATCCCAGCAGTCCCTCACGCCGGACAGGCCCTTCTTCGTCTATTTCGCCCCCGGCGCGACGCACGCCCCGCACCACGTGCCGAAGGAGTGGATCGCGAAGTACAAGGGCAAGTTCGACCAGGGCTGGGACAAGTACCGCGAGGAGACGCTCGCGCGGCAGATCAAGCTCGG
>Ga0299906_10005617_pt1 | contig 10195 bp, 2 predicted proteins | sample RVTome_14_FD_200259 | JGI IMG/M metagenome (GOLD analysis project Ga0299906, IMG submission 200259) | Soil microbial communities from uranium-contaminated site in the Upper Colorado River Basin, Wyoming, United States - RVT145D125 (version 2) ...
AAGCCAGCGCCGCAGACCAGCCCGATCAGTATCGCCTGCCGTTCATTGGTGATCCGCTGCCGGCCAAAGAGCGACACACCCAGGGCCTTGGCCAACTCTTCGGGAATCGGCGCGGCCAGAGCAGTCGTGATGAGAAAAACGATCAGCAGCGGCGAGAAGAAGAGACGCTCCAAAAAATTCGGATGGCCCCAGACAAATACCTCGCCAAAGGAATAAGCTAGAAATTCCAATGGAGTGATGAGTAGATAGGCCAGGAGTGGCAGCATGCCGACTAACACCAGGGTGATGAAGATAGACAACGTGCTCCCGGCCACGAGGGCCAGCGCTCCCTGCCGCCAGGTTATGGGCCAGCCGAGCCGCCGGGCCGCCCAGGCGACAACGCCCAGCGTTGGTAACGCCGCCCCGAGCAGAAAGAGTGGCGGGAAGAGAAATGCTTCGGCCACGTGGAAGTTGAGCACCACGTTGCCCAGTCCCAGCACCAGGGCAAAGACCAGCCAGAAGAGATAAAACGGTGGTAGTCTGAGCGGGTGTGAGGCACGATTGATTATTGAGCCGAACCCGTGATAGAGCGCCAGGGCCCCACAGACCAGGCCGAGGAACATGCCAGCTACTTGCCCCAATTGCAAGCCCAAAATCGTGTTTTGCAGATAGAGAAGATACTTTCCAAAATTATAGAATGGCAGCCCCAGGTAGCCGATGGCTGCGGCTAAACCGCTCAGGAGCAGCCCTCCCCCGGCGATCACAGCGACATAGGCCCAGAATTTACCGGGTGGGGTTGGGGAGGTCGGTGCCTGGATCGTTGGATGATTGAATGGTTCAGTGTTCATTGTCAACTCCTGGAATGTTTGTTTGTTCGTATACTTACTGCCACGTTTCCAATGCCTCACGCCAGACCTGGGCCTGGGCAATGACCCGCAGTCGCTGCCGCTCGACAAAGACGGCCAGCGTCACCAGCAGCAGCCCGACGCCAAAGATGATGAGCCAGCGATCGACTTCATAGACATTGATCACCACCACCACCTGGGCGACCACGTTGAGGGCGCTCGCCCCCAGGCCGATGAAGAAGGGTAGCCTAAGCCGCCGGCCCGCTCCCCACCAGGTAACCAGCAGGGCCTCGATCAACAGCAGGACAAAATAGGGGAAGCCCGTCGTGCTGTCAAGGGATTGAATGAACGAGGTCAACAGCAGCACGGCCAGGCCAAAACTTTCGACCAAAATGGCAAACAGTAGCCGGGTGGGGTTTTGTAACGCCGAGGCCCGGCGACGTTCCAGGAAACCAATGCCAGTGAAGTAGAGGCCGGTCGGGATCGCATACCACTGCGGTTGGGTTATATCCCAGCGGAGCAAGACCAGCACCCAGGCCGCCAGCAACATAGCCATCCCCAGGTAGCCCAGGCGATGATGGCGGCCCCGGTAAGCCATGGTCAGATAGAGTGCCCCCGCAAAAGCCAGCGCAGCAGCACCGGCTGTAAAATGTCCGACGATCAGCGGCAGCGTAACCACAACCGCCATTGTCGTGAGGAACACGGCTAGGTGGGTCAAGGGCGCCGGCCACATCAGCAGTCTCCGGCGCTGTCTGGTCAGGCCGGCAGCCACTTGCTCCACAAGCCGGGCCAGTAAGTACAATCCAAAGCCGATCCCACCCAGTGTGGCGACGGCCTCGGCCAGCGGCAGGCCGGTCCAGTACAGCCGGTAACCCACGGCCAAAATGAAGAAAATTAGCGCGCCGCCGACCAGGGCCCCATCCAGCCAGAGCATGGCGAACAGGCCAAGCAGCGCCGCCAACCCCGTGGCTACAATGATCGCCGTCTCCAGATTGAACAGCGCGACTGCCTGCGACAAAACCAGATCGAGGACGGTGAAGATAAAGAACGGCTGAGCCCACGAGGACGTTGCAAAATGGACCAGACCGGGCCAACGGTCCAATTCTGATTTCCAACTTCGCAACGTCAAGGTGAAGGTCGATCCGTCGACGTTGTTCAGGCCAGTCTGCCGATGACTAAGCCAATACCCGCATAGGGCCATCACCCAGGTCATCCCTAGGAGGGGCAGACTGACGTAAGGCACGGGCCAGCCGGTGGGCCGGATAGTGAAGGCGATCGGAAGGGCCAGGTGTGTTGCCAGCAGTCCCGGATAGAGCCAGATCACCCGCCGGAACAGGACGGCCGAGGCCAGGTACACTGCGCCGCTCGCTGCAAAGGCCAGAGTCAGCGCCAGCGGGTCGCGCTGTGAGATGACGATCATGCTCACACTCAACCCGTAAGCCAGCAGGTAGAAAGGCATGGCCGGCCGGGTCAACCCATGCTTGAACAGCCCAGCCAGGGCTTGTAAAGGCGAGAGGGTAGAGGTCATGGAGAGATCGGCCTGCGTCCCTTCTTCCGGGTCAAGCGGCTTGATCCGGTCGAACCAAAATCGACCCAGGGCGATGTAACCCACGATCAAGGGCAGCCAACCCAGCCCGTACCAGGCCGGCGACAGCGGCGTGGAGGTCAGTGCCAGGTAGTACGGCACCGCCGCCAACCAGGCGGCCGGATACAGGAAAATCATCTCACGGAGGCTCCAGGCTGATAAGGCATATAGAACCACCCCGGCGCTATAAACGATGAATACCAGGGTCCTGCCACCACTCGCGGCCACGGCCAGAGCCAGGGCGCTCAGCAGATATCCCGGTCCATACCAGGGCAGGGCAAAGGCAGCCAGACCCGCTGCTGGAGTTCTATCCCGGCTAAATCGATTGAAGCCCCAACCCAGGCCGGTATACAGGAAGGCCAGGCCCATAAAAATACCGGCCACCCAGGGCACCGGCAGCGCCTCGAAACGGTAATGCACGCCGAGCAGAGCAATCACCGGAATAAGGATGGTGGAGAGATACAGCCAGAATGACTGCCGGAAAATGTAGGCCGAGACCGCATAAACGACCGCATTCAAGACCAGTACGTAAATAGCCAGCCGCTCGTCGGCAAAGGCCACCATGGCCCCAACAGCGGTCAGGGCATAACCGGCGCTGTAGAGAGGCCAGGTGTATTCGGTTTTGATCCGGCGCAAGGCCAGGCCACCGGCGATGTAAATCGGCGCGGCCAGAGCCAGGGCCGCTCCCCGCCAGGCCAGGGGCACATCATGATAGGTCAGCAGTTGGGCCAGCCAGACCGGGCAAGCATAGGCGACGAAGAACAGGAACGCAGTCCGGGCCGCGCGATGGGCCACCGTACCGGGTTTGCGCCAGATGAATTGGATCATATCTTCGAAAGCGCCATGTCGCCCTGAATGGACCAATAGCTGTGAAGCCACAGCCAGCCCGATGGCAGCGGCCAGGGTATACAGGTTGGTAAGACGGTCCGGCGTGGACCACACCAGGGCCAGACCGGCCAGCATGTAACCGGCCAGATACGGTCCGTGCGCCGCCTTGAAGCCGGGCCGGGGGTGACGCACCTGAGCGCGCTCTAGCACAAAGCCCAGGCCGAGCAAGGCCGCCGCAAGACCGATCCAGGGCCAGGCAAAGCGCACTGTGATGAGACCGGGCGCGAAGACGACCCAGGCCAGGGTATAAGGACAGAAGCTCAGCCAGGCCGCCAGATGAGCCAGGGAACCCCGCCAGAACAACCGGGCCGAGGCGGCATAGAAACCCACCGTCAGCGTTTGGAGTACGATGAAGGCGAGTGCTCGGTGATCAGTGACAGCGGGTGTGCCGGCCAGCAGACGATCTGCCAGCAGGCTCAGCGTAGCCGGTAGACTGAGGAGCAAACCGGCAGCGGTGTAAACCTGGGCGGCCGCATAGAATGGCCAGGCATAGGTTCGCTCGAAGCGGCGCAGCCACATTCCCAGAACCAGGAACAACAAGGCCGGTACGCCAAACCCCAACCATTCGAAACCGTCGCTAACATGCAACTGCCACAACAGTAGCATGCACCACAATGGGAAGGGCCAGGCTGCTAACCACATGAAAGCACCTCGCCCGACCGAGCGCAGGGTACTCTGTTCTGATCCAAACAACAGCCCAATTAACTCATCCCAGGTGTGATGCCGGTTGACCTGGACCAACCAGGCCGAACCGGCAGCGACCAGCAGTCCCAGCCCGAGGGTCCAAACCAGGGCTGTGGTATCGCGCCAGACCACGGTCCAGCCGATGGCCAATACCAGCAGGGTATAGCCAGTCAGAAATGGTCCGTGGGCGTATCGCACTTTGATCCGATCCAGCCACACGGCCGCCAGCAGGTGAACCAGTCCCAGCCCCGACCAGACCAGGCCGAATTGGGCCGGTGTGAGATCCGGCGCATAGACGACCCAGGCCAGGGTATAAGGACAGAAGCTCAGCCAGGCTGCCAGATGCGCCAGGAATCCCCGCCTGAACAACCGGGCCGAGACAACATAGAAGCCCACCGCCAGCGTTTGCAGCACGATGAAGGCAAGTGCTCGGTGATCAGTGACAACCGAAGTACCCACCAACAGACGGTCAGTCAGCAAACTTAGAGTAGCCGGCAAACTGAGGAGTAAACCGGCGGCAGTGTAAACCTGGGCGGCCGTATAGAATGGCCAGGCATAGGTTCGCTCAAAGTGGCGCAGCCATACCCCCAGAGCCAGGAAAATCAAGGCTGGCACGCCGAATCCCAACCATTCGAACCCATCACTTACATGCAACTGCCTCAACAGCAGCATACACCACAAGGGGAAGGGGAAGGCCGCCAACCATAGAAAAGTACCTCGCCCGATTGAGCGCAGGGTACTTTGTTCTGGTCCAAATAAGATCTCAATCACCTCATCCCAGGTGCGATGCCGGTTGACCTGGACCAACAAGGCCGAACCGGCAGCAGCCAAAATCCAAAGGCCAAGCGTCCATAATAATGGAAGGCGATCTATGGCGAACAGAGTCGAGATGATGGCCAGTCCAGATAGAAGATAGCCGCCAAGGTATAGTCCATGGGCATAGCGGACTTTGGCCCGGTCGAGCCACACGGCCGCCAGCAGGTGAACCAGACCCAGCCCTGACCAGACCAGGCCGTACTGGGCCATAGTCAACGTCTGTCCAATGATGGTCTCACCGTAGCCCATAAAGAGCAGTGTCACCGGCACAAAAGCCAGCCACGGTTCAAGCAAGAGCGGCAGGCGGCTGCGATATAGCCGGGCCGCCAAAACGGTCAGCCCAACCACCAGGCTTTGCGCCAGAATCAGCGGCGCGAAATGGTCAACGTGCCCACCACTAAAGGCAATGACCGTCTCGGGCAAGATGAGCAGCAGCCCGAGCATGCTGAGAAGCACTGTTCCCAGGCTCAGCGGCCAGCGGAAACCCTGGAACCAGGCCAGGCCTTCAGGGAGCGCATAGGTCAGACTAACCGCTGGCTCGACGGACGTGGCGCGCCGGGCCAGGATCCGTTCGGTGAGCAGATAGGCCAGGGCCAGACCGACCCAGGCTGCCGCGTCAAATTCAGACGGAACTCGCCCCAGGGTGAGCGCCTGACCGAAGGCGATGGGTCCGACCAACGCGGCGGCCCAGGCAAAGGGACGTTGTCTAAAACGATACAGACTAAAGACCAGTAAGCCGGTGATGAGCAGCGGGGTCACCACGCCTACCCAGGGGACATTGCGCGGGTACAACTCGAACCGGCCAAACAGCGAAGCGACCACGGCGCCAGCGGCCAGCAAGTACCCGATAGCATAGAGTGGCAGAGCATAGGCGCGTCCACCTTTTTGATGCAGCGCCAGGCCCAGCGGCACATAGCCCAATGTGGCCAGAAGCGAATAAGCCAGCGTGTAGGTGTGAGGAGTCAGGGGCGAGAGGCCCAGCGCCAGATGGAACGGCCACAGGAACAATAGCCCGGCCATGGCGACTTCCCAAACCCGGCAGTACACTACCGCCAGACTACCCATTACACTAACCGCGACACACAGCGTAATCAGCAGCGCCCAGGTCTCTCCAAACGCGGGGACAATACTGAGCGCGGCCAGTCCATAAGCGTAACTATGCAGGGGCAGGCGATACGCTTCGCAGCGCCGGGCCAGCCGTTGTCCCAGGCCAACATAAACCAGGGCCAACCCGGCCAGAGCCGCACCCAACCAGGGCCGGTCGAGCGGGCTGCTCCACCAGGCCACAGCCAGCCACACCGGCAGCAAGCAGCCCGGCGGCCAGAGAAAAATCCCAGGTTCCAACTCGGCCGGCAGCCATTTCAGATTGTCGGACAGAGCCAGATGGCGGCCACTGTCGTGTAGTACGGCAGAGACAAGATAGAGCAGGATAAGGCCGGCCAGAGCAGCGAGGGTCGGGCCGCTGAACCAGGTCGCGGCTGTCAGGCTGTAATTGATCAACAGACCAATGGCCGCAGTCGGAGCCAGGAGGTGAGCCCACAAGTTGAGCCAGGTAACATATTTTTCCGCCTGACGAAGAAACGCGGCCAGCCCCAAATAGGCCAATCCCAGACCGGCCCAAGCCCCCATCAACCAGGCGCCCGGCTGGAACACATTGAAATCGCTCAGCCATTGGAAAACCGCCAGGGAGAAGGGAATGATAAATAGACCGCTAGCTAACAGACCCAGGACCGGGCGGCGATAGAGGTAGGCACACCCGACCAGGACAAGTGCCGCCAGGGTCAAGGCCAGCACACCTGCCCACAAATTGATCAGAAGCACAACCAATCCACCACAGATGGCGATAGCCAGCAAGCCAAAACCGGCCAGAGCAGCCGCCATCGGGTAACTGCGCCGGGGGCCGGTCTCTTCCGACCAGGTCTGTTCTAGCCACCGGCCACCAAGAATATAGGCCGGGGCCAGCACGGCCGCAGCCGTGGCCAACCATTCATAGCGGAGCGTACCGGCCTGGAAAGCGAAACCGGCCGCTCCGATGGAACTCCAGATCGAGGCGTGAGCGAAGATCGCCGAGGGGAAATACCAGGCGAGCAGCCCATAGCCCACGGCGGCGAGCAAGAAAATGATCGTCTGGCCAGGCGACTCGTCACCGGGAACAAAGAGGCCGAGTACAATGGCCAGGGCCAATGTGAGCGGCAGCAGCAGTTGTGGCAGACGCCGGGCGGCCCGGGCCAATTCGCGCCACCGCTCTGCCGCCCGTTCGAGCCGCGCGCTGCCGGCGACCATCGCCACCCCGGCTCCGCTCAACGAGGCGATCTCCCATTCGGGCGGCAGCCCCAGCACCTGAGTCAGCGCCAGCACGATACTGCTCAGACCGGCGAGGGTGATATAGCCAAAGAATTCATGCGGCAAGCGCCAGACAGTGACGATATAAATCGTGGTGCAGACAACCGAGGCCATCAGCCAGTAAGCGTTGATATCGACCTGCCCGGCCAGCCCGGCCAGTTGATACACGGCAGCAAAGTCGACTGCTACCAACAACGCGCCAATGCCGGTAAAGACACCGGCAGCGACCGGCGTTTTCACGCGGGTCTGCAAAACGTAACCACCGGCATAGAACGAGGCCGGCACCGCAGCGATGAAACCTAATTTGAGAACCAGCGGGAACAACTCCCAGTAGACAACGACCAGCACCAAAGCTGACACGACGATCATGAGGCCGCCCAGGTACAGCAGCCCGCGCAGCAAGGCACCCGAGACAAAGGCTTCCACAGTTTTTTCCCAAATTTTGCCCCAATTAATCGGCGGGCGTTTGGGTTTGGGGGGTGCGGGTGGCCGCTCTGGTCTGGAGGGGGGTGGCGGTAGCGACGCTGGCTTGATACCTGGTGGCGGCGAGGCTGGTCTGGGCGCGGTCTCCGGCACGGGGGTGGCGATTGGTCCCGGTTTTGGCGTGGGCGCCGTCGCGGGAATAGAAGAAGTGACTGGAACCGGCGGATGCGTCTCTTCCACCGGAGCCAAATCTTGAGTAATTTCTGAAGGTGACTGGGCTATCACGGGTGGAGGCGACTGAGGTGGTAGTGTTGGGGCGGCAGGCAATTCCGGCTCAGGCTGCAAAAGAGCGAGACGCTGCTGCTCCAGATACCGGCCAAGCCTTTCAACGTCTGCCGGTTCGAGATGCAATGCCTCGGCCCAGTCTGGCAGCGCTTCGCAGGCATACTCAAACGTATGCAAGTCCGAAGGCAGCTTAATATCTACGGGGGGAGCAGCCAATTCAAGCTTCAGCGACTTGGCCTGGGCAGTAAAGTATTGGCCCAAGCTGTCGGCGGTGTCAGAACTGAGTCCGGCTTGCTCACACCAGCCCCGTAGCTGTTTGAGGACCGCTGTCACCCGCAGTAGTTCACCGGCAACTTCGGCCGGCGGGCGCATTACTACGACCGGCGGCGCGGGTATGACCTCCACCGGCGGTGTCGCTGCTGGCGTCGGTTTTTTGCGGCTGGGCAAATGTAAAGAGCGATGCAGTTCATCAAGCTGGCTCAAAGCCTCGTCACGCAGAAAGGTATGCATTTGTACTCCCAGAACCTCGGCCTGTTCATCAAGCCAGGTCACCAGATAGTCGAGGTGCTGTGCTGCTTCAAGCTGGACCCGCTCGTATGTTTCGCCGCAGGCCGAGCACTTGAACAACGCTTCATCTGAAATATGATGACAACTTGGGCATTCCATTTGATCATCTCCTTCAACTCACTGAGGCGGCTGAACTTCGGTGTTGACCAACTGTCCCCCGGCATCGTAGTGAGCAATGTAAAGCCAATCTTGGAAAATCACTGTGACCAGGGCGCACGATTGGCCGGGCTGCTCGCTGACGCTATACCACGTCCACTCTGCTGAACTGCCTGCCGGAATGTCGGGAGGGGTACCCTCGATGCCGTTGGGCCAGCCCTGCGACTTTTGGTAATAATTGGCGAACACAGCATAGGCTTCGGCGCCGTCGGCATTAACAATCTGGAAAACAGGTCGATAGTCAGGCCAGGAATAAGTCTGGGTAGAATTGTTTGTATACGTCATGTTGATCTGACACCAGCGACTTTCACCTGCCCGTCCTTCGTAAACCATCTGCTCGGACCAGCTAATCGCAAGAGGAGAAGCAGCTTTGACCGGGGTTGGCGTAGACGTAGGCACAGCAGTAGGAGCAGAGGTGTGGGTGGCCGTGGGCGTCGGGGTATCGGTTGGGGCCGGGGTGAACGTCGCGGTTGGGGTTGGGGTGGGCGTTGACGTTGCAGTTGAAGTGCGAGTTGGGCTGGGCGTGTTCGTTGGCGTTGGGGTCTGGGTTGGTGTGTGTGTGCTGGTTGTCCGGCTCATCGGGGTGAGTGTAGGTGCCACGGCTATTTGAGCAACCAATGTACTGGTGACGGTATGGGTCGCCTGGATGTTGGGTTCGGCTGGAGAAGGACCGCAGGCCCCTAATGCCAGGCCCATCAGTAGACATACCAGGTTAAAACAGAGCTTCTTTTTCATTATTACCCTCCCTGGGATCAATAACATGTTGGGCATCTCTAAACTGAGATGGTTGTAATTTTGACTATGGATCCAGTATAGCAGTTAGGGGGTCAGGCTGTCGCCTATCGAAAGTTAGGGAATAAGTTAGGGGAAAACGGCTCAGTGTTTTGAGGCGAGGGTTACAGCAGCTTCAACTCTCTGGCGCGGGAGACGGCCTGGGTGCGGCGGCGGACGCCGAGTTTGCTGTAGATGTTGTTGATGTGCCACTTGACTGTGCCAACAGTCAGGAAAAGCTGGTCGGCGATTTGCCGGTTTGACATGCCACCGGCGATCAGGCTCAGTACTTCCAACTCACGCTCGCTAAGCGGTTCGAGGAGATTTTGGATTTCGGATTGACGATTCGCGAGTTGAGATGGCAATCGCGAATCGGCAAAGGCAGCCAGGAGTTTATCGACGTAGTCGCTTAGAATTCCCCGGTCGGACGCTTGCTGAAGCAGCCTGACCAGCGGCGGGCCCTCATCGACAAAGCGGCGGATGGCGCCTTCCAGCTCGGCCAGGGTGAGGGCCTGTTCGAGCACGACCAGAGCCGGCGTGGGATCATCACCGGCCTGATGGGCCAGGGCTTGTAAGGCCAACAGCTCGATCCGGCGGCTCGTCTGCCCGGCTGCCTCGACCGTCTGAAGCAGGGGAGCCAGCAGGGCCAGTGCCTGCTGGGGCCGGCCCTGGGCAAGGGCCAGGCGAACCCGAACCGTTTGTTCGATCTGCTGCAGCTCGGAAGCGTGACCGGCCGAGTCATCGGCTCCGGCCAGGGGCAAGCCCAACCGGCATTTTTCGGCCCAGTGAGCGGCGGTTTCCAAATCGCCCTGTCGCAACCACACGCCTGCTTTTTCGGCGGCCAGCCGTACCC
>Ga0299906_10005619_pt1 | contig 10193 bp, 9 predicted proteins | sample RVTome_14_FD_200259 | JGI IMG/M metagenome (GOLD analysis project Ga0299906, IMG submission 200259) | Soil microbial communities from uranium-contaminated site in the Upper Colorado River Basin, Wyoming, United States - RVT145D125 (version 2) ...
CTGGATCCCTACACCGTCTTTTTCGACGAAGCCGACAACGCCGACATCGACATCATCACGCGGGGCAAGTACGGCGGCGTCGGCCTTAATGTGGAGGTGCGCAACGGGCGTATCACGGTGTCTTCTCCCATCGAAGAGGCCAGCGGCTACAAGCAAGGCGTCCGTGCCGGGGACATCATCACGCATGTGGCCGGGACCCCCACGGACGGCCTCTCGCTCAATGACGTGCGCAACCTGATGCGCGGCGAGCCGGGCACTACCGTCGAGTTCATCATCGAGCGGGAGGGAGAGCCGGAGCCGCTGCGTTTCATTCTCTCTCGCGAGGACGTCACCCTCAAGAACGTAACCTACGCGGCTTTCGTAGACCACGACACGGCCTCCGGCCTCGGCTACGTCAAGCTGGAACGCTTTGCGCAGGACGCCAGCCAAGAGGTGCGCGTGGCGCTCCAGGAGATGCAGCAGGCCGGTCCGTTGCGCGGCGTCATCCTGGACGTGCGCGGCAACCTCGGGGGGCTGCTCGACGCCGCCGTCGAGATCACCCAGTTGTTTGTGCCGCAGGGCTCGGCTATCGTCTCCACGCGGGGCCGGGCGCCGGAGACCGAGCGCCTCTATCGCAGCCAGGCGGCGCCGATGCTCCCGGACGTGCCCCTCGTCATCCTCGTCGATGCGCTCAGCGCGTCGGCCAGCGAGATCGTCGCGGGGGCTGTGCAGGACCTCGACCGGGGCCTCATCGTCGGCACGACGAGCTACGGCAAAGGGCTGGTGCAGATCGTCAAACCCCTGCCCTACAACACGTCGCTGAAGATCACCACGTCGCGGTACTACACCCCGAGCGGACGGTCCATCCAGGCCATCGATTACAGCCTGCACGACGGCGACTTCAAACAATTCCCGGACTCGCTACGGCAGACTTTCAAGACCGCCGCCGGGCGCACAGTGCGAGGCGGCCGGGGCATCGAGCCGGATGTGACGGTCTCCCTGGGCGCGGTGAGCGAACTGGAGGAGGCGCTTCAGCGCCGCGCCGCGTTTTTCTTCTTCGCCAACCACTACGCCGCCACGCATAAGATCGAGCCTGGAACTGCCGTGGAACTCGACCTCGATGCCGTCCTCACCGAGTTTAAGACGTGGCTCAACGGGCGTGACTTTTCCTATCGGACGGGCGCCGAGCACGTCCTCGATTCCCTGGGCGACGACCTCCTGGCGATGGGATATGCCGGTACCGATGACGAGGTGGCCTCGCTGAGAAAAGCCGTTCAGCAAGAAAAAGACGCCGATTTTGAGCGCCATGCTGCCCGTCTGAAGGAACTGTTACGGGCCGAGATCATGGCCCGGTACGCAGGCACGAGCGAGCAGGTCGAGGCCTCGCTGGGTCACGATCCGCAGTTCCAGGAGGCCCTCCGCTTGCTGCAAGAGGCCCAGGCCTACAAACGCGCGCTGGGGCTATAAGGCGGCCCACCCGGCCTCACGGCTATCCATACAACCAGCGGGGCTCGCATCGAGCGAACCCCGCTTTTTTATGTTCCCACAGACGGCTCTGATGGATCCCTCTGCAGGCGTCTCTTCCCGTTTACTGCGTCAGTCGCTGTGCTCGTGTCACTTTTTACGTTGCACGGCGGGTCTATCGAGCTTGCGCTGCGGTGTCCTACGTGTCCTGCACGACGAACGTGAGCTTTACGTTGACGCGATACTTGATCACGCTGTCATCGCGGATGACGGCCTGAATGTCGTTGACATACGCGCTTCGGATGTTCTTGACCGTTTTCGAGGCTTTTTGGATAGCATCTTCAACGGCGGCTTCGATGGAGTCTCCTTCGGCGAGTACTTCGATGACTTTGGCGATCGACATGACCACTCCTCCTGGTTGGGGTAATGAATGCATGAGCGGATATAGACTACGCGCCAGCCGCTCCTGCAGTCAAGGGGATATCGGGAAAGCCGGATAAAACCTTGGTGAAACCCTGGGCATGGGATGCCCGGGCTGACGTACAGCGGAAGGCTCCGGCTCTGTTGCAGAACAAGACACCTTCGTGTGCCGCCCTGATGAATTCTGCGTATAATGACACACCTGCACGAACGGCCCCGGCATTCTTGGATGCAGGCCAGGCGTGTTTTTCGTAGGTTTGCAGGGTAGCATGGGGTCGGCTTGAACCGTTGGTACGTTTTGTGCCGGCCCGCTGCGGCAGAGCCCGTCCCTGGGCTGTATGTCAGACCATCATCTAAAGAGGCAATCAATCATGGGGCTGTTTAGCTTTCTGAAAGGGATCGGCAAAAAAGTAGGCCTGGGCCGCGAGGCGGAAGACATCCAGAAAGATATCATCGAGGCGCTGGGCGGCAGCGTAGAAAACCTGGACGTCGCCTACGACGACGGCACCGTAACGCTCCGAGGCACCGTCGATTCCCAGGCCACCCGCGAGAAAGCGGTGCTGCTGGCCGGCAACGTGGAGCGCGTCGAGAAAGTAGACGATCAACTCACCGTCAACGTGCCCGAGCCGGAGGCGGTTGTCGAAGAACCGGTCTTCTATACGGTGCAAAAAGGCGACTCGCTCTGGAAAATCGCCCAGGCGCACTACGGCAACGGCAACAAATGGGAGGCGTTGTTCGAGGCCAATCGCGAGGTGATCAAAAATCCGGACCTGATCTATCCGGGCCAGCAGATCCGGGTGCCGACGCTGGACGCCTGAAGCCGAATTTTTTATCCGGTGAACGCAGCGCAGGGGGCCGACCTCTGCGCTGCGTTTGTTTTGCGCTGCGTTTGGAACGTGCCCGGCTAATCCATTCAACGATTCTCGGCCATGCGTTTCAGGTCGGCTTCTGCGGCGAGGTAGCCGAAGGCAGGCCAGTAGGTGTCGCTGGTGACCTGGCGGAAGATCGCGACGGCGCGTTCCGAATCACCATTTACCAGATAGAAGTTGCCGACGCCGTAGCCCTGCGTGGCCAGCGTCAGTGCGGCGGCGTCGCCGGCGGCGACGGAGAGGAGCGAATCCGGAGGCAGTTCGCCCTTGTACATGAGCAGGCGGCGGAGGTAGGCCGTGTTTTCCAGCAACGTCATCTCGGCATGGACGGACGCAATGGCCGCCGCTGCTTCGTCGTGGCGGCCCAGGCGGCGTAGCGTCATGTAGAGCCAGTCGAGGGTTGCCACCCGCATATCGTCGTTGGTAGCCGCCGCCAGGCACTGGCGATAAGCCTCCAGCGCTTTGTCGAACGCGCCTTGCAGGTAGTACGCGAGCCCGAGATGGTACCAGATGTTGGTGTGCAGCGTACTCGTCGGGATGCCGGCGGCATTGGGCTGGCCGTCCGGTTCAACTTCGTCGTCGGTGCCGGCGATGCGTCGGGCGGCGCGCTCCAGGTCGGCCACGGCGGCGTCAAAGGCACGGACGGTGATGTATCGGTGCCCGCGATGCCGGTAGAGCTTGGGTGCGTCCGGATGCCTGTCGAGGCCCTGGGAATAGATGGCCAGGGCCTCCTGATAGCGCCAGAGATACGCCAGGCGGCGCCCCAGCCAGATGATGCTTTCGAGGTCGTCGGGATCCTGTTCGAACCGGGCGCGGGCCTGCTCCAGATCCGCCTCCAGTTGGGCTTGCCGTTCCGGAGGAAAGGAGGGCCGGACCAGCGGCTCGCCGAAGAGCGAAGTGGCTTCCTCGATCGCTTCCGAGGGGATCGCGTCGGGCGGTTCGGCCGGCGGCGGGTCGTTGGGGCGGCAGCCGGCTGCCAGCATAAGCACCAGGAGCGGGAGAAAACCTGATTTCATGGTAATGCCTGCCTTGCTTCGTACACTAAAGGGTGCGCTGCCGATGACGTCCCGGTTTTTGCATACGCCGTATCCTGGACCGCTTCTACGGCTGCGGTTCACCCATCCCGGTCGCCCTCGAAGGCGCCAGGGTGCTGGATCTCGGCTGCGGCACCGGGCGCGACGTCTACGTGGCGGCCCGCCTGGCCGGACCCAAAGGATACGTCATCGGGGTAGGCATGACTGAGGCACAGCTCGACGTAGCCAGGCGCCACCGCGACGCGCAGATGGCGCGTTTCGGCTACGACGCGCCGAACGTGGATTTTCGACACGGCTACATCGAGGACCTCCAGACCGTCGGTATCGAGGATAACTCCATCGATGTCGTCATCTCGAATTGCGTGATCAATCTCTCGCCGGATAAGCGAGCCGTCTTTGAAGAAATCTTTCGGGTGCTCAAGCCGGGCGGCGAACTCTACTTCTCCGACGTCTTTGCTGACCGCCGGATCCCGTCCCTGCTCGTCGCCCATCCGGTGCTCTACGGCGAGTGCCTCGGCGGAGCGCTTTACGTCGAAGATTTTCGCCGCCTGCTGCGCGACCTGGGCTGCCTCGACTATCGCGTCGTGACCAGCCGCCGCATCGACATCGATGACGCCGACATGGCAGAACAGGTAGGCAACCTCCGTTTTTATTCGAAGACCATCCGCGCCTTCAAGCTGCCGGACAGCCTGGAGGATCTCTGCGAAGATTACGGGCAGGTGGCTTATTACCGGGGTACGATCTCCCAAACTCCGCACACGTTTATCCTGGACGACCATCACGTTTTCGAGACGGGGCGGCCTATGCTCGTCTGCGGCAACACCGCCTCGATGGTTTCTGAGACGCGCTACGCCCGGCACTTCCACCTCGTCGGCGATCGGAGCGTGCACTTCGGTCTCTTCGATTGCAGCCCGTCGGCGTCCGCCGGGGGGGACGAGGACAGGGCCGGTGGGTGTTGTTGAGGGAGGATTCGTATCCCGTGTACTATGCCGAAACACACAAACACTTTTCCCTTTCCCGAAACGGTCGGCTTTGACCACAAAGCAGATGCCCGGGAACGATGCTAGAAACCACATGCGGCACCTCTCGTATGAACCCGGATCGAACCCTTTGCATCAACCGAAGGACCACGAGTTATGATGCGTGTCGTCGTTCTTCTCTTGCTGGTTGCCCCCGCGCTCGGGTGCAACAACCACGCCCGTTCGCAGCAACAGGCGGCTGAGCCGGGCGCCATGCCGCAGCCACAGCGGGTCGAGGCCCCGCCGGCAGACGTCAACGAGGATCTGTACCGAAGTCGTCGGAACGCCATCACACGGGCGGTAGAAGCCGCGACGCCGGCCATCGTCAGCATCAACGTCATCGAGGTGCAGCGCTTGCAGTACCGCGATCCGTTCGCCGACCTGTTTGCCGACCCTTTCTTTCGTCGCTACTTTGAAGACCGCCGCTCCCGTGTCGTTGAGCGGCAGGTGCAGAACCTCGGCTCCGGTTTCGTGATCTCGCCCGACGGCTACATCGTCACGAACGATCATGTGGCCGGCAACGCCACCAAGATCACCGTATCCTTCCCGGACGGGCGGACGCTTGACGCGCGCCTCGTCGGCACCGACCAGGCTTCCGACATCGCCCTGATCAAGGTAGAACCGGAGGAACCCTTGCTCTACCTTGCCTTTGCCGAAGAAATGCGGCCGATCGTAGGCGAGTGGGCTATCGCGTTGGGCAACCCCTTCGGCCTGTTCGAAGCCGCCGAGCCGACCGTCACCGTCGGGGTGGTCAGTGCTACCGGCCGCGATCTCGGCAGCCGAGGCGGGCGTATCTATCGGGACATGATCCAGACCGATGCGTCTATCAACCGGGGCAACTCGGGTGGGCCGCTCGTCAACGCGCTCGGCGAAGTCATCGGCGTCAACAGCGCCATCTACAGCGAATCCGGCGGTTCCGTCGGCCTCGGCTTTGCGGTGCCGGTCGGCAAGGTCAAGCGCATTGTTGACGAGTTGCGTGAGCATGGAAAGGTGGATCGGTCGTACTACACCGGCCTGCGGGGGGTAGACGTCACCCAGCGTATTGCACGGGCACTGGCCCTGGAGAACGCCCGAGGCATTCTGGTGGCCGACGTTCATCCGGGTTCACCGGCCGACGAAGCCGGCTTTTTACCGTATGACATCATCGTCGCGCTTCAGGGCGACGACGTGGTTAACCTGGACGGCTTTCTCGCGCGGCTCTACGATTTTCGGCCCGGTGATACGATTCGCTGTGAACTCATCCGGGACGGCCAACACCTCGAACTGGAGATGCAGATCGGGCGGCAAGAAGGTTGATGAAAAAAGATGCCCGGCGTTCCGCCTTCGACAGGCGCATCACCTTTCTGTTAGCCGTTGTACTGACGCTTACGGGATGCCTGCCCTCGTCTTGCCGCCGCGTAGAGTCGCAAGCCATCACCCCGGCCGACTCGCTCTCGCGGCACCTGGCGGCACAGATGACGCCGGACACGCTCCGGCTCGTGCAGCAGGTGGTGGGGCCGGAAGGAAAGGCGGTGATGTATCCGCGCACGGTGCTTTTCGACCCGGAGGGGCGTCTCTTCGTCAGCGATGTGGAGCGTAATAGTGTCTACACGTTTTCTGCGGGCGGGGCGTTTCTTGAAGAAGTCACCTGGAGCGGTGCTGCTGTTCCCTATCTGGCCGGCATGCGCGGCGATACGCTGCTCCTGTTCAATCCGGAAGCGCGCCGCCTCGACTTCGTGCTGCGCGGCGCCCTCGTGCACCACTTTTCCACGCCGGGTGACTTGCCCCGAGAGGCCCTGCAATACGTGGCCGTCACCGACGAGGCCGTCTATTTCAAAGCCGTGGCGAAGGATTTCGCCGGCTATCTCGCCCGCCTCGACGACGAGGGTACGGTGCGGTCACGTACGACGTTACCCGGCTCGTACTGGCGGCATGCCGGTATGCTGCGCCCCTGGGGCGATTCGCTGCTGAGCCTGTCCGGTTTTCGCCCTGTGGTAGACGTGTTCGGTGCCGCTCTGTCGATGCCGCTCGACACGATGGCGCTCGTCGGGTTCGACTCTCCCATGCTGCGGCGTAGCTTTGCTTTCATGCAGGGCCATGCCACGCAGGCCCCGTTGCTCTCTACGTCCGCAGCCCCTGTCGGTGATCGCCTGTTTGTGCTCAACGTGCGGCCCGGCTGGCTGCGCATTGATGTGTATGACCGGGGCGGGCGGCTGCAACACATTCTGGTTGAGCGAGATCCTGCCTACAACAAACAATTCTATCCCATCGATCTGGCTGTCCGCAGGGAGGCGCCCGGGCGCTACCGGATCGCCGTCGCAGTACCGAGGCCGGCGCCGGTGGTCAAGGTGTATGATTGGGTAGTGCCGGGAGCCTAAAGCCGTCAGCATCCGTACCTATCGAGGTGCCACCGCCGTGGGTGTTCGGCGATGTACCGGCGGATACAGCGCAATGTGCGCGCATCGCGTACGATGTGCTCGTAATAGCCGCGTTGCCAGACCGGGTTCCCCGATGTATCGCGCATTCCGTTGATCGCCCGTGCTGTGGTCGATTTGAATTGATGAATGAGCGAGCCCAGCGCGTTCGACGGCCTGTCGGGGAGGGTCGGTGTTCGGAGACGCGTCACCGGCAATGCTTCCGATAGGAGCGTAGGTTCAGCATAGCCCACGGGTGTGCCCGCCGTCCCCATCGCAGGGGTTGTCCCTCCCCACACAATCAGGCCGTGAAGATGGTTCGGCATTACCACGAAGGCATCCAGCTGGATGTAGGAAAGCGGGTCGGCCAGCCTTTTCCAGAGCGAGTCGACGATCTGTCCATAAGGACCCAGCCGCATCATGCCTGCCGTGATGTCTCCAAACAGGCAAGCGTATTCGTGGGTACAGATGGTGATGAAATACACGCCGGGCTGCAAGGCATGGGTTTCTGTGGGACCGGGCGCCCGGCCAATCGTCGTGGTTGTAGGCATCCAGGGCATAGGATTGCGGTTTAACAGGAAAGGGTCCGGAAGCTGACCCGGCTCCAGGCGTCGTTGCACGGCGGAGGGAGCGCTGTTTCACGGTACTCTCATAACGATCCGGTCCGCCGTCGGGCTCACTACCCCGTCTGCGTTGAAGTCGATGCTGGCCGAGCGGGCGGCGATTTCGTTGAGGGTGATGCCGGCTCCGGCGCCGGCCGTGGCGTCGTCCAGCAGATAGCCCTGGGCACGGGCAGCCGGTTGCCACTGGAGGGCGGATAGGCCGGCCAGAGCCAGGCAACCCAGGAGCCTGAGAAGTAGAAGCAACAGGCGCATAACGGTCCTCGCACAGGCGTTCGGGAAAAAATGAGGGGCCGGCCGTCGATGTAGGCGGATAGCCTTCGCGGAGTGCATGACGTCCGGCTGGGCTCGAACCTATGAAAGGGGCGGTCTTCGGGGCTGGTTTTAAATGGAGAGGTAAGCACTTTATTTCAGGAGCTGACGGCTGTCCAGGGGCCGTGCCAGCAGGTCCCGGCAGTGCGTTGGATGCTTTTTGGGCGCTATCCGCAAAATTGCTTGGATCCGTGTTGCCGAGGGCGCGATCCTGGAGGGACATGGACGCGAGCCATGCGGAGCAGTATCGGATGCGAGGGCGCTATTTTATCGGGCGTTGCAAAGTGACGGTGCCGTTTGCATAGGGAAGAAGTAGGGCTCGTGGTTTACATTACGGTCAAGTCCGTCTGTCGGAGCGCCACGGGTGGGAACAGCCGTGCCTGCCTCGCGTGCTACAAAGCCCTGTCCGTAGTACCCAACCGCACCCCTGTCGTATGAATACCCGGTTAACCGACCTGCAGACGCTGGGTCAGCTCAAGGCGTCCGGATACACGATACTTCCCGTCAAAGACGAATTGCGGAAGAACCTGATTTGCAAGCTAAAGCGCGGCGATACCATCTTTCCGGGTGTCATCGGGTACGAGCGGACCGTCTTGCCGCAGATCCAGAATGCCATCCTGGGGCGGCACGACATGATTTTGCTGGGTCTGCGGGGCCAGGCCAAGAGCCGCATCATCCGTCTGATTCCCAACCTGCTCGACGAACACATTCCGATTGTGGCCGATAGTGAAATCAACGATAACCCCTTCGCGCCCGTCTCCAAGTATGCCCGTGACCTGATCGCAGCGCAAGGGGATGAGACGCCTATCGCCTGGATCCACCGCCATGAGCGCTACGGCGAAAAGCTGGCCACCCCGGACACGTCTATTGCCGACCTCATCGGGGATATCGACCCGATCAAGGCCGCCCATCACCGCCTCACCTATGCCGACGAAGAAGTCATCCACTTCGGCCTCATCCCGCGCACCAACCGGGGCATCTTTGCCATCAACGAGTTGCCGGACCTCCAGCCGCGCATCCAGGTAGGGCTCTTGAACATCATGGAGGAGCAGGACATCCAGATTCGCGGCTTCAACATTCGCTTTCCGCTCGACGTGATGATGATTTTCTCGGCCAACCCGGAAGATTATACCAACCGGGGCAACATCATCACGCCGCTCAAAGACCGCATCGATAGCCAGATCATCACCCACTACCCGAAGACGATCGAGATCGGCATCGAGATCACGGATCAGGAGGCATGGCAGCAGCGCACGGACGGCGTCGAGAGCCCGCGCGTACACGTACCCTTTTTCTTCCGCGAAATCATCGAACAGATCGCCTTCGAAGCCCGCCAGAGCGAATACGTCGACCAGAAGTCGGGCGTGTCGGTGCGCATGACGCGGGCGGCCCTGGAAGACCTGATCTCTGCGGCTGAGCAGCGTGCCCTGCTCAACGGGGAGGCGGAGACGACCGTGCGGGTGAGCGACCTGCACAACGTCGAGCCCGCCATCACGGGCAAGGTCGAGCTGGTCTACGAAGGGGAGCAGGAAGGCGCACAGAACGTGGCGCGGCTGCTCGTCGGGCGGGCGGTTAAGACGATCTTCACGCGCTACTTCCCGGATCCCGCCGACAAGCGAAACGGCCGAGAGCCCTACAAGGCCGTACTCGCCTGGTTTGCCAAGGGCAATACGGTCTCGTTCAGCCCCGACCTGTCTTTCGCCGACTACACGGCGCGCCTGGACGGCATCGACGGCCTGCGCACGGTCGTCAAGAAGAACGCCAAGCCGGTCACTCCGGCCGAGGTGGCTTCGACGATGGAACTAATTCTCGAAGCCCTGCATCAAAACTCGCTGGTCGGTAAGGATTTGCTCGGCGACGAGGCTACCACCTACAACGATATTATGGGTTCGATGCTCTCCTCGCTCGGCTCGCTTGACGATGAAGATGACCTTGACGAGGACGACTTCTACCAACGCTACCGCTAATGGCATTGGCTACAAGTTAAGGTACGAAGGACTTTGTCAAGTGCAAAAATCGCCGGTTTGCAGGACCGCAGGCAACCCGAAATCGGGTCGAAGGGTCAGCATCAGACCTCACAGGG
>Ga0299906_10005623_pt1 | contig 10189 bp, 11 predicted proteins | sample RVTome_14_FD_200259 | JGI IMG/M metagenome (GOLD analysis project Ga0299906, IMG submission 200259) | Soil microbial communities from uranium-contaminated site in the Upper Colorado River Basin, Wyoming, United States - RVT145D125 (version 2) ...
AACCGCCCAGCGTACCAGCGCATGATGGCGGACAAGGCGAAATGGGATTCCGTGCTGGTCCTGAAGATGGACCGCATCCATCGGAACAGCAGGAACTTCCTTGCCATGATGGACGACCTTGCACTGGAAGGCAAGGGCTTCGCCAGCGTGACGGAGAACCTGGACACGTCCACGGCCATGGGCCGCTTCGTCATGGACACGATCCAGCGCATCGCCCAGCTTGAATCCGAGCAGATCGGTGAGCGCGTCCTTGTGGGCATGGAGCAGAAGGCCCGCAACGGGGGCGGCTCGCTGGGCGGACCCGCTCCGGTAGGCTACCGACGGGATGATGGTCGCCTCGTGCCTGTCGCCAAGGAGGCAAGGGCCATCAAGGAGGCGTACAGGCTGGCACGGGCCGGCCTGCCGTGCTCCGGCGTGGCCCGCCAGCTGCGCAAGGCGTATCCCTGGCGTGCCTGGGACCGGTGGTGCGTGCGGCGCATCCTGCGCAACCCCGTGTACGCCGGGGCCACGGTGTGGAACGGCATCGTGCAGGCCGGGACGCATGAAGCCGTGGTGGATCCGGAAACGTTCAATGCGGTGCAGGAGGTCATGCGCTCGAAGCAGGTGCGCGTGCCTGAGTAGGTCCCCGTCGGGGACTCCTGTGGAGCGTTCCGTCATCCCTGTGGCGTCTCTCTCGGTCCGCCGGTGATGGTGTAGGGTCGTGCCCGTCGTCGCTCCATGGGCCCCAAGGACGGGGACCTACCGTCCAGGTATGCACATGAAGGAAAGACTGTTCTCGGCCCGGGTCCCGGGCCGCCTGCTGAAGAACCTGTTCACGAGCGCCCAGCATATCAGCCCGCAGGTCACGTTGTCGCTGGGACAGGGTGACGCGGATCCACTGCGGCTGTGGTGCAGGGATGCGCGCGAGCAGTGCGCCATGCACGTGTCCACCGCGCGTGCCGTGTTCGACGAGGTCGAGGCCTCCGCGGCCATCAAGGTCGTGGCGTCCAGCAAGGTGCTGGTGGACGTGGCCGGGCTCTTCGACGCGAAGCGGCCTGTGTCCGTGGGCCTCGTGGAGGGGTACGAGGACGGCGGCGCCCCTTACTCCCTGGTCTTCGGCCAGGGCCCCGTCGACGACCAGGACGTGCGGACGCTGGGTGTCATGGAGGCCGACGTCCTGGACGTCCCGTACCGCCCCGGGCACGACGTCGCGGCCTGGGCGGCCGTGGACCTGACGATGTTCGACCGGTCCATGAAGTCGTTCAAGAAGGCCTCGGACGTGGTGACGGTGTCCGTCGGACGGGACGGGTTCAGGCTCGGGGTGGACACCCGGAAGGTGCGGGACGGCTGGTCGCACCCGTGCGAGACGGTGGGCCGGGCGAGGATGGCGTTCAGCGTCCACCTGCTGCACGCGGCCGTGAAGGGGGCCAAGGCCCTCGGCCAGGACTGCGTCGTCTCCCTGACGCCGGAGAAGCCGTTGGAGATCCTCGTCGAGGGCGACGGGTTCACCGCAGACTTCCACGTGGCGCACAGCCAGGCCATGTAGGAGGCATCGCCCATGCCCACCTTCCCCAGGGACCACACGAAGGCATTCGTGGCCCAGGTCCGGGCCATCGAGTACGCCCTGTTCCGTCCCGGCATCCGCATCGCCTACCCGTGCCCCACGGCCGACCGGCAGGAAAAGGTCCTGGCCGGCCTGGAGCGCCAGTGGGCGGTCCGTAGGGTGGTCGGCGTCACCATGGAGCGCCGGGGGCACGCCCTGATGTTCAGCAACGGGAGCGTCATCGACGTGCCGGTCCCTTCCCGCGGGGTGTCGGAGTGAGCCGGGCCACCGTGTACGTGACGCACGGGCCCATGGTGCGCATGGAGGGCGTACTGCCGGACAGCGCCTGCCGTATGCTGGCGGACGCAAGGGCCTTCGGGCACGCGGGCTCATGGTGGTGCAAATCGAAGGATTGGGGGCGCGTGGAGCGTCTTCTCCTCGCGGCGGGGGTCCGGGTCCTTGACGCGGAGAAAAATTCTCAGCGGGGCCAGGAGGCCGTCTTGGGCGCAAGGCCGGACCAGGGCCTGGTCCTGTCCGGTCCGCCGCCCCGTCGTGTGGAGAAGACGTGGTTGGGCCGACTGGAGCGCGACGTGCTCACGGGCATCACGCCGTTCGCCGCCGCGGACGTGGCGGACGCCCTGGAGGCGGACGGAACGCGGCTCCGCCTCGACCCGGGCGCCCGGCGCCTCGTGGAGGAGGCCGAGGACCTGGTGGTGGACTCCATGCTGGCACGGACCATGCCGGGGGACAGGCTGCCCGACGTGCCGCTGCGCGAGGGCTCCCTGCGGGTGTACCAGCGCCGGGCCGTGGCGTTCGCCGAGGCGTGCGGGGGCAGGTTCTACCTGGCCGACCCGTGCGGCGCCGGCAAGACCGTGATGGCCACGGCCGTGGCCCGGCACCTGGGCGCGAAGCGCATCCTGGTCGTGTGCCCCACGGTGGCGAAGGGGAACTGGCGGGACGAGGTGGGGCGCTTCGATGGGAGGGCTGTGCGGCTGCTGGAGGGTCGCGGGCGGAGCCCGGTGCCCAAGGACGCAGTGTGGGCCATCATCAACCCGGAGATCCTGGCGGACAGGATGCGGGCCCTGCGGGACTGGGCGCCGGACTACGTGGTGGTGGATGAGGCGCACCGGTTCCGGGGCGTGGGGGCGAAGCGGTCCAGGGCCGTGGTGGACCTGACGAAGGCGGCGAAGTGGACGACGTGGATGTCGGGGACGCCGCAGGAGGGCGGGACCATCGACCTGTGGATGCCCATGGACGCCATCCGGCCCGGGTGGTGGGGGCGATGGTGGGAGTACGGTGAGGCGTTCGCGAAGGCGAAGCGCAACCCGTGGTCGAAGGCCATGGAGTTCAAGGGCGTGGACCGGGCGAACCTGCCCGTGCTGCGGGAGCGCCTGTCCTGCATCATGCTGCGGCGGCCCATGGAGGATATCCTGCCCGAGCTGCCGGAGCGGACGCGCAGCGTGTGGCGGGTGCCGCTGCTGGGCCAGGCGTCGAAGGACTACGCGGAGGTGCAGAAGGAATACGTGGCCCTGTTGGAGAGCACCGCCGGGGACGCCGTGGGGGAGTCGCGGGAGCGGGCCCTGGGCGCCGTGCGGGCGCAGCGGCACAAGATGGCGATGAGGCTGCGCCGGATCAGTGCCGAGGCACGGGTGCAGGACACCGTGGACCTGGTGGTGGGGCTTGTGGAGGAAGGGGAGCGCCCCGTGGTGTTCGCGCACTTCCGGGAGACCGTGGGCCTGCTGGAGAAGGCGCTCCGGGGCCGGAGGCTGCGCGTGGGGTGCATCCATGGCGGCACGCCACAGACGCGCCGTCACGGCATCGCGAAGGAGTTCAACGAGGGGCGCCTCGACGTGCTGGTGGGGAACCTCGAGGCCGCAGGCGTCGCCATCAACCTGCACCATGGCAGCGCCGTGACGGTGACGCATGAACTGTCGTACCGACCCATCGACCTGGTGCAGTCCGAGGGCCGCATCTTCCGGCGAGGGCAGGAGCGGCCCGTGCGCCACGTCTACATGGTGGGCGAGGGCACCGTGGACGGCCGCATCCTGGATGTCCTGATGCGCAAGATGGCGACGGCTGGAGCCGTGCTGGACGGCAAGGGGTCGTCCACGGAGGACGAGGTGCTGGCCGAGATCGAGGCCGGCTTCGTCACGAAAGGATGATGCCCGGCGGAGAGGCGGACGAAGCTCTGGGTCGGGAGGAGGTATGTCCTGCATCCGGGGATGACGGTCCCCTCCGCCGGGCGAGTGCATCCCGCACAGGGAGGAGGGGCCGTCCGCGAGGGTTTGCTTCCGGCCCCTCCAATGTGCCACGACCTACCACAAGGGCAGTCCGTATGGCGCGGAGCATCCGCGTCCTTCATAAGGTTGGCGATGGATGGGCGCGCTGGCCCTGGCCGGCTCCACCGCATCGACGCCGCCATCCATGCACCGGTCCACGTCGGTCGGCCCTACCAGCGTCCCGGTGAGGCGACGGACGCCGGCCAGGGCCCTTGGACCTAGCTTGCGCTGGGGTCGATTTTCTCAGTTTTGGCTGCGGGCCGCCTCGCGTGCGAAAGCATACCTCTGATGACCCACGATCTCTTGCTTAGGGGCTGGAGGCCAGAGCCCCGAGGCTGAGCCGCCGCGTCCTCTGGGTAAGTAGTACCATAATAGGCCTGCTTATAAGGCGCACAGCCAGGCCCAGGACGGATCCCGGACCTGGCGTGCCATGCACGCAGCGGACATTTCACGACTCAGCCTGTTGCATTGCGGGAAGTCCCAACACCTGTCGCGTACTTGCTTGAGGGTGTGGAGTCGTCACCCGTCGGCTTCACCGGACCCACCCGTCCTCGTTACCTGTGCCGCGGATCCGCCCCGGGATCATGCACAGGCCGTTGGAGCCCATGGGCTCCACAGATCCCTGGACCGTCGGTACCAGGGCCCCGCACGTCTGACGCGGTGCGTGGAGATGGGTCGAGCCAGCACCCGTCGTTCTCCCGGTCCCCTTGCTTAAGGGGGATCAGGAGGCGGTCACGGGACACTGCTTCGCACTCCGGTCGTGTCCGGCCATGCAGGCCGGGTCGTACCGGTTGTTCCCCGCACAGAGGGCATCATTGATAGTCGTTTCGCGCCGCACGCGGTCAGTCCTGACTTGGGAAGTGCGAACCTTTTTCTGTGCGGCGGACTTCGCCCATTCCGTGCCACGACAGACGACCGCGCCTGTACGCCAAGAACCGCCGCACAAGCCGCCCGCGGTCCCCAAGAGGACGGAGGCCGGCGGGATCGCAGAGTACCCGTCCCTGGACGAGGTGTTGGACGAGATGAACAGGCGCAACACCTGGAAGGGTAAGCCGGGGCGTTATTACTTCTCGGCCATGATGAAGTGCTTCCGCCAGGCCTGGTACAAGGAGAAGGGGATTCCGTGCGACTGCGGCAAGGACCCGGACCAGTGCCCCGAGCATCGGTTCGACGCCGGGAAATCCGAGCCAGGGAAGTCGACGGAGGACGGCATCCGGCGCATGTACGCCGAGGTCCTGAACTTCGGCCTAGTGGACGGCCCCATCCTCAACGACCAGCGCTTCAGCGTCCCGATCGACGTGGAATGGGAGGACGAGGTCATGGACGAGGCGGGGAAGTGGCGCAGGGAGAAGCGGAGGGAGCGCGTCCACATCATCGGGAAGTCCGACCTGCTCGTCCAGGGGGACAACCAGTCCATCCTCGCCTTCACAGAGATCAAGAGCCCCATCTCCGCGTTCAAGCGGAAGATGACGGACCTGACGACGGCCATGGGCTCGAAGGTGGTCCCATTGTCCGTGGCCGGTGTCACGGAGCCCGAGAACCCGGACGGGGTGTGCTCCCTGTCCCAGCTCGTGCAGCTCGCCATCGGCGTCAAGGTCCTCAAGGAGCAGGGCCGCGCGCCGCACACGGCCCGGCTCATCACGGTGAGCCGGTCCCAGTACCGGGACCACATCGAGGTCCTGGTGTCGCCGGAGGAGATCGATCACCTGTACGACCTGGCGGTCTGGTGGACGACGGAGCACCATGTGAACCTCCAGTTCGACGAGCCGCCGGCGCCACGGTTCTTCGAGGGTTGGGCCTGTCGGTACTGTGCCTTCGCGAAGCGGTGCAAGGACCAGGCCAAGAAGGATGGGGTGGCGTTGACCATGCACCCCGTGGTCCCTGGGCTACAGCGAAGACTGGACGCCCTGCACGGACCATCCGAGGAGGTGTGAAATGGACCGCGGAACATTCTCCCTGGGAAGGTTTGCGGTCCCAGGAGGGCGAGTTCTGCTCGACGGATTGCGTGGTGCAGTTCCTTGAGCAGCATCGAACCGACGGGGAGGTCGAACGCCATGGGTAGGTCGTTGGCGGCGAACGAGGGCGAGTGCGGCGAGCAGCACGACGTGACGGATGCGTGCTGCGGATGGCCGGAGGGCCACCGCGGGCCTCGCCATGCTGGCCTTGTCGAAACGGCGCTGGTGACGTGGCACGAGGACGATTGGGCCGAGTTGCCCCCGGCGCCCCAAGACGATGCGGAGGACTCGGCATGACCTGGCTGCCATTCCTGCCCCGGTTCGTCCCCTACATCCGGGCGGGCGACAAGACCATGACCGCCCGCAGCAAGCCCTACGGCAAGGCCGGCGATGTGCTGCGGACGCCGGCCGGGCCGGTGCGCCTCCTGTCGGTCCGGCATGTGTGCCTCGGCTTCGTTCGTGACTTCTGCTGGGACCAAGAGGGCCTCAACAGCCCGCAGGAGTTCGAGGAGGTGTGGCGCCAGATTCACCCGAAGGCCGGCTTCGACCCTGGCCGGAAGGTGTACCTGCACCACTTCGAGCACATCGGCGAGGACGAAGATTCGGGGGTGTCGGGATGAAGGACCACATCCTCATCGTGAGGCCTATGCGCGGATGGAACCGTCTCCAGGAGGATGTGGTGTGCGGGTACAGCGCCAGCCATATCCACTACGCGCTTAACGAGGGCGTCACGCCGCGCCCCGATGGAACCGTGCTTGGGACCGGATGGAGGCTCGGAGCCATTTGCACACGGTGTCTCAAGGGCGCGATGAAACGAGGCTGGAGACCCGTACTGGAGGGTGAGCGGGTCGTCCGGTTCGACACGTCGCCTAAACTGGAGCGTGGTGCGTGATGGAGTACGACCGTGTGGAAGGCGAGTGCTTCGGCTGCGGCGGCCCCGCCAAGCCGGGGATGCTCATGTGCTGGAACGACTGGCGCCGCGTGCCCCGCATCATCCAGCGCGCCGTGTGGGGCAGCAACTACCTCGCGCACCCCGACCATGAGGCCAGCCGCCTCGCCGCCCGCGCCGCAGTCGGCGCCAAGGAAGGCATCCCGCCCGCCGAGGAGGAAGTGCTCCTCCTCGCGCGCTACGGCGTCGGCCCGGACGGCCATCCCGCGCGCATCATCCCAGACGGAGGTGAGCGCCGTGGATGACCGTTGGATGGTCGGCCTGCTGCGCGAGGCGGCCGACGTGATTGAAGGCGCGCTCGACACCGGGGACTGGGGGGATGCGGAAAACACGGCCCATGCAGCCGTCTTCGTGGCATCTAGTCTCGCGCATCGCTTCAGCGAGCGACACGGTCAAGGCTTCCCGCCCTGGATGCAGATACTGGCGCAACGAATCCCGGAGAAACCCTTCATGGGAGATCCCGGGGGGTTCTGGCTATGACACAGCACTTCGGGTTCCCAGACCTTGATGGTCCGGCGTTCCAGGGCCTCGTCCACGAGGGACGGTATGAGGACTGCGCGCGTTGCAAATCGGAGCGTGGTGCGCCATGATCCTGAAGACCATCACGTTCGACCCTCGCCAGGCGGAGGCCGTGGAGGCCATGGTGGCGACCCTTTCCCGCCAACGGCCATCCCCGTTCACGCTGGGGGGCTTCGCCGGCAGCGGCAAGACGACCATCCTGAAGTCGGTCCTGGAACGCCTGGTCGGGCGCACGGTCGCCGTGGCAGCCTTCACGGGCAAGGCCACATCCGTGCTGCGGAAGAAGGGCATCGGCCACGCGCAGACCCTGCACAGCCTCATCTACCACTACGACCAGGAGACCAAGGAGTTCTACCGGAGGGGCCGGCTCGAGGTCGGAGGCTTCGCCGCGGACGCGGTCATCATGGACGAGGCCTCCATGCTCAACCGGTCCCTCCACGGCGACCTGCTGTCCTTCGGCCTACCCGTAGTGTTCGTGGGCGACCATGGCCAACTGGAACCCATCGGGGACAATCCGGGCGTGATGCTGCGGCCCGACCTGACCTTGGAGACCATCCATCGTCAGGCCGACGACAGTGGCATCCTCGACGTGGCCCACGCCTTCCGTGAGGGCAGGGTCCCGAAATGGAACCAGGACGCACAGATGGTCTCCTACGACGAGGCCATGGAGCGCCTGGACGATGTCGACGTCGTCCTGTGCGGGTTGAACGCGACCAGGTCCGCTGTGAACGACTTCATCCGGAAGCGCCGCGGCGTGGCAGGACCCTTCGTGGAGGGCGAGACCGTAGTGGTGCTCCGGAACAACCCTTCGTTCGGCGTGTTCAATGGCATGCTCCTGTCAGTGCGGCGCATCCGGTACGAACTCCACGGCGCCTACACCATGGACCTCGTGGATCCCGACGAGGGCCGTGTCTACGAGGCCGTGCCGTGCCGCCTGTTCCAGGACGTGAAGAGCGATGACCTGCGCGAGGTGCGGGAGGTCGTGGCCCTGGACTACGGCTACTGCCTGAGCGTGCACAAGTTCCAGGGTTCGGAGGCCGATCGGGTCCTGGTGATCGAGGAGCGTGGGCCCTGGGATGGTCGGCGGTGGAGGTACACGGCGGCGACGCGGGCCTCGAAGAAGCTCCTCTGGACGTACTGATGGAGGTCCTGGATGTGGCTGATCTCTCCTATGGACCCTATCTCTCGCTTTGCAGCGGCCTGGGAGGGCTTGACCTGGGAGTCCATCTTGGAGGACGACTTCTTGGTCGGGCGCTTCGCCCGGTGTGTTACGTGGAACGGGAAGCCGCTGCCGTCGCGCAGCTGGCGGCACGCCAGCAAGAAGGCCTTCTTCCGGTCGCTCCCTGCTGGAGTGACCTTCGCACTTTTGACGGAGAGCCCTGGCATGGCAAAGTGGCTGGCATCGTTGCCGGAGTACCTTGCCAACCCGTCTCGAAGGCCGGGAGACAGAAGGGCACGGACGACGAGCGATGGCTCTGGTGGGATGTCCTCCAGATCATCGACGACGTGCGGCCGGTGTGGTTCTTCCTCGAGAACGTGCGGGGCCTGCTCTCCTGCCAGGGCGGGGAACCTTTCGCGGTCATCGTCCGGGACCTGGAGGCCCGAGGCTTCCACGTCGAGGCGGATGTATTCAGCGCCACGAACGTGGGGGCGCCCCACCTGCGGGAACGGGTGTTCCTGCTCGCCGTCCGACGGGGTCTGCCAGACCCCGTCGGCGAGCGCGGGTTTCCGATGGAGGCGCCAGGTCCGGCAGTCGGAGCGGGCGGAGGCCCTGTTACCGGCCCAGGCCGAGGATGTGTGGCCGGGCAGATGGAGCACCATGACGGCGTCGGACTCCTCGCCGAAGAAGCAGTCGAACAACGACGGAGCGGACAGGACGGAGCGCTTGAGCATTCAGGTCGTGAACTGGACGACGCCGACGGTGAGCGACACGTTCACGGACCGCCTGCGGAGCACGCAGCAGAAGCCGGGCAGCAGGCACAGCGTGAACCTGGGCCAAGAGGCCGCTGGTCGTTGGCCTACGGCGACGGCGCGGGCGGGCGACCCGAGGGGAGGCCCGTCCACGAAGGTCGCAGAGGAACGATGGCGGTCGGGTCGACGGAACCCGGACGACGCGGTGTCCCGTTGGCCGACGGCCACGAGCACGGACTCGGCGGGGAGCAGGAACGCGACGAGCGGGCGCCGGAAGGGGTCCCGGCATCATCCCGGCACGACGCTGACGGATGCGATGGAGCGGGTTCCGACGGGGTCGGCCTGGCCGACCCCGTCTGCACGGGACCCGAAGGGCGCGGACCTGCCGGGCAGGAAGGGGTCGTCGAGCCTGGCTCCGACCTGCGAGGGCGTCTGGCCGTCGCCGAGGGCGAACGAGAACCATCAGGGGGCGAGGACGGCGGATGCCGCGAGGGACGGGAGTGCGTGGAAGGGGGCGAACCGGGGCGCGACGACGACGACGAAGGCGAGCGTCTTCCCTTCGGGCTCTTCCCTCCGGGATCGGGAGACGCTGATCTCGGTGCTTGGGCGGCTGTTCTCGCAGCCCGACCCGACCTTGCCCCGGCCCTCCCCTCGACGGTTGAACCCGGCCTTCGTGGAGGGCTTGATGGGCCTTCCCTACGGATGGTCGATGCTGCGATGCAGGACCGCGCCCACAGGCTCCGGTCCCTCGGCAACGCCGTCGTCCCCCAGGTCGCGGCCTTCGCGTACGTCGTCCTCTGGATGCGGGTCCGTCGAGTCTTGGGAGACCCGATCCCTTGATCTGGTGATGGAGGCCTTGGATTCGTTCCGCGCGGAACGGGGAGGGTGGTGACATGTTCCCTCTCCGGCTGCACCTGAAGACGATCGCGGCGAACGGGTCATTGATCGTCATGGTCGCAAGAGACGACGCCGGGGCCCGCTATACGGTGCAGGTCCCCTTCCGGCCGTTCTTCTACGTGCCCCGCAAGGATGAGGCCATCATCAGGAAGCGGGG
>Ga0299906_10005624_pt1 | contig 10189 bp, 10 predicted proteins | sample RVTome_14_FD_200259 | JGI IMG/M metagenome (GOLD analysis project Ga0299906, IMG submission 200259) | Soil microbial communities from uranium-contaminated site in the Upper Colorado River Basin, Wyoming, United States - RVT145D125 (version 2) ...
CGCTGCCCGACGATCACCCCCGCCATGGCCTCGCGCAGCTCGTACGCGAAGGCCGATGCCTGCCTCACCTGATCGTTGACGGTCGCGGCTCCGGAATCCATCGTCTGCGATCTCTCCCCGAATGGCATGTGCTGGCGCCTTCGACGCCCGACGCGCGGCACCTATTCACCGGGTCGTCCGGACCGCGTGAGTATCGGCCGGGTCTCGGGCGGTCAAGCGACGCCCGCTCCCGGTTGCATGCGGCCGCACTCCTGCCTACCGTCGGCGCGTGGCCGCCGCTGCCCGTCTCGCACCGAGTGGAGCCCTCACCGCCCGTGCCGCGCGCCGACTCCTGGGCGAGGTGCTGCGGCAGCCGCCGGATCGACCGGTGGTCATCGACTGCGCCGGGCTCCATTCCCCCGACACCGTCGCCGTGGCCCGGCTCCTCCACGTGGTGGAGGCCGGCGAGGCGCAGGGGCGCCGCGTGCGCCTGGCGCGTCCCGGTGACGAGCTGCGCCGCGCGCTCGGACATCTCGAGGCCGCGCTGCTCGCGCCCCCCGACCCGACGCCGCGTCCCGGCCTCCTGGCCTGGGTGGGCCGGGAGGCCGTGGACGGTGGCCGGACGGCCGGCCGCATCGTCGAGCTGATGCGCGAGACGATCGGAGCCCTCGCCGTGCCCTTCGGCCCGAACGGCATCCAATGGGGGCGCATGGTCGAGCAGATGGCGCTCATCGGGGCACGCGCCACGGCCATCATCGTCTTCATCTCGTTTCTGGTCGGCGTGGTCCTGGCGCTCAACGGCGCCACGCAGCTCCGGCAGTTCGGCGCCGCGATCTACATCGCCAATCTGGTGGCGATCTCCATGGCGCGGGAAATGGCGCCGCTCGTGACGGCGGTCATCGTCGCCGGGCGCAGCGGCTCGGCCATCGCCGCCGAGATCGGCACGATGGTCGTGTCCGAGGAGCTCGACGCCATGCGGACCATGGCGCTCAGCCCGGTGCGCTACCTCGTGGTGCCGCGCATCCTGGCCCTCACGTTCACGATGCCGCTGCTCACGGTCCTCAGCAACGCCGCCGGCATCTTCGGCGGCTACCTGATCGGCGTGTTCGCCCTCGACCTGCCCGGGCCCGGCTATCTCACGCAGACCGTCCAGTCGCTGTTCGTCTCGGACGTCCTGAGCGGGCTGGTCAAGAGCATCGTCTTCGCCCTCATCATCGGCTTCGTCGGCGTCTACCGCGGCCTGAACGTCCGCGGCGGCCCGGCCGCGGTCGGACTCGCGACCACGGCGTCCGTCGTCACCGCCATCATCCTGTGCATCGTGGCCACCGCGATCATCACCGGACTCCTCTACTACGCGACATGAGCACCCCCCTGCTTTCGATGGAGCACGTGGTCGCGGGGTACGGCACGCAGCGCGTCCTCGACGACGTGTCGGTGACCGTCGAGCCGGGCGAGATCGTCGTCGTGCTCGGCGCCAGCGGGTGCGGCAAGAGCACGCTCCTGCGCTGCGTGGTGGGCCTGCTCGAGCCCTGGAGCGGACGCGTACGCATCAAGGGCCACGACATGGCCGCCGCGCGTGGCCGCGAGCGCGAAGCGATCCTGCGCGACGTCGGCATGTCCTTCCAGAGCGCCGCGCTCCTCAACTCGATGACCGTCGCCGAGAACATCGCGTTCCCGATCGTCGAGCATTGGGGCGTCGACGAGCCGACCGCCCTGATGATCGCCCGCATGCGCCTGGCGCGCGTCGGGTTGGCGCGGGCCGCCGACAAGCTGCCGTCGGAGCTCTCCGGCGGCATGCGCAAGCGGGCCGGGCTGGCCCGCGCCACCGCGCTCGAGCCGAGTCTCTTGCTCTGCGACGAGCCGTCCGCGGGCCTCGACCCCGTGACGGGACGGGAAATCGACGACCTGATCTTGACGCTCAAGCGGGAGGGCGACATGGGGATCGTGGTGGTCACGCATGAACTCGGCAGCATCAACACCATCGCCGACCGAGCCGTCATGCTGGCTCGCGGTGGTCGGGTGCTGGCGTCCGGGACGCTCGCGGAGGTCCGTGCCGACCCCGCGCCGGAGGTGCAAGCCTTCTTCCGGCGCGAGTCCATGGCGGGCGACGACGACGAAGGTCTGCTCGACCGCCTCGAGGTCCCCGCGTGAGCCGGCGCAGCACCGACGTCGTCCTGGTCGGCACCTGGGTCCTCGTGACCGGTGCGATCCTGATCGGCGCCCTCCTGTGGCTGGCGGGGGCGAACGTCTTCCGGCGCGTGGAGCGCTACGAGGTCGTCTTCGACCGTTCCGTGAGCGGCCTCACGCCGGGGGCCAGCGTGGAGTTTCAGGGCGTCATCGTGGGTCGCGTGGACGCCCTCAAGTTGACGGACGAGATCCCGCCCCGCGTCTCGGTGGTGATCGACGTCGAGCCCGGCACGCCGGTCCGGCGCGACTCGCACGCCTTCCTCTTGGGGTCGCTCGTGACCGGCATCAAGTGGATCGCGCTCCAGGGCGGGACCGAGGAAGCCGGACGGCTCGAGGCGAGCGGCGTCATCCCGGGCGACATCACCTCGTTCGACGCGCTGGGCGACCAGGTCGTCGAGATCGGCAATCGCGTGCTGCAGATCACCGACCGGCTGGCGAACGAGGTCTTCACCCCGGACAACAACGCCAAGCTGAGCACCTTCGTGCGTGACATCGCCTCTCTCACGGAGAGCCTGCGCACCACCATCGAGCCGTTCCGCGAACAGGAGACCGGCAAGGAGATCACCAAACTCGTGAAGCATTTCACCCGCGCGGCGGACAACCTCGAACATCTGATCGCGTCGCTGAACGCCGAGGACGACGGCGTCATCGACTCCACGACCCGCACTCTGCTCCGCCTCGAGGAGGCCGCCGTCGAGATGCGCGACCTCGTGCGCATCACTCGCCTCGAGCTGGTCGGGGCCGGCTCCTCGGCCGCCACGCTGATCGCCGACCTGACCAACGCCACCAACCGTCTCGAGGAGACGCTCGACGTGATCCAGAGCGACCCGTCGCTTCTGCTGCGCGGGGCGCCCGCCCGGGAGCGCGACTGATGCACGCCGTCCGCCCCGCCCTCGCCGCGCTCGCCGTCCTCGCCGGGACGATTTCGGCGCCCGGCTGTCTGCGCCGCACGACGCCCACGATCCAGTACTACCAACTGGCCGTCACGCCGCCGGCCGCCGACCTCCCGACCAACATCCGCGTCGGAGGGTTCTCGGCCGAACCGCCCTACGCCACGGCCCGCATGGCGTACCGTCCCTCCCCCTATCGCCTCGGCTACCACACCTTCCACCGTTGGGCCGCCAACCCGCGGGCGCTCGTCGCCACGGCGGCGCGCGAGTACTTCGCCAACGAGCCCGACGACGACGAGACGACGATCTACCTCACCGGTCGCATCCGCCGCCTGGAGGCGGAACCGGAAAGCGATCCGCCCCGCGCGATCCTCGGCCTGACCCTCGTCGCCCGGCGCGGCAGCCAGCGACTGCTGCGACGCGACTACGACGTGGCCGAGCCGTTGGACGGCGAGGACCAGGAGGCGGTCGCCGCGGCGCTCAGCCGAGCGCTCGATCAGGTCTTCGGGCGCTTCCGCGACGATCTCGCCGCGATCCTCGCACGAGAGTGACCCCCTGGCGCCGGGCCGCGGCGGCATGTAGAGAAACGCGCCAATGACCAACATGCGGGCCGCCGGCGCGGAACTGATGGAGAAGCTGGTTTCGCTGTGCCGCCGGCGGGGTTTCATCTTCCAATCTTCGGAAATCTACGGGGGCATCAACGGCTTCTGGGACTACGGGCCGCTCGGAGTCGAGCTGAAGAACAACCTGCGTGACCTGTGGTGGAAGTCCATGGTGCACACGCCGCCCACCGGGCCCGACGGACAGGACCTGCAGATCGTCGGGCTCGACTGCTCGATCATCAGCCACCCCAAGGTGTGGCAGGCGAGCGGACACGTGGGCGGCTTCGCCGACCCCATGCAGACGTGCCGGCAGTGCAAGAAGCTGGTCCGGGCCGACCACGTCGAGGAGATGCTCGAAGAGGCCGAGTGGCGCACGCTCCTGCAGGCCGTGGTGATGGACGCCGCCATCGACCCGCGTCACGACCTGAAGAAGTGGGCGGACAGCAAGGGCAAGAAGCTCGCCCCGGGACTGCCGCTCGTGAAGAACCCCGCGGCCGTCCTCGCGTCGCTGCCCGAGGGCGTGCACGGGGTGCGCCTGCTGCGCCTCCTGCTCGGCTCGCAGACGCCGTGTCCGGCGTGCGGGGGCGACCTCACCGAGCCGCGTCAGTTCAACCTCATGTTCGAGACCCACGTCGGCGCCGTGCAGGACGACGAGAGCAAGGCCTACCTGCGGCCCGAGACGGCGCAGGGCATGTTCGCCAACTTCAAGAACGTCGTCGACTCGTCGCGCGTGAAGATGCCGTTCGGCATCTGCCAGGTCGGGCGCAGCTTCCGCAACGAGGTGACCCCGCGCAACTTCATCTTCCGTTCGCGCGAGTTCGAGCAGATGGAACTGGAGTGGTTCTGCCAACCGGACGAGGCGGACAAGTGGTACGCGTTCTGGCGTGACGCGCGCTTCGCCTGGTGGGAGTCGGTCGGACTCAAGGGCGAGAACCTGCGACTGCGCGATCACGACCAGGACGAGCTGGCGCACTACGCCAAGGATGCGGGCGGCTGCTGCGACGTCGAGTATGCGTTCCCCTTCTCGGGCGAGAAGGGATTCACCGAGCTGGAGGGCGTCGCGTACCGCAGCGACTACGACCTGACCCAGCACACCAAGACGAGTGGAGTGCGCCTCGAGTACTTCGACCAGGAGCGCAACGAGCGGTACGTACCACACGTGATCGAGCCCGCCGCAGGGCTGACGCGCGGCCTGTTGGCCGTGCTCTGCGAGGCCTACACGGTCGACCCCAGTCGCCCCAGCCCCGAACTGATGCGCTTCGACCCGCGCCTGGCGCCGATCAAGGTCGGCGTCTTCCCGCTCGTGAACAAGGACGGCATGCCCGAGTTGGCGAACAACCTCTACAAGGAGATCCGCCGGCGCGTCGGCATGGCCCAGTTCGACGAGAAGCAGAGCATCGGCAAGCGCTACGCGCGCATGGACGAGGCCGGGACGCCCTTCTGCGTCACGGTCGACGGGCAGACGGCCGACGACGAGAGCGTGACGGTACGCAACCGCGACACGGGCGACCAGGTCCGCCTGCCCATCGAGCAGCTCATCCCGTACTTGCGCGAGAAGATCGGCCTCGAGGCCTGAGGCCCGGCCCGCCGGCCCAGGGTCCCCCTCACGTCTCGCGGCGCACGCCGTCCGCCCCCGTATAGTGGACGGCGTAGAGGTCGCGCCGGCGATCGGTCCAGGGCCGGACCGTCCCCGCGTGCCGGCTGCGTCGTAGCAACTCGACGTCGACGTCGTGGGTCAGGACTGTCTCGATGTTCGGTGTGCTCTCGGCGGCGATGGCGTCACGGGCGAACTCCACGTCCGAGGGCGTGAAGATCCCGCACTGCGAGTAGTGGATGTCGGCGTTCTCGACGAACGGCAGGTTGCCCGCGCACCCGGCGATGGCGACGTAGACCTGATTCTCGATGGCGCGTGCCTGCGCGCAGCTCCGGACGCGCAGATAGCCGAGCCGATCGTTGGTGTTGAACGGCACGAAGAGCGTGTGGGCGCCTTCGGCGGTGGCGATGCGAGCCAGCTCGGGGAACTCCACGTCGTAGCAGATCAGGATGGCGATGCGTCCCCTATCGGTGTCGAACACCTTCAGCACGTCGCCCGGTTCGACCCCCCACCAGCGCCGCTCGTTGGGCGTGACGTGCAGCTTGTACTGCTTGTCGATCGAGCCGTCTCGCCGGAACAGGAAGGCCGCGTTGCGCAGCACGCCGTCCTCGATCACGAACTGCGAGCCGCCGATCAGGTTCACGTTGTAGCGCAACGCGAGGCGCGCCATGAGCTCCAGGTACTGTGGCGTGAACTCGGCGAGGCGCCGAGCCGCCAGCCCCGGGCGCGATTCGTCGATGATCGAGAGGAGCTGCGTGGTGAACAGCTCGGGAAAGAGCACGAAGTCCGCCTTGTAGTCCCCGGCGACATCGACGTAGTACTCGCACTGCTGCTCGAACTCCGAGAAGGAGGCGACGCGGCGCATGTGGTACTGCACCAGGCTGATGCGCTGCCTCGCGACGGCCACCACGCGCCGATTCGGGGCGGCCGAGTATTCGAAGTTCGGCCACTCGAGAAAGGTCGCATAGCCGCGCGAGTCATGGTCACCGGGAAGGTAGTTGGGGATGAGCCGCTCGAGGACGAAGCCGTTGGAGAGCTGGGCCGTGAGCACCGGGTCGGCGAGCTTCTTGGCGATGACCTGCTCGACGTACTCGGCGGCCGTCATGCGGTCGGCGTGCCGGCCGTAGCCGGGGATGCGCCCGCCGATCATGATGCCGCGCAGGTTCCGGTCGCGGGCGAGCTGCTTGCGGGCCTCGTAGAGCCGGCGCGAGAGCCGATAGCCCCGCATGTCCGGATCGACCATGATCTCGATGCCGTAGAGCGTGTCCCCGCTCGGGTCGTGATTGCGGATGTAGCCGTCGTCGGCGATCTCCCGCCAGCTCTGCCACGCGTCGTAGTCGTCGAAGTTGACGATCAGGCTGGCCGAGGACGCCACGAGCTTGCCGTCCAGTTCCAGGCAGATCTGTCCCTCCGGGAAGTGGGCGATCTGGCTCTCGATGTGCTCGCGCTTCCAGGTCTCGATGCCGGGGAAGCAGCGCCTCTCGAGCGTCACGAGCGCGGCGTAGTCCTCGATACGCACCTGACGCATGGTCAGGCGCGATTCGAAGTCCTCGAGCTTCACGGATGCCATCTGGCCTGTCTGACGACGGCGCCCGCCGTCAGGGGCATCAGTTCGATGCGTCTCTGGAGGTACGGGGAGAAGTACCCCTGATAGCGTTCGATCAGGTCCGGGCTCATCCAATCCGTCCCCTGGACCCGGCCGCGACACCACGGCGTCCCGCAGAGGCAATCGAACTCGTCGTAGTCGGAGCCGTCGCTCATGGCGTAGTCGAAGCACACTTCCTCGCCCGGCGCGATGTCTCGCATCGCGACGAGGGAAATCTGCCCAGACATGCCGGCATTGGGATCGCAGCTGTGGTTCACCCAGTCGGCGGGGCCCGGGTCCGTGCTGACGAGGTAGGCATCCTCGTCCACCTGTAGGGTGATGCCCACGAGCGCGGGCGGTCTCGCCTGCAGGTCGGCCTGCGTCAGCACTTCACCGCCCCAGACGGCGAGCGTCGAGCCGCGGACGATCGGGCGCAACGTGTACACCCCTCGCCCTCCCTTGTGACGACACTCAACTCCCACCAACCCCTGGGCGAGACGAGAACTCGGCATGCGATGGGGACCTCCGTCCGAGGAAGCACGCGATTGTCGCGGCGTATCATCCGAGGCGATCGCGGTGTCAAGCGAGACGGCCGAGTTTTCGTCGACGCCCGACGTGAACGCGACCGCGGACCTACGCGCGGCGACCGAGCATGCCGCGGCACAGCGGCCCGAGGGCCGCGCCCACGACGGGAAGCATCATCCAGCCGGCCGCGTGCCCGAGCATCTCGCGTCCCATCGGCATGAGGAGTTCGAGGAGAAGCCCGACGGCTATGCCCGCCATGGCGGCGAGCGCCGCGTCGCCGCCGCGCTTGGGCAGGGGTCGTCGTGGAGCGGGCGCGCGCCGGCGCTCGGCGGCCGACGCGGCGGCCGGACTCCGGCGCGGCGGCAGGATCGCCTCGCGACGCAGCGGCGCATCCTTGATCTGCGCGTAGGCCGCGTTGATGGCCCGAATCCGCGACGTGGCCTGACCGTGGGCCTGCGAGCCTTCACTGAACCGGTCAGGATGCCAGCGCTTCACGAGTTGGCGGTAGCGCCGCCGAATCGTGGGTGTCGAGTCCTTCGGATTCACCCCGAGGGTCTCGTAGTCGCGTCGAATCGCGTCACGATCGTAAGCCATCACGTCCCCCGAACCGAGCTGGCTGGTGCCCGGTCCACCCCCTCCTGGGGTTCGAGTGTAGCATCATTCGAGGGCTCATGCCGCCAGAAGGCCTCGTCCGACAGGACCGCCTCCTCGACGGTCAGCGGGGGGCGGGAGACGAACGGCCGGACCCGGACGGGGCAGTCCGTCACTTCGCAGACCTCACAGAGGGCCCGAAAGCACGGGTCCACGTGAAAGGCGATCTCCCCCTCGACCTCGCAGCTTCCCAGGACGCGCGCCTCGAAGGCATCGACGACGCCGTGCGCCTGCTCGACCGACCAGTACTCGGGCACGATCAGATGCGCGTCGACGTGGGTGAAGCGCCCGGCCCGGATCGCCCGCAGTCGATGGATGCGGATGATGCCGGGGTCGCGGCTGGCATCGAAGGCCCGGACCAGCACGGCCAGCAGCAGGGTGTCCTCCTGGTCGAGCAGGGCGCCGGCGGCCTCCCGCACCAGCCCGTATCCGGTGCGCCCGAGGTTGAGCGCCACCAGCAGCGCCGTCACCGGGTCGAGCCAGACGATGCCGGTCAGGCGCACCATCAGCAGACCCATCACGACCCCGGCACTCGTCCAGAAGTCGCTGAGCACGTGCTGCCCATCGGCCACGAGCGCCACCGAATCGTACCGGCGCCCCGTGCGGACCAGGTACCAGCCGAGGACCGCGTTCACCATCCCCGCCAGCACGGTGAGGAGCAGCCCCTCGTCGATCGACTCGACCGCCGGCCCACGCCACAGATCCTCGATGGCGTACCCGGCGATCGCCAGCGCCGCGAAGGAGATCAGGCCGCCCTCGAAGACGGCGCTGAAGAACTCGACTTTGCCGTGACCGTAGGGATGATCCCGGTCGGCAGGGCGCCCAGCGATCAGAATGCCGCCGATGGCGAAGAGCGCGGCCACGACGTTGACGATCGACTCCAGCGCGTCCGAGAGGATGGCAGCCGATCCCGTGTGCAGGTACGCCGTGTACTTCACGGCCAGGAGCACGATGCCCACCGAGAAGGACGCCAGGCCCGCCCGCAGGCGGATGGCGCCGGCATCGACCGTCCGAGTCGGCGAGTCCACCAGGCCGCCGATGCTAGCACGACGTCCCGGCACCCGCACGGGCGCCTTCGCACGAGCGGTGACGCAGTTTGCCGCGTGAGGCACGGGCGGGTGCGGGTCGACGGCGGACGCAAGGAGCGCGGGGGGTGGATGGGCGGTGGGGGGGGGTGTGCGACGCCCGGGAGCCGGCGGTGCGTACCCGCGCGTGCCTCCCGCGGCAAACTGCGTCACGACCTTCGCACGGGGTCGCGCGTCTGTCATGGTGCCCGCAGTGGACTGCCTTCCCGAACCCTGGCGTCGCCCGCGGGCACTCGCGTGGAGACCATGAGCCGCCTCGTCTACCTGCACGGCTTCGCCTCCGGGCCGCTCAGCACCAAGGCACAGTATTTCCGCGCCCGCTTCGCCGAGCAGGGACACGACCTCGCCATTCCGGAACTGGCCCCGGACTTCACGAACATGACCATCACGAGCCAGCTCGCCATCGTCCGCCCGTTGCTCGACGGCGACGGCAGCGTGCTGCTCGGCTCCAGCCTGGGGGGCTACCTCGCCGCACTCCTGGCGGCACGGGAGCCCGCCCGCGTGCGGGCCCTCGTCCTCATCGCCCCCGCCTTCGACTTCGCCAGGCGCTGGCAGGCGGAGGTCGGCCCCGACGCGATGCGCCGCTGGCGCGCGCGCGGCACGGCGCCCGTCATGCACTACGGCCGAGCGCGCGAGGAACAGCTCGCCATCGGGCTGCTCGACGATGCGGCGACCTACCCCGCCGAGCCGGACCCCGCGTGCCCCGCCCTGGTCCTCACCGGCAGCCGAGACGAAGCGGTCCCGGTGGCCGTCGTGCAACGTTTCGCGGCGGGGCGGCCCGAACGCGAACTGGTCGTCTACGACTCCGACCACCAGCTCACCGACGTCACGCCCCTCATGTGGGAGCGCACGCGCCGCTTCCTCGTGGGGCTCCGCCTCCTCGAGACGCCCTAGCCTCGATGTGACAGAAAACACCAGCGAGAACCGCCTTCGGCTCGCGCCAGGGCACACCCGCTGCGCGGCGTGCTCGCTGCACGAATCCTCACATACGGTTGGGTATGCTCCGGGTTCGCTCCGCTCCGCGCCACCGCACAGCAGGCGCACCCTGACACGTTCTCGCTGGTGTTTTCTGTCACATCGAGGCTAGTTGC
>Ga0299906_10005625_pt1 | contig 10187 bp, 10 predicted proteins | sample RVTome_14_FD_200259 | JGI IMG/M metagenome (GOLD analysis project Ga0299906, IMG submission 200259) | Soil microbial communities from uranium-contaminated site in the Upper Colorado River Basin, Wyoming, United States - RVT145D125 (version 2) ...
GCTGAAGGGTGCCGATCCGGAAGGCTCGCGGCAGGCCCAGTCGATGTGCGGCCTCATCGACAAGGCGATCGACGATATCCGGGGGATCGCCACCCGCCTCCGGCCGGGCGCCCTCGACAACCTCGGGCTGGTGGACGCGCTGGACTGGTATATCCGGGACTTCGAAAAGCGTTCGAGGATACGATGCGTCTATCGTCCCCACGGGGCGCTCCGGATACCCGACCGGGCGGCCACCGCCGCCTACCGGATCGCCCAGGAGGCGTTGACGAACGTGGCGCGCCACTCCGGGGCCTCGCGGGTCGACGTCTCGCTGCGGGTGGAAGTAGGTGTTCTCCATCTGGCGGTCGAGGACGACGGGAGGGGATTCGACCCGGGTCGGCTGGACGAATCGAAAGGGTTGGGGGTGATCGGGATGCGCGAACGGGCGTCGTTGATCGGGGGAACGTTGTCGGTCGGCCCCGGCGCCGCGGGAGGGGTCCGGATCGACCTGCGGCTCCCGCTCGGCGCAGCGAAAGGAGCTCCCGCGTGATCCGGGTCCTGCTGGCGGACGACCACAGCATCGTCCGGGACGGGTTGCGCCGCCTGGTCGACGGCGCCGACGACATGACCGTTGTGTCGGAGGCGGCGGACGGGCGCGAGGCGATCCGGAAGGCGGACGAAGCCCTCCCCGACGTGGCGGTCGTGGACATCTCCATGCCGGGCATGGACGGCCTGGAAGTGGTGGAGCGGATCCATGGCGCGCACCCGAAGATGGCGATCCTCGTCCTGACGATGCACGAGGAGGAGCAGTACGTGGTCCGGGCCTTCGGGGTCGGGGCGAGCGGCTACATCACGAAGCGGGCGGCGGCAGACCAGCTGATCAAGGGGATCCGGAAGGTCCACGAGGGCGGCAGGTATCTGAGCGACGATGCCGCGGAGGCGCTGGCCCGGCGCATGGGGAAAGGTCCCGCGGAACGCACCTCCCTCGACGCCCTTTCGACGCGGGAGATCCAGGTCCTGCGGGGACTCGCCCTCGGGAGGAGCAACCGGGAGATCGCGGAGAGCTACGCCATCAGCACCAAGACCGTCGACACGTACCGGTTCCGGCTCCTGAAGAAGCTGGGTCTGCGCAACAACGCGGAGCTGACGCGCTTCGCGATCCAGAACCGGATCATCGAATCGTGACCACCGCTGACCGTGACGTTTGTAGGTAAATTACTTACAGAAGAATCAGAACCCCCCCCGATGACCCCGACCATGATCCCTTGGTATACTTTCTGACGCGGGAGGGTCCCGTGGACCGTTTTCAGACTTCGTCGCGGCGCGGGAGGCTTTCTTCCGGCCGGCGGCGGAAATACGAGGGAGGGAATATGAAAGAAACTGTCGGCAAGGCGTGTGTCGTCGTCGCGGCGCTCCTGTCGCTGGTCATGGCGGGATCTGCGGGGTTCGCCGCGGAGACCATCAAGGTCGGAGTGCTTCTCCCGCTGACCGGCTCCATGGCGAAGTTCGGCGAGATCGAGAAGCGGTCGTTTGATATGGCGGTCGAGGAGATCAACGCGAAGGGCGGGGTCAACGGGAAGAAGATCGAGCTGCTGTTCGAGGACGACACCGGGAAGCCGGACGTCGGGCGATCGGGGATCGAGAAGCTGATCTCCCGGGAGAAAGTGCCCGTCATCACGGGCGGCTACGCCAGCTCCGTTGTCGCGGCGGCCGCGCCGGTCGCCCAGCAGTTCAAGGTGCCGTTCGTCATCTGCACCGGGGCGACGGACGATGTAACGGAGAAGGGGTACGACTACGTGTTCCGCGTCAACCCGACGGCCAGCGAGTACCCCAACGCCGTGAAGTCCTTCCTCCATGAAGTGGCGACCGATGTGAAGACCGTCGCGCTCCTGTATGAAAACACCGCGTTCGGGCAGTCCAGCTCGAAGTCGTTCGAGAAGGACGCCGCGGACCTCGGCCTGAAGATCGTCGTGAAGGAAGGGTACCAGGCGGGGGCGATCGACTTCAAGCCGGTCCTCACCAAGGTCAAGGCGGCGAATCCCGACATGATCTACATGGTATCCTACATCATGGACGCCTCCCTCCTGATGCGCCAGTCGAAGGAGCTCCACATCAACCCGAAGATGTTCGTCGGCGGCGGGGCCGGATTCACGCTCCCCGAGTTCGCCAAGAGCGCGGGCGACGCGGCGGACGGCGTTTACTCCGCAACCCTGTGGGTGGACACGCTGCCGTTCCCCGGCGCCAAGGAGTATTCCGCCAACTTCAAGAAGAAGTACGGCTCCGAGACCGAATACCACGGCGCGGAGGCGTACGCGGCGATGTACGTCGTAGCGGACGCCCTGAAGCGGGCGAAGAGCATCACCCCCAAGGATGTCCGGGACGCCTTGACCAAGACCGACATGAAGACCGCCTTCGGGCCGGTCAAGTTCATTTCCTACGGCAAGAAGACCCAGCAGAACAAGCTCGACACGTACATGGTCCAGTGGCAGAAGGGGGAGCTCGAGGGGGTGTGGCCGAAGAGCGCCGCCACGAAGAAGTATATCTACCCGACGCCGCACTGGGACAAGCGCAAGTAGGTCGTCGGTCGGGCGCTTCTGATCGTTGATGCCGGGCGGGGGATCCCTCCCGCCCGGCGTTTCCATCCATCGGCCTTCGGGCCCCGGAACGGGAGGTACCATGGACGTCTTCCTGCAGACCCTCGTTGCGGGGATTCTCAAGGGCGGGCTGTACGCCCTGATCGGGATCGGGATGACCCTGATCATGGGCGTCATGGGGATCATCAACCTGGCCCACGGGCAGTTGATGATGCTGGCGATGTACGTGACCTTCGTCCTCAACACGATGGGGGTCGACCCGTACATCTCGCTCTTCGTCGCGATGCCCCTCCTGTTCCTGCTGGGCATGGCGATCCAGAAATTCCTGCTGAACCCCCTCATCAAGGTGGAGACGATCCTCCCCGAGAACCAGGTGCTCATGACGGTGGGGATCGGGATGGTGCTGACCGAGATCGCCCGGTTCGCCTTCTCGTCGGACTACAAATACATCACCACCGGCTACGCCAACCAGACCTTCTACCTCGGGAACATCTCCTTCAGCATGGCCCTGACGATCGCGTTCGTAATCGCCCTCGCCTTCACCGCCGTCATGTTCTGGTTTCTGCTCAAGACGGACCTGGGGCGCTCCATCCGGGCGACCGCCCAGGACAAGGACGCGGCGACCCTCATGGGCGTGAACACGGGGCGGATCACGGTGGTCACCTTCGGCCTGGGCTCCGCGCTCGTCGCCGCCGCGGGGTGCCTTCTCGCCCCCGTCTACTACATCTTCCCCGACCTCGGGGGACCGTTCACGGCGAAGGCCTTCATCATCACCATCCTGGGCGGACTGGGATCGACGGTGGGGGCCATCTTCGGGGGGGTGACCCTCGGCCTCGCGGAAAGCATGGGGGCGACGTACTTCGGGATGGAGTACGAGGATATCGTCGGCCTGACCATCTTCATCCTGGTGCTTCTGTTCCTGCCCGGAGGCTTCAAGCGGCTGACCAAAGTCTGAAACCGGGGGAGCGCGATGAAAAAGTACCTCTACCCACTGATCCTCCTGGCGTTCCTCGCCCTGCTCCCCCTCGTCGTGGAAAGCAACTACTTCCTCCACCTGATGATCCTGTTCCTCCTCTGGGTCGTGATCGGCTCCTCCTGGAACATCCTGGCGGGGTACACCGGGCAGGTCTCCTTCGGCCACGCGGCCTTTTTCGGCGTCGGCGCCTATACGGCGGGCCTCCTGTTCCAGCATCTTCAGATCTCCCCCTGGTGGGGGATGGCCCTCGGCGGCGTCGTCGCCTTCCTGATCGGGCTTCCCTTCGGGGCGATCTGCTTCCCCCTGCGGGGGGCCTACTTCGCGCTGGCGTCGCTCGCGCTCGGGGAGGGGATCCGGCACATCACGACGATCGCCGAGGGGTTCACCGGCGGGATGATGGGGATCATGATCATGCCCACCTTCACCTCGAAGGTGCCCTACTACTACATCGCCCTGGGGTTGGCCATCTTCAGCGTCGCGAGCATACAGGCGATCATCAACTCCAAGCCGGGGTACTACTTCGTCTCCATCCGGGAGGACCAGGACGCGGCGGCGAGCCTGGGGATCAACACGACGCTGTACAAGAACGTCTCCCTCGCGATCTCCGCCTTCTGGACCGGGATGGCGGGCGCCCTGTACATGAACTACATGGGGTTCATCGACCCCCACGTGGTCTTCTCCCTCCACGACTACTCCGTGATGGCGATCCTCGTCGCCATCGTCGGCGGCGTGGGAACGATCTACGGGCCCACCGTCGGAGCTTTCATCATGGTGGCCTTCCAGGAGATCTTCCGGACGGGATTCTTCGGCCTCTTCGAATACCTTGGGAAGGCGACGGGCTCCTCGATCTTCACCACCCTGTCCGGCGCGATCCACCAGGCGCACGTGCTCGGGTTCGGAATCCTGGTCATCGTGGTCATCCTGTACCTGCCCAACGGCGTCGTCGGCGACTGGGAGAAGATCAAGAGGAACGTGTTCCGCATCAACCCAGCGGGATAAGGAGTCGGACGTGGCGCACTTCCGGGTGGAAAAGCTCGTCAAGAAATTCGGCGGCCTGACGGCGGTCAACGACGTGACCTTCGACGTGGAGAAGGGCGAGATCTTCGGACTGATCGGTCCCAACGGCTCCGGGAAGACGACGACCTTCAACATGATCAGCGGGGTTTACCCGCCGACGTCGGGCAAGGTGATCTACCGGGACCGGGAGATCCAGGGGATGAAGTCCCACCGGATCTGCCACCTGGGGGTCGGCAGGACCTTCCAGGTGGTCAAGCCCCTGGGGCGGATGACCGTGCTGGACAACGTCATCGCCGCCGCATTCTCCCGGGTGAACACCATGACGGAGGCGCGTGGCGCCGCGCTCCGGACGCTGGAGTTCTGCGGGCTCTCCCCGGTCCGGGAGGTGCTCGCCAAGTCCCTGCCGATCGCGGGTCGCAAGCGGCTGGAGATCGCGCGGGCGATGGCCACCCGGCCGGAGCTCCTGCTCCTGGACGAGACGGCGGCGGGGCTGAACCCCACCGAGCTCGTCGAGGCCATCGAGCTCATCAGGAAGATCCGTGAGAACGGAACCACCATCATCATCATCGAGCACATCATGCACGTGATCATGACGATCTCCGACCGGATCCACGCGATCAACTTCGGGCAGACGATCGCCGAAGGGACGCCGATGGAAGTGGCGGCGAACCAGGCGGTGATCGAGGCCTACCTGGGGACCGATTATGCTTAAGGTATCCGGCATCGAGGTATTCTACGGGGACCTCCAGGTTCTCTGGGACGTCTCCTTCGAGGTCCGCGAAAAGGAGATCCTGGTACTGGTGGGCGCCAACGGCGCGGGGAAGTCGACCACCCTCAAGGCGATCTCGGGCCTCCTCAGGCCCCGGAAGGGGTCCATCGAGTTCGACGGCGTCCGCCTCGACCAGCTTTCCCCGGACAAGGTCATCGGCCAGGGGGTCGTGCACGTCCCCGAAGCGCGTCGCCTGTTCCGGGAGATGTCCGTCGAGGAGAACCTGATCATGGGATCCCTCGCACCGGAAGCCCGGAAGAAGCGGACGCAGACAATGGAGTGGGTCTACGAGCTCTTCCCGCGGATGAAGGAGCGGCGGAAACAGGCCACCGGGACGTTGAGCGGCGGGGAGCAGCAGATGTGCGCGATCGGGCGGGGGCTGATGGCCCTGCCGAAGATCATGATGTTCGACGAGCCGTCGCTGGGGCTCTCCCCCATCCTCGTGCAGGAGGTCTTCGAGATCGCGAAGCGGATCAACAAGGAGGGGGTCACGGTCCTGCTGGTGGAGCAGAACGTCCGGCAGACCCTCACCATGTGCGACCGCGCCTACGTGCTCGAGAACGGGCGGGTCGTTCTGGAGGGGACCGGCAAGAGCCTCATGGACAACCCCCACGTCAAAGAGGCATATCTCGGGATATAACCGCCACAGGGGATAAAGCGATGCGCATCGATTGTGTTTCCGGAGATATCCGCGCGGTCAAGGCCGACATGCTGGTGGTGAGCCTGTTCGAGGGGGCGAAGCGGCTCGACGGGGCGGCCGCCGCGGTCGATGCGGCGATCGGGGGCGCGATCGCGGCGGCGGTCCGCGCCGGCGACTTCGCTGGGAAGCACGGGGAGACCCTCTCCCTGCGTCCTTCCCGGGGTCTCTCCTCACCGCGGGTCCTGGTGGTCGGCCTCGGGAAGGTGGAAAAATTCACGTCGGATCACGCGCGCCAGGCCGTCCTCCCGGTCCTGAAGGCGGCGAAGCGCCTCAAGCTTTCCACCGTGGCGTCCGTCGTCCACGGAGCGGGCGCGGGCGGGGTCGATCCCGGGATCGCCGCGCGCTTCTGCGCCCTCGGCGCCGCCCTGTCGTCCTTCGAGTTCGACCGGTACAAGGAGGAGAAGGCGCATCGCGTCACCCGGTTTCTTATCGTCGAGCGGGACGCGAAGGCGTTCCCCACCGTACGCGCGGGTGTGTCCTGGGGTGCCCGGGTCGGGGAGGCGATCAACTGGGGACGCTCCCTCGTAGCGACTCCGCCGGCGGCGCTGCGGCCCGACGACCTGGCGCGCGTCGCACGGGGGGTGGGCCGCGGGATCGGCGCCGGCGCCGCGCGCAAGGTGCGCGTCCGCGTCCTGGGTCTCCCCGAGCTGTCCGCCTTGAAGGCCGGAGGGATCCTCGCCGTGGCGAAGGGCAGCCCCGCGCCGCCGCGCCTGATCGTCGCCGAGTATCGCGGCGGGAGTCCCGGATCCCCCTGGACCGCCCTCGTCGGGAAAGGGGTCACCTTCGACACCGGCGGCATCTCCCTCAAGAAGTGGGAGGGGATGGAGAAGATGAAGTACGACATGGCCGGGGGCGCGGGGATGCTGGCGACCCTTCGGGCCGCCGCCGCCCTGGGTATCCGGCGAAACCTCGTCGCCGTCGTCCCCTGCGTGGAGAACATGCCCTCCGGGACCGCGTACCGGCCCGGCGACGTCCTTCGGATGATGTCGGGGAAGACCGTCGAGATCCTCTCGACCGACGCCGAGGGCCGTCTCATCCTGGCGGACGCGATGACGTACGCCGTCCGGAAATACCGGCCGAAGGAGATGCTCGACGCGGCGACGCTCACGGGCGCCTGCATCGTGGCGCTCGGGAGCGTCAACATCGGCATGATGGGGAACGACGAGGGGATGCTCTCCCGGATGAAGGAGGCATCCGCGGCGTCGGGAGAGAAGGCGTGGGAGCTGCCGCTGCACGAGGAGTATTTCGAGCAGATCAAAAGCGACATCGGGGAGTTGAAGAACGTCGGCGGCGGCGAGGCCGGGACGATCACGGCCGGCCGTTTCCTCCAGGAATTCGTGGACGGCACGCCGTGGGTCCACTTCGACATCGCCGGCACCGCCTGGGTGGAGAAGGAGAAGCGCGGGTACGCCCCGGGGCCTTCGGGCGCGCCGGTCCGCCTTCTCGTGCAGTACCTCTCTTCCCGGGACGGGCGCTAAGCGGGGCTGCGGGAGGATTGCGATGACGGAAACGCCGGCGCCGGACCCGGAAGGCCGGAACTACATCTGCTGTCCCCACTGCACGATCCAGGTTCCCGCCGACGTTCCCGACTGCCCGTATTGCCGGCAGCCCCTGCCGGGCGCGGCCTCAGGAAAGCCGAAGAACTTCCGCGAACTGCTGGTCCCCCCGGAACGTTTTCCTCGACTCCGGGAGTTTTACCGGGACCACGGCAAGTGGGTGAAGATCGTTGCACCGTCCCTCCTCGCGGTCCTTGTCCTGTGGATCACCCTCGGGTACCTTACGCGTGTAAGGATCGTCATTCCGCCGGACAATGCCTTTCTGATCGAGGCGGAGCGGGAACGGAAGGACGGCGGCAGGGTCCTCCTGACGGGGAAGCTCCTCAACCGGGGGGAGGACATCCCCGATCTCTCCCTGCGCTCCATCGGAGTGTTCGCCGAGCTCCTGTACGGCGACGGAAGAACGGAGCGGAAGCGCGTTTTCCCGAAGTCCCCGTTCCGCGGCGAAGGGGCGCTCTTTCGCGGGGAATCGGGAGCGTTCGAGATCGAGGTGCCGAAGGGGGTGAAGTCGGTCACCCTCCGCGGCGAGATCGTGAACCTCGGAGAGGACCGGGTGTTCGTTCCCGCGACCCGGGGAATCCGTCGCCTCCCTTCCCGAAGTAATCGGTGATCCACCCTCGGGTCCGGGGGCACGCGGGCCGTGCGTGCGTCCTCGTCCACTCCCTCAGAGCGAGAAGGTCCTCCCCGGTGTCCACGTCCCTTTCGGGAGGCAGGAACGAGAACGTCGCCGAAAGGATTCTGCAGCGCGCCGCAGCGTCCCGGAGCACCTCCGCGGTGCTCCATTGGAATCCCCGGAACAGCCGTTCGTCCGGCGAGGAGAGCCCGACCAGGTAGTATCCTCCGTCCGCCGACGGGCCGAAGACGACCGATGCTCCGGTGGAAAGCTCCCGGAACGCACGGCGGACCGTCCCCGCGGAGAGTGACGGGCAGTCCGCCCCGACGATCACCACGCGACGCGCCCCGCGCAGGAAGGCGGTCGTCGCCCCGTCACGCATCCTGTCTCCGAGGTTTCTCCCACGCTGCGGATACGGCTCGAATCCCGAGAAGGGGGGACCCTGGAGGGAGCCCACGGACTCCGGTGGGTCGAGGAAGAGGTATCGCCGGACAGCGGTCAATGCGGACATCTCCTCCGCGGCGTCTCCGAGCATGCAGGTATACAGGCGCGCCGATTCCCGGTGGTCGAGCGGAGGGCAAAGGCGGGTCTTGACCCAGCCGGCAACCGGCGCCTTCGCCATCAATACGACCGCATTGCCCGACCATTTTTCCGTCATCGAGGGTACCCCAGGGAGCGCATTTTATCCGGGAGTGGGGCGCCCGACCATTTTTCCGTCATCGAGGGTACCCCAGGGAGCGCATTTTATCCGGGAGTGGGGCGGTTTGTCCCCCCTTCCTTTCGCATCGGCGCGGAGCGTGACCTGATTCTACCGGAACCTCGCCTCCGCTTGTCAGTCGTACCCCTGATGTGTATAATTCCGGGCTTCACCGTTTTCACCCGAAGAGGAGCGCCATGAAAGAGAAGAAGCGGAAAATCCTGAACATAGGTTTGCCGAAGGGGAGCCTGCAGGAGTCCACCTTGCACCTGTTCCGCAAGGCCGGCTTCAACATCAACGTCGGCTCGCGCAGTTACGTCCCCACCATCGACGACCCGGAACTTTCCGGTCTCCTGATACGTGCCCAGGAGATGGCGCGTTACGTCCAGGACGGCATCCTCGATATTGGCCTTACCGGGCGGGACTGGGTGCTGGAGCAGAACGCGAGGGTGAAGGAGGTTTGTCCCCTCCTCTATGCGCGGGGGGGATTGCGCCCCGTCCGGTGGGTGGTGGCGGTACCGAACGACTCCCCCATCCAGCGGATCCGGGATCTGCAGGGGAAGCGGGTGGCGACCGAACTGGTCCAGTTCACCCGGCGCTACCTGAAAAAGAAGGGGGTCGAGGCCCAGGTCGAGTTTTCCTGGGGGGCCACCGAGGTCAAGGCGCCGCGCCTGGCCGATGCGATCGTCGAGTTGACCGAAACGGGGAGCAGCCTCCGGGCGAACAACCTCCGCGTCGTGGAGACGATCCTCGAGTCGACCACCGTCCTCATCGCGAACCGGGAGTCATGGAAGGATCCGTGGAAACGGGAAAAGATCGGGAACATCGCCCTGCTTCTCCAGGGCGCACTCCGCGCGGAGGAGAAGGTCGGTCTCAAGATGAATGTCGCCCGCGCCGACCTCGACCGGATCCTCAAGGTGCTCCCGGCGATGCAGAACCCGACGATCTCAACCTTGAGCGAGGCCGGCTGGTTCTCACTCGAGGTCATCGTCGACCAGAAAATCGTCCGGGATCTCGCCCCCCTCCTCAAAAAGGAAGGGGCCTCCGGGATCGTCGAGTACCCGCTGAACAAGGTCATCCCGTAACCCGTCCACGGTCGATCGCCGGTTCCCTCGGACGCCTGCTCGCGGAGGGCCGCGGCGCGGAGCTTTCCCCCGATCCGGTCGCGTTTCCCCACCGGTACGCCGACCCCCGGGACGCCGAGGCTGCGGCGTTTCTCGCCGCGTCGTTCGCCTTCGGTGGCGTCCGCCAGATCGGGAACTTCCTGTCGCGCCTCTTCGATACCC
>Ga0299906_10005626_pt1 | contig 10186 bp, 6 predicted proteins | sample RVTome_14_FD_200259 | JGI IMG/M metagenome (GOLD analysis project Ga0299906, IMG submission 200259) | Soil microbial communities from uranium-contaminated site in the Upper Colorado River Basin, Wyoming, United States - RVT145D125 (version 2) ...
CATGACCTCGGGGAAACGGCCGATCAAGGGGTGGATCTCGGGGTGGATCGGCCTCGTGTTCGCGTTCGTCGGCCTCGATTCGATCCACGGCGTCCCGCGGTTCACCTTCGGCTTCGCGACGCTCGACGACGGCATCAGCTACATCCCCGTGCTGATCGGGCTGTTCGGGCTCGCGGAGATCCTTCGCGTGCTGCCGCAGAAGAGCCCGGTCGGCATTCCCGAGAAGGTGGGGCGGGTCGTGCCGCCGGTCAGCACGCTGTGGAGGCATGCTCGCGTGGCCGTCCGGTCCGGGCTGATCGGCACGATCATCGGCGCGATCCCCGGCGCCGGCGCCAACGTCGCCTCGTTCCTGTCCTACGACATCGGCCGGCGACGCGCTTCCCCCGAGGAGCGCGCCAAGTGGGGCAAGGGCAGCTACCAGGCGATCGTCTGCTCGGAGGCCGCGAGCAACGCCAACATCGGCGGCTCGCTGCTGCCGACGCTCGCGCTCGGCATCCCCGGCAGCGCCGCGGCCGCGGCCTTTCTCGCCGCGCTCCAGCTGAAGAACGTCGTGGTGGGCCCGATGCTGGAGACCGAGCATCCCGGGCTCATCTACTTCATCTACTTCGCGCTCATCATCGCGAACCTCTTCATGTACGGCATGGCGATCCTGCTGGTGAAGCCCTGCGTCAAGCTGTTCAGCCTGCCGCAGGGGCTGCTGATGCCGATGATCGTGCCGCTCTGCATCCTCGGCGCCTACGGGGCGAACCTGAGCTACTTCGACGTCTACGTCATGCTGGGCGCGGGGCTCGTCGGCTACGGGCTGCGCCGCTTCGGGTTCCCGCTCGCGCCGATGGTGCTCGCCGTGATCCTCGGGCCGCTCGCCGACGAGAACCTGCGCCGCGCGCTGGTCGTGTTCGAGGGCAAGTCGTGGGGGGCGATCCTGGTCGATCACCCGATCGGAACGCTCCTCCTCGTCGTCGTCCTCTACACTTTCTATGACGGCATCTTCCGTCGACGGAGCTGATCGATGGCCACACCCTCGGCAAAGCAACGCAGAGCGATCGGGCTCGCGGTCGTCGGCTGCGGCACCATCGGGCGCATCCGCGCCGTGCTCGCGCGCGACTACCCGGGCGTGGCGTGGCTCGGCCTGTGCGACGTGAACGAAGCGCTCGGCCGCCGGCTCGCGGCCGATACCGGCGCGGACTTCTTCTGCACCGACTATCGCGAGCTCCTGCGCCGGCCGGAGGTCAACGCGGCGATCATCGCCACGGACGAGAACGCGCACGTCGGTCCCACGCTCGCCGCGGTCGAGCGGGGTCACGCCCTCTTCATCGAGAAGCCGCTCGCCACCGACGCCGAAGCGTCGTGGGAGGTGCTGCAGGCGATCCGGGCGAGCGGCGTCGACGCAGTGGTCGGGTACACCCAGCGCTTTCGCCGCCGCTTCCTCGCCGTCAAGGAGCGAATCCGCACCGGCCAGATCGGCGACCTGACCGCTGCGGTGACGCGCGCTTTCATGAACCGCATGGTGCCGATCGCCACCTGCCGCCGCACCGAGGAGCGCCGCCATCTGACGCCGATGGTCGTCTCCGGCACGCACAGCCTGGACATGAGCCTGTGGCTGATGGAGGGCTACGCCCCTGTCGCCGTCTACGCGCAGTCCTCCGACAAGACGCTCGCCGAGTGGGGGACCAAGGACGCCACCTTCGGGGTCTTCACGATGTCGAACGGCGCGATCTGGAGCATGAACATCAGCTGGGCGCTGCCGGTCGTCTGGCCGGGCGCGGTGTACGGCCTGGAGATCGGGATCGTCGGCACCAGGGGCGTGATCGACGTCGAGGACACCCATCGCGACCTCGTGCTCGCGAGCGAGCTCCCGCAGGGGGCGGGGTACAGCCCCGACGGGTTCAGGCCCGGCTTCGACCGGCACGTCGACTTCCTCACGAGCTATCCGCCGGGCGACCTCTACGACGGCCAGCTGTGGGGGCCGATGCGCGAGGAGACGAACGCCTGGTTCGCGCGCCTGCACACGGGCCTGAGGACCCCGCACGCCTCTGCGGACGACGGGCACCGCAACCTCATGCTCACGATGGCGATGGATCTGTCGGCGGCGCGCGGCGCGCCGGTCAAGCTGCCGATCGAGCCGGCCGCGCTGAAGGAGCTCTGAGCATGACCCGGCCTGCGACGCAGGAGCGCATCGGCTTCATCGGGCTCGGCGTGCTCGGCTCGGCGATCGTGCCGCACCTGCTCGAGCGCGGCTTCGAGGTGATCGGCTGCGACATCGAGCCGCGCCAGCTCGACGCGCTGGCGCCGCTCGGGCTGAAACCGGCGGGCAGCGCGAGGGAGGCGGCGGAGCGCGCGGACGTGGTGATCCTGTGCCTGCCCACGGTCGAGTCGCTGCACGAGGTCGTCTCGGGACCGGCGGGGCTCGACAAGGCGGCCGGGCGCGCAAGGCAGGTCGTGATCGAGATCAGCACGCTCCCGGTGAGCGAGAAGGAACGCGCGCGCGATCGCCTTGCGGCATCGGGCCGGACGATGCTCGACTGTCCGGTGAGCGGCAACCGGATCCAGGCGCAGCGCAAGGGCTTGACCGCCTTCGGGAGCGGCGAGCGCGCCGCCTACGACCGCGTCGAGCACATCCTCCTCGCCTTTGCGAGAAAGAGCCACTACGTGGGCGAGTTCGGGTCCGGGATGAAGATGAAGCTCGTCGGCAACATCCTCAACCTGGTCCACAACGCCGCGGCGGCGGAGGTGATGGTGCTCGGGATGAAATCCGGCCTCGATCCGAAGCTCATCCACGAGGTGATCAGCGGGTCGGCCTCCAGCTCGGCGATGTTCGAGGTGCGCGGCGCGATGATGGCGCGCAACGACTACCGCCACGAGGGGATGAACTTTTCCATTCCGTTGAAGGACGCGCGCATCATCACCGCCCACGCCGCCGATCTCCTCTGCCCGATCCCGGTCTACCAGGCGGCGCTGCAGCATTACTATGCGGCGGTGGCGCAGGGGCACCACGACGAGGACGCAGCTGCAGTTTGCGCGGCCGTGGAGCGCTACGCGAACTGCGTCCGCCCGAGCGAATGACGAGGAGGGGTCCGCGCATGACGCAACGCATCCAGGGAATCACCGACGAGCAGGCGAGCGGCGTCGTCAAGGAGATGTTCGAGGGCGCGACCCGGCTCCTCGGGCGCACCGCGAACCTCTTCCGGATCCTCGCCCACAGCCCGTATCTCGCGCGCTGGTTCCTGCCGCTCGTCGCCGCGGTCCGCCAGCCGAACGCCGGGGCGGTCTCCGCGCCGCGGCTGCGCAACCTCGCCGTCCTCAAGACGTCCACGCTCAACGGCTGCAAATACTGCACCACGCACAACCTCATGCACGGTCAGCTGCTCGGGCTGACCGAGGCCGAGTTCGAGGCGCTGCAGGGCGACTACCCGTCGAGCCCGCTCTTCGACGAGCGCGAGAAAGCGGTGCTCGCGTGGGCGGAGGCGATGACGCTCAACACGGCGCCGCGCGACCGCGCGGCGTGGGGCGCGATGCGCCGGCTGTTCACGGACGCCGAGATCGTCGAGATCTCGTTGATCACCGGGATGTTCAACATGATCAACCGACTGAACGACTCGTTCTGGACCGAGCTCGAGCCCGAAGAGGTGAACCGCCGGCAGAAGAACGCGGTCGGGGTGAGCGCCGTGGCGATCGAAGAGTACGTCCGCGGGGTCTGCACGGGCGAGGATCCGGCGGTCGGGCGGCGGGAAAGCACGCCCGCAAAAGGCGTTGGTTCCGGCACGCGCGTCGCTGAGGGCTCCCGCGCCTCTTAGGTCACGCGAGCTCGCCGAGCACCGCGGTCCAGGCCGCCGCGAGGTTGTCGAGATCGTAACCCCCGCCCCCGAACGCCATCAGGCGTCCCCCGCACAGCTCGTCGGCAAGCCGGCGCACGTCGCGGGCCACCCGCGCGTGCACTCCGGGGGTGTAGTGCAAATCCCCGAGCGGATCGCCCGCCAGCCCGTCGGCGCCGCACTGGAGGATCAGGAATTCCGGCTGGTAGCGGCGCAGGTGCGCGAGCCCCTTCTCCCAGGCGGCGAAGAACTCGCGGTCACCGGCGCGGGGCGGGAGCGGAAGATTGAGCTTTGTCCCCTCGGCCTCGCCTCGCCCGATCTCGCGCGCGTGCCCCGTTCCCGGGTAGAGGAAACGGCCGTCCTCGTGGATGTCGACGACGATCAGCCCGGGGTCCGCCTCGTAGGGATAGTAGATGCCGTCGCCGTGATGGACGTCGATGTCGACGTAGCCGATCCGCTGAATCCCGAACCGTGAGCGGAGCGAGTCGATCACCACGCCGAGGTCGTTGAAGACGCAGAACCCGGCCGACTGGCCGCGGCGCGCGTGATGCAGCCCCCCGATCGGCTGGAACGTCCGCAGGACGTCGCCCGCCATCAGGCGCTCGAGCCCCTCGATCGCCGTTCCGGCCACCGCGGAGCCGCGTTCGAAGACCCCCGGGAACGCCGGCGTGTCGCCGTAGTCGAGATAGCCGTGCCCGGCCTCGGAACGGAGCTTTACCCAGCTCACGTGCTCGGTGGTGTGGAAGCGTTCCAGCTCCTCGCGCGTCGCCAGCCGCGGCGCGAGGACCTGAACGCGCTTGTCGAGCCCGCGGGCCAGCGCCTCCGACCAGAACGCCCCCTGGCGGTCGATGCCGAGCGGATGCCCGTCGGGAAACCCGTACGAGGCGAGCAGGTCGCCGACGAAGAGGGCGAGCGGGGCGCTCATTCAGTTAGGATACAGCCCCGTTCGGGCATCAGCCCGGTCGAGAAGAAACGGCGCTGGGCGGAGGAGGCGATGATTTCGAGCGGCGAGCCATGTTGACGAGCGACGAGGTCGCGGCGGTTCCGCTGTTCTCGGGACTGCCGCACGCGGTGCTCGCGCGCGTCGCCCAGCAGGCCGCGGACATCCCGCTGCGCCCCGGAGAGTACGCCGTCCACGAAGGCGAGGAGCGCGCGCTCTTCGCGACGCTCGCCGGGAGGATCGAGGTCACCAAGATGGTCGACGGCCTCGAGCGCACGATCGGCTGGCGCGGTCCGGGTCAGATCTTCGGCGAGGTCCCGATCGCGCTCGGCGGGGTGTTCCTGGGGAGCTATCGCGCGGCGGAACCGTCGCGCGTGATGCGCCTGGAGGCCCGGGAGTTCTACGCCGTCGCCGCCGCTTCGCCGGAGATCTCGGAGCAGGTCGGCGCGCTCGCCCGGGAGCGCATCGGCGGACTGCAGGGCCTCGCCGCCAAGCCACCGCAGCCTCGAGCGACGATCGTGGGGCACCGATGGGACGGCGCATGCCAGGACCTGCGACGGTTCCTGGCCCGGAACCAGGTCGTCTTCGAGTGGCTGGCGCCCGATGCCGCAGAGGTCGCGGCCCGGTGGCCCGAGCCGCGACCGGCCGAGGGCGATTACCCGGCGGTGCGGCTCACCGACGGAACCATCCGCCTCCGGCCGACGCCGCGCGAGCTCGCCGAGCTGCTCGGCCTGCAGACGGTCCCGCGCGTGAAGCAGTACGACACCGTGATCGTCGGCGGCGGGCCTGCCGGCCTCGCGGCCGCGGTCTACGGCGCTTCCGAAGGGCTGAGCGCCCTGGTCGTGGAGCGCGAGGCGCCCGGCGGGCAGGCGGGGACGTCGTCGCGCATCGAGAACTACCTCGGCTTCCCGAACGGCGTCTCGGGCGACGAGCTCGCGGGCCGCGCGCTCCAGCAGGCGCGGCGGCTCGGGGCGGAGATTCTGGTCACCCGCAGCCTCGTCCGCATCGATCCCGTGGAGCGGCGCATCGTCCTCGACGGCGCCGAAGCGCTGCACGCGCGGACGATCATCCTCGCGACCGGCGTGAGCTGGCGCCGCCTCGCCATCGACGGCTTCGATCGGCTCATCGGCAAGGGCGTGTACTACGGCGCGGCGCGCAGCGAAGCGAGCGGCACCCAGGGCCTCGACGTGCACCTGATCGGCGCCGGCAACTCGGCCGGCCAGGCGGCGCTGCACTTCGCCAACCACGCGCGCACGGTCACGCTCGTCGTGCGCGGCAACGCCCTCGAGAAGAGCATGTCGCACTACCTCATCGAGAAGATCCGCGGGCGGCCGAACATCCGGACGGCGCTGCAATCGGAGGTCCAGGCGGTGCACGGAGGCGATCACCTGGAGGCGATCGACATCTTCGAGCGTGCGAGCGGGACGGTGGGCCGCCGGGAAAGCGGCGGGCTGTTCGTCTTCATCGGCGCGGACGCCGAGACCGAGTGGCTGCCGCCCGAGATCGCGCGCGATCGCCGCGGGTACGTGCTGACGGGCGTCGACGTGGTGAACGCCGGTCGCTGGTCGCACGACCGGGACCCGTACCTCCTGGAGAGCAGCGTTCCGGGGATCTTCGCCTCCGGGGACGTGCGGTTCGGCCCGGTGAAGCGCGTCGCCTCCGCCGTGGGCGAGGGCAGCATGGCGATCGCCTTCGTCCACCAGTACCTGCAGCACGACACGGTCACGCGCCCGCCGGCGGCGCAGCGGGCGGGCGACGCCTGATTCCGGCTTCGGGCGCGCTCGCGCGCCAGCGCGGGCGCCGCAAGAACAACAAGGAGGAGGCTCTGGGACCTTATCTCGTCGGTGTCGACATCGGCGGCACCTTTACCGATTGCGTCGTCCTCGACCGCGCGGGTCGGGTCACCGCGACCAAGGCCGCCTCGACGCCCGGCAACTTCGCCGAAGGCATGCTCGACGCGATGCGCGTCGCGGCCGAGCGCCTCGCGCTGCCGTTCGACCGGTTCTGCGCCGCGATCGCGATCCTCACCCACGGCACCACCGTCGGCACGAATGCGCTCATCCAGCGCAAGGGCGCGCGCGTCGGCCTGATCACGACCAAGGGCCACGAGGACGCGATCCACATCATGCGCGGCTCGCGCGGGGTCAGCTCGCGCGACATCGGCAAGGTCGTCCACTTCCCCGAGAGCCAGAAGCCCGACCCGATCGTCCCCAAGCGGCTCGTCCACGGCGTCTCCGAGCGCGTCGACTGCTTCGGCGAGGTCGTCGTGCCGCTGAACGAGCCCGACGCCGAGGCTGCGATCCGCAAGCTCGTCGCCGACGGCTGCGATGCGATCGCGATCTGCTTCCTCTGGTCCTTCCGCTACGCGGATCACGAGCAGCGGGTGCGCGACATGGTCCGCCGCATCGCTCCCGACGTTTTCGTCTCGTGCTCGATCGACATCGCGCCGAAGTGGGGCGAGTACGAGCGGGTCACCGCGACCGTGCTGAACGCGTACATCGGCCCGGTCATGTCGCGCTACCTCTCCAACCTCGACCGGCAGCTCAAGGCCCACGGCTATCGCCAGCCGCTGCAGATCACCCAGTGCGGCGGCGGCTCGGTGTCGGTCGAGAAGGCGATGGCGGCGCCCCTCCTCACGCTCGACTCGGGACCGGTCTCCGGCGTCACCGGCTCGGTGTTCTTCGGCAAGCTGATCGGCGTGTCCGACATCATCACCACCGACATGGGCGGCACCTCGTTCGACGTCGGCATCATCGCCGGCGGCCAGCCCGAGTACTCGTTCATCTCGAACGTGGTCCAGTACGACTACTTCCTGCCGAAGGTCGACATCCAGGCGATCGGCTCCGGCGGCGGCAGCCTCGCGCGCGTGGACGAGTTCGGGAAGACGCTCCGCGTCGGGCCCGACAGCGCGGGCGCCGACCCGGGGCCCGCCTGCTACGGCAAGGGCAACGCCACGCCGACGGTCACCGACGCCGACGTCGTGCTCGGCTACATCGACCCCGACAACTTTCTCGGCGGGCGGATGAAGCTCGACAAGGCAAAGGCGGTGGCGGCGGTGAAGTCGGTGGCCGACAAGCTCGGCTTGTCGATTCCCGAAGCGGCAAGCGGCATCGCGAAGATCGCCGAGTTCAAGATGGCCGACATCATCCGCAAGATGACGGTCGAGAAAGGCCACGACCCGCGGGATTTCGTGCTGTTCGCGTTCGGCGGCGCGGGGCCGGTGCACGCCGGCGTGTTCGGCGCGGAGCTCGGGGTCCAGAAAGTGATCGTCCCGCTGCGCGAGATCGCCTCGACCTGGTGCGCGTTCGGCGCCGCTGCCGCCGACATCCTGCACGTCTACGAGCAGGTCGACATCCAGGCGTCGCCGTTCGATCCCGCACGGGTCAACAAGGAACTGGCGGAGCTGCGGCAGCGCGCCGAGACGCAGATGGACCGCGACGGCATCCCCAAAGCGCGCCGGGCGTTCAGCTTCTCGCTCGACATGCGCCACCGCGGCCAGATCCACGAGGTCGAGGTGATGCTGCCCGAAGGTCGCCTCAAAGGCGACGGCGGGGGAAAGGAAGGGGTCCCCCGCAGCGGATGGTCCGAGCTGCTGCGGAGCCGGTTTTATGCCCGCTACGAGCAACTCTACGGCCGGGGTTCGTCCTACCGCCCTGCTCGGCTCGAAATCGTGACGCTGCGCGTGCGCGCGACCGCCGCGACGCCACGCCCGAAGCTGCCGAAGGCGCGAAAGCTCTCGACCGCCATCCCGCGGGAAGCGAAACGGGAGACGCGCGACATCTATTGGGCGGAGCCGAAGCGCACGCTGAAGACGCCGATCTTCGACGGCGCGCGGCTCCGGCCCGGGAACCGCATCAAGGGCCCGTGTGTGATAGAAACGACCCAGACCAACGTCGTCGTGCACCCCGGGCGGACGCTCCGGGTGGATGCGTTCGGGAACTTCGAGATCCTGTTCAAGTGAGGCCGCCATGCCCAAGGTGAGCGAGATGAAGGACGTCAAGTTCGACGGCAAGACCTACGGGTACGTGCCGCCGAAGCAGCTCTCGATCGCAAAGCAACTCAAGCTCCACACGAAATTCAGGAAAGACATCGATCCGATCACCTACGAGGTGGTGCGGCATTCGCTCTGGCACGTCAACGAGGAGCATGGCGCGACGATCCAGCGGATCTCCGGCTCGCCGGTGGCGATGTACGCGCTCGACCTGAACCCGTCGATCCTCACCGAGGACGGCGAGTTCGTCTATTTCGGGCCGTACATGCAGTACATGTCCGGCGTCACCGACACGCAGGTGAAGTGGATCCTCGAGTACCGCAGCGACAACCCGGGCATCCGCGACGGCGACATGTTCCTCGCCAACGACCCGTGGGTCGGCGCGGCGCACCAGCAGGACGTGATGCTGATCTGCCCGGTGTTCTGGAAGGGCGAGCTCTTCTGCTGGGTCACGAACTGCCTCCACCAGTACGACATCGGCGGCAAGACCCCGTCGTCGTTCTGCGGCTCGGCCGAGAACGCCTTCGAGGAAGGGATCTGCCTGCCGCCGATCAAGATCGTGGAGGGCAACGAGATCCGGCGCGACATCGAGGAGGCGTACCTGCGCGCCTCGCGCAAGCCCGACGCGGTGGCGCTCGACTTCCGGGCGCAGCTCGCCGGGAACATGACGGCGCGCGACCGCATCCTGCGGCTCATCAAGCGCTACGGCGCGGAGGTCGTGAAGGGGGTGATGAAGCGCATCCTCGACAACGCCGAGCGCGCGTTCCTCGACAAGCTGAAGCGCCTGCCCGACGGCACCTGGCGCGACCGGACCTACGTCGAGTGCTGCCGGCCGGGCGACCGCCGCACGCACATCGTCATGCTCACGCTCCGGAAGGAGGGCAACAAGCTCATCTTCGAGAACGAGGGCACCGCGCCGCAGGACGGGGCGATGAACGCCACGTTCTCCGGGTGGCGCGGCGCGATCATGGTCGCGCTGAACCAGCTGCTCTGCTGGGACCAGTACTTCGCCATCGGCGGTGCGCTGCGGCACGTCGAGTTCGATCCGACGCCGGGCACGTTCAACTGCGCGACCTTTCCGGCATCGGTGTCCACCGCGCCGGTGCAGGCGATGGAGATCTCTCTCTACCCAGCGTACAACGTGCTGTCGAAGATGCTCTTCAGCGACCCGCGCATGCGCGAGGACATCATGTGCATCGGCGGGACGAGCCAGTGGCCGGCGACCCTCTTCCGCGGCATCGACCAGTGGGGCGACCGCTACGGCTACATCCTGGTCGATCCGATCGGCGGCGCGATCGGCGCGTTCTCGATCGGCGACGGCATCTCGAACGGCGGGCAGTCGCGGACGCCGATCTGCCGGCTGCCGAACGTCGAGCACAACGAGCAGTCCTTCCCGATGCTGGTGCTCTACCGCAAGGAGGTCGTCGACTCCGGCGGCGCGGG
>Ga0299906_10005627_pt1 | contig 10185 bp, 5 predicted proteins | sample RVTome_14_FD_200259 | JGI IMG/M metagenome (GOLD analysis project Ga0299906, IMG submission 200259) | Soil microbial communities from uranium-contaminated site in the Upper Colorado River Basin, Wyoming, United States - RVT145D125 (version 2) ...
CGAGGACTTCACCGGCTACGTGGGCGCGTGTGACGTGGGCTACAGCTGCGCCTACATGAACACCATCTCCTGGAAGACGCCCACTACGCCGATGCCGATGGAGACGAACCCCCGTGTCGTCTTCGAGCGCATGTTCGGGCGTCCCGGCTCCACCGGGCAGCGCGTGCTCCGGATGCAGCAGGACCGCAGCATCCTCGACTCGATTCGCGGCGACGTCGTCGTGCTCGAGCGCGGCCTCGGCGCGCGCGATCGCGTGCGCCTCGAGCAGTACCTGGAGCACGTCCGCGAGATCGAGGCGCGCATCCAGCGGGCCGAGCAGCAGGCGACCTCCGAGGTTCTCCTGCCGGCGGCTCCGATCGGCATTCCGGACTCCTGGGAGGAGCACGCGAGCGTCATGTTCGACATGATGGCGCTCGCCTTCGAGGCCGACATGACCCGCGTGTTCTCGTTCATGCTGAACCGCGAGGCCAGCCAGCTCGTGTTTCCGCACCTGGGCTTCAACGAGCCGTGGCACCACGTGTCGCACCACGGCAACGAGCCGGAGAAGCTCGAGCTGCTCGTCAAGCTCAACACGTACCAGATCGAGGTGTTCGGGCGGTTCCTCGAGCGCCTGCGTGCCACGCCGGACGGCGACGGCACGCTGCTCGATCATTCCGTGCTGCTCTGGGGCAGCGGCATGAGCGACAGCAACGCGCACTCGCCGCTGGACGTGCCGTATCTGATGGTGGGGAAGGGCGCCGGCCTGTTCCAGGGCAACCGGCATCTGGCCGCGCCCGACGGCACGCAGCTCGCCGACGTGATGCTGACGGTGGCCCGGCGCTTCGGCGCCGAGATCGATCGGTTCGGTGTCAGCAACGGGGCGTTCGCGCTCTGACGGGGCTGGGACTGTGACGCGATCCGCGCGGGCCGCGACGCTGCTGGCCGTACCCGTGGCCCTCGTGCTGGCCTCGGGCACGCCGGTGGCGCAGGGCACGTCGGTCCTGTCAGGCGCCGTGCGGCGCGGGGACCACGAGGCCGTGCGCGTGCTGCTGCGGGAGGGCGCCGACGTCAACGTCCCGGACGCCGACGGCACGACGCCGCTTCACTGGGCGGTGCGGCTCGATGACGTCGACCTGGTGAGCACCCTCGTCCAGGCAGGCGCCGACGTCACGCTCGAGAACCGGTACGGGCTGCGCCCGATCACGCTGGCGGCCACCAACGGCAGCGCCCCTGCGCTCGAGCTGCTCCTCGACGCGGGTGGGGACCCCGCCACGCGGACGGCCGCGGGCGAGCCGGTCGTGATGACCGCCGCCCGGACCGGGTCGGTCGACGCGCTCAGGGTGCTCATCGCCGCGGGCGCCGACGTCAACGCGCCAGAGACGTGGTTCGGGGAGACGGCGCTGATGTGGGCCGCGGCCGAAGACCACGCCGACGCCGTGCGCGTACTGGCCGAAGCCGGCGCCGATCTCGACGCGCGATCGGCGGTGCTCGACGCGCCCGTGCTGGAGTTTCCCCGCAGCGGCGGGCCGAATTCGCCGTTCCCACGTGGCGGATGGACCGCGCTGATGTTCGCGGCCCGCGAGGGCGCGCTCGCCGCCGCCGCCGCGCTCGCCGACCTGGGTGCGGATCTCGACGCGGTGGCCGTGCCGCAGACCGACGTGCCATCCTCGGCGCTCGAGTCGCTCGCCGAGGGCGTCGGGACGACGGCCCTCGTCTACGCCATCATCAACGTCCACTTCGACCTGGCGGCCATGCTGCTCGAGAAGGGCGCCGACCCCAACGTCGCCGACCTGGCCGGCATGGCCGCGCTCTACGCCGCGGTGGACATGAACAGTCTGCAGTGGGTGCAGGGGCGGCCGGCGCCGATCCTGAGCGACCGTCTCGACGGCGTGGATCTGGTCGCGCTGCTGCTCGAGAAGGGGGCCAACCCGGACGCGCAGCTCACGGGGCGGCCGCTCAAGCGCCACCACGACGCGGGCTCGACGATGAACTTCAGCGAGGGGACGACGCCGCTGATGCGCGCGGCCCGGACGGCCGACGTGCCCGTGATGCAGGCGCTGCTCGAGGCCGGCGCCAATCCGTTCCTGACGCTGCCGGATCGTACCAGCGCCCTGCTGATCGCCGCCGGGCAGGGCTACGGCGGGCTGCGCGGGGAGGGCATCCGCATCGTCGTGCCGACCGAGGAGGACGCGGCGGCGGCCGTCGCGTTGCTGCTCGACTACGGCATGGATGCCGACGCCTTCAACGCGTCCGGCAACACGGCGCTGCACGCGGCCGTCAGACGGGGTGAGGCGGTCGTCCGCGTCCTGGCCTCTCGCGGGGCCACGCTGGATCTGCCGAACAAGGGGGGACAGACGCCGCTCGATCTCGCCGAGGGACGCGGGGGCCGCGGCCGTGGCCGCGGCGGGCGGGACGGCGGCGACCCGGCCATGGCCGCTCTGCTGCGCGAGCTCCTCGACGGGGCGGGCAACGCCACGACGGCCACACCCCGGCCGTAGCGACTCCCGTTTCCTCGACTCCACTCGGCCGGCTCGCCCACGGCGCCGGTGTTCCTTCCGCGGTGATACCATGCGACGGCATCGACCGGGTCCCTCCTCGACCCGGGTGGACTCATCCCTCGTGCGATCACACTGCCGGCCGGTCCGGCGTGGAGGCATCATGGTTCGGAATCTGACCCGTGCCGCGCTGTGCGCGGCGCTCCTGTTCGTGGGCTGTGGCGGTGACGAGGCCGACATGGCGCCGACGCCCATCGACGCGACCGCGGCGCTCGGCGAGGTGGCTGCCACCATGGGGACCGGGGGACTCACGTCGATCACCTACGCTGGCAGCGGGTGGGAAGTCGTCAACGCCAGCTTCCTCCAGACGCCCAACGCCAGCCCCCCGTGGCCCGGCAACGACGTCATGAACTACCGGCGCACGATCGATCTGAGCCAGCCCGCCTCGCGCGCCACCGGCGAGGAGTTCCATGGCGGGCTGTTCCTGGGACCGCCGACCGAGCAGGCCTACACCCAGCAGATCGGCGCGCAGCAGACCAACTGGGGCCAGCAGCTCGAGATCTGGCTGACGCCGTGGGGCTTCCTCAGGGGAGCCGAGATGAACGGCGCCGAGGGGACCCACCAGATGATGGACGGCGCGCACTACAACGTGATCTCCTGGATGTCGCCGGAGGGCCAGACCTCTCCGTCCGGGATGCGGTACACGGTGACCGGATACGTCAACGACCAGAACCTGATCGAGAAGGTCGAGACGTACGTCGAGGACCCGATGCTCGGCGACATGCTCGTCCAGGCCACGTACAGCGACTACCAGGACATGGGCGGCCTGATGGTGCCCACACGGATGGCCCAGCTCCGTGGCGGCGGTGAGGTGTTCCGCGTCACCGTCACCGAGGCCACGGCGAATCCGGCCGACGTGGCCGAGCTCGTCGCGCCGCCACCCCCTCCGGCCGGACGCGGCGGCGGCCGGGGCGGCCGCGGTGGCGGCGGCGGGCGCGGCGGGGCTGCCGAGGCGCCGGCCGACCTCGTGACCGAGGTGTCCGAGGGCGTCTACACCGTCCGGGTCGCGTACGTGCCGCTGGTCGTCGAGTTCGCGGACCACGTGGCCGTGTTCGAGGCAGGCGTCAACGAGGCGCTCGGCCAGCAGATCATCGACGAGGTCACCGGTGCCTTCCCGGACAAGCCCATCCGGTACGTCATCAACTCGCACCCGCACTCGGATCACTCGAGCGGCCTGGCACCGTTCCTGCGGGCCGGGGCGACGCTCATCACGCAGAGCAACAACGTGGAGGCGCTCCGCGCGTACTTCAGCAATCCGCGGACGCTGCTCGGCGAGCCCACGATGACGCCGACCGTCGAGGGGGTGGACGAGATGCGCGTGCTCGAGGACGACACCAACCGGCTGGAGCTCTACTCGGTGCCGAACGGCCACACCGACGGGATGCTGGTGGCCTTCGTGCCCGGCGCGCGGCTCCTGCACCAGGCCGACTTCACGCTGCCGCAGCCGGGTGCCCAGGCCAACCCGTTCGTGCTCGCGCTCGCCAAGAAGATCGCCGAGCTGGGGCTCGACTTCGACACGTACTCGGGCGTGCACGCGGCCGGGCAGCCGCAGACGAAGGCCGACCTGATGGCGACGATCGGGATGTGAGGCCGGTCGCACGACCGGATGGCGTGATCGCAGAACGGGCCCCGTGCCGCATGGCGGCGCGGGGCCCGCAACGTTTCTAGCCGATCATGACGGTCCGCGGGAACTGCGCGTTGTTCTCCAGGAACGTCTTCTTCCGGCTCAACTCCTCGACCGTCGGCTGCACGACGCCGTTGGCGTCGGTGGCCCGCGAGACGAGCGTGTGCTCGCCGGGCGTGGCGCCCTCCCAGCGATAGCGGAAGAGCTTCCAGGAAAACTGCGTGTTCGACGGGTCGAGCGCCGCCCGTCGCCACGGCCCGTCGTCCACCTGCACCTCGACGGAGGCGAGCGGCGTGCCGTCGTTGAGAACGAAGCCGAGGACCTCGTGGGTCCCACCGGTGCGCCGCACGCGCGCGATGACCGACTTGAGGCGCAGGCGCGTGACCTCCGACTCGACGAACTGCGTCTCCGGGTCGGATTCCTCACCGGTGCCGCCGACGGCCCAGATCGTCCGGTAGTGGCGGGCCTGGTAGTTGCCGAGGAAGCGCTCCTCCTGGAGGTGCACTTCCGAGAGCCACTTCACGTTGGCCACACCGTACCAGCCGGGCATCATGAGGCGCACGGGGAAGCCCTGGTCCCGCGTGAGCGGCTGGCCGTTGAGCGCGTAGGCGAGCATCGGCTCGGGCCGCATGGCGTTGTCGAGCGTGATACTGCGGGCGAACTGCTGTTCGAGCTCGAAGGTCTGGGTGCGGAAGACGACCTCCTCCTTGCCACGGTCGGCGCCGAAGAACACGACGTCCCGCGCGCGCGGGTCGACCCCGACGCGCTCGAGCACGTCGCGCAGCCGCACGCCGGTGAACCGGCCGCAGGAGGACAGCCCCTGGATGACGCGGCTGCTGTTGCCCGAGCACTCGTAGCCGTTGACGATCTCGGCGGCCGGCATCGACCGCAGATCGGCCAGCGAGAGCTCGGCGGGCCGGGCCACCATGCCGGTGAGCTTCACCCGGAAGGCGGCCGAATCCAGCTCGGGCTTGTTGTAGTGCTGGATGAAGAAGAACTGCTCGTTCGGCGTCACCAGGCCGTCGATCGAGCGGATGTCGAGAAACCGGTTGGCGCCGGTCGGGTTGACCGGGTTGAACGTCTCGGGGATGTCGGTGAACGGGACGTCGGCGTCCCCCTGCGCGAGCGCCGGCAGGGCGAATTCCGGCATCAGTGCCATGACGCTCGTGGCCATGAGGCCTCGGCGCAGCGTCTCCCGGCGGGTCAGCGTTTCGCGGCGGGTCATCTCGACGGGCACTCGTGCCTCCCTTGAGGTGGCGGCGTGGCACCCCTGCCACGTCGCCGGCGGCTCAATGATACTCCCGGCGGGCGTCGCCGGACGCGGGTGAACGCGTCGCCCGGGGGGAAGCCGGTAGACTGGGTGCGCCGGTCGCGCCGTCGATGTCCGTGTGGTCCGTCCAAGGAGGAGCCCGTGAGGCTGTCCCGGTTGTCCGCGCTGGCCGTGTTGGCTCTGACCGGTATGGCCTGCGCCGAGCCGTCGGCCCCCGGACTGGCCGGCGCGGACATCGATCGACCGCCGGCGACGGCGCCCACCCGTGCCCGCGCGGCCGACGGCGGGTACATCTCGTGGCGGGAGCACCTCATCGACGATCAGTCCACCGGCGGCGACCAGTTGCGCGGCAGCGACGGGCTGGTGATGGCCGATCTGGACGGTGATGGTCACCTCGACGTGGTGTCCGTACACGAGTCCGATGGCGAGTACGACGGCGTACCGGACGGGCTGATTCGCATCGCCTTCGGGTCGGCTGACCCGGATCGCTGGGAGAACGTCACCCTGGCACGCGGCGAGGAGGCCGGGGCGCCCGAGGACGTGGCCGTGGCCGACCTCAATGGGGACGGGTATCTGGACGTGGTGGCGGCCTGCGAACTGGCGCATCTGATCTACTTCGAGAACCCCGGCCGGGACATCCGCACCTCCCGTTGGGCCCGGGTGATTCCGCCGGTGGCGCGCGACCGGGGGTCGTTCATCCGCGTGTTCCTCGCAGACCTGGATCGTGACGGCCGCCCGGAAGTGATTTCGCCGAACAAGGGCGCGCAGGCAGCCAGCGCCACGCAGGAGCCCACGGCGATCTCCTGGTTCGATGTCGACGGGCCTCCGCTCGCGGGGCGGTGGGTCGAGCACGAGCTCACTCGGGTTCGCTGGCCCATCAACGCCCAGCCGGTCGATCTCGACGGCGACGGTGATCTCGACATCGTCGGCGGCTCGGTGGCCGAGCGCCGGATGATGTGGTTCGAGCGTCGCGGCGAGGCCAGTCCCACGTTCGTGGAGCACCCGCTGCGGATCGCCGGCACGTCGCTCACCGGTGAGGACCGTCCGCCGGCCCGCCGGGAGGACGACGGCGCGCTCGTGAGCGGGTTCAACATGGACTTCGCCGACCTGAGCGGCGACGGCCGTCTCGACATCGTGACCTTCGAGTTTGCCCGGATCGTCGGGCGCTCGGTGGTCTGGCTCGAGCAGCCGGCCGAGCCGGACGGGGAGTGGCGGCTGCATGCCATCGGACACTACGGGCCCGACGAGATCGTGGGGCTGGCCATTGCGGACATCAACGGCGACGGGCGTCCCGACGTCATGACGGGCGGCTACAGCGGCGGTGCCCGGGACGAGAGCGCCGACGGCGACCCGCGTCCCGAGTCGCCCTCCGGTCGCCTGGCGTGGTTCGAGAACACGGCAGACACGGTCCGGCCCTGGGCGAGGCACGACATCTCGAGGCGCCGCCGGGGCATGTTCGACGCGTTCGTGTCGAAAGACATGGATGGGGACGGGGATGTCGATTTCGTCTCCACCCGGGGGAACAGCGGGGTCTACGACGGCGTGCTGTGGCTGGAGCAGGTCCGGAGCCGGCAGCCCGGTCAGGCCTTCATCCCGGCGCGGACCCTCGACAGTCCCGAGAACCCGCTGCCAGGCGAGGGGTTGGAGCCGAATTGACGCTCGACTTTCGCTGGTCCCGGGCGCACAATTCAGAACTGTAATCGGGCGGCCCGCCGGGCCAGCCTGCTAGGAGCCGAGCTTCCGACATGGATGGACACGACGAGGATCGGCCGTCTCCCTCCGGTCCCACCGCCGTTCCCGACCTGATTGAGCGCTTCCGCCTGCGGCGTGAGGCCTGGATTGCCCAGGCGGACGAGCTGGCGCGCCTGCGTGACGAGGTCCGTGGATCGGCCGAGCGGGAGGCCATAGAGATCGTCACCTCGGCCCGCGGCGAGGTCCGGCAGGTCGTCATGGAGGCGCGTCGCGAGTTGCTGGTCCTGTCCGCCCAGGTGCAGGCGGCGCTGGGGGAGGCGGCGGCCAGACCAGACCCCGCCACGCTGCTGCACAAGGTCGGTATCGAGGCCGGCGAGTACCCGGCGGCCGAGGCGGCCGCCCAGCCCATCGACGCCGGTTTCGCGCCCGAGACCGCCATCGAGAAGATCCTGAGCGAGGTTCAGGCCGACATGACGGCGCTGGCCGACGAGGCGCGTGCGCTGCCGGGCCGGGCCGTGATGGCGTCCGAGGCCGGGCCTGCCGCGCTGCCGGCGGCCGAGCCGGAACGGTCTTCCGGTCACGCCGCGGCGCTCGAGGCCAGCACGCTCCCGTCCGAGAAGCTGGACCCTGCAGCCGAGTGGCAGCCGGTTCACCCCGAGGCGATCACGCCTCTGTCCACTGTGCCGTTCGAGGAGGGGGAACCGGCGTCGTCTGAACCACCGGCGGTTCCGGAGCATCCGGTTCGGGAACGTGTGGCGGCGGACGCGGTTTTGCCGAGCACGGATCCGGCACCGGCGGTCTCCTCGGCACCTGGCGTTCCACCCCTCCGGGAGCGTCTGGATCGCTTGACGTCCACCCCGACCACGACCTCGACGCCGACCTCGAACGAGACGCGGAGGCCTCACGACGAGACACCAGCCGCGGCACCGCCGACCGACGCCCGACCCGCGGCCGCTCGACGCTCGATCGGGCTCTCCGAGGCTGCTTCGAAGGCTCTGCTGGGATCGCCCTTGCCGAGCGAGTCCGTACCCGTGCCCTCCGGCCGGTCGCTCTGGACGTTTGTCGCCCTGTTCGCCGGCATCGGTCTCGTCGTGGTCATGGCCACCTCATGGTGGCTCGGTCGCGGCGACGAGGCACCGGCGGTCGATCTGGGTGCAGGCGAGACGCCCGTGGCCGAGCTCGACAGCCCGTCTGGAGGCACGACGGCGCCAACGGTCTCGATCGCGCCGGCCGCCTCGACTCCGGCCGCCGAGCCGTCGGCCTCACCGCCGCCCCCACCGGGTGGTCCGCGGGATCTGTGGGTGGCTGGCGAAGCCGTTCGCGAAGTGTGGGTCCGGACGACCGTGGATGGACGCGCCGACCTCGGCCGGACGCTCGCGCCGGGGGAGACGATCAGCGTATCGGCCGATCGCAGCATCGCGCTTCGCGTGGGGGATGCCGGGGCGCTGCTGATCTCGGTCAACGAAGGGGCGTGGCGCCCGCTCGGTGTCGACGGCGAAGTGCTGACGCGTGAGTTCGAGGCCGGCGAGGCGGAGACGGCGGGCGCGCCCTCTACGCCCGCGCCGCCGTCTCCGGTCAGCGAGATACCGGCCTCCGCCGCGTCCGCGTCGGCGACGGTCCCGGCAAGCGTCCCGGCGACGGCCGAGCGGAGCCCAACGGTCGGGACGGTGCCGCTGAGGGCGTCGGCGTCCGCCGACGTGCGCGCACCGTCGCCCCTTCCCGTCGTCGCGGCTGCGAACCTTCCGGCCGAGAACGCGTCGGCCGGCGTGGGCACGGCCCTGTCGGCAGCGGCGGCGGACGCAGAAGCCGCCGAGACCGCCGTGCTGGCAGCCGCCGAGCGGTGGCTCGAGGCCTATCACCGCCAGGATCGCGCGACCATGGCCCGGCTGTCGGCCGAGAACCTGCTCCTGGCCGACGAGCGCAGCGCGGACGAGCGCTTCCCCCCTGGGCTGTCCGACGTCGAGCGCAAGCTCGACGCCGTCCGCGTGCAGATTTCGGCGGACATGGCCGTGCTGACCGCCGTCATGACCGAACGGTCAGGATCCTCGCCGACGTCCCGTGTGTCGCCCGTGTCGCAGATCTGGGTGCTGGGCGGCGAGGGCGAGTGGAAAGTCCGTCAGGCCCGCTTCGTCAGCGAGGCGCGGCTCAACCAGGTCCTGCGCTGATCCATCGCCCGCGCGAGCGATGTCTTCCCTCGACGATCGGATCCGATCGGTCCTCGACCGGACGCTCGAGTCCCTGAGGCCGCGGCTCGAGGCCGACTTGCGGGACTCGGCCACCGAGATCGCCCGCGTCGTCTCCGAGCACGAGGGGCGTGTCGCAGAAGAAGCCGCCGACGCAGCGAGAGTCGAAACGCGTGCCGAGGTCGAGCGCGACGTGTCGGCCCTTCGTGAGGAGGCGGAGCGACAGGTGGCCGTCGTGCAGCGCGTGCTCGACGAGCTGCGCGACGAGCAGGCACGCGAGGCGGAGGCATCGCGGCGGCGACTCGCCGAGGCGCGACAGGAGCTGGCGACGACCCGCGACGAGCTCGCCGCGCTGCGCCAGGAGCGCGGCGAGGCCGGCGAGGTCGCGCGTCGTCTGGAGCAGGCCCTGTTGCGGTCCGAGGCGCTCCCGACCGCCCTGCGGTCGCTCGACGAGGCTGGTTCCTTCGGAGACGTCCTGGACGCCCTCGCGCGCCTGGCCGGCGAGGAAGCGGGCCGTGCCGTCGTGTTCCTCGTCAAGGGAGACCGGCTGACCGACTGGCGGACCACCGGTTTCGAGGCCGGGGACGCACAGCCGCCGGTCATGACCCTGGAGCTCGAGGACGCCGGGTTGCTCGGCGAGGTGGCGCGATCCGGCCGGGCCCACGAGCGTGCAGGCGAGGTGGGGCCGGCCCTCCCGACGTTTGCCGCCGACGACGGCGTGCGTCACGCTGTGGGGCTGCCGGTGGCCGTTGGCAGCTCGGTGATCGCGGTGCTCTATGCCGACGCGCCGCCCGGCACCGGCGATCCCGGACGCTGGCCGGACCGGCTCGAGCTGATGACACGCCATGCCGGCCGCGTCCTCGAGGCGCTCACGTTCCGGCA
>Ga0299906_10005628_pt1 | contig 10185 bp, 7 predicted proteins | sample RVTome_14_FD_200259 | JGI IMG/M metagenome (GOLD analysis project Ga0299906, IMG submission 200259) | Soil microbial communities from uranium-contaminated site in the Upper Colorado River Basin, Wyoming, United States - RVT145D125 (version 2) ...
GTGACGCACCTCGCACCACTGGATGAACTGGGTCTCGAGGCCGCCAAAGGCGCCGCGGATGAGCAGGTGCAGTTCCTGGAGCACCATCCGGCGCAGCAACCGGTCCTGCTGACCAGACTGGGCGAACGTCCGCTGATGATCTCGTTGATCAGGCGTTCGCGGCGAGCGGCCATACAGATCGACGAAGGAACGGATCAACTCGCGGTTTTCACCGAAGCCCGCAACTAACGCGATCAGACTACGCTGTACAACTCCGTCCTGGACTTGCTCCGGTGCCGGCAATCGCTTACGCGACGGAAGTTGCGCACTGGTGCAGAGCTTCCCTAGCCGTCGGGCAAACGGCACAACGCGGGGTACGGATCCGGTACGCTGCCCGACTTCATCAGCGTGTGAGACGCCCTCACCATCTCGCCGCCTTCTGCGGTCCTGCCCTGCTGCTCGAGCGACAACCCGACGAGGCATCGCGCCACGCCTTCCAGATAGCTTCCGCCAACAGTCGCTTCGAACCGCCCGAGGGCTTCGCGAGCGGCCTGTTCCGCAGCCCCAGCGTTGTTCCTCTGCAGTTCGGCGTACGCGATCGACAGGAGGGGGAACGCAATCATGTAGTTGTCGTCGTTCAATACATCCTTGTAGATTCTGTACGCTTCCTGGTGCAAAGGGATGGATTCATCATAACGGCCCAGGTGGGTGATCGCGCTGGCGAGGTTTTGATAACTGTTGGCAACCTCACGATGAACAGGGCCTCGCTTTGCAATCTGTCGATTCAGAAGTTCGGCGTGTATCTGCTCCGCCATAGCTTGATCGTGCCGACGGTGATATAGAAAACCAAGATTATTCAAGGCACTGAGCGTGCTGCTGTGGTCTTCGCCCAGACGCGACTCGAGCACGGGAATCGCGTCACGAAAATTTCGCTCCGACCCCGCATAATCCCCGAACATACTCATTGTAGAGGCCAGACGGATGCGAACCAGCGCAGCCTGCAGGCTTTCCGTGCCAAACACGCTATCGGCGACGCTCCGCGCCTCGGCAATCGCCGCGAATACCGCGTCGGCGTCTTCCATACCATGCTGTTCGACAGACGCGATCAGCGCATCGATCAGCGTCTGCGGGTCGCTCCGCGGCGCCTTGCGCAGCTTGTCGATTGCTTGCTGCAAAAGGCTGCTTGACTGAAGCACGTCGCCCTTGTTTCTCGCATTTATTGCCGAGGCGACCTCGGCCGTTGCGAGCTCCGGAGCATCGGCAGAGTAGAGTTCCCTGGCGATTGCAAGCTGCTCGTCGAAAGACGAATCCGCGCTCTCGATTTCGCCAATCGCCGCGTATTTGTTGCCCAGCAGCCGCAGGCTCGCCACTACCTGCTCGGATCGGTCGCCATAAATCTCGCGCTCGAGAGCCAGCGCCTCTTCGCGCAGTTCAATTGCCTCCCGATTCTGGTCGAGGCTGCCATAGACATCGGAAATGGAAGCCAGGAGCGACGCTTTCAGCTCGGGCTGATCGTCGAGTTCCGTGCGGATGCGCTGCTGTCCGATATCAAGCGCCTCGATGACGGTAATGTCTCGGCCGCGCTCCGCATCGGCAGGCGCGTAAGGGTCGGGACTGCGGAAGAGGTCGACCATGAACTGCTGTGCGGCGGCCGCGAGCCTTTCTTCGTGGGCAATACGCTTCGAATAAGCCGTCAACGTTGCAACGTAGAGCGCGACCGCCAGCACTGCTACTGTAACGGCAGGTAAAAGCCACGGTTTTCTTTTTGTCAGCTTCGTCAGGCGATAGCGTAAGGTGTCCGGCCGGGCAATGACGGGCAGGCCGTCCAGATAACGCCTGAGGTCGGTTGACATCTCGTCGGCAGAAGCATAACGCTCAGTCGGATCGGTACGCATGGCCCGGCGCGTAATGGCGTCGAGGTCCCCCTGCACATCGGCATATTCCGGTGTGCCGCGAAGAAAGTGGCTCGGCTCAACCGGGTCCGCGTCACCGGTTGTCCCCGGCTTCTCGAACGGGCGCTGGCCGCTCAACAGTTCGTACATAACCAGTCCGACCTGGTAGATGTCCGACGCTGTCGTTACCGTTTCGCCGGCGCGCTGTTCGGGACTGCCGTAGCCCGGAGTGAGCAACGAGACCCCTGTTCGTGTCATCGTCGAGGCGCCCGGCAGGGCCAGCGGGTCGAGCAGCTTGGCGATACCGAAATCCAGAAGCGCGACATGCCCCTCGGCAGAAACAAGGACGTTTGACGGCTTCACGTCCCGGTGTACGACCAGATGCTGGTGCGCATGATGCAGCGCTCGTAGTACTTCGATCAAAAGGGCGACGCGTCCGCGGACGTCTACGCCATATCGCTCGCAATGGCTAGTGATTGGCAGGCCGTCGACGTACTCGAGCACCAGATACGGCCGGCCGTCGTCGAGCGCGCCGCCGTCAAAGATCCGCGCTATCGACGGGTGGTCGAGCGCGGAAAGTATCTGTCGTTCGGCCCGAAAGCGCGCGATGAGGTCGTCGGTGTCCAGGCCTCGGCGCAGAACTTTGAACGCCACTGTCTGGTCGAAGGCGCCATCGTCACGTTTCGCCAGGTACACGGTCGCGAGTCCGCCGCGGGCGATGCGCTTTTCGAGCCGCCACGCATTGACGCGTTGCCCGGACAGGTCTTCCTCGGACCTCTCCTCTTCGGTGAGTACCGATTGCCACAGACGTTCTCGGATGTCGCCAAAGGACCGCGCAAGCGCATCGTCGGATGCCTCCGATGCGTGCAATAAGGAAATGATCTGCTGCTCGAGTTCCGGGTCGTCTCTGCAGCGATCTCTGATGAATTCATCGCGCGCTTCGCCGGTCAGGTCAAGAGCGTCGGTGAAAATCCGGTCGAGTAAGCTGTTGCGGATCCTGTTCAACGTTCATCCGTTTCCATCGCTTTCAGGAGATATGCCTTGGCGCGCTGCCAGTCACGCTCTACCGTCCGAACGGCCATTCCGAGCGCCTCCGCGGTATCCTCAACGCTTAAACCGGCGAAGTATCGGCACTCGATAATCTGCTCCAGGCGCGGGTCGATCTCCGCAATTTCCTTTATAGCGCTATCGAGCGCGAGCACCGCCATGCTGTCGTCATCGGACGAATACCGCTCGTCCTCGAGCGTCAACGGCGCTTTACCGCTACCGCGCTTGTCGGCGCTGCGCTTCCTTGCGTGATCGACCAGCAGGTGTCGCATCACCGCGGACGCCGCTCGAAGGAAATGACCGCGGTCGGTCCAGTTGTTGTTGCCAGATGCAAGACGCACGAAAGCTTCGTGAACGATCGCCGTGGTATTCAGGGTGTGTCCCTGGCGTTCCTTTGCCAGCTGGAAGTGTGCGAGGCGCTTCAGCTCCGGGTAGACGGCCGCAACGAGCTCGTCCAGAACATCCGCTTCGCCTCGTTCGACGGCGGTCAGCAGTTCTGAAATCCCGGTCTTGTCGTCCCCACGGCGGTCGACCATGGTCGGTGGGTCCTGTGCCACTGGATTTTTTTCATTCAAAGGTATAGCCAGACCCCGTGTCAGGCAAGGTCGCCGCAAAGTCATCGCCGCAGGCACGGGAAGCTGCGCCTGTTATGGGAAAAAACGGGCAGTTCTGACCTCCGTCGGTCAGCTGATGCGGTTGAACAGCCGTACTGAACTAAAACGGCCGCCTTGGGACGGCTGCGGTTGTGCACCGCCGAAGGCTTGTCGATATCGAATCGGATTTCATCACCATGCATCCAGCTCGCCGTCCGGCGCGTCGAGCCATCGCGGACAGTGGTTCGAGGATGCCGGTGACCGCTCGCTTAGCGCATTCCCCAGCTCCGTCGATGCTGTCGAATGTGCGATGCCGCTCCCCTGGAACTTTCCGCTGGAGTGCGTTTCGAATGAGAGGCATCTGTAACGCCATGTGGATGTCCGACTCCGGCGACCTGACAGATCGCAACCTTGGTGAACAACAACGAGAGCGGGGGGAAACGAGGTGCTTATGAAAACGCAGAATGTCGTAGTCGTTTCAATGACGCTGCTGGTTGCCGGCTGCGTCGCCCACCCGGAACCCATCGTCGATCTGAAAGGCCTGGATCCCGACGTCTTCGCAACGGACCTCGAGGAATGCGGGGCGTATGCGGAGCAAGTGAGCGTCGCCGAGGGCGCTGCCAGGGGTGCGGCCGCCGGCGCGGTCATCGGTGCGGCAACCGGCGCCATATCGGGCGACGTCGGCCAGGGCGCGGGTTACGGAGCCATCTATGCCGGAACCAGCACCGGCCTCGAAGCGCAGCGCGAGAGAAAGCACGTATTCGTGAAATGCCTCGAGGGCCGCGGGTACCGGGTGCTCAACTACTAGTGGCCTGTAACGGGGGAATCGAAAGTATCTCGCTCGGTCTGGCGGCGCCTGGCTTGGTCTTCACTCGGCCGATAGCTACGGCTATCGACCTCCCGGCGACTGGCAAAGCCCGCCGTTCGGCGCCGAGCTGGTCGATCACGAGCTGGGCACCGTGCTGATGGGAAGGGGCGCCACCAACCAGAAAGGACCGCAGCGCGCCTTTCTCAATGCCGTGCAGTCGATCATCGCGGTCGACGGCAAGCTGCTGGTCAACCTGATGGTTGCAGCGGAAGGTGAAGAGGAGCTTGGCTCACCGCACTACCCGCAGATTATCGACAAGTATGAAGACCGGCTGCAGGACGCCGTCGGCGCCATCTTTCCGTTCAATTCCCAGCGGCCTGACGGTGTGCTGTCGATGATCCTGGGCGTCAAGGGCATCATCTACTTCGAGCTCGAAGCACGCGGCGGGCCGCATGGCGGTCCGACCGAGGCGGAAATTCACGGGTCATACAAAGCGGCAGTCGACTCGCCGACGTGGCGGCTCGTGCAGGCGCTGGCATCAATGACCAGCGACGACGGCAACACGATCCAGATCGAGAATTATTACGACGACCTCCGTCCCATGAGCGACGAAGAGCAGCGCCTGATGAACGGCGTGCTCGAAAATCTCAACGAGCAGCAGTTGAAGCAGCCGCTGGGCGTGGAACGGTGGATTGACGCTATGGATGGCGAGAAATCGCAGATGGAGTTGCTGTTGATGCCGACCCTCAACATTGACGGCATCTGGGCGGGTTACACGGGCGAGGGCGTCAAGACGATCCTGCCGCACATGGCTACCGCAAAGGTCGATTCGCGACTGCCGCCCGGAATAGACCCGCAGAAGGCCCTGGCAAAAATCCGCGCGCATCTTGACCAGAACGGCTTCGAGGATATCGAAATGCGCGTGCTGAGTTCGTACCCGGCCGCGCAAACGTCAGTCGACGCAGATATGGTCAAGGCCGCGATCAGCGTCGGCAACAAATACACCGCAGCCGTCACCGTGAGTCCGAGGATCGCCGGCAGTGCGCCGTTCTACCAGTTCACCGAACGTCTCGGCATTCCGATGGTCCCCTACGGCATCGGTTTCGGTACCGGGGCGCATGCGCCGAACGAGATCATGCTGATATACCCGCGCGAGGGATCGAAGGTTGCCGGACTGGCCGAGATCGAAAAATCCTACGTCGACTTTCTCTACGCACTGGCGGCCGACTAGCAGTAAACGAGCGAAGCCTGCGGGGTAAGTCGGCCACCGAGTCCGGTACCGAAGAATGGAACGCGGAACCCCAGTGCCATGCTGAGGCCTGCGGCGATCAGGAGGCCGCCGAAAATGCGGCCGCCGGTCGAGGCCCACCGTGTCGCTTTCTGATAGTCGTCGGTTATGCCCCACAGAACAGCCCGCATCACCCGCCCGCCGTCCAGCGGGAATCCCGGCACGAGGTTGAACAGCGCCAGGACGATGTTCACCGGCCCCAGCCAAAGGAGCAAGGTTGCGGCAGGGCTCAGCCCGCTGAACATCGCCGCCGGATCGTCCGTCATCTCGATGCCGCCGGCCGCCGCGTTGCCTGCCCATATGAACAGAAATCCGAGCGCGAGGCTGGTGATCGGGCCGACGATCGCCATCCAGAACTCGACGCGCCAGTGCCGCGGCTCGTCCTCGAGATGCGCCATACCGCCGAAGATGAAGAGGGTAATCCGGGGGATGCTCATGCCGTTCGCGCGCCCGACGAGCGCGTGCGACATCTCGTGCACCAGCACCGACAGCAAAAACAGAATCGCCGCCGCGATCCCGGTCAGCCAGCTGGTAGCTGCGCTCCATTCGGGATGCCAGGCGGGAAAGAGGCCGGCCGCAAGACTCGAACTGATCAGCAAGAAAATGATCAGCAGGCTCCAGCCGAGAAAGACGTCGACGCCCGCGATGCGGAACAATTTTATGCCTCGTTGCATGTGCAGCTCCGGATCAAACGATACTGCTATGACGCATGAATCGTGCCGGACTGCGGCGTCATCCGGTGCCGCCTGCGATTTCACTGGAACGTACTAGACTTAGAGAGCAGCTTCCCGAAGCGGAAGCCGAATCTCTCACTGAACGATATGACTGGCGAGCCCCTCTGCCGCATGACCTGCGCCGCCGGACTTCCGCGATCCTTGCGCGACGCCGAGCGAGCCGCACGCGCCTCCGGCCGAGGGCGTCGAGCTAAGGAGGAACGATAATGTTGAAGCGATTCAGCTCGGCCGCAGGCTTCGCGGCAATCGTGGTCGTCACCGGTTTCGCTGCGCATGCCGACGGGACATCCGGTACGGCCGCGAGTGCGGCAAGACTCCAGCCGGGAATGCACGCGCCCAACTCAATCCGTATGGGGGCGGCGGGAAAATTGAACGCACCCGGCGCTGGGGATCCCGCCCGTTTCGAGACGCACCGCTCTTCGACAATCGAGCTTGCCGACGTGCCGCAGGCGGACGAGACGCAGGATGACCCCTTGCCCGTGCGCGGAGGCAGGCGCATCGAGTCGAAGTTCAGCGACGAGGAGGTCGAGACGGCGCGGGAAGCCGCCAGAAATCAGGGCGTGAGCTCCGAAGTGCAGAACATCGACGGCTCGCAGAAGCCGGTCGGACCGAAACCGAAGCTCAGGAGCAGCTTCGACGCTATCGACGCGGGCGACTGCTGCACGGGGACCGGATTCGCCGCAACGGTGCCGCCCGATCCGGACATGGCCGCCGGACCCGATCACCTCATCGTGGTCGTCAACACCGCGTTCGAGGTGTTCGACACCGACGGGAACTCGTTGACCGGGCCGATTCAGTTCGCCACATTCTTCGATCCAACCCGTGGCGGTACCGACCCTGGTGCCGGCACGCCGACGCCCGGCTGCACCGCATTCGCCTTCCAGTTCGAGGCCCAGCGGTCGGCCGTCTTCGACCCGGACGTGGTCTATGACGAAGACAACGACCGCTTCGTTGTCGGCATCGACGGCGGCGGCGACAGCTTCTGCGTTGCGGCCACCGTGAGCGGCGACCCCACCGATGCCTGGAATCGCTACGGCTTTCCCACCCCTGCCGGAGAGTTCTTCGACTTTCCGCACATGGGGGTCGGCGTGGACGCGATCTTCATGGGCTCGAACCAGTTCGTATTCGTGCCGGAAGTCGGCTTCCTCTTCGCGGGCGGCCAGGTGTTCGCCATGGACAAGTTCGACATGTACGCGGGCGATCCGCTCACCGTCGTGACGCGCCGGTTCGATAGCACCCCGAGCAACAACAAGTTCGACAGCACGCCGCAGCCGATGCAGCTCCACGGCCTGTTTCCGCCGAGCGGAAGCGCGCACTACATCATGGGCGAGTTCTTCGACGGCAAGTCGCATGCCGTGTACTCGTGGGAGGACCCGTTCGGTACGAATGAGCTCGCGCTCGAGGGAGACGTCGATCTCGCCGCCGCGTCCGGCGTGCCTTGCGAGAATTTCAGTTGTTTCCCGATTCCCTGGCCGCAAAAGGGCTCGGTCGAGATCCTCGAAGCCAACGACTACCGCGGCCACGAGACCGAGTGGCGCAACGGCCTGCTCTGGACGACCCAGACGGTGTCCTGCAATCCGAAGAAGGGGGCGCGCGACTGCATACGCTGGGCGCAGATCGATCCTACCGCGGTCGTGCCGGGCACGCTCACGATGGACGGGCTCTTTTCGACTACCGACGGGGTCATTCAAGCCGGCGTCTTCGGCAGCAGCAACGACTATCGCACGTTCCCGTCAATCGCCGCGAATACCTGCAACGACATGGCGGTCGGCTACTCGCTCGGCAGCGAGAAAGTGTTTCCGTCGATCTTCGTCGCGGGCCGGCGCGCTTCCGATCCGCTGGGCAGGATTGGCGGCGAGCGCAGGCTGTTGAAAGGCAAGGTCCCCTACAGCTCCTTTCAGGACAACGGCGGTATGTCTCCGGAGCGCTGGGGTGACTACACCGGTATGACCATCGCGCCCGACGGTACGACATTCTGGTACGTCGGTCAGTACGCCCGGCCGAACACGCCCAACGAGTTCGCGAACTGGGGCAGCTTCGTGGGTTCTTTCGAGATTCCCGGCTGCAGTTGATGTCCGAAGGAAAGGCGGAGCTTCGACTCCGCATTTCCCGTCTGCCGGATCGGCTGCCATGTCGGGGCGGGATCTGCGCCGCGAATCCGATTCCACGGCACTTCGTCACCGGGGGTGTTGCAGGATTAACCCCTTCTGTTCCAGCCATTCCGGGTTGTACAGGCGTGACTGGTAGCGGCCACCGCTATCGCAAAGCAGGGTGACGATGACGTGCCCGGGACCCAAGCGCTTCGCGACACGAATTGCCGCGGCGACGTTGATGCCGGATGAACCCCCGAGGAACAGACCTTCTTCATGAAGCAGTCGATACACGGTATCGACGCATTCCTGGTCGGGAATCATCTCGGCGTCGTCGATTGGCGCGCCCGCGAAGTTTGCGGTGATGCGGGTGCTGCCGATGCCTTCGGAGATCGACGAGCCGCCGACCACCTTCGCCTCGCCGTGCTTTACGTAATGCCACGTCGCCGTGCCGGTCGGATCGGCGAGCACCGTTACTATGTTCGGATTCTTCGACTTGAGGAAAATCGACGTGCCTGCAATAGTGCCGCCGGTGCCGGAGGTAGAGACGAACGCGTCCACTTTGCCGTCGGTATCGCGCCAGATTTCCGGGCCGGTCGTACTGCGGTGCGCTTCGCGGTTGGCGAGGTTGTCGAACTGGTTCGCCCAGATGGCGTTGTCCATCTCGTTCGCGAGGCGGCCGGCAAGTTTCTGAAAGTTGTTCGGATCCTTGTAAGGCACTGCGGGCACCGGCCGCACCTCGGCGCCCAGCGCCCGGAGGAGATCGAGCTTCTCCGGCGACTGGGTCTCGGGGATCACGATGATGCAGCGATAGCCGCGCGCGTTGCAGACATGCGCAAGCCCGATGCCGGTATTGCCGGCAGTACCCTCGACCACCGTGCCGCCGGATCGAAGGGCGCCGCTCGCTTCGGCCGCGAGAATGATCGCCTTGGCGGCGCGATCCTTCACCGAACCGCTCGGATTCAGGAACTCCGCCTTGCCGAAGATCTCGCAGCCGGTCCTCTCGCTCGGGCCGCTCAGGCGAATCAGCGGCGTGTTACCGACCGCGTCGACGAAATCCCGATAAAATTTCAACGAGAATACTTCAACGATGAAACTTCAACGACAATACTTCAACGGCTTCAGGACTCGCCGCCGCGGGCAGCAGAGGCCTACTCGGGCTGCGAGACGATACGAATGTAGGACTTCGGCGACTTCCAGCCGTCCGGGAATTTCTGCCGCGCCTCTTCGTCCGACACCGAAGGCACGATAATCACGTCTTCGCCGGGCTTCCAGTTGACCGGCGTCGCCACCTTGTGCAGCGCCGTGAGCTGATTCGAATCGAGCAAACGGAGAATCTCGTCGAAGTTGCGCCCGGTGCTCATCGGGTACATCAGCATTGCCTTGATCTTCTTGTCGGGCCCGATCAGGAATACCGACCGAACGGTGGCATTGTCCGCGGCCGTTCGCCCTTCGGCGGTGTCACCCGCCTCAACCGGCAGCATGTCATACAGCTTCGCCACCTTCAGTTCGGGATCGCCGATCAACGGGTAGTTGACGGCATGGCCCTGGGTCTCCTCGATGTCCTTGAGCCAGGCTTTGTGGTCTTCGACCGGGTCCACGCTCAACCCGATGATTTTGCAGTTGCGTTTCTCGAATTCGGACTTCAGCCCGGCCAGGTAGCCGAGTTCCGTGGTGCACACCGGCGTGAAATCCTTGGGATGCGAAAACAGAACGGCCCAGCCGTCGCCGATCCACTCGTGAAAATCGATGCG